>Ga0335078_10002093_pt1 | contig 30242 bp, 35 predicted proteins | sample Lox_Sample_32_FD_206711 | JGI IMG/M metagenome (GOLD analysis project Ga0335078, IMG submission 206711) | Soil microbial communities from Loxahatchee National Wildlife Refuge, Florida, United States - Lox_Sample_3.2 | ecosystem: Environmental > Terrestrial > Soil > Wetlands | place: USA...
GCTGGCCGGCCCCGTGGCCCGGCCAGCAGCACGACCAGGCTCGGACCCGCGGCCACCGCCCCGACCGCCGGTCCGGCCGACAGCACGTCGCCCGCGCTGTCCAACCGGACGACGGGGACGCACTGCGCTTTCCGGCTACCCTGGCCTGTGAGTGGCAAACGCGCTGCTGGTGTCGGTGTGATCACAGTTGCCGCCGTACGCCGGGCTCCCGCTCGGCTGGTTCAGGGCGCGCCGAGCCGGATCGGGACGCTGCGCGGCCCCAGTTGGCGCAGCGAGTGCTCCCAGGTACGGTCCGGCCAGTGGTACCGGGCCAGGCCCTCGGCGGGCCGGTACTCGGCGGTGTACAGGGTGCCGAAGCCCTGCCCGAAGCGGGTGGCGTACAGCGGCGAGCGCAGGCAGGCCGCCACCACGGCGGGGACGTCAGCGCCGGAGGCGAGCAGTTCCTCCAGGCATTCCAGGCGCTCGGCGCTCCGGATCGCCGCTGCGTAGGGCGCCCACTCCACCCGGCCCTGGTGGTTGGTGGTGGCGGCCTGGCTGGTGACGCGCGCCGGCCGGTCGGGAGCCAGATATGCCGTGGCCCGGCGGCCGGCCTCATCCAGCGCGGTGACGTTGTACGACATGTGGACCGGGATGCGGCGCAGCGCCTGCATGGCCTCGCCGGCCGTCCGGCAGGTCTCCAGCACGTAACGGATCACCAGCGGGATCCCGAAACCCTCGCCAACCTGCGGCCGGCCCCCGAAGGTCAGCGATACGGCCAGGCCCGCGTCGTTGACCCCGTCCAGCAGCCCCCACAGGCAGTCGAGCATGCCGAGTACCCGCCTGCCGGCGTACGCGGTCCTGGCCACCACGGCGTCGAACAGCCGGTAGTCCCAGTCGTAGTTGCGGACCAGTCCGGGGCCGCCCGGCAGGACCGCCGCCTGCGAGCAGCCGGTCAGGAACGGCGGCGGGTTCCACAGGGCGAGCGCGGCGGCCGCGTCGGGCTCGTCGCCGAGCATTGCCGTCAGCCGCCGCCAGGCCGGGACGAGCTCGGGCATGTGCTCCTCGAGCCGGGCCCTGGCCTGCCCGGCCGCCGGGCGGGTGTTCGCGCCCTCGCGCCACCATCGCCGGAACGCCGGCCAGGCCGCCTCCAGGTGCTCGCCTATCCGGGCACCAGGCTCTTCTTCCTCGAACGCCCGGAAGGTGAGCGGGATCTCGCCCGCGCGCGCCGCCTGCTCCCAGGGCGCGCCCGGCTCCGGCGGCGCGCCCGTCTCCCAGGGCGCGCCCGGCCATTGCCCGGACGCCCAGTCGGCCGACGCGACCCGCCGGAGCCACGAGCGCCAGTCTGGCCAGTCGGTCTCCTCCGCCCACCGCTGCCAGTCGTGCCAGCCCGAAGGCGCCGCCGCCCGGCTTACGTCGTCCGTGTTCTCCGGCACGTCACCTCCGCCGTTCCCGGCCATGTACCCATCACCCATCACCTATCACCTATCACCCATCACCCATCACCGCTATCCCGCCCCGGCCCGGCACCACGCCGCCTGCCACCCCCGCCCAGGCGGCAGGCGGGTGATGATGCCCGGTCAGTCGCCCCGGCCGGTCACCGCGTCGCGCGCCTTATCGGCCGCGGCCGCGATAGGGCCGGCCGTCTTGAGCGCGCCTGGCGAGGGGGGCGTGTGCGGGTGCGGCCGGGTGGGTGCGGTCTTCTTGCCCTCGGCGATCTTGCTGCCGAGCTCGGCCGCCGTTTCGGCCGGCAGGGCGGCGCGCAGCAGGGGCCACACCTGCGACTCCTCGAACGCGATGTGTTCCCGGGCGTCCAGGTTGAATTTGGCGAGCAGCCTCTCGAATTCGGTATCGCCGGCGTCGAGCTTGTCCAGGTCGGCGAGCACCTGCTTGGCGTCCTGCTCCTGCCCGGTCGCCTCGTCGGCGAGCGTATTGCCGCCCTCGAGGTGCTCCCGCACCGCGGGCCAGAAGTACATCTCCTCCAGCGCCTCGTGCTTGGACTCCTCGATGATCAGCTGTTCGGCCATCTTCTTGCGCAGGGCGAGCTGGTCCTTGCTGGCCCCGGTAGCGCTGGTCGGGCCCTTTTCGAGTTCGGCCAGCATGGCCTTGACTTCCTGGTGGTCCTTGGCCAGGACGGTGAAGACGTCAGCCATATTCTCCTCCTCGGTTGCCGTCTGGACGATCCGCCTCCCTTCCCATGCGGATGTGGATTAACCCTCTAGCGATGGGTAGCGGATACCGCTCACCGACCAGAGGGGAAGCCATGGCCACGCCATCGACCGAACAGCCGCCGGAGCAGGAGCAGGAATATCCCGGCCGGACGGCCGAGATGGACCCCAGGCCGCATGACGAGATGCGCGACTACGAGGGGCGGGGCCTGCTGGCCGGGACCCGGGCACTGGTCACGGGCGGCGACTCGGGCATCGGCCGGGCCGTCGCGGTGGCGTTCGCCAAGGAAGGCGCGGACGTCGCCATCGCTTACCTGTCCGAGCAGGAGGACGAGGACGCCGCCCGCACGGCCGAGCTGATCGGCCAGGCCGGGCGGCGCTGCTTGACCATCCGCGGCGACCTCGCCGAGGAGGACAACTGCCAGCGCGCCGTCGATCAGGCCGTAGCCGAACTGGGCGGCCTCGATGTCCTGGTGAATAACGTCGCGACCCAGCAGGCGGTGCAGGATCTCGCCGAGCTCAGCACGGAGCAGTGGGAACGGACGTTCCGAGTCAACGTGACTAGCTACTTCTGGACCACCCGGGCCGCACTGAAGCACCTGCCCGACGGCGGCGTCATCATCAACACCTCCTCCATCAACGGGCTGCGCGGCAACAAGAGCCTGATCGACTACGCCGCGACCAAGGGCGCCGTCCTGGCCTTCACCTACTCCCTGGCCCAGGCCTTGCAGGACCGCGGCATCCGGGTGAACAGCGTCGCGCCAGGGCCGGTCTGGACGCCGCTGATCCCCGCGACCCTGGGACGCGAGAAGACCAGCCAGTTCGGCAGCCAGGTGCCGATGGGGCGGGCCGCCCACCCGGACGAGATCGCCCCGTCCTATGTCTTCTTCGCCAGCGGCCGGCTGTCGAGCTACTACTCCGGAGAGGTGCTCGCGCCGATCGGAGGGGAGACCCTTCCGGGCTGACCTGACCTGCGGGAGGACCGAGACGTGCCAGGGCCACTGCGGCGGTTTTTCTCGGCTCCGCACCCAACGCGGCGCGGGGTCGAACTCGCCTTGCTCATCGCCCTGGCCGCGCTGCTCGAGCTGGCCGCCGGGGTCGGCCTGGCCTATGTGGCCGGGTTCTCCCGCGTGCATGCCGTGCTCGGCGGTTTCGACTGGCCCTGGCTGGTCGTCCTGTGCGGCGCCCTGGCCCTCTCCTTCGTCGGCTACTACCTTGCCTACCAGGGAATCTTCCGTGTCGACGGCGGCCCCAGGCTGTCCGGGCGCAAGATGCACGCGGTCGTGGCCGCGGGTTTCGGCGGGCTCCTGGCCCATGGCGGGGGCGCTCTGGACAAGAACGCCCTGGAGGCGGCCGGGGCGGGCGAGAAAGAGGCCAAGGCGCGGGCCGCCGGGCTGGCCGGGTTCGAGCACGGGGTGCTGGCCATCGTCGGCTGCGGCGCCGCCATCGCGGTCCTCGCCTCTGGCCGTGCCGCGCCGTCGGCCGACTTCACCCTTCCCTGGGCGGTCGTCCCGGTCCCGGGAATCCTGATCGGCTTCTGGGCCGCGGAGCGGTACCGGGACAGGTTCTACGGCCGGACCGGCTGGCGAGGCGTCCTGGGGATCTTCCTGTGTTCCGTCCACCTCATCCGTGAGCTGTTCATCCGCCCCCGGCCGTGGTGGTCGGCCGTGCTGGGCATGGCGCTGTTCTGGGCCGCGGACGCCTTCGCCGTGTGGGCTGGCCTGGCCGCCTTCGGCTACCGGATGAACGCTGCCGCCCTGATCGTCGGCTTCGCGACCGGCATGGTGTTCACCCGCCGCACCGGGCCGCTGGCCGGCGCCGGCATCCTGGCCCTGGTCCTTCCGGCATCCCTGTGGTCCAGCGGCGCACCGCTCGCCGTCGCGGTGGCCGGCGTGTTCGTTTACCGGATTCTGGTCCTCTGGCTCCCGATGCCCTCCTCGCTGGCCTTCCTGCCGGTCTTGCGCGGGATGGTCAAGCGCCGGATCGCACAAGCGGAGGGAACCGCTCCGGCCGAGCCCGCGCCGCCGCGCGGGAACGCCGCGCAGCGGAAGATCACCTGACAGAACAGGCAAGCAAGGACAGGCACCGGCCCGGTGCCGGCCGCACACCGGCTCCGGGCCCGTGCCACGTCGCCCTTTTTGGGCCGAACGAGCTGGGTTCGTGCCCCGGCTCATGTCCGGCGAGTCTGTGCCCTGAGCGCCCGGGCCTTTTCCGCGGTCACGACCTGCCGCGGCCAGTACCGCAGGTCGGCGCAGCGGGCGATGAAGTCCGCGGCGGAGTGCTCCTGCAGGCTGATGAAGCCGTCGTCCATCAGGCTGCTGGTGAGCCCGGCCGCCTCGAGCAGCAGGCCGGCCTCGCCGGCATACCCGATGAACTTGCAGTGGGCGTAGGCGTCGGCCACGAAGTCGCGCGCCGCCGGCAAGGCCGCGAGTGCCGGCGCGGCCTGCTTGGAGACGAGCAGGATGACCGCGTCGTACAAGACGGACGGGCCGCCGTCGACCTTCTGGTCGGCGGGTATCCGGTTGCCGTTGCCGTTGCCGACCTCGATGCCGCCGACAGCGGGCGCGATCAGCTCGACGTTGACGTGCTCCGCCTGGGCCGCGGACCGCAGCTCCTCGAGCTTGGCGGTGTCGGTTCCGTCGGTGGCCAGGATGCCGATCTTCCGGCCGGCGAAGCTGCGGGGACCGTTGACCTGGATGCTCAGCGCGGGGGAGGCCGCCAGGTCGCGGACGGGCTCCCGGGCCGGCGGCAGGGCCGCGGGCAGCTCGGGCAGGCCGAGGCCGTCGGCGACGGCCAGGGCCAGGTCCTCGTCGACGTTGCGAAGCCCGGCCACCACCCTGGTGCGGATCGCCGTCTTGTCGCACTTGCTGAGCTCGAACACGAACGCGTCGATCAGGTGCTGCTGCTCGATTTCGGTCTGGCTGGTGAAGAACTGCCGCGCCTGGCTGTAGTGGTCGGCGAAGCTCTCCGGCCGGAGCCGTCGCTTGGGCCCGGCCTCGCTGCCCTGGCCGTCGGGATAGCTGCGGAAGCCGGCCACCGGGTCCTCGCGCGGGCCGGGCGGATCCCAGGAGTTGGGCTCGTAGTTCGCCCGCGTCCGCCGGATTTCCGTCCCAGTGCCGGATTTCCGTCACCCCGCCATTCGTTAGGGAAATTCTTTATGCACATCAGCATGTTCGGCGTCCAGATCTTCGCGCTTATATTGCTGGCCTGGAGCGCCATGGGACTTTATCTCCGCCGTTCGGCTCGCCGCCGCGCTCGCCGGGTGGAGTGGGAAGAACTGGTGCGGCATTATCCGGATCTCGACCGGGAACTCGACCGGGTCTGGCGCGGCCGGTGACGGGAAGCGGCCGTCGGCTCTGCCGCCGCCGTCGCCGACATCCGTTTCTGATGGCTGTTCAGTGATCCCTGAGGGCCTTCACGAGCCGTGCCTTGCTCATCGTCGAGCGGCCCCGGATGCCGATCTCCCTGGCTCGCCGGAGCAGATCTTGCTTGCTCCAGTCGCCGTAAGAGCCGCTCTTGCCGCCCTTGCGGCCCACTTCGCTGCGAGAGCTCGAGGCCGCCGCGTTGGCGATCCGGGCCGCCTTGTTCTTGCTCTCACCCTGGTCGCGAAGTTTCTGGTAGGTCTTCTCGTCCTTGATCTGTGCCCTGGGCATGAGTGCCTCCTTCGCTTCCCTCCTCTTGCCTGCCGCGGCCGGCGCAAACCACCCGTGCTGATCACGCCGACAGCCGGTGCTGTCCGGTGTAGACGTTCATCGACGGGCCGCGCAGGAAGCCGACCAGCGTGAGGCCTGCTTCCTCGGCCAGTTCGACGGCGAGTGAGGACGGCGCGGACACCGCGGCGAGCAGCGGGATACCCGCCAGGACGGCCTTCTGGACCAGCTCGAAGGAGGCCCGGCCGCTGACGAGCAGGACGCAGTCGGCCAGCGGCAGGCGACCGTTCAGCAGCGCCCAGCCCACGACCTTGTCGACGGCGTTATGCCTGCCCACGTCCTCGCGGATCGCGATCAGCTCACCATCCGCGGTGAATAGCCCGGCGGCGTGCAGGCCTCCGGTGCGGGAGAACACCCGCTGCGCGTCGCGTAGCCGTTCGGGGAGCATGGCCAGCCGGGCCGGGACGAAGCGGGCCGGATCCCCGGCCAGCGCCGCCTGCGGCAGAACGCAGAGGTCCTGGATGCTCGCCTTCCCGCAGACGCCGCAGGCGCTGGTGGTCAGGAAGCTGCGGCGGGCGCCCGGCGTGACGGCGACGCCCGCGGCCAGGGTCACGTCCGCGATGTTGCCCAGCTCCTCGTGGCCGGCGTGACCGCAGGTGCTCCCGTCGCAGAGCCTGATCCCGGCGATGTCGGCCGGTGAGCCGACGATCGCCTCGCCCACCAGGAACCCGGCGGCGAGCTCGACGTCGTCCCCGGGGGTCCGCATGGTCATGGCCAGCGCGGTGCCGTCCACCCTGATCCCGAGCGGTTCCTCGGCGGCGAGGAAGTCAGCGCGGGAGGCGCTGCCACCCGCCCGGGTGTCGTCGGGCAGCGTGATCCGCAGCACCCGCCGCCGCGCCGTCCGACTGGGCAATGACCGTCCTCCCTGTCAGGCTGCCCGTGCCGCGCGGGCGCGCTGCGGCTCGATGGTGGCGGCGGGGTCCTCGGCGGACGCGACGCCGGCATGGAAGACGCCGAACCTGGTGCACGCCGAGGCGGCCAGCAGGGCCGCGCCGGCGGCCACCCGGACCGGACGGAACCCTCCGCCCAGGGCCGCGGCCAGCCCCCCCGCCGCTGACAGGACCTTGCTCGCGCGCAGCAGCGTTCCCGCCCTGCCTTCTTCGTAGGCGCGCCGCACCACCGGTTCGAGCCTGAGCTCGAGCAGCGTTTCCGCGGCCAGCTCTCCCGTCGCGCCGAGCACGGCGAGGCGGCGCACCGGTGTCGCCTCGCTGTCGGCGGCGCAGATCAGGCCGAGCCCGGCGGCGGCCGTGGCCGCCGAGGACACGAACAGGAAGGGCATCTCCCGGTGGGCGTCGTGCCAGGCCGGTACGGCCGTGTCGGCGATCAGCACGGCGGTGTAGGAGGCCACGGCGGGCCCGAGCGTCGCGGAGACGCCGGTGGCCGCCCGGCCTGCGGCGGGCCAGATCCCGGTGAGGTCCGATGCCGCGGCCGCGGTGGCGGCGGACGCGTACCCGGACAGGATCCAGGTGCCGACGCTCATCGGGGAGGTGGGCTTGAAGACGCGCAGCATGTTCAGGAAACGGCCAGGGCGGCCGAGGTCCTTGACCAGAGCGGCGAGCGAGAGTGCGGCGGCCCCGGCGGCGCCCGCCTTGGCCGCGCGTGCCAGCCCCGGCCTGCCGGTGACCTGGGCACCGAGCGCGACCAGCGACGACGCGCCCGCCAGCCCGCCCAGGAACAGGTAACCTGCGATTTCCCTGGCTTCCCATACCGGCTTATTGAGGACCGGCAGCCCGTAGTACGAGCGGGGCTGCTCCCCGTCGAGGCGGTCACGACGTAGCCCCCGGCGCCCGCCCGTATCCGCCCGGCGCGACGGCCGCTTCGCGCCGGGCAGCGCCTCGCGTCCCGGCCTGGCGCCTTCCAGCCCGCGCTTGGTTACCTTGGAGGAGTTCACCGCCGCCTCCCGAGGAACGCGCCGGCGACGCCCGCGGCCAGCGAGCACGCCGCCACGGCGGCCAGCCGCCACATCGCCGGCAGGTCCCTGGTCGTCACCACCGGGTCAGGAGGCAGCCCGTACACCTCAGGCTCGTCGAGGAGCAGGAAGAACGCCCCGTCCCCGCCGACGCCGTCGCCGGGATCGCGGCCGTACAGCCGGGCCTCGGCCACGCCGGCGTCGTGCAGCTGGGCCAGCCTCGCGTCGGCGCGCTCACGCAGCTCGTCCAGCGGCCCGAACTGGATCGAGTCGGTGGGGCAGGCCTTCGCGCAGGCCGGCTCCTGGCCGACGCTGAGCCGGTCGTAGCACAGCGTGCATTTCCAGATGCGCCCGTCGTCCTCGCGCTTGTCCAGGACCCCGTACGGGCAGGCCGGCACGCAGTACCCGCAGCCGTTGCAGATGTCCTCCTGGACCACCACCGTGCCGAACTCGGTGCGCATCAGCGCCCCTGTCGGGCACACGTCCAGGCAGGCGGCGTGGGTGCAGTGCTTGCACACGTCGGAGGACATCAGCCACCGGAACTCGCCGTTCTCGCTCTCCCGCTCGACGAAGGCCACGTGCCGCCAGGTGTCCGCGCCCAGGCCGACCGAGTTGTCGAACGACATCCCGGTGAGGCTGAGCCCGTCCTCGGGGATGGCGTTCCACTCCTTGCAGGCGACCTCGCAGGCCTTGCAGCCGATGCACACCGAGGTGTCGGTGAAGAAGCCCATCCGCGGCGGATGCTCCAGCCAGCCGCTTTCCTCCGCCGGATCGGGCTTCGATGTGATCTGAATGTCCGTGATCATTCCTCAGCGCTCCGTTCCCGTGCCGACCGTGATGCCGGCCCGCCGCTGGTACTCCCGGACCAGCTCCACCCGAGCGGGCCCGCGCGGCCGGCGGCCGGGGATGACGTCAACTGTGAGCGCCTTGTCCTCCTGGATGTGCACGTTGGGGTCCAGGGCGATCGCGACCAGGTCGTTGGCGGAGTCGCCGGCGGATTGCCCGTTCGGCCCCCAGTGGAAGGGCAGCCCCACCTGGTGGACGGTCGTCCCGGCCACGGTCAGCGGGGTCATCCGCAGGGTGACGTGGACCCGGGCCTCGATGGCGTTGCGGGCGCTGATGATCGTCGCCCAGCCGTTGTGCTCGAGCCCGCGCTCCGCGGCGAGCTCGGGCGAGACCTCGCAGAAGAACTCGGGCTGCAGTTCGTTCAGGTACGGCGTCCAGCGGCTCATCCCGCCCGCGGTGAAGTGCTCGGTCAGCCGGTAGGTGGTCACCACGTAGGGGTAGACGCCGGCGCCCGGTTCGTCTGCCGACGGGCTGAACCTGTTCTCCGGATGAGGGTCCACCTTGCGCGCGGGGTTGCGCTGCTGCGGGTAGAGCGGGTTGGCGACCGGCGATTCCTGTGGCTCGTAGTGCGCCGGAAGCGGGCCGTCCACCAGACCGGACGACGTGAACAGCCAGCCCTTGCCGTCCGCCTGCATGATGAACGGGTCGTCGCCGGCCAGGGCATCCGGGCCTTCGGCGTCCTCGGGCGGCAGGTAGCCCGGCGGCTTGTCCGGGACGAAGTCCGGGACGTCGTGGCCGGTCCACTTGCCCGTGTCAGGGTCCCACCAGACCAGCGCCTTGCCGCTGCTCCACGGATTGCCGTCCGGGTCGGCCGAGGCCCGGTTATACAAGATCCTGCGGTCCGCGGGCCACGCCCAGCCCCACTGCGGGCCGAGCCAGTTCTGCTCCCGCCACGGCTTCCGTCTGGCCGCCTGGTTGACCCCGCCGGCGCAGACGCCGCAGTAGATCCAGCAGCCGCACGCGGTGGACCCGTCGTCGCGCAGCTGGGTGTAGGCGGACAGCGGCTCCCCGTCGGCGCCGAAGCCGTTGATCTCGGCCAGGATCGCCTCGGCGCTGGGCTCGTCGTGCTTCCCCTCGGTCGGGTAGTCCCAGGTGAGCTCGAGCACGGGACGGTCGGCCGGGTCGGCGGAATCGGCCAGCTTGTCGCGGATGCGCCGGCCCAGGTGGTACATGAACCACAGGTCGCTGCGCGCGTCCCCGGCCGGCTCCACCGCCATGTGATGCCACTGCAGCAGCCGGTTGGTGTTGGTGAACGTACCCGACTTCTCCGTGTGCGAGGCGGCCGGCAGGAAGAACACCTCGGTGGGGATCTGCTCCGTGGACAGCTCACCGGTCTCGATCTCCGGCCCGTCTTTCCACCAGGTGGCGCTCTCGATCAGCGAGAAGTCCCGGACCACCAGCCAGTCGAGCCTGGCCATGCCCAGCCGCTGCATCTTCGTGTTCGCCGATCCGACCGCCGGGTTCTCCCCGAGCAGGAAGTACCCCTTGCACCGGCCTGCCAGCTGCTCCAGGACCGTCTGGTACGTACTGTGGTCACCGGTCAGCCGGGGCAGGTACTCGAAGCAGAAGTCGTTGTCCGGTGTCGCCGCCGGACCCCACCACGCCTTCATCAGGCTGACCATGTACGCCGACATGTTCGCCCAGAAGCCCTTCTCGGCGCGGTCGGCGGCGATGAACGACTCCAGGTTCTGGTGTTCCTCGGCGTGCGGCATCGCCAGGTAGCCGGGCAGCAGGTTGAACAGCGTCGGGATGTCGCTGGATCCCTGGATGCTGGCGTGCCCGCGCAGCGCCTGGATGCCGCCGCCGGGCCGCCCGATGTTACCCAGCAGGAGCTGCAGCACACTGGCGGCACGGATGTACTGGGCGCCGACCGTGTGCTGGGTCCAGCCGACCGCGTAGGCGAACGCGGTGGTCTTGTTCCGGCCGGAGTTCTCGGTGATCATGCGGCAGGCCCTGAGGAATATGTCCTTAGGGGTGCCGCAGGTGCGCTCGACCATCTCTGGCGTGTACCGCGCGTAGTGCCGCTTGAGGACCTGGAACACGCAGCGCGGGTGCTGCAGGGTCTCGTCCCCGGCCGGCTCGGACGAGGAAATCGCCGCGCCGCCCGAGCCGTGCGACTCACCGCGGCCCGCGCTTCGCACCGAACCCGTGGTGGAGTGCGACCGCTGACCGTTGCCACGATCTTCCCGCGCCTGCACGGATTCCTCGTCGCGGCTGCCCGACGCGGCCTTGACGGGGCCCGACTCGTACTGCCAGGTGTCGAAGTCGTATTTGCCGTCGTCCTGCTCGAAACCGGAGAACAACCCGCCGAGGTCTTCGGTGTCCTGGAACTCCTCGGTGAGGATCGTGCAGGCGTTGGTGTAGCGCAGCACGTAATCGCGGAACCACTTGTCCTTCTCGAGCACGTAGTTGATGACGCCGCCGAGGAACGCGATATCGGTGCCGGCCCGGATCGGCACGAACAAGTCGGCCAGCGCGCTGGTCCGGCTGAACCGCGGGTCGACGTGGATGAGCTTGGCGCCGCGCGCCCGGGCCTCCATCACCCACTGGAAGCCCACCGGGTGCGCCTCGGCGAAGTTGGATCCCTCGATGACGATGCAGTCGGAGTTCTGCAGGTCCTGCAGGCACGTGGTGGCGCCGCCGCGGCCGAATGAGGTGCCCAGGCCGGCCACCGTCGAGGAATGGCAGACCCGTGCCTGGTTCTCGATCTGCACCACGCCGAGCGCCGTGAGCAGCTTCTTGATGAGGTAATTTTCCTCGTTGTCCAGGGTGGCGCCGCCCAGGTGGGCGATGCCCATGGTGCGCCGCGTCAGCTTTCCCTGATGCTCCCATTCGAAGGTCTCCCGCCGGGTCGCGATCACCCGGTCGGCGATCATGTCCATCGCCGTGTCCAGGTCGAGGCGCTCCCAATCCGTGCCGTACGGCCGCCGGTACAGCACCTCGTGCCGCCTGCTGGGCCCCGTAGTCAGCTGCAGGCTGGCCGATCCCTTGGGACACAGCCGCCCGCGGCTGACCGCGGAGTCGGGATCGCCCTCGATCTGGATGACCTTCTCGTCCTTGACGTACACGTTCTGCCCGCAGCCGACGCCGCAGTAGGGACAGATGGATTTGACCACCTTGTCGGCTGTGGCGGTCCTGGCCCGCAGGCGCTGCGAGCCGGCCGACTTCACCGCCTGCCCGCGGGCGAGCTTGTCGGGCCCGGCCAGCTGCCTCAGCACGGGCCATCGGGCGTTGCTCAGGTCCACTGTCCTCCCTGTCCTCAGCCTGACTGCCGGGCCTTCGCCGCGGCCTGCATCTGCGGGTCGGCGCTGGCCCGAGCCGACAGGAAGGCTCGCACGCGGGCCGAACGGTCCGGCTGCTCCGTGCGCGGGTTGGCCAGGCCCTGGGCGGCCGGCAGCAGTCCCGGGCGCTTCAGGTCCTCGGCGGAGAGCCCGTCACTGCTGTCCGCCGGCACACCGGTGGCCGCCAGGTACGCCAGGCCGGGCGGCACGCCCAGGCGCAGGCCCGCCTCCTCGTAGGAATGCCCCTCTTCCACCAGCGTGAGCGCGGTTTGCCGCGTGAGTGCCTTTCCCATCCGGCGTCCTTCCCGAAATGGATGATCCGCCCACCTGCCCGCCGTGCCGGGAATCAATCCTCCGCGACGGGACTGTCTTCACCGGCGCCGAGCGGCAGCGGACGGTTGGCTGCTCCCATGGGCCGCTTCTCCAGCTGGCTCATGTGTAATCCGCCCCCGTTCGGCAAAACTGGTCAGCCGGTAGCGTTCGTGCGCCCGCGCCGCGGCGGCCAGGCAGCGCTCGATGTCCTCCTCGCTCATCTCGTCGTAGGTCTTCACCGTCTCCCCCGGTGGCGGGGTTGATGGTAGCGATCGCCACGATCTCCTCCTTCCGCCGGCCGCCGCATCGCCGCGAGCTCGACGACGCCTGCCCGGATCGGGCAGCTCCACACCTAGGCGGCCAGCAGTCTCACCACGGCGGCCTCGGCGCGGCCCCTGGTGGCCAGGTCACCGAAATGGCAGTCCCTGCCCAGCTCGCCGAGGGCGGAAGCGATCGTGCGGCCGCCCTCGTAAAGCTCGATGACGCGGGGATCGATGTAGGAGGCCCTGGCTATCGCCGGCGTGTTTCCCAGGTAGTCCGCTACCTCCCGGACCACGCGGGCCACAGCGCGCTTGCGGGAGGCATCGCGGCCGGCGGCGGGTTCGGACACGGCCAGGCCCACCGCGGCGAGAACGGTCGCGTGCCAGGTGCGGAAGTCCTTGGCGGTGTAGTCACCCCCGGATACCTCGCGGAGGTAGTCGTTGATGTCCGCCGCGGTCACGTCGTGCCAGCGCGAGCCGCTCCGGTACGCCAGCAGCTGGTCCCCGCCGCCCCGGCGCCGCTTGAGGCTCCGCACGACCGCGCACACCTGATCTTCCGCCACGGCCTGCTCACGCTGCTTGGCGCCCTTGGCCGGGTACTCGAACACCAGCTGGCCCTGGCTGAGCGTGACGTGCTCCTGCCGGATGGTCGCCAGGCCGAAGGTGCCGTTCTCCTCCGCGTATTCCTCGCCGCCTGGCCGGAAGAACCCCAGATCGATCAGGCGTATCGCGGCCGCGAGGACCCTGTCCCTGGCCAGCCCCCGGCCCTCCAGGTGACGGCCGACGACCTCACGGATGCGCGGCAGGCGAGCCCCGAATTCGCGGACGCGGTCGTGCTTGTCACGATCCCGCCGCTCTCGCCACAGACGGTGGTACAGGTACTGGCGGCGTCCCGCCGAGTCGGTGCCGATGGCCTGGATGTGGCCTCGCGGATCGGTGCAGATCCACACGTCCTCCCAGGCCGGCGGGATCACCAGGGACTTGATGCGGGCAAGCGTCCGCGGGTCCCTGATCACCGTCGCGTCGGGCCCGAGGTAGCTGAAGCCGCGCCCGCGGCGCCTGCGCCGGATTCCGGCGCTGCCGGGGTCGCTGCGCTCGAGCGGGCGCCTGGATATCACCCGTCGCCGTCCGGCTGGCGGTCCTCGCCGGCCAGATGCTGAAGGCGGCTCCGCAGTGGCAGCACGAACCACCACATGGCAAACCAGCCGAACACGCCGGCGGCCAGGATGATCGCAGGTACCAAGCCGAGGACCACATCCATGATCAGGAGGACCGCGGACACCAGTGAAAGCAGCAGTAGCACCAGGCCACACAGGGCCAGCCGGTTGGCCATCTGCACGAGATGCTGCTTGAGCCGTCTGCGGTAGACCACCCGGTGGAACGCCGCCGGCGCGATCAGCAGGGCGGTGGCGGCGGCGCAGAGCATCAGGGTCACCACGTAGGTGCCCCGCTGGAAGCTCGTGATCGACCCGAAACGGGCCTGGAAGGCCAGGGCGAGCAGGAACGCGAACAGGATCTGCACGCCCGTCTGGGCCACCCGCACCTCCTGCAGGATCTCGCCATAGGCGCGGTCGGCTCGCTGCATAGGGGTCTCGCCGCGCGCTCCGGCGTTCCAGTCATCGTGATCGTGAACCGCCGAGCAGGCCGGGCACTCGTGGGCGTGAGGTCCGGCACGGAATGCCTGCCCGGCAGTGCGCGCGGGATCCTCGGCCGGACCGGCCATGCCAGTGCCATCCGCGCGGCTGCCATCCGCGCGGCCGTCTGGCCGGATGAGCCGGCGGGTGTACGACATCGCCTTCACTTGCCCCGCGGGCGGCGGTTTTAACGCGGCAGAGGCCGCAGAAAAGCTCCGCCACCCTCGTTTGCTCACCTGGGACCCGGGAAGTCGGGCACCCATGGCCGTGCTGACCTGGGTGCCGCTGGTCACCGAGGATGAGGGGAACTGACATGGTGATGGCGTTCGTGGCGGCGGCGATCGCGATGCTGATCGCGATCATCCCCGCCGGGATCGTGCTGTGCCGGGGAGAACTCGCGTCGAGTGTCGTCGCCTACGAGTTCATCACCTCGGTCGTCGTGATGGTGCTCGCACTGCTCGCGCAGGGCTTCAGGCGCCCCAGCCTGTTCGAGCTGCCGGTGCTGATGGCATTGCTGCTGTTCGGCAGCGGGCTGGTCTTCGTCCGGGCCATGGAGCGCTGGCTTTGATCATCAAGGACATCGTCTCCGACATCCTGCTCGGCCTGGCCGTGCTGATCGTGGCCGGCGCCTCGGTGGGCGTGCTCGTCATGCGTGATCCATACCAGAAACTGCACTTCGTGACCCCGGCCGCCCTGGTGGCGCCGGTCCTGGTGGCCCTCGCGATCCTGGTGCAGGTCGGGGTGTTCGAGAACGCCGGCGAGACGTTCCTCGCCCTGCTGTTCATGGTGATCGCCGGGCCGTTCCTCTCCCACGCGACCATCCGCGCCATCAGGGTCAGGGAGAAAGGTGACTGGCGCCCGGAGAAGAGCAGCGAGAAGAGGAGTAAGGTCCCCGCCGGGGAGAAGGAACAATGACTGTCGCCGTCAGCACCCCGTACACGGTTCCCGTCGCGTTCATGGATGCCCTGCAGATCACTGTTCTGGTCCTGGTAGCCATCGGCGCCACCGCCGTCGTGCTCATGCGCCGGCCGGTCCGCCAGGTCATCGTGCTGAGTACCTACGGCGTGCTGCTCGCGGTGCTCTTCCTGGTCTTCCAGGCGCCCGACGTGACGCTGTCCGAGCTCACGGTCGGCGCGGTGGCGCTGCCCGTCATCCTGCTGCTGACCCTGGCCAAGACCAGGAAACCAGAGGAATGACGCCCGCCCGATGAAACCAGCACAGCGCCGCTGGATCTTCCTGATCGGCGCCGCCGGCCTGGTTGCCTTCTTCCTGTGGGGCCTGTTCGGGCTGCCGGGCTTCGGCCGCTACCCGGGTCCCTACGGGTTCATCATCAACAGCATCGCGCTGCGGCAGACCTACGCGACCGGCACCGTGTCCGCGGTCAACTTCGGCTACCGGGGCTTCGACACGGTGGGCGAGGAGTTCATCTTGTTCGCCGCCGCGGCGGGGGTGAGCACCGTGCTGCGGCGGCTGCGCGGCGAGCGCGAGCGATCCGCGGTCGATGAAGCCGCGGACCGGGACGTGCCGCCGACCAGCGGCGCCGTCCGGATGATGGCGCTGATCCTGACCGGGCCCATCGTGGTCTTCGGCTGGTGGCTGGCCTCGCACGCCCAGGCCAGCCCTTCCGGCGGCTTCCAGGGCGGAGTGATCCTCGCCACCGCGTTCATCCTGGTCTACCTGGCCGGGGAGTTCCTGGTCTTCAAGCGGTTCAGCCCGGTCGGCCTGACCGACGCCGTCGAGGCGGTGGGAGCCGGCGGCTTCGCGGCGATCGGCGTCGCCGCGGTCGGGATGGGCCTGGCCTACCTGACGAACTTCCTGCCGAAGGGCCAGTTCGCCGGCGCCGTGAGCTCAGCCGGGACCATCCCCCTGATCAGCTTCTTCGTCGGCCTGGAGGTGGCCGCCGCGTTCATATTGATCGTCGCCGAACTGCTCGAGCAGACGCTCCTGATCCGGCGAGGAGACGGATGATGCAGTATTTCCCGTTCGTCGTCGTGGCGTGGATCCTGGCCGTGGGCCTCTACGGCATCGTCACCAGCCGCCACCTCGTTCACCAGATCATCTGCCTCATCGTGGTCCAGTCATCGACCTACGTGCTGCTGCTCGGCGTCGGTTACGTGACCGGCGCGGTGGCGCCGTACTACTTCGATGTGAAGGTGCACACCCCGGCCGTCGATCCCGTGGTCCAGGCGCTCGCCCTCACCGATGTCGTGGTCGAGGCCGCCGTGACCGCGCTGCTGTGCTCCTTCGCGATCCAGGCCCACAAGCGGTTCGGCACCTTGGATCCGCAGGAACTCGCGTCGCTGAAGGGATGACCGCACGTGGACCAGCCCAAGGGATAGCCGCGTGGACCAGTTGCTCGCGTTTGTCGTGGCCGTGCCGCTGCTCGTGGCGGCCGCGATCACCGCGGCTGGGCCGCTGCTCGGCCGCAGGCGCCGGCTCCTTGACGCGATAGCGATCCTCGCCGCGGCGTCCGTGGCGGTCATGCTCGCCGTGATCATGGTGCGGACCGCGGGCGGTGACGAGGTCTACTGGTTCGCGGGGATCCGGCCCGCCCGCGGCGCCGTTATCGGCATCGACTTCGAGGCAGGGTCGCTCAGCGCGGGCCTGGCCTTGCTGGCCGCCCTGCTGGTGACGGCGGCCATGACCTTTTCCTGGCGGTACTTCCAGCGGGTCGCCACCCACTACCACACCCTGATGCTGACCTTCCTGGCGGGCATGGCCGGCTTCTGCCTGACCGGGGACATCTTCGACATGTTCGTATGGTTCGAGCTGATGGGGGTGTCGGCCTATGCCCTGACCGCCTACCGCCCGGAGGAGCGCGGACCGCTGCAGGGCGCGCTCAACTTCGCCATCACCAACAGCGTCGGCGCGTACCTGTCGCTGTCCGGCATCGGCCTGATCTACGGCCGTACCGGAGCGCTCAACATGGCCCAGATCGGCGTCTACGTCAGCCGCCACCCGGCCAGCCAGCTGGTCGTGGTGGCGTTCCTGCTGATCATCTCGGGCCTGCTGATCAAGAGCGCGATCGTGCCGTTCCATTTCTGGCTCGCGGACGCGCACGCGGTGGCGCCGACCCCGGCCTGCGTGCTGTTTTCCGGCGTGATGGTCGAACTCGGCCTGTACGGGATCGCCCGGGTCTACTGGTCGATGTTCGGCCAGGCGCTCGGGCACCGGGCCGCGATCTCGCACGTGTTCGTCGCGCTGGGCGTGCTCACGGCCGTGGCGGGCGCGCTGTTCTGCTTCCGCGAGCGGCACATCAAGCGGATGCTGGCGTTCTCCACCATCAGCCACGCGGGCATCTTCCTGACCGGCATCGCGTTGCTCACGCCGCTCGGCCTGACCGGCACCGCGACCTACGTGGCCGGCCACGGCCTGGTCAAGGCCGCCCTGTTCTTGTGCACCGGGATCGTCCTGCACCGGCTCGGCTCGGTCAACGAGACCTGGCTGCATGGGCGGGGCCGCCATCTGCGTGTCACCGGCGTGGTGTTCACCCTGGCCGCCTTCGGCCTGGCCGACCTCCCGCCGTTCGCCACCTTCCTGGGCAAGGGCTACATCGACGACAGCGCCTGGGCGCACGGGCTGCCGTGGGTCATGGGCGTGTTCATCGCCTGCGCCATCCTGACCGGCGGCGCGGTGTTCCGGGTGGCGGGAGGCGTGTTCTACGGCCTCGGCGACGCGCCCTCGGAGGACGCCGAGATGGCCGAAATGGCCTCCGAGGAGACCAGCGAGACCGGCTCGGACAAGCAGCGGACCCCGCTGACCATGATCATCCCGCCCGCCCTGCTCGTCGCCTGCGCCGCCGTCATCGGCCTGATCACGCAACTCGGCCGGGCCGTCCAGGCGGCGGCGATCCGCTTCGAGGACCAGGCGGGGTACAACGCCACCGTCCTCGCGGGCGCGCATATCGCTCATCCGGTGGCCATCGCGGCCTCGGAGAGCACCGGAATCACCGTGACCGACGTGCTGACCGGGACCGGTTCGGCCGCCGGGGCGCTGGTCCTGGCCTGCCTTGCCCTCTACTGGCGGCGCCTGCCGCTGCTGCGCCGCGGCTACGAGCCCGGCGCCGGCTTGACCGCGCCCATCCAGCGCTTCCAGAGCGGGGTGGTCAACGACTACGTGACCTGGATCGTCCTCGGCCTGGCCTGCCTGGGCGGCGTGCTCGCGCTCGTCGTCAGGTAATCATCCTGAACCGCTGGGCCGCGCTCAGTCCTTGCCGACGGCCTTGCTGACCTCGTCCGGACCGCTGTACTCGCGGTCAGGCATGGCCCTCAGCGTGTTCAGCGCCTCGTCGCTGGCCCGGTTGCCGTGAGCATGATCTATGAGCTGCTGCCTGGTGGCCGGATAGCTGATGTCACCGAGAAACTTGTGCACTTTAATGAAGTCAGCCAGCGCCATCGCGGGCTCCTTCCCCGATCCAAGTCCTCGCAGACCTGGTATTCCTGATGAGCACAGCGCACTTCCCGCCTTCCCGGGGCTCAAACACTCGCGCCGGAGTTCGCGGTCGCCGGGAAGCCCGCCGAGACCACGTCAAGCCAGGCTGACGCAGATTTCCGCAGCCCCGGTAGGTTTCGCGTGACCCCCGTGGGTAGCCGGACGCCCATGTCTGCTCTCACCGACCTCAAGTCCCGGGTCACCGGCCTGGCGCGTTCCGAGAAAGATCGCTATTCGGCGGGTGAGGAACGCCCGCTCGGCGGCTACGCGACGGCGATGGCCGTCTACGCGGCCGTGGTCGGAGCTCTCGCCGGGCTAACCCGCGCCACCAGGCGCGAGGTGCCCGACGGCCTTGCCGTGCCGGACGTCCTGCTGTCCGCGGTGGCGACCCACAAGCTGAGCAGGCTGATCACCAAGGACCCTGTCACCAGCCCGCTGCGCGCGCCGTTCACCGTCTACCAGGGCCAGACGGGGCCGGCCGAGCTCAAGGAAGATGCCCGGGGGAGGGGCGCGCAAAAGACGGTAGGAGAGCTCATCACCTGCCCGTTCTGCATCGACATGTGGGTCGCTACGGGCCTGATGGCAGGCTTCATCTACCTCCCGCGCACGACCCGGCTCGCCGTTGACACCCTGGCGGTGCTGGCCGGCGCGGACCTTCTCCAGTTCGGCTACTCCTGGCTGCAGGAGCGGGAACAGTCCTAGAGCGCGCCGGTTATTAACCCGCCGGCGCCGCGCCTGCGGCGTCACCGCCTGGTACGTCGCCTTCGCGCATGTCACCAACGCCACCTTCGGCCGCGAACTCATCCCGACCTGGCCGCTGGCGTAACTCACCAGGCCAGCTCCCCGGTCCGCGTCGGCGGAGGCCGGCACCGGCGGGTGGCGGCCGCACGCCGCCTCCCAGCGTCGTCATTCGTCTCCCGTATGCGCATCGCCGGCGATGACGGCCTGGACACCGGGAATCTCTGACAGCCCGGCGGCCAGCTCATTCACCAGTCCACGGCCGTGGATCTGCAGGGTCACCTCGACCATCGGGCGGTTCGCGGCCGTGACCGCGAACCCGTCCGCGTGCCGTCGCCCATCGCCGGTCGCGGCGGTCGATAGCTCGTCCACCGCGAAACCCTGGGCGGTCACGAATGTCAGCACGTCACGCAGCATGCCCTGACCGTCCGGGTAGCGGACCCGGACGAGCGATATCGCCGTGGCCGAACGGGGCAAGCGGTGCGTAAGCAGCGGGAACGCCAGTGCCACGACGAGATAGATGCCTGTCGACACGACGGCGAGGACGGGAAGCCCGGCCCCGGCGGCGGCGCCCACGGCGGCGGTGACCCACACGCCGGCCGCCGTGGTCAGGCCGCGCACCGAGTCCTGCCGCACGAAGATGATCCCGGCGCCGAGGAACCCGATGCCGGTGACGATCTGCGCCGCCACCCGGGAGGGGTCCAGGACGACCCGCCCGGGCTGCAGCACGTCGGTGAACCCGTACTTGCTGACCAGCATGAACAGCGCCGCGCCGATGCCTACCAGTGTGTAGGTACGCAGGCCCGCGTTCTTCTGCCGCATTTCGCGTTCCAGGCCGATAATGGCGGACAGCAGCAGTGCGAGGCCGAGCTCGCCCGCCTGCAGCCATCCCTCCCCATTGACCACGCCGATACCGTCCTTTTCTTCTGGGAACTGACGCCCCAGGGCGCAAGCACGCGCAGCCAGATCCCCGAGGGTATTAAGTCGTTACCCGATATATGTTCCTTAAACATCGAACCGGGTTTGCCGCCGATCCGGCAGCGGCCTCGCTGCGTACCTCCAGGCACGGTCTGCCGTATCCACGGAATTCCTGAGACTGAAACGCCCTCGGCCTGCGCGTGCCTGAACAAGCTCAGCCGGCCGATAATTATATCGTAGAACGATATGTAATATAAAAGGGGGAAGCAGTGGAAAACGTGAGCGCGCGCGATGGCCGGCGTCAGGGACGGGCCGCGCCCGGCATGATCCGTCCCTGACGGCGGATCGAGCCGTACATCGGCTCAATCCGCGGGCAGCGAGGCCGCATGTCTGGACCGGGCTGGGTAGTGGTCCGGCATGGGTCGAAGCATCGCGCAACAGCTCATCGAATCTCACCTGGTAGCGGGCAAGCCTGAGCCTGGCTCGGAGATCGGCTTGTCGGTCGAGCAGACACTGACCCAGGACGCCACCGGCACCACGGTGATGCTCGAACTGGAGGCCATGGGCCTGGACCGGGTCCGGACCGAGGTCTCGGTCCTGTCCCGCCTCGAGCCGCTGATCGCCAGGCCGCAGAGCCCGGGCAACGTGGTGCCGGTCGCCGAGGCGGAGGGCGAGGAGGTGTTCCAGGTCGTGGTGGGCTCGTCAGCGAATCCGGGGCTGCGGGGCTTCGCCGCGGTGGCCGACATCGTGCGGGACCGGCAAAGCCACGACCAGGTGTCATTCGACGTCAACCCCACGTCTCGGCAGGTCTTCGAGGAACTAGCCCATGACCGCTCCCGCGCTCATGAGCTCTCCTCCAGTTCAGGTGCCCGGTCGCGCAGGATGTTCTTCTGGATTTTGCCGGTGGACGTCTTGGGCAGTTCACCGAACTCGAAGCGCCTGGGGACCTTGTACCGGGCCAGGCGCTCCCGGGCGTACTGGATAAGCGCGGCCGCGTCGACGTCTTGTTTCCTGAGCGTCACGAAGGCGACGGGCACCTCCCCCCAGCGCTCGTCCGGCATCCCGACCACGGCGCTTTCCACCACCGACGGATGACTGTCCAGGACGCCTTCGACCTCCACAGAGGCGATGTTCTCGCCCCCGGAGATGATGATGTCCTTGCTGCGGTCGCGGATCTCGACGTAACCGTCCGGGTGCATCACCGCCAGATCGCCGGTCATGAAGCAACCGCTGCGGGTGACCTCCCGGGTCGCCTCGTCGTCACGGTAATAGCCGAGCATCACGTCGTTGCCGCTGACCGCGATCTCGCCCATGGTCTCGCCGTCAGCCGGCACGTCCCGGCCCTCCTCGTCCAGCACGCGCAGCGGGCGGGCGATGATGTTGGGCGCTCCCTGGCGGGCGCGCAGCGTGGCCTGCTCCTCACGAGGGAGCTCGTCCCACTCCGGTTGCCATTCGTTGATCGCGAGCGGCCCGTAGGTCTCGGTCAGCCCGTACAGGTGGGTCACGGCGAAGTTCATCGACTCCATCCGCGCCAGCAGGGTGGCCGACGGCGGCGCGCCGCCGGTGTCCACGCGCACCTCGTGGTCCAGGGACCCGGCCGCGGGGTCTTCGGCGATCATGGTGAGCACGGTCGGGGCGGCGCTGAAGTGGGTGATTCCCTCGTCTCGCAGCAGCCGCCAGATCTCGGCGGTGTCCACCGCCCGCAGGCACACGTGGGTGCCGCCTGCCGCGGTGACGGCCCAGGTAAAGCACCAGCCGTTGCAGTGGAACATCGGCAGCGTCCACAGGTACCTGGCGCCAGGGCCGAGGCGGGCGTGGTACGCCATCGCCGCGGCCTGCAGGTACGCGCCCCGGTGGTGGTACATCACACCCTTGGGCCGCCCCGTGGTGCCGCTGGTGTAGTTGATCGCCAGCAGCTGGCGCTCGTCGGCCGGCACGTGCCCCGACGCCTCCGCGTCGGCGATCCACTCCTCGTAGGAGTCGCCGGGCCCGCCGGCGACAAAGCACGGCAGCCCGGCCCGGCCGGCCAGGCGGCGGGCGGGATCGGCGAACTCGCGGGTCGCCACCAGTACCGAGGCGCCCGAGTGATCCAGCAGGGCGGCCATCTCATCTTCTGACAGCCGGGTGTTCAGCGTAACCAGCGCGGCGCCCGTCATCGGCACCGCGTGGTGCAGTTCCAGCATCACGTGGCTGTTGGCGCACAGCGCGGCGATCCGGTCCTGGTGGCCCGCTCCCTGCGCAACCAGTGCGCCGGCCAGGCGGCGGCACCGTTCGGACATCTCGCGGTAGGTGAACCTGCGCTCGCCGTCCACGATCGCGGTCCGGTCGGCGAAGACCGCGGCCGCGCGGTCGAGGAACGAGGCGGGCGTCAGCGGGGCGAAGGTGAACTCTGCCATCTGACCCGTCTTCCCCCTGTGACCGGCTGAAACCGGCCGGTGGAGCTAATACCTGGCCCGTTCGGAATTTAAGAGATCTGATGGCTGAACGGTCCTGGTGCGTGCCCCTGCCGACGGGCCGGACTGCCGTGGCCTCAAGCCGCGGGCCCGGGGACTGCGGCGCGGCGCGGTGATCGCTGCGGCGACGGCCGCCCACATCGATACCAGATGCCCTGATACCGGGCAAGATGCGTGTCCGCGGAAGGTGGGCACAGGTGCCTGATCACAGATACCCCTTGATGATCAACGGAGTGGCCGTGGTCTCAGCGCCCGCGGAGATCGACGCCGCCAACGCGGAGCAGCTGCGGACCGTCATGCCCTCGCCGCGGCGGGGAACGTCCTTGCCGTGTGCCCGGGCGCTTTGCGCCTGCCGGGCCTTGCCGATGTTGCGCCGGGCGGCTTCCTTCTGCTTGCTGGTGGCCATGACTCCTCCTCTCGGCCGGTCACGGGCCGCTACCCATGATGAGCGGCCGCAATCCGCTGCCGCTGATGAGTTTGCCTTCGTGAGCGGGCCGCGCGCCGTGTGGCCGAGCTGCACGAGGCGGGCGTGGGAGTGGCCAAGGCTAACCTGTTCACCGTGCCCGCCGCGGACCACGAGCAGATCTTCGCCCTGGCCGGCCGACTGACCAGGGGGCGATACCCAAATTAAATCGTAATACGACCTTGTCCTGGAGAGGTTCCCAGCGTGGCGGCGCATTCCAGCAGCAGGGCGTGGACGAATGCCTGGGGCAGGTTGCCGCGGAGCTGGCGCTGGGACACGTCGTACTCCTCCGACAGCAGGCCGGGCGGGCCGCAGGCGGCCCGGTTGCGCTCGAAGTAGCGGATCGCCGTCAGCTCGTCGCCCTGCTGGTGCTCGGCGAGCGCCATGACGAACCCGCAGAGCACGAACGCTCCCTCGGCGTCGCCGAGCGGGCGCTGGTCGTGCCGGAACCGGTAGACGTACTCCTCGCGGACCAGTTGGTCGCGCACCACCCGCAGGGTGGCGACGGTCCGCCGGTCGGCGGCGGGCACGGCGCCGCGGACCGGCGGCAGCAGCAGGGCGGCGTCCGGCCGCGGGTCGTCGGGGGCGCGCTGCCAGTAGCCGTCGGCATGGGTGGCCATCTTGGCGGTCTCGGCCATGATGGCGTCGGCCAGCGCGGCGCAGTCGCCGGATCCGGTTTCTGCCCCGGGCAGCACGGCGATCGCGCGCAGGCCGGCCACGCAGGCCAGCCGGGAATGCGTCCAGCGCCTGCTGTCCAGCTCCCAGATGCCGGCGTCGGGTTCGGGCCAGCGCCTGGCGATGGCGTCCGCGGCCACGCGGGCTGCCTTCCGCCCGTCGGCGCCGAGCCGGTCTAGCCGCGCGGCGGCGGCCAGCAGCTGCAGGGCCTCGCCGAACGCATCCAGCTGGAACTGCTCGTTCACCCAGTTACCGGTCTTGTCGGTGCCGCCGGGATACCCGGCCAGGTTCAGCGACCGTTCCGACGGGACCGGGCCGCCCGCCGCGGTGTAGGCCGGCCGCAGCCGCGGGCCGTCCTCGAGCAGCCGCGCGGACACGAACCGGGCGGCCGCGTCGGTCAGGTCGAAGGCACCGGCGCGGGCCGCGGCGATGCCGGCGTAGGCCTGGTCACGGATCCATGCATACCGGTAGTCGTAGTTGCGGTCGCGATCGGCCCGTTCCGGCAGGCTCATCGTCGCCGCCGCGATCATGCCGCCGCCCTCGCTGGTCAGGCCGCGCAGCACCGCCCAGGCGTGCCGGGCGTCCCGCGGGGCGATGGTCTGCGCCAGCGGCGGCCGGGCCCGGGCCCAGGCAGACTCGGTGGCCCGCCAGGTTCCCGCCGGGTCCGGCGGATCCGCGGCCATGGCGCCCTCGGCGACCTCGAGTACCAGGTCGTGCCGACCGCCGGCCGGCACGGTCAGTTCCAGCGTCAGCAGCTCGCCTCGGCCGTGCGCCACCGGGCGCGGGCGGCCCTGTGCGCCGCCCTGCCATCGCCAGCGCAGCTGCCCGCTGGTCCCGGACCAGATGCCGTCCTCCAGCGACAGGCCGTGGCTGCCGTGCCGGCCGAATCCGGCCCGCGGCTCGAGGACGACCCGGACCCTGGCGTCGCCCCGCACCGCACTGATCTGGCGCAGCAGCACAACCCGGCCCGGATCGCCGGGAAACGCCAGTGCCTCCCGGCACTCGATCACCGCCTCGCTGGTTACCCACCGGCTGCACCAGATCAGGCTGCCCGGCTCGTAATACCCGCCCCACACGTGCCGCGGGTCCGCCGGGGTGACCGCATACGCCCCGCCGCCGCCGATCAGGGCGGAGAACACCGCGTCCGAATCCCACCGCGGTGCGCACATCCAGGTCAGCTCCCCGTGCGGGCCGATCAGGCCGCCCCGCTCGCCGTCCGCCACCAGCGCATACTCGCGCAGTACGTGCGGGCCGAAGCTGACCGGATTGCTGTCGTCGCTCGCCACGCCTCCCGCCTCCCCAGATCCCGGCCGTCCAATCCTGGCCCCCGACATCCAAGTTATATCGTATTACGATATTTTTCCGCCCGGTCAGAGTAGTGCTGAGTGTGCTGCCTTGCTGAGCGCATCGGGCGCATGACTGGATCTCGGGCGGGTAGCAGCGCGCCGCTGAGCTTCACGTCACCCTCGCCATCACCGACAGGCTCGCCATGATGACCACAGCCAAGACCATCACCAGCGTCGCTGCGACCTTGCGGGTCCGCGTCGTCACCAGCCTGGCCGCGGCCATCGCCTGCACCGGGCTCGCGGCCGCCGCTGGCACTGCGTCCTGTCTTCTGCTTCTCGGGCAGCTTGCGTGTATCGCGCAATTCGGTGAACGGTTCCTGGTCGGGCGGGAGTCCGTCGGCAATGGCGCGTCCCCGTTCGAGTTCGGCGTTGAACTCCGCGCCGATCAGGACCGCGGTGTTAGAGATCCACATCCAGATCAGGAAGATGATCACTGCGGCGAGGCTGCCGTAGACCCTGTTGTAGCTCCCGAAGTGGGCTACGTAGAGCGCGAACAGTCCCGATGCGATCAGCCACGGCACCACGGCCAGCCAGCACGCTGCCCGGGCTCACCAGCCAGAACCCGTGCCTGGCGTTCGGGCTGGCCCAGTACAAGATGGCGAACATGACGCTGACGATGATCAGCAGCACCGGCCATTTGGCGATGTTCCAGGCGGTGATGGCGGCCGGCCCGATGCCCAGCGCGTGTCCGACCCGGGCCGCGAGGCCGCCGGTCACCACCACGATCAGGGCGGAAGCGACCAGCAGGACCAGCATGACCAGGGTGACAGCAAGCCGTATCGGCGTGGTCTTCCAGAGCGGCCTTCCTTGAATTCCCCGACCGAACGCCTGGCCGCCGCTGCCCACCCGTCCGCGCCAAGCCTGGCCGGGGTCAGCACGCGATCGGAGCGCCCTGCGGCCATCCGCTACCCAGCTGACGTTGCGGTATGCAAAATCCGGAGATCGGCGGGTGCAGTTCCGCACTCGCTGCCCGCGCGCCCGAGATCTTTGCGCGGAGCAGGAACCGCCGTTGCGCCCCTTCACCGCGGCTGGCCAGCAGGCCGCCTGCCACTTCCCGCTCCGGGAGCCGGAGGCCGGCCTACGCCAGGGTGAGCTCGTTCAGGGCTGCTCGAGCAGCAGCGTGCGCCATTCAATGTGTAGCCCCTGCCGCCCCGGGGTAAGCAGGTCCGAACCACCCGAATCCACCAGCAAAGGAACAAAGGGGACGCACATATGGCGCATGCCGAAACGTCCGCCGAAAGATCCTCTCGCACCGCCGAGACGGTCGCGGTGCTGGGCGCCGGCGGGACGATGGGCTTCGCGATGGCCCGGAACATCGCCCGGGCCGGCATCGCGGTCCGGGCCTGGAACCGGACCCGCGCCAAGGCCGAGCCCCTGGCCGCCGAGGGCGCCTACATCGCGGACACCCCGGCCGACGCGGCCACGGGTGCCGGCATCGTGCTCACCATGCTCTCCGACGCCGACACCGTGATCACCGCGATGGAGTGCCCGGAAGGGGCGCTGCCGGTCATGGCCGACAGTGACCAGCCCGATCACCCGATCTGGCTGCAGATGAGCACCATCGGCGAGGAAGCCACCGACTGGTGCACAGGCCTGGCCGGCCGCTACGGCGTCGGGTTCGTGGACGCGCCCGTGCTCGGCACGCGCCAGCCCGCCGAGCAGGGCCAGCTGATCGTGCTCGAGTCGGGCCCGGAGGAGGCCAGGCCGCGGGTCCAGCCGGTCTTCGACGCGGTGGGCCACCGGACCATCCGCGCCGGCGAAGCGGGCGCGGGCACCCGGCTGAAGCTCGTCACCAACAGCTGGGTGCTCGCCGTGGTCGAGGCGGGTGCCGAGACGATCGCGCTGGCCGAGGGCCTCGGCCTCGATCCCGCCCTGTTCTTCCAGGCCATCGAGCAGGGCCCGCTCGACCTGCCGTACCTGCGGACCAAGGCCAAGGCGATAGCCGAACGCGACTTCACCCCGTCTTTCCGCCTCCGGCTCGCCGCCAAGGACGCCGACCTGGTGACCGACGCGGCCTGGCACCACGGCCTGGACCTTCCCCTGCTCGAGGTGATCGCCCGCCGCCTCGGCCAGGCCGCCGCCGAGCACGGTGACGAGGACATCAGCGCCACCTACCTGACCAGCGCCCCGGACCAGGCGGCATGACCGAGGTGGACGTCACCCTGCGGGTCAAGTGGCCGACGAGCGCCAGGGCTGGATCGAAGAGCAGGACCCGCACCTGAACCCCGATGGGCGCCGACCGGCTTCTGGAGTTATCTGCGTGCCGATGAAGGAGGAGATAGCATGCCGACGATCCGCCGGCATGGCCTGACGCGGGGCGGTGAGCTGCCGGGCACCTTGAAGCGCTCGTCGAAGGAAGCCCAGGAGACGTTCACCAGGGCGCGCGACCGCGCGGTGCAGGCCTACGGCGAGGGGGATCAGGCCTACTGGGCCGCCTACTCCGCGCTGAAGCGGAAGTTCGAGAAACGCGGCGACCACTGGATCGCCAGGAGCGACCAAGGCACTAGCCCGGCCTGCTTACAGTAGGCCCGTGGATGAGCTGGCCGATTCCCGGGCGGACGCGGGCGGCCAGCCTCACGACGCGGGGCCGATGAGGTCCCACTTGTTGCCGGCGATGTCGCGGAACACGGCGACGCGGCCGTAGGGTTCGGCGCGCGGAGCCGTGAGGAACTCCACGCCGGCGGATGCCATCCGCGCGTACATGGCCCCGAAGTCCTCGACGTGCAGGAAGAAGCCCACCCGCCTGGCGGCCTGCTTCCCGACGATGGCGGCCTGCTCATCTCCGTCAGCTTGTGCCAGCAGCAGGCCGGTCGCGGCGCCCGGCGGCCGGACGACCACCCACCGCTTGGGACGCCCGTCGTTCGTCAGGGCCGGGGAGTCCTCCGCGAGCTCGAAGCCCAGCACCTCCACGAAGAAGCGGATGGCCGGATCGTACTCGCGGACCACGATGGCGACGAGACCGAGATGCACGACGCCAGCATAGGAGCTACCAGCGGGAGAATCGCGGAGCCGCCCGCTGGAATGCCGCGGCACGCCCACCGGTTAGGCCGGTCATGAGCGTGTTCACCGACAAGGAGCTCGACTACCTCGCAGGGCAGCGCCTGGGCCGGATCGCGACTGTCGGCCCGGACGGGCAGCCGCACGTGGTACCCACCTCGTTCCGCTATAACGCCGAGCACGACGCCATCGACGTGGGCGGCCTGCGGATGAGCCAGACCAAGAAACTCCGCGACGTGCAGCGCACCGGCCGGGCGAGCATCGTGATCGACGACGTGCTTCCCCCGTGGCAGCCGCGCATGATCGAAGTGCGCGGCACCGCGGCCGTGATCCCGTCGGGCGGCAAGGCCTTCGGGGAGCGGTTCGAGGACACCATCGTCCGCATCCGGCCCACGCGCATCATCTCGTTCGGCATCGACCCGGGCGACACAGCCAACGCCCGTTCGGTCGGGGATAACGCCGGAAGAGTACGACGCGATGTATGAACGGCAGGATGGGTGCTGCGGCATCTGCCGAGAGCACAAGGACTCCTGGCAGCCTGGAATGGGCGTCAAGGGGCGCTCCCTGTTCCTCGTGGTGGATCATGACCATGAGACCGGCCGGGTCCGGGGGCTGCTCTGCATACGCTGCAATATCGGCATCGGTCAGTTCCGTGAGGATCCAGCGATCATGCGAGCGGCGATCCGGTATGTAGGTGCGCAAGATGAGCCTCGGGCGCCTGACGATAACCCGGCAAGCTTGCGCGCGGCGTTACCAGCGCAGGGCGTCCAGCGACCCGCCGTTCTCGGTGATCAGCTGGCGGGCGGCCGCCTCGGCTGTGGGCTTGCGGGCGATCCGCTCGGTGACCAGGGCGCGGGCCAGGCCGTCGTCGCCGGCCCGGGCAGCGGCGGCGATGAGGGTCAGGTCGATGACGTCGCGCTGGGCGTGGCTCCCGCCGACCGCGTTGGCCCGCGGCCGGACGTCGATGAGCAGGTCGATGGCCCGGTCCGGATGGCCGGCCGCGAACGCGCCGAAGGCCTCGAGCAGGGCCAGGCCGGCCCGCTCGGCGGCGCCCGCGTTCGTCGGCGCGGTCAGGTGCCGGTTCGACGCGATCACCCGCTCGGTCCGCTCGAGGTCTCCGGCCAGGCCGAACGCCATCACCGCGTGCCAGTCGTTGAAGATGTAGACCGGGCTGCTGACCAGGTCGTCGATGTCGGCCGCGAGCTGCTCGGCGCGTTCGGTCACGTCGACGCCGAACAGCGAGAGCCGCCACAGCAGCGCGGCGGCATCCACCACGTCGAGCCACTCGGTGGACCGGCCCGCGCGGATGGGGTCGTCGTACAGGGCGAGCGCCTCGCCGGCCTCGCCCAGCTCCAGGCGGAACAGGCCGCGGTGCCACCAGTTGTGGATGGCGAAGAAGCTCGGGGACCAGTCCGGCGCCGAGGCGGTGAGGAAGTCGACGCCGGCCCGCTGGCTGCCTTCCATCTCGAAGACGTGCGCGAGCGCGTGCACGGACCAGACATCCTTCGGGTTGACATCGAGTGCGGCCCGGGCGCGGGATTCGGCCTGCCGGTAGTCCGCGTTCTCCTCCAGGCCGAAGGCGTAGATGCCCTGCACGTATCCCCAGCCCGGCCGGGAGCGCGGCCACGCGGGCAGGACCCGGGCTGCGGTGTCGCGCAGCTCAAGCCGGTTGCCGAGGAAGAAGTAGAGGTCCTGGGCGACCTTGAGCGCGAGCAGGTCGCGCGGGTGGCACAGCAGGGCCCGCTCCAGCGAGCGGGTGGTGGCTTCCCAGTTGCCCTCGGCCCAGTGCCGGGCGGCGCGCAGGTGATGAAGCTCCCGCTCGCCCATGACGGTCTCGTCGAGCCGCTTCAGGATCTCGCCGGCGGCCGCGACACCCTCCGGGGTCGTCCCGTACAACTGCAGGTAGGCGCGGTAGATGTGGCCGAGCACCAGGCTGTCGTCGGCGGCGGTCGCCGCCTCGGCGTCCGCGACCGGATCGCCCGCGAGGGCGGCCAGATCCTCGATGGCCTCGTCGAGCAGCGCCACCGCGTCGGCGCTGCCCGCCCGGACCGGAACCCCCCAGCGATCCGCGAATGCCTTTGCCATCTCGGATCCCTTCTGCTTCACGCCAGAGCCCCGGGTGCTC
>Ga0335078_10002094_pt1 | contig 30240 bp, 29 predicted proteins | sample Lox_Sample_32_FD_206711 | JGI IMG/M metagenome (GOLD analysis project Ga0335078, IMG submission 206711) | Soil microbial communities from Loxahatchee National Wildlife Refuge, Florida, United States - Lox_Sample_3.2 | ecosystem: Environmental > Terrestrial > Soil > Wetlands | place: USA...
ACCCATGGTGGTCTTCACGAACGTGGAAAGCGTGGATCGGATCATCTATGCGATTTTCAGTCGGTTTAATGAGGACTGGAAGAACCACACCCTCGAACTATTTACACAAGCAGCTTGACGTCACCCGCCTACGTTGGAATGGGTGTTCGCGTTACAATACCTTTACGCGCCCGTAGCTCAGCTGGATAGAGCATCTGGCTTCGAACCAGAGGGTCGGGAGTTCGAATCTCTCCGGGCGCGCCATACTTTTCAAGGTCCGGCCCTCAGTGAATGTCCGCAAACGGATTCTCGATGAGAATGCCGGCAATCCTTTGCCCAACATTTAAATCTTCGGACAGAATCCGAGTCGCGCCGTTTTTTGAGGCAGATGAAACGATAAGAGCATCCCAGAAACCGATTCGCGACTCATCTTCGATCCGAAACGCCGAGGCAATTTCAGTTGGAGTAGTTTCCGTGCACCAGATCGCATAGCTGCTCACCACAAGGCGTGCCAAATCCTTTGACAGCGGAGAGGAGATCTTTCGTGTGACGTTGACATAGAATTCCTGGAGTACCTGCACGCTAAGAACGCCCGTTCGCTCGCTCCAAAGGTCACGGAGAACCGTCTTTGCAATTTCGTGCTTTGCACCTGCATCTGTGTCATGCGCATAAATCAAGACATTCGTATCGATGAACGTCTTACCGCTCATGAAGTTCATCTCGGCCGACCCGGATTACGCCACCCAGGTGAAAGCCCTGGTCGAGCAAAGTCATCGCTTGCCGTTCGGCTCGTTCGTAGGCTTCTTCCTCGCCCACGAGTTGCTCAATCTGATCCGCCAGGAGACCGCTAATGGAAGTGGAGCGCCGAGCGGCGCAGATTTTCGCCTTCTGAATCGTTTTCCGGTCAAGACTGATCGTCACATTTTGCTTCCCGTTTCTCTTGATACTCGCCATGATCCCCCCTACCTACACGTACTGTACGTGTACCACGTATTGCACGTGCGGTCAAGCTCTAGTGAGCTTTAGATCGGAGAATTGGGCACGCGAACTGACAACTCCCTGGACCTTCGTTTTGGGTTATTGGCTCAATCCACCCGGCAAGAATCGGCACCAAACACGCCACGAAATCGCCGAGAAAAGTTCTAAAATCGTCCCCTCGGGCGCGCCATATTCTTCAGGGCAGCACTCCCTTGGTCTTGGCTCTGTTTCACCGATTTGGAGCAACTGGGAGCAAAAGCCGAGCGATTTTGCCAGCCAGCTTCCTTTGCACCCGGGGCATCGGCTGCGTGTACATATCCAGCGTCATCCGCGAGTTCGCATGACCGAGTTGCGCTTGCGGCGCCTTGATACTCTCGCCGGTCGGATTCGTCCAGGTTGAGTATGTGTAGCGGAAGTTGTGCCAACTGAGGCGCGCAATCCCGAGCGGCAATTAACTGGCCCCCTGTAGGGAACTTACCTAGTTGGATTCTTCAATAACCGCCGCCAACATCGTCGCGAACAACTTCCGCGTTTCCTGATTCGCTCTTGGTGATACTCATCTGATTGGCGGTGGCTTGGTGAGGCCTTCCATTCGGAATCAATCGCTCGAACGGCGCCAAGAGCGCGGATAACTTCTATAGCTGGCGGGACTGGGGATCCGATGCAGGCGATCTTCTGTCCTATATAGACGTTACGTTTGGACGGTCAAACTTGTAGATTTTGATCGATCCTGCATTGGATTCATTGAAGGTGCTGTTTGAACCATTCGAGGACCGGTTGCATGGCTTCATTTGTCCTCTTCCCATACACGTCGAAGTGTACGCCGCCTTTTAGAGTGAAGATCTTCTTCGGTTCCTTAGCCTTACTATACAACCTATCGGCGTCATCAGCCTCGAGCTCGTCCTTCTCAGCTTGAACGAAGAGAATTGGTGTTGGAGACACCTTGTCGATAATCTCTTCCGGCTTGTAGCCCAGCCACCCATCGACGGTTGCTAGAGTTGTTCTGTTGCCTTTTTCCTTTTCCACCTGTTCAGCACTCTTCAGGGAAGAGGCCAGATCAGGAGGCATGATCAGTACCGAATCGGTTCCCTTTCCCAAAAACCCATGGAAGCCTTTGGACTTGCCAGTCAAAGCCCTGTTTATCCTGTCCTCTTGAACCTTTTGCATGAGCGTTTCCCACTCCTGCTCGGTTCGAAATCTTCGCATTCTCCGCTCGCCATCCCCGACCAAGACCATGGAGGCAACACACTTTACTCGTCGGTCTTGAGCTGCTATGTATGCTACTTCTCCTCCTCCCAAACTTACACCTAACAAGGCGATTTGGTCAGGGTTAACCTCTGGTCTTGATTGCAAGTAGGATATGGCGTTTCTAGCGTCATAGATCTGTAGGTATGGAATGACCTCGCCGCGGACGCCTTCGCTCTTTCCGAATCCTCTGAAATCCATGGTTAGGGCGACAAAGCCACCTGCGTTCAACTCTTTAGCGAACCCAGGAAAGAAAGCGTCCGCCGTACTCATGAAACCTGGCACAAGCACGACACCAGGAAAACGTCTTCCTTCGGAATTGTCAGGCGTGGAAAGTATTCCGGACAGCTTTAGGCCGTCGCTGTAATAGTTTATTCTCTTCCTCATCGAGCCATCATATAGGATCTGCGTGAAGAAGCAACCTGTCTGCGAAACTCGACATCATCAGGTAGCTTGGAATGGCCGTCAGTTACAGACTGTTTGGCGTGTCCGAGCCAGAACTTGATAAGGTCTTCGGGAGTCCGCTGTTTCCTCAACCACGTTATGCGAAACCTGCGCATAGCGTGGAAGCCGGCCTTTTCCACACCAAGTTCCTTCGGGATAGGGTGAAGGTACCTGCGAAGCAGGTTCGTTGGGACAACAACCGCCCTGCCTTGTGGTCAAGCAAGCAATTGATAGTTCGCGAAGTGCGGGCGATAGACTTGCAATTTGTGGAAAAACGCCCCAAGGAAAATGCAACACCTCGGCTATCCTTATGATCGAATCTGTTTCGCAGGAGGCTGACAATGGCGGAGGCGATCCCCGAAAACTTTCTCGACCTGTTTCAGAAGCGGGCGTTCGCGAACCTCGCGACGATCATGAGCGATGGGAGCCCGCAAGTTACACCCGTTTGGGTGGACTACGACGGCAAATACGTGCGGTTCAATTCGGCGCAGGGCCGCGTGAAAGACCGGAACGTACGCCGTGATCCGCGTGTATCGCTCTCGATCCTCGATCCAGATAATCCCTACCGGTACCTGGCGATTCGAGGGCGCGTCGTGGCAATCACGCAAGAAGGCGCCGACGAGCACATTAACAGCCTATCGCAGAAGTATCTGGGCCAGGCTGTGTATCCCTTCCGCCAGCCGGGAGAGGTTCGCGTGCTGTATAAGATCGAGCCGGTAAAAGTGACCTCGTTGGCGTGAAGCTTGACACGTCGAGCGGCTTCACTACCTACGCGAACTACCCAAGGGAAAGACTACTGGCCATTTCCAGAGCACCGATATTTTCAAGTTGAGGGAAATCGCTGGCGATATGTTGTCGATCTCGGGGTGTTTCCCAGTCTCCCTTCTGCAAGTAGGCCCCGCTGAAAAAGTTCGCCCGGAGACCAAGAGGCATTGCGAAGTCCTTGGGCAGGGCGAGGGGATTCATAATGGCCGCCCATTCCTCAATGGACGAATGCGATCCGCATTTGGTGAAAGTGTGGGTGGAGGCCACCCGGGAGGTATGGGGCTTATTAGTTAGGGCATCGCCGCGTGAGCGCCGCTTTCCCGGTCAACTCCATCGTTATGGCGTGACTTGTCAACGCAAGTTCCTATAGACCCATTGAAGGTTTCAAGATGCCTCGGGGAATCGTGACTGCTCCAGAAGGTTAAGGTCTGCCGCGCCCTACTTCAAATGCACGCCTTTCGGGTCGATTTCCTCTCGCAACAAGCGCAATTCTTCGGCTGTGGGGAGCGGCGTCGTGGCAATTTCGTTCGGGATGTGCAGCGGAAATCCCGTGTTTGCTTTCAGCTCCTCTAATCCGACTCCCGGATGCAAGGAGAGCACCGACATTGAATGTGTCGCCGCGTTAAATCCGAGAACGGCCATGTCAGTAATCACGCGGCTGGGCCCGCCTCCCCGCAGATGCAATTCTTGGCGGCTGCGCCCGCCGACGAAGCCGGGACTTGTGAGGTAAGCCACGGCGAGGGGAAGTTTTCTTTTCTCATGGCGCATGATCACAATCACGCGTTTGGCCAGCGAGGCGACATCATTCCCTCCGGCGCTGCCATTCACATACCGGACCTTCCCGGAGTCGTCTTTCACAAGCGTCGTATTGATGTTGCCGTACCGGTCCAGCTCCAAAGCTCCCAAAAACCCTACGTCGACCACACCCCGGTGCAGGTTCATACCCATCACATCGAGGAAGCCGCTCAAGCACGTGGCTCTGTAAAACGATCGGGAGTCGGGCAATCCCACCGGTGTGTCTTTCGGGCGTGGGTTCATCACTCCAGTCTCAAGAAGAGTCGCGAGACTCGGCGCGTGCGTACGCTTGGCGAGCACACTGGCAACTTCGGGCAATCCAAGGCCTACGACGACCACTTCACCATCATGAAGTTCTCTGGCTCCAGCGGCCGCCATGATTTCGGTGGCGCGGATATCGGACTGTGCATGCCTGCCTTTTGTCCCTTCTGTCAGCTGCATTGAACGAGTCCGTCCTTTCTCGCTGCGCTCTGCGTTCCCGGTCAGTAGCCTGAGATCGGGTCGGCTCTCAATTCTTCGATTCGTGGCAGCCCGCCAAGCTTCTCCAAGTATTGCCAATGGTCGCGGCAACCGAAGACGAAGTTCTCTAAATACTTCTTGAAGCGTTCCGGATCTTTGGCGTGTTCTACATAGAGCCGCAAATGATCAGCATCGTAATCGTAACAACCGTGGACACAGGTCGGCAGCGCACCATACGGCTGATGAATGATCGCCTCTACTCGGTGTCCGGGTATGAGTGTCCGCTCAGGCGACCGCTGGATAAACTCAGTGGGAACAATCTGCTCCGTCACTACAATCAACCGGCGCGCCGCCTTCGCTTGTTCCTCGTTCGCCCAGCGAGCGCCGTTGATCTGACAATTTCCGTCGCGGTCCGCAATCTGGACGTGAACGAAGGATACGTCCGGCGTAAGCGCCCTCAGCAAGACATACTCTTCCGCGGTGAACGGACACGTTGACCGCCTCACATCTGAGGCGCCTGACCCCGCCTCCAATCGCTCCAAGATCTCGGATGCAAACAATGCCTTGATGGGAATGTAGGAGAGGCCCAGCGCTCCTGCCAAGTAGCGAAAGCAGATGGAAAGGCTGGTGTAATCTTCGTAGCGCAGCGACTTTGTTTCGCGCGCGCGGTTCACACAGTGGGCCGGGCCAAATCGATCCAGCGACCCTCCGCCCATGATCAAGTGCCCAACGAGACCAGCCCCCACTAGCAAGTCGGTTTCGAGTCCGACCACTCCTTGGGAGAGCGTCAGATCCCCCTTCTGCTGGCGGATCAATTCGTGGACAACGGCAATTAGGTTGCGGGCAATCGCGAAACCGCCCAATGCTATGTGGCTTCCCGAAGGAATCGTGCGAACGACTTCGGAAACGGATTTGATCTTGTCAGCCATACTCGAGGTACCAATCTGTCTGTCGGTGCAGACCAATCGTGGTGGTGCATCGTCGCGAGAGCGCAGAGCTTACCAAGCACAACGGCTAATCGTCAACAAGCACGGCCCATGGGCCCATGGGTACCGTCATTGCCATCTTGGCGAGGAAACATCCGAATCTCTTTTGTCAGGTGACGGTGCTAGTGTCGGAGGACTCAGGAGAAGGGGCCGCTCGAAAATACGCGCAGGGCCGGCACGCTATTTTCGGTTTCCGGATGCGGTAGGCTCTGCGGGAGGCCGCCCAGTTCTCGAAGCGTGCAGGCGACGTAATAGCGCGCCATGTGTTTGCGCCAGTACATGGCAAAATCCGTATTGTCGAGAGGTTTTACAGGAGAGTACGCCGCCTCTGCTGCGTCATGGATCGTTTCTTCCGTCAGCCTCTTCCCAATGATCGCTTTCTCTGAGAGCGTCGCCTCAATGGGATGGGAGCCAACCCCTCCCAAAACGATTTTGGCGTGTTCGACCGTCCCATCGCCCGCCAGGCGCAGGCAAGTAGCCACTCCGAGGACCGGGAAATCGAACGAGCCGCGGCGGCGAAGCTTCCAATACGTCGCTCGCCAGCCGTTCGTCGGCGGCAGGTGGATCTCGGTCAGCAGTTCGTCGGGCCGTTTATTGAGGTAGTGGATTCCGTCATCCTTATAGAGTTCCGCTACAGGCAGCAGTCTTTCTTCCGAAGTTGAAACCAGCTTCACTTGCGCTCCGATGGCTACCATTACCGGAGCCGAGTCGCTCGACTGCACGGCCCAGCAGCGCGGGCTGGAGGGCGCCACCCAGCAGATCTCGCCGTCCTTCTTCATGCAAAAGTTAATTCCCTTACGCCATTCATAGTTCTGGTCGTAATAATTGCAGCGCGTATCGAGCAGAAGGTTTCCCCCAACGCTGCCCATGTTGCGCAGCAGCGGCGTGGAGATCAACTTGGTGGCCTTCGACACGACCGGATAGGCACGTTGAATGCGGCGGTCCTCCACGACCTCAGTCAGCGTGAGACCCGCCCCCAGGATCATTCCCTCCGCCGGATTGCCCTTGGTGTTGCGCAATTGCTTGAGCTGCGCCAGCCCGATGACGATCTTCGGCACCTGCTGGCGACGCTTCATATTGGGATAGAGGTCCGTACCGCCGGCTACGAACGCGGCATCGGGCCCTCCGTCCGACATCATGCGGACGGCCTCGATCAACGACTTGGGTTGCAGATAGCGAAACTTTGGCAGTCTGAGCATTCTAAGTTCTGCCTAGGACAGACATCTTCGTTTGTGAGAATAGAAACGGCAGGCAGCAGTACCTGTCTTAAGGCCGTTATGCCAAAACAGGCTGGCGTTCTACCGCCTTGCCGTCGCCGCCTTCTTGGGGCGTCGGCACAAAAATTGGGGCCGGCATGTCGCAGTGCGGGAATACAGTAGGCCCGTATCTGCCTTCCTGCCCCTTGGCCTTCGCCCGAATGGCTTTCAGCACTTTGTCGGGCGTGATCGGGACCTCGTCAATGCGAACCCCTACCGCGTCATAAATCGCGTTGGCGATCGCGGGCGGAACCGGCAACTGCGGTCCCTGTCCGGCTTCCTTGGCCCCGAACGGGCCGTTGGAATCATGATCCTCTATCAGATAGGTGATAACGTCGCACATCTCCATGGTGGTGGGGCTCTTGTATTCAAGGAAAGAGGGGAACTTGTGAACCACGTTGCGGTTCCCGCGGTAGGTCATCTCCTCCATCAAGGCCTCTCCCAGGCCCATGTAGATGCTGCCTTCTATCTGCCCCATTGCCAGGACGGGATTGATGCACTGGCCGATGTCGTGAGCCATCCACATGCGGGGGACCACCACAATGCCAGTCTCGGGATTGACCTCTACTTCGGCCACCGCCGCAGAATAGCTATAGGCAGGCGAAGGACCGACCCCAGATCCTTTGAACTTTCCTGGCGCGGCCGCCGGCTTATAGGAACCAACCGTGCCGAGCGTGCCGAACTTCGTTTCGGCAAGCCACACGGCCTCCACGAACGTCACTCCCTTCTCCGGATTCTCCTTGTCGAAAATGCGGCGATCTGCAAAGAGCAGCCGGTCGGCCGGAACCTCCAATTTCGCGGACACCGCCTGAATCAACATCTCCTTGGCCCGCTCGGCGGCCTGGATGGCGGCGTTGCCGGTCATAAGGGTGACCCGGCTGGAGTAGCTACCAAGGTCCACGGGAGTTAGATCGGTGTCGGCCGTGACGACTCGGATGTCAAACGGATCGATCCCTAGCACCTCGGCAACGATATAGGCCAGAATCGAATCGGAACCCTGCCCGATCTCTGTTGAGCCGCAAAAGACGGTCACTCCCCCGCTACGGTCCAGTTTCAACTGCACGCCGGAGTGCGGCATGCCGTTCCAGTAGATGGGTGTGCCCGCCCCGCACATGTAGCCGCTGCACGCCAACCCGATACCTTTTCCGTAGGGGAGTTTGCGGAAGCGTTCCTTCCAGTTGGAGCCTTCCACGACCTTGTCAATGCACTTGCCCAAGCCCATGGTGCCGATGCGAAGCCAATTCACCGTCAGCGAATTGGACGGGACTAGGTGCTTCTTGCGCATTTCGGCCGGATCGAGCCTCAACTGCTCCGCAATCTTGTCCATCTGAACTTCCTGGGCGAAGCGCGGCTGAGGAGTCCCATGTCCCCGTTTCGGGCCACCAGGTGCTTTGTTCGTGAACACCCGGACGGCTTCAAACTTGTAGCGCTCAAGCGTATAGGTCGTCGGTTGCAGCACCCCGGTATAGAACGTGCTGGCCACACCGTGGCCTCCATAGGCCCCTCCGTCCAGGAACGTGCGATGGTGCATGGCCGTGATGGTGCCGTCCTTCTTGAACCCGGTCTTGGTGGACATGAGAACGGGATGCCGACCGCGATGGCAGTAGAAGACCTCCTCGCGCGTGAGGCAGATCTTGACGGGGCGCCCCGTCATCATCGCCAATTTCGAGACGATAATTTCATGCGCGAAGGGATCGCACTTTCCTCCGAAGCCGCCTCCGTTCGTGGTGGCAATGACGCGGATATGACTCTGCCGTAGCTCCAGCACTTTAGCGAGCGACCGATGCAGGTAGTGCGGGTCCTGCGTGCAAGTCCAGAGCGTGAGCTTCCCGTCATGGCCGAACTGGGCCACGCTGGCGTGTTGCTCCAACGCAAGATGAGTGCTGCCCTCGTAGAAGGTGATGTCTTCCCGAATGAAGTCGGCCTCGGCAAAGCCTACTTCCACGTCGCCGAATTCGTAGACCTGTCTCCGATGGATATTGCCGAATTCTCCATATTCATGGATTCGAGGCTCAGGGGTATCGAGCGCAGCCTGGATCGAGGAGATGGCCGGAAGGAGTTCGTACTTGACGTCAATCAAATCCAAGGCTTCGGTCGCCACATCTTCGTCCACTGCGGCGACGGCGGCCACCGGGTCTCCCATCATGCGGACCTTATCAATCGCCAGCGCGTGTTCATCTTCGCTGACGGGCAGAGCACCGTATGAAATCGGCAGGTCTTTTCCGAGGAGCACCAGCTTGACGCCTGGGTAACTCTCCGCCTTGGACGTATCGAGCTTCAGGATGCGGCCGTGCGGAACTGTGCTGCGCAAAATCTTGGTGTAAAGCATGCGGGGGAAGACGAGGTCGTCAGCGTACTTCGTCTGACCGGTGACTTTCGATGCAGCGTCCACCTTGCGATGGGGTTTTCCTACGACGCGCAGGTCTTTTCGCTCGGCTCCGTTAGCGCCGCCCATAAATGCTCTCCTTGCTGGGTTCAGCCGGCTTGCCGGCCATCCGTGCGGCAGCCAACTCCACCGCTTCGAATATCTTAATGTAGCCGGTGCAGCGGCAAATGTTTCCAGCGAGAGCCTCTTTGATCTTTTCGCGGGAGGGCTGCGGGGTTTCCTCCAGCAGCACTTTTGCGGTCAGGAGAAATCCCGGTGTGCAATATCCGCACTGGGCAGCCCCGAGTTCAGCAAACGCGTCCTGCAAAGGATGGAGCTTGGCTCCCCCTGCCATGCCTTCGACCGTGGTGACTTCCTGTCCATCCACGGCAACACCCAGGACCAGGCAGGAAAGCACCGAACGACCGTCCACCAGCACGGCGCAACATCCGCACTCCCCCAACTCGCAGCCGTGCTTGGTGCCGGTAAGCGCCAAGTCCTCCCGAAGGACTTCCAGAAGCGTCTTATGCGGGGCAAACGCCACCTCGACCGATTCACCATTCACCCGCAGGCAAATCTGCGCCTTCGCCGGTTTGCCCTTGTCTCTTTTCTTGGTTGGTTTCATTCCCTGCTCTTAGATTCTATTCAGAGATTCCGCAACCAAACGAATTCAAAAAGAATTTCAGCAGCGTCGTGCTCAGCCCAATTTCCATTCTCGAGTCCGTGTCTGCCAGTAACATACTCTTGACTATCGCTGACTGCAACTGTCAGCCAGAATTGTATTGAACACTGGCCGCAGGGATCATCTCGGGAATGGCCAATGGCCACAGATATGAGTCCGTTCGGGAGAGTTTCGCAGCTGCGATCTTGGGCTGGTATTCTTCCTGGTAATGACGAATCTGGCAGTAAGCGCAGGACCTTCAGCCAGCGGAGAAATGTTATTCCTTTGACTTCTCCCTGACAGAACTTAGCAGAGTTAGGCCAATCTGATTTTGGCAGCGCGCGGCGACGGCCAAGAGTATACTGCCCGCACCAGGGGGGAACGTTGCAACAAGTGAGTTGAACAGAAGCCTGGAACGTCGACTGGTCAGGCGGTTTCGCCCATAGACGAGCCCTGCGATTCTGCCGCGTCCATGCCGAGGATGAGACCTGGCACGCCTGTGGCCTCGCGCGGGGAGACGATGAGGGCCAGGCTTAGCAGGCTTTGCCAACCGAAACCAAGCAACGCGGATTGTTCGATGGATGTCCGGTAATCCGGCTAAGCGGAGGTTGTTCGCATAGTCTTCGTAAACGAGGAATCAAGTACTCATGACCCAACCAAAGAGCATCCTTTATCGCGGCGTTCCGATGATTGAGGGCTGGCCTCAGAAGATTATGGCTGCTCAGCAAATTGTGTCGCTTACGCAGGAGGGGCGGGCCATCCCTCGCATTCGTTACGGCGACGAGCACGATGACTGGGAAGTAGGTAAGAACGCGTGCCCTGATTGCCGAGTTCTAAAGGGCGAATTTCACGTTCCGAGTTGCAATTTCGAAGAGTGCCCAGTGTGTGGCGGCGAACTCCTTTGTTGTGATTGCATCTTCGAGGACAGCCCGGAATATATTTGATTACTTACGATGCCTGCGGGCAGTCGTTCTGCGGGCGTACACGCTGACGATTTCACCTGACGCACCTGGGCCTCGAGCCCTGCGATTGAAAGTCGCGAGGCTGGGATGTCTTGCCAACCAAGAGAAGCCGAGCTAACGAATCGGCGCAAATCCAGTGTCTCCCGTGGACATCAGTAAACTCACGGCTGCGGTTACCGCGAAATTGAAACACAGTGCAATGAATCCGGCATTCAGTCCCATGATGGGATCGTGCTTGCCGACCATGAGAACAACGGCGATCAGGACGCCGGTCGCCATTCCGGCGAAGACGCCGGACATGGTCACTCGCTTCGAATATAGGCCCAATATCACACCCGGGAAAAACTGCGCCACCCCTCCAAATCCCACGAGCAAAAGGCCTACCAGAGTCGTGGAGTTGAAAACAGTAGAACCAAGAGCGGCGCATGTGAGTGCCAAAACGATGATCTTCGCCAGCTTCGCAACCTGTTGGTCGGTCATGCGGGGCGCCAGAATCGGGCGGCACAGGTTTTTTGCAAACAGACTTGCCGCTGTGAGCAATTGCATCGCTGCCGGAACCATCGCCGTGAGGGCGCCAGCTCCGCCAAGTACCCCGAGGAACCAGGGCGGGAAGGTCTTGCGCACAATCATTAACATCGAAAGGTCGCCATTGGCGAGCCTGGGCAAGACCAGAAGTGCGGCCATGCCAACGAAGAACATGAGCGGCAACGTAATGATGTAAAGAGGCATTACGACCGCGTTCCGGCGCAGCGTATCGCCACTTTTCGCGGTAAAGCTCGCTCCGAAGAATTGCGGCCACATGTAAAACCCAAACGTGCAGAGGAGGACTGTTGAGATGTACCAGGAGTGCCCGAGATCCGTGGTCGAGCCCGGCATTACAAGATGGCCGGGTTTGGCGCGCTCGAGCGCGGCAAACATCGGGCCAACGCCCCCGAAATAAATGTGCGGCACGGCGACGCCCACAAAAACCGCGGCGAAAAATAGAACGAAGTCCTTCAATACACTGACCCAGGCCACTCCCCGGATCCCGCTGGTGGATACAAAGCCGGCAACAATGGCGAAGGCGATCACCATGGCCGGCGTGCGATGGATGCCTCCGAAACTCGCCACTTCCACGATGATCCCGAGACCAGTGATCTGAAGTTGCAAATAGGGGATGAGGAAGATCACGCCCACCAGGGCAACAAAGGCGGTGAGATACTTGTTGTTGTAGCGTACTTGAAAGAAATCGGCCTGTGTTTGAAGGCGGTATCTCCTTCCTGCTTCCCAAAGCTCGGGGAGAATATAGAAGGAAACCACGTATGCCAAACAGGTGTATCCAACAATGTATAAAACGGGTGCGCCTCTGGAGTACGCCCAGCCACTCGCTCCAAGGAACGTAAACGTTGTATAGACTTCCCCGGCCATCAGCAGCCAGACCATCAGCAAACCGAAGCCCCGGCCGCCCACGATCCATTGTTCCAGATCCATCTTGCGGTGAGATCCGCCACAAAAACCGACAAATGCGCCTGCTGCGACGATGGCGGAAATAATGGTCAGAGCAACGACGCTTGCGCTCACAGCGTGCCGCCGTTCTTGCGCTGCGGCTCAGAAGCGCCGCGAGTCTCCAGCCGATATGCGCCCCACATGCAGAGTGGGGTGAGGAGCAGCCACAAGATCAACCAGAAGAAGTTGAACGGCAAACCCAGAACTAGGGGGTGAACGCGATCCCAAAGGGAGACTGAAAAACACGCGGCCGTGAAGGGAATCAACCCCAGAAGGATTGACCCCAGTGATGGTCGCTTCGCGTGGAACCTCTGATCATTGCGCTGTTCCATGTGCGCGCCGGATTGTAGCAGCATTTTGAGAGGCGGATCCGTCGAGAGGACGAATTGCTCCGGCTACTGGCGATGCACGGCGCGCCTGCAGAAGCTGGGCGGAATCAGGAGCGATGCTCCAGACTCGGATCTTAATGTTGGTTAGAAGCGCGAGTAACCGGCATTCGCCATGATCCGTTCCCTCTATGCCTTGCCCTCCAGCCCGGTTATTCGGATACCGCTATGATGAACACGGTAGCGCCGATTCACCGAGATCAAGAGAGCTGTGATGCTCTCGACAATGCCGGACATTTCCAACGCGCCCGCATCAATCGGGCGCAACCCAGGGATCAACTTCACAAACTGAAAGAGCGTTTGTTTGGCCGACTCGTCGTCTCCGCAGACGAGGATGTCGCAATCGGGCGTTACCGACAAATCTTGCAAGGCATCAGCCGATACATTGTGGAAGGCTGCCAGCACAGGCGTCGTGGTTGGAACAAGCTCGCGAGCCTGTGCAGCGGCGGATCCTTGCCAGAGTCTGAGAATCCGCGTTGGCTTGCCGCCCAAGGCTGCTGCCAGGGGAACCGTCGCGTCCACCAAAATGGCATTTCCCAGGGAACCTCGAATGCTCTTTAGGACGTCAACCTGGGCCGAAATAGGAACGGCCAACACCGATACAGAAGCCTCTGCGGCGGCCTGTGCGTTCGCGAGCCCGCTGATCGAAAAGCGACTTGATTCTTTCGGCGCGTGTGCGTCCAAGGCTTCCCGCATGCGCCGCGCAGCTTCCTTAGCCTTGGTTTCATCACGGGAGCCAATAATGACCTGCACCCCCGCCCGTGCCCATCGCAAGGCGAGGCCGAATCCCAAGTCGCCGGTTCCTCCGATAATGGCAATCTTCTCTTGGCTCATATTTCCTCCGCGAAATACTTCCAGACGCGACAACTAGTTCGAAACTCTCTACAAGGAGACGACCCACTTTCCACTCCAACCGCTTGGCCCGTTCCGTTCCCGATGCTAGTCTGTGCGATGTTCAGCAGACATGTCTGACACCGAAACACTCCGCGACCCATCTCCTCTCCCGGTGCAGATTATTCCGTTGACGGGACTGCCCGAAGTGGTGCGCGGTGACGATCTCGCACGGCTCCTGGTGGAAGCGGCCCGACGGCAACCACTCGTTATCAAACAAGGAGACGTCTTCGTCGTGGCACAAAAGATTGTGTCCAAGGCAGAAGGAAGAATCGTGCGTCTTGACTCGGTCAAACCTTCCGAGCAAGCGGAACGGTGGGCCGCTGAATACCAAAGGGATCCGCGGCTGATCGAAGTTGTGTTGCGGGAAGCAAGCAGCATCGTGCGGATGGAGCGCGGCGTGATCATCGCCAAGACGCGGCACGGCTTTGTCTGTGCCAATGCCGGCGTGGATGCCTCGAACGTTCCAGGTGGAGCGGCGTTGTTGTTGCCGGAAGATCCGGATCGCTCCGCACGTACGCTTCAGGAACAACTCGCGCGGGCATTTGGCATTCATGTGGCCGTCATCATTTCCGATACGTTCGGACGCCCGTGGCGAGAGGGCTTGGTGAACGTCGCGCTTGGTGTCGCGGGAATGATGCCGTTGGTCGATTACCGGGGTCAGCGCGACGAACACGGAAAGATGCTTCAGGCGACTCTGATTGCGCTGGCCGACGAACTCGCTGCTGCTAGCGGACTTGTCATGGGCAAGCTCAACCGCGTCCCCGCAGCGGTTCTTCAGGGCTTGGCAGTGTCGCAGGCAAGGGGAAACGGACGGAACCTGATTCGGCCGGCGGAGAGAGACCTGTTTCGGTAGTGACTTAGATCCCCAAGAAGTCATAACAGCCATGCCTCAATACGAAAGTCATAGCCTAGTCGAGGCGCCAAGAAGGCCAGCCTCCTGAGAGCCGGGTGGTTCCTGATAAACAGGAGGTTGGCCAGGTTTTTGAAGGATCTCCTTGGACGATAAGAACTGCAAACCGGCATCGATCTCGCGCGCAGCTGCCTGCACAAGTGCAGAGATATTTGCGATGAACTGGGGAGTCGCCTCACTGTCTGGAATGGCCATCGTGACGCTACCGATCACGTTCCGGTCTGGACCAAATACAGGCGCCGCTATGCCTACGCGGCCGCTGTCGACTTCTCCGTGCGTGATGTGAAGACCAGCCTTGCGGATCCGACGAAGATTGAGCTTTATGGTTTCCCAGTCGGAGCCCAGCCCTCCTGCAGCGATTTCGTCAGCGTACTTCTCAAAAAACCATCGCGCCGTTCTCGACGGCAGGTTGGCAAGAATGACCTTGGATGATGCGCCGCGAAACATCGGCATCGGCCGGCCGCGTTCATAGCCGACGGTATTTTCGGGAAGAACGACGGCTTCCTGGTGCACGCACATGACGCGATTCCGATAGATACGGCACAAAAGAGCCACGCCCGCGCTGCCTGAGCGCGTAACTAGACGCTGCATCGCAGGCCGCCCGACCTTAATCAACGGATCGGTTAGCCGAATCTTGCGATCATTCTCAATGACTGCAGGTCCTAGGACATATTTGCTGCTTGGAGACGGGTCGAGAAGACCCACGTTGGACAAGTCTCTGAAGTATCTGTAGGCTGTGCTAACGGAGGCACCGATTTCCTTGGCGGCCTCCTCCACAGTCCACTCGGGCTTTTCAACTGTGAAGAGGTTCAGAACGGCCAAGACTCGATTCGCGGTATTCACTTGTTTCCTCTCTCTGAGTGGTCGGCCAAAGCTGCGATCCCAGCCCGCCAATCGCAGCAACCGCCATTGAGCAGTCTTCCCAGTATGCTCATGCCATCTTACACGAGTATCACAAATTGTCATAATATTGCAATTATGACTAGCGCTAGGAGTCTGCATTCTCATAATATGATACTGACGTTTAGCAAAGACTTGACTATTGTTATCATTGGTTGGTAAGCTCCGCCTCGTCGCAACGCCGAATCACCCAATGTACCTGTGACGAGAGAGCGGCTTCGCCTGCACCAGGTTCATGCCGAAAGCGAGGAAAGACCGTGATCTATGACATCGAGCTCAACTCTGCCGCACATTATCCCGTAGCGGGGATCGTGGAACTGTCCCCCTTGATCGAACAGGCCGGTTTTGGCGCCTTCTGGAAAGGGGAGTCGAACAGCACGGACCCGCTGATCTTGCTCTCGGGTATTGGCGCGCGCACTCGCACACTCAAGCTCGGGACTGCCATCTATCACATTTACGGGCGAAGCGCCGTTACCCTGGGGATCCAGTCGGCCACCTTGCAGGATCTATCCGATGGAAGGCTCCTCTTGGGCCTGGGCGTGGCCAACAAGACGATCGCCGCCTGGCACGGAGGCACTTTCGATCGACCCCTTCGGCGTGCCAAGGAATACATCGAGATTGTTCGCAAAACCGCCGCGGGCGAACGCGTGGAATATCAAGGTGAAATGTATTCGACTGGACAGCGATTCCAGCTCTCCTGGAAACCATCTCACCCCTCATTTCCGATCTATCTAGCGGGATTGGGACCGCAGATGACGCGGCTGGTGGGACAGATTTCCGACGGAGTCTTCATCAATATGGCCACGCCGGCCACGATTCGTGAAATCGCCTCCCGCGTCCGAGCCGGCGCTGTCGAAGCTGGCCGCGACCCAAGCAAGATCGACATCATTGCAAAGGTGCGCGTGTCGCTGCATCCGGATCGGGCCATGGCCAGGTCTCGCATCCGACAGGTCCTGACCTTCTATAACATCGCCGACCATTACAAAGACATGCTCAGGGCCTCGGGATTCGAAGAGGAAGTGAACGCCGTTCAGGAAGCTTTCAAGGCGGGCGGATTCAAAGCCGCCAGCACCAAGATCACGGACGCTTACATGGACAAATTACCCGTGATTCCCGCGACTTCCATCCAGGAAATCAAGGATCGGTTGCAACCCTTTGTGGAGGCGGGCGTCACGCGATTGGTTGTTCCCTACGTTCCTGTGACCGAGCCGGTGATCGAGGATGCCCGCCGATTCGTTGAAGCGTGGGGGAAGTCATGAACCTAAGTCTTCATCCGCGGCTTGCTGGCGTTCGGCATTAAGGAAGATGAGGTTCGGGTGATGCTCCACGGCAAATCCGGCCAAACTGGTGTGGCTCGGCTGAGCCCGGAATACGGCTTCGAGAGCAACGGAGGACATGACATGGGAACCACGGCGGAAGAACTGCGTGCGATCCGAGAAAATGTGCGCGCGATTTGCAAAGATTTCCCGGACACGTATTGGCGCGAAGTCGACAAGAAGGAAGCGTATCCGCAAGACTTCGTCACGGCACTTACCGCCAGCGGGTATCTGGCCGCCTTGATTCCGGAGCAATACGGCGGCGCGGGACTCGGGATCGCTGAAGCCGGGGTCATCCTGGAAGAGATCAACCGTTCGGGAGGTAATTCCGGCGCCTGCCATGCCCAGATGTACACGATGGGGACCTTACTTCGTCACGGGAACGAGGAACAGAAACAGCGCTATCTCCCCGCGATCGCGCGGGGAGAGTTGCGTCTGCAAGCGTTTGCTGTCACCGAGCCGAACGCCGGATCGGAAACGACTCGTATCGAAACCCGCGCCGTTCGCAAGGGGGATCACTATGTCGTAAACGGGCAGAAGATCTTCATCTCCCGCGCGAAACAATCGGACTTGATGCTGCTGTTGGCTCGCACCACACCATACAACGACGTGCAGGACAAAACGCAGGGGATTTCCGTGTTCATTGTGGACATGCGCAACGTCAAAGGGAACATGCAAATCAGCCCTCTCGACATGATGGTAAATCATCACACGAATACGATCTTCCTCGAGGATGTGGAGATCCCGGCCGAGAACCGGATCGGCGAAGAGGGCAAAGGCTTTCGGTACATCATAGACGGGTGGAATGCAGAGCGGATCCTGGTGGCCTCGGAAGCCATCGGAGACGGCCGCTGGTTCACCGAGCGCGCATCGACGTACGCGCGTGAGCGCGTGGTCTTCGGACGGCCCATTGGCGCAAATCAGGGCGTCCAGTTTCCCATCGCGAAGGCTTATGCGCACGTGGAGGCCGCCGATCTCATGCGCTTCGATGCCGCCGCTAGGTTCGACCGCCAGGAAAAGTGCGGGGCCGAGGCCAACATGGCCAAGCTGCTGGCTTCCGAAGCCGCCTGGGAGGCCGCGGACGTTTGCTTGACGACGTACGGCGGTTACGGCTTTGCGCGTGATTATGATGTCGAGAGAAAGTTTAGAGAGACTCGCCTTCTCACTGTAGCGCCGGTGAACAACAATTTAATTCTGGCATTTCTCGGCCAGAACGTGCTCAAGATGCCGAAGTCGTATTAGACAAACGGGAAGGTAAGAAGCCGGAGTCCGGCAGGCCCGGACCTGCCGACGATTGATTCAGAAGTCATGAACGGAGAGGGGTGCTGCAAAACCATGACCCGTAAAAATGAGCTGTTTCGCTCCTGGATGTTCGTCCCCGGAAATCGCCAGCGCATGATCGAGAAATCATTAGGGACCGCGGTGGACGCCATCATGATGGACATCGAAGATGGTGTTGCTCCGGCGGAGAAGGACGCCGCCCGCCAGCAAATTGCAGCCTGTCTTGATCAGGTGGCGGCGAAGCTGAAGACAGAGCCGCAACTGCGCACGCCGGCGCGCTACGTCCGCATCAATGCCGTCGGGCACGAGCGCAGCCGCGACGATCTTGCCGCCGTAGTGAGCAAGGGGCTCGAAGGCCTCGTCGTGCCGAAGGTCGAGACTCCTGAACAGATCCAGAGCGTCGCTCAAGTTCTCGATCGCCGTGAACCGGAAGTAGGTCTGGAGAAGGGGAGCGTGCGACTGCTGTGCGCTCTGGAGAGCCCAAAGGGACTGTTCAACGCTTGCGCGATCGCCAGCGCTTCGCCGCGGGTGATCGGATTGCTCTTTGGGGCGGAAGACTTCTCGAGAGAGCTGGGCCTCCCTCTGCGCCGCGAAGGTGAAGCTCGCGATCTCGTCTACGCGCGTTCGGCGCTGGTGACGGCTGCCTCGTACGCGCACGTCCAGGCGGTGGACGGCGTATGGCCGGACCTTCAGGACATCGATGGGCTGAAGACATTTTCACTCCAGTCTCGTCGGCTTGGATTCTCCGGGATGTCACTCATTCATCCCGCGCAGATTGAAATCGTGAACGGGGCATTCTCGCCTACGGCGGACGATATCGACTACGCGCAGCGGGTGCTGAAGGCCTTTGACGAAGCGAGGGCTCGTGGCGAAGGCGCCGTCGCGTTCGGCGGGCAGCTTCTCGATCTTCCGATTGTGGATCGAGCCAGGCGAACTCTGGAGCTGGCGGAAACGCTGGGTAAGTGATTCCCCCGAACACTTTCTGCTGGCGGTGAGGCTGAATTGAACGTTGGGACGCGGCCGAAGGAATTTGTGGCCCGGGGGTGTCGTTTCCGTGTGAATTCATTCCGTCAATCCATCATGGAGGATTCTAAATGGCGATCAAGCCGGGTTGGGAAGGCCGCTTCTTTGAAGATTTCGAAGTCGGGGACGTTTACCGTTGCCGCCTTGGGCGGACGGTGACGGAAAACGACAACATTTGGTTCACGCTGCTGACCAACAACACGAACCAGATTCACTTCAATAATGAATACGGCAAGCGTACTGAATTCGGTAAGTGTCTGATCAATAGCGCGCTCACGCTGGCGATCGTGGCCGGGATGGGCGTGGCGGACGTCAGCGAAAACGGCTTTGCGCTCGGCTGGGACGAGATCAAGTTGCCCAACCCGCTGTTTGCGGGAGACACGCTCTACTCACAGTCCGAAGTGCTGGAAAAGCGCGAATCCAAGTCCAAGCCTCAGTGGGGAATTATCAAGGTCCGCACGCGGGGCATCCAGCAGGAAGGGAAAGTCGTAATCGACTATGCCCGTAGCGTGATGGTGTATAAGCGCGCATTTGCCCCGAAGCAGAACCTGTTCCCCGAGGTGACAGGCTGATGGCGGAAGCCCAGCCGAAGAAGGCTCCTCCTCTAGCCCTCGACGGCGTTCGCGTCGTTGCGCTCGAAGCGTCTGTCTCCGGGCCGCACTGCACGCGCATCCTCGCGGACATGGGCGCCGAAGTCATCAAGGTCGAAAAGCCGGGAACCGGCGACCTGATTCGCTCGTGGGACTCCGTCGTACACGGGCTCTCCTCCGGTTACGTTTGGCTCAACGGCAACAAGCGCAGCTTTGCGATCGACATGAAGAAGCCGGCGGGCCTCGAAGTGATGCGGCGCCTCACCGGGCGTGTGGACGTGCTGCTCGAAAATTTCGCGCCGGGAGTCGCCGATGGCCTCGGTTTGGGATCTGCGGAGCTCTGCGCCCGCAATCCGCGTCTCATTTACTGCTCCCTTTCCGGGTACGGTCAGGACGGCCCGTACCGTGACGTAAAAGCGTACGATCTGCTCATTCAGGGCGAGGCCGGGATCATCGCCACGACGGGCTATCCGGACAAGCCAGCTAAGGTCGGAGTGCCTATAACCGACCTTTCCTCGTCCATGTACGCGGCCGTAGGAATTCTCGTTGCTCTATATCAACGGGAGCGAACCGGACGGGGGCAGGTGATTGACATCTCGATGTTCGAATCCGCGCTTGCCTGGCTGGGATATTTTCCGCATCACTACTGGCACCGCGGCGAGGAGCCCGAGCGCGTCGGCATGCGCCACCACTATATCGTCCCCTATGGCCCTTATATGACCGGGGACGGGGTGTATGTCAGCCTAGCCGTGGCCACGCCGCAGGATTGGGAAGTATTTTGCCGGAAAGTCGCACGGCGCCCCGAGCTGCTCGACGACGCTCGATTCAAGACCGCACCGGATCGCCGCAAGAATCGCGTAGTGCTGGAACAGATGGTCGAGAAGATCTTTCTAGAGCATCCGCACGATGAATGGGTGCGCCGCCTCCGCGACGCCGAATTGCCACATGGGAAGTTGAACGGCATCGGTGAGGTGCTGGCACACCCTCAGGCAGTTGCGCGGAAAATGATCCGAGAGATGGAATCGCCCGTAGGGGCCGTGCCCGTCATCGGGAGCCCTCTTCGGCTATCTGACAGTCCTGCTCGCTTAGATCCGATTCCTGCCTTGGGGCAAGACACCGAACCGATACTTCGAGAGCTTGGCTACACAACCGCCGAGATCGAGACCTTGCGCCGCGATCAAGTTGTCTGACTGCTGCGTGCGCCCTCCTTTGCCGTCTCGAAATGGATATCCCGCTCGATGAGCCATCGAGCTGTCGCGGAGTCCGGCCGCAGGCGATGCGAGAGCCTCCGCAGATCATCGAGTTCATCAATATCAAGTTCCAGTCGAGGATTGCGAAGAACTTGGATACGTGCGCCGCATCCCTCCGCTTCGGCCAAATGACGAGGGAAACTGTTAGGGCCAAAGTGAGATGGAAACAAGACAGCCGGTGACCGCAGCAGCGCGTTCGTACCGGTGCCATCACTCGAGGGAACAATAACTACAGACGGCGCAGCATGCATTTGTTCGAAGACCGCCTCGATATCGTCCGGCTCGACTAGCGGGAGATCGACAGGCAGCCGCAGCAAGGCTCGAATGCCCTGCTGAGCGCAGTGAAGGGATCCCGCATCGACCGAGTTGCTTTCCGAGCTTTGGCTAGATTCAACGATTATTTCCCAGCCGCGCTGTCGCGCGCGAGAAAGTGCGCCTTGCTCCTTGCTGATAACGAAAACGCGATCTGCGCAACTCGTTGCAGCGACAACGCTGAAGAAGTCCTCGCACATTGCCTCTGCTAAGGCTGCGCGGTCGGCAGGGGAGAAATGCGGAGCGAGGCGCTTCTTTGCTTCGCGAAACTCCTTCACCGGTATCAGGATTGCCTTCATGCGGACGCTTCTGCCTTTTGCGCAGCACCCAACTGTAGGATTTGTCGCGCAAGCTCTTCTTTGTCTTCGATGTTACGCATCACAGTGGGATAGAGGATAACCCCCATGCCGAGCGCCTCGATTGCTTGACGTTGGCCCTTATCGACGGGATCGATCACGATTGTTCCGCAGATGTCCTGGTACATGCGAGCGACTCCGAGGGCCGACACTTCATACCCCAGTTGCGCGAGCATTCGATCAGACGGACCTTTTAGCGATTGACCTGCCACGATCGGACAAACGCCGACGACGTAGCGCCTGCGCTCCTGCAAGAGCTTTCGCACCCCTGGTACTGCGAGAATCGGCCCAATGCTTATCAGCGGATTGCTCGGACAAATCACGATAGTGCGAGCACCCTCCAGCGCTTCCAGGACACCTGGTGCCGGACGGGCGCGGTCGATTCCATCGAACGAGATGGCCTGAACCGTCGGCTCCGCCCGTCGCTGAACCAAGTACTCTTGAAAATGAAGACGTCCTTCGCCGGTTTCAATCATTGTCGGCACAGGCTGGTCGCACATGGGCAGAATCCTGGCTTGAACGCCCAGTGCCTTCCGGATGGAATCCGCGACTTCCGAGAGAGGCAGCCCCGCGCGCAGCATGGCCGTCCGATGGATGTGCGTGGCCAAATCTCGATCGCCAAGATTGAACCATTGAGACCCGCGGTATGCGGCAAGTTGCCCGAGCGCGCGAAACGTTTCATCGCGGAACCCCCAGCCCGTCTCGGGATTCACCTGGCCTGCCAACGTATAGGTGACGATATCCAGGTCGGGCGATATCGAAAGGCCATGCAGGACGATGTCGTCGCCCGTATTCACGACGACGGTCAGTTCGCACGGATCCATGACGCGATTAAATCCGAGCAAGAGCTTGGAGGCACCAATCCCGCCCGCCAATGCTGCGATTTGCATCAGTAGCCCAGTTGGTCGCGAGTGAAGGGGCTCTCGATGTGTCCGGCCATTCGCTCCAGCGGCAGGGATTCATCTAAATCTGCGCGTTCGAAGATTCGCCGGATCTTGTAGGTCGTAGTGCGTTCGGCCGGCATCCGGCCGATCGTCCGGATGAGCGCACGAAGCTCACCTGGTGACACGGACTCGCCGAAATGGGAACCCGCAGCTTTTGAGATACTCTCTTCCATCAACGTGCCGCCGAAATCGTTCGCACCCGCCTCGAGACAGGCCAGTGCCACCTCGAAGCCAAGCTTCACCCAGGACACCTGAATGTTTGAAATGTGGCCATTCAGGAGGATGCGTGCCAGGGCGTGCACCAATAAGTGTTCTCTAAGCGGACTTCCAGGGCGGGCGCGGCCTGTTCGGAACAGTCTGGTCTGCGCGTGGATGAAGCCTAACGGGACGAACTCGGTGAACCCACCCGTCTCCCTCTGAATCTCGCGCAGTAACACCAAATGCCGCACCCAATGCTCAGGCAGTTCCAAGTGACCATACATCATAGTGCTCGTGGACGGGATCCCGAGCTCGTGCGCCGTGCGAACTACTTCGATCCACTGGCGGACCTTGAGCTTGTTTGGACTGAGGAGTTGGCGCACGTCGTCGTCCAGGATTTCCGCAGCAGTTCCCGGAATGCTGCCGAGTCCCGCTTCCTTCAATGTTTGTAGGTGCTGCCCCAGGCTCCTGCCCGTTCTTTCAACGCCGTACACGATTTCCATCGGCGAGTAAGCATGCAAATGAAGGTTCGGCAGCCGCGATTTGATACTGTGCAGAAGATCGGCATAGTACCCGCCATCCAACTCGCGGGGCAGGCCACCCTGGATGCACACTTCCGTGGCGCCGCGGTTTGCCGCTTCCATCGCCTTGGCCACGAGCGACTCGGTTGAATGGAAATAGGCATCGGCCGAGCGAGCACCCCGACTGAATCCACAAAACGCACAGCCTACGATGCAGACATTGGTGAAGTTAAGGTTGCGGTTTACGACGTAAGTCACTTGGTCGCCCACCGCACGTCGGCGAAGCTCGTCGGCGACCTTAATCACTGCGACGAGATCGTCGCCTGTTGCGCCGCTGAGAGTGATTCCGGCGTTCGCGTCGAGATCTTTTCCGGCGAGGGCTTTTTCGAGAATGCTGGCCGTGGCCGAACTCGACGCGCGGAGAGCCTGCTCCGAAGATATCTCTCGCCATCGAGGAGCCCGGGTATTCAGCATCGCGTCTCGATCAGCTTCGCGCATAGCCGTCTTCTCCTTGGAGTTTCTGCAGACAAGATTGGAGGGGTTCACCCACGAATCCCGGCCGCGACGAAAATTCAGGATAAATCGCCAGCCGCTCGCGCAAGACGAACCCGGCAGCCGCTGTCTTGTCGGCCAGTAAGGAGATCTGTGGCCAAGCGGCCTCGGGATTAATGAAATCCTTGGTGATCGGAGAGATTCCGCCCCAATCGTTCATTCCGGCTTCGAGTAACCTGGGATAGTCGTCCGAGAGCAGGTTCGGCGGAGACTGAATATTCATGTCAGCGCCGAATATCAATCGCGCGATTGCCAGGGTTCGCAGCAGATCTTCAGTGGACGGTTCAGGCTCGAGTGCCATTCTCGTCCCAGGTTTGGCTCGGAATGGTTGGACGATCACTTCTTGGATGTGATCGTACTTCTCGTGGAGATCGCGTATGGCGAGCAGCGAATCGACTCGCTCCTCGGCGGTCTCCCCAATGCCAATAAGAATGCCGGTTGTAAAGGCGATCGATAACCGCCCCGCCTGTTCGATTGTTTGCAATCGAAGCGATGGCACTTTGTCCGGGGCTTTCCAATGCGGGCCGCCCGAGCGTCGCAGGCGAGGGCTGGCATTCTCTAACATCAGCCCCAGACTGATATTCGATTCCTTCAAGCGGCGCAAATCATCTTCAGGCATGATGCCGGGATTAGAATGAGGAAGGAGGCCAGTATGCTCGAGTACCATTCGGCCCATGGCCGCCACGTATTCGAGTGTCCGCTCGAAACCCTGCTTTCGCAGAAACGCTCTGGCCTCTGGGAATGTCGCTTCGGGCTGATCACCCAAGCTGAACAGTGCTTCTTTGCATCCCGCACGACGCCCGGCTTCAGCCACCGCAAGAACTTCTTGCGATGTCATGTACGGCTCGGCATCGGCCGCCGGATCGGCTCGGAACGTGCAATAGCCGCAGTAATCCCGGCAAAGATGTGTCAGCGGGATGAAAACCTTCTTTGAATAGCTGACTGTTCGGCCCTTGGATCGGTTTCGAACCGCCGCGGCCGCTTGGAGCAAGGAATCCAGCTGCGCCTGCTCGATCAACAAAAGCGCCTCCTCGCGGGAGACGCCGGCTCCTTCGATCCCTCGTTCGAGCGCGGTCATCACGTGAGGTGTACTTACCAGCACTTCCATGGAAGCCCTCGGCTTTTCACAATCAGGCTCTCCGCCTACGAGCCCTGGCAAAGTCTTGGAACATGCGCGATCGAATCTTCAAGACCGGGGATTATAGCAAAGTGCAAAGCTAGCCAGGGACTTACACCGCACGGTCACTCAACAGAACGGTGTTTACAAATCATGGACCGCACCTACTTCGCTTCTGCCTCCGCGTGTCTCAGACGTTCACGAATTCACTTCGGATTGAACTCACCTGCGACGATCATTTGTTCGCTCATGGCTCGTGCTTGCTTGAACTGAGCGGCTGTCGTTGCGGGTGTGCCTGTCGGCAACTCTCGCAAGATACGATTGAGCTCTTCATCAAAGAGGTCCGTGATGAACTCGGGGGAATGCAGCACCGGCTGCCCGTTCTCGTCCACAATGCGGACCAGATCGCGATGGCGCACTCGCTGCGCGATCATCAGCCGGTAGATGCGGTCTGTCGCGAGATCCTCCATGTAACCGTCAAGAAGGCTCGCGCCGCGTCCGGCAAGCACTCCTTGGCGATACCGGATGACCGTGCGAACTGCCGCGCGCGTGCCGCCGAGCGTTTGCTTGCCGACGCCCGCGGGAACCGGCCGAAGGTCAGGGTTCGGATCGGGATTGGCCGGGCGCGCCTTCAATTGATTAGGGGCGGGGAACTGCTTCACGGCGATCTCGTTTTGATCCGGATGGCCCGTCCACGCTCCATCCATCAAACACGTCGCCTCGTTCCTCTTGTCCTCTTCAAGGACGGCGAGAGCGTGGGCGTTTAACTCAGCATCCTCGCGGCTGGGGTAGAGCGCTGTCATTCCGCCGATGGCAAGCATCCCGTGCTTATGGCAAATCTCCGGGATCCGATTGCGGAGATTCTGAAAGAACGCGACATTGTGCGGGATCGTATTGCGGTCAGGCAGAACCCATCGTGGGTCGCGATGATTGAAATGGATGAGGCTGGCCATGTAGTCCCAGCGGCCGAGATTCAGGCCAAGGATGTGGTCACGCAGGTTGTAGGAAAACTCCTCCATCTGATAGACGAGGGGATGCGATTCAACCAGTGCCATGCATTTGATCGAATTCCTCGGCCAGCCTTTTGCTTGCGCCACGGATTGGAAAAGGTCGCGCCACCAGAGCGCTTCTTCGGCCGACTCGGATTTCGGAATGTAAAACGTGAGCGGGTGCTTCAACCACGCCGGGTCCACCTGAAACGCTACTAGCGCCACGTCAAAGAGTGCGGCCGGGAGTATTTCGCCCGGGATCACGCCACCCTGATGGATATGCAGTCCCCGAGGGCGAGAAAAGATCGCTGACTTACTTGGTTGAATCGCGACCGTGCGGTTGCGTTTGCGGTCGAAATAGGACAGCTCACCTCGGAGTGCGGAAAGAATATTCGAGACACCCCGCATCAGATGCGACCAGACGTTGGCCGTCGAATCCTCGAGGTCGAGCATGACGCCCGGCGCGCCGGAATTCAGCATCTTGACTACCAACTCCGCGTCGTCGGCCGGTCCGGTCATCTGATTGCGTTGGTCTTCGCACCACGCAGGGAGTTCGATCTTCCAGTTCTCGCGCGTCGCAGGAGACGGGGGCAAGTAATTTGGCAGCTGACCGCGATGTGCCGCGGCGAGCGCTCCTGCCCGCTTCTCAACGAGGTCGCGCTGTCGAGCGTCAAATGCCCTGTGGAGGAGAATCAGGAACTCGAGGAAGCCCTTTGGCAGATCGCGCGCGGCATCGAAGTCGGCAGGCGCAAAATTCATGGACTGAATGGTACGGGGAGAACTCATTTTCGTGACCATAGGCGTGTGCCACGCGACCAGTGATTGCTACGACGCTGTTCGGGCATAGAAAACCTCGGCAAACCAGAAAGTCGGTTCGGCGTACTTTGCGAGAAGGCGTCCAAACCCTCGAGCATTCGCCAGCTGTCGCGCGTGGAAAATACCCTTGGCCCATTTGCGGCCTCCGTGACGAGAGTCACGGACGGGCGCGACGCCAGTCACATCCAGCCGCGCCCAGGTTGATGCTAAGGCGTTTGCTTGGAACTTGATCACGCTTGCCGATTGCCTTGGCCGCCTTCAAGTCTGGCGCGATGCTAAGTCAACGCCCTGATCTCGCCCGGCATGAACGAAACATCTCAAGGGGCTACCCTGGAGGCCTGCATCACCTGAGACGACTTTTTCCGGATCATCTCCAACAGGGCGGCCCGATCAGGCTTGAGCAGCTCGTCAACGACCTGCTTGTTGACGTTAGCAACGATGATTTGCCCAACTTCCGTCTGCACGTCGGAGAAGATCCCCATGCTCTTCATCTTCTGTGTTTGGGACTCGTTATCCTCGGTCGGAGTGAGGTAGTGCACCGCGCTGGCTTTGTAGCGGTGGATTAGGAACAGTTGGACGAGCAACATCATTCTCTTCTTGCGTAGCGTTGCGACCGTGTTCTGGTCGCGCACGGAGAGCAAATTCCGCCCCCGGCGATCCTGCACGGTGGCGAAGATAATGTTGGAGAGTTTCTCGCCACTGGACTCATCCAGCAGCCTCAGTTCCAATAGTTCCGAGCCGGCCGTGTGGGGACGCAGCTCGACCCGAATCTTCGCCGGATGCCCCCAGTGCTTCCTCCACTCCGCGAGCCACTCCCCCAGAAGCTTGGGGGGAACTTCGGTCTGAACCAGGTGCTGATAGTGTGTCGATCCCTTACCCATCGCCTTGGTGGCCGCAGTACGTCCAGATGAGGCCATCAATGCACCGTCCAGCCGTGGTCCTCCGACGAGCGTCTGCGGCGTCCGATAGGGAGACTCCAGCAGCCTGAACTTGCGCTGTAGGCGCGCCAGGGCCAACATCCCGTCCTCCTTTAGCGCAGTCGCGAACTCCTCGGCGGCTAAGCCATCGATCTGGTGCCCACCGTAAGTGATGAAGTTGAAGACGAACCCAAGCTTCCCGAGCTCTTCCGGAAACCGCTTCATCTCTTCGGGGCTCATGCCGGTCGTGTCCCAATTGAATGACGGCGATAAATTGTATGCCAGCATCTTGTCTGGATATTCTGCGTGGATTGCGTGCGCGAACATCCTGGCGTCCTCCAGGTCTGCCGTCTTGGTTTCCATCCACAACAGGTCCGCAAAGGGCGCCACAGCCAACGATCTAAAGATTGCCAGATCGATCCCGCTCTGGATCTGATAGAAACCTTCCGGAGTCTTGGGCAGCTCGCAATCCCAGACCACCTGGACACCCACGGACTTCGCCCGCTCGCGCACTTCGTAGAAGGAAGCGCGTTTCGAGAACGCCAGCCATTCCTCGATGCTCATGTCGAAACGTTCGCCTTCATCCGTGCGGGACTTCATCGCGTCGGCGACCGCCTGTCCATAGGACTTCAGATCGGCCTCCGTCTGCCAGACTTCCACATAGCGCGCATCGATCTTCTCGAGAGCGGCGTCGAGTTCCGTTTCTGACGCATGCTTGAGGTTCCGGGCAGTCTCCGTGATCATCGACATGAGTCCGACCTTCTCAAGCCAGGCAAAGGTCGCGCGATATTCGATCTCCGACACGGCGAACAGGAGGTGTCCACGAACCTCCACCCCCAGTTCGAATAGCCTTTTCAGAATGGCCAGATAGCCGACCCGGTAACTTGGCAGCTCGAGATTGGTCGCGCCGAGGATAACGGGCTGGTCTCGCTCGTCGCTCCGACTCTCGAGAAACGTTGCCGCTTCGGCATCGGTTCGGGCCACAAGGATCCCAGGGACCCGCATGATGTCCAGCTGCAGGCGCGCCGCGTTTAGACGCCTGATCTGCTCATCCTGCGCGACCAGCACCTTCCCGGCCTGGTGGCCGCACTTCTTCGCTCCGGGCTTTTGGTCTTCGATGTGGTAGCCCGGAATCCCAACTTCCACGAAGCGGCGGATCAGGTTACGCACGTGCGCATCCCCACCGTGTCCAGTGTCGGCATCGGCGATGATAAAAGGTCGATAATCGACTTCCGGAGTCGCCCTGCGCTCTTCTTCGCTCATCCGTGTCCGGGCGAAGTGTTGGTTCTTGTCGGCTGTAAGAAGTGCTCGGACTAACCCGGCTGCCTCGTCTGGCACTTGGCTCAACGGGTAGCTTGCCAGATCTGGTCCTGGATCCTCTGAAATCGAGCCCTTTGCGGAGGTCGCCCAACCGCCGAGGTAAATGCCTCCTATACCCATCCGTTTCAGCGTGACCGCCTGTCCGGGTGAATAGGGACCGAAGGTGGTGATCTGCTTGCGCTTCTCGAACAAGCTGCGCAGCAGCGCGTAGAATTCCTCGGCCGTCCGCCGCGCAATGGCGTAGTCGTTGAGAATCGTGCCCTGTTGTTCAGCCACCTCACGTGGGGAGTAAAGACGCACGATGCCAGCGAATCGGGGACTCGCGAGCCATTCCTTGACTGCCTCCACCTGCTGGTCGAATGTGGTCATATCATCTCGTCCCTTTTGGCGTGATGAATTCGCACTGCCACTCTTGACTCGAAAATACCTTCTATTGACCCGTCAGGAATTTGCTGGTCGATAGTGCGCCGAGAACAAAGTAGGCTGAGCATGGCAAAATCCTAGCCCCGATCACTGTGACCTCAGTCACGGTACTTGCAAATCGAAGGGCCTCAGTCACCGACTTGATCGGACAACTGGATATATTGCTTCAAGCACCCACTTGTCCGTCAGGCACGTTTTGGAATCGTATGCGCCGTGATTTCTTGGCGCTACCGATAGTGCCCGTATTCCTTGCCCGTATCAATCATCGCGTGCAGGTTTTCCGCTTTGGCGTTGTCCACGGTTGCGCCGGTGGAAAGAATGTAGCCGCCGTCCCGGCCCACGTCGTCGATCAGCCGCTTGACGTGCGTTTTCACCTGATCGGGAGTCCCCGCGATGAGAAGTGACGAGGGAACATTCCCGCCGAAGCATGCCCAGCCGGTGAATCGTTTTTTCACTTCCGGCAAATCGGTCTGGTCGAATATCCAAATCGTGTGGCCAGCCGGAATGTCGGGGTCGGTGATGACATCGAGTCGTTTCGAATAAGCACCCTCCGCATTCTTGCTCGCCCGCGATTGACCTGGATGCATTCGCAGGAGGCATCGATGTCCGGGTCTCCAGCGAGGGCCCTTTTGTCAGCGTCAGTCGTCTGCGTGGCTGCGCTGATTCGATTTGTCCGCAGCGCGCGCGGCGATGATGCGTCGTCACCGGCACAAAGCAATCCAGAAGATTTGAAACAACTAAGCCTGGCATCTCCCACCCCGCTAGGAGCCACAATCTTCCGTTTTGCACGGAACTCGTGCGGATGTATCTTCTTGTCCCCACGAATCGATTTATGGGAAAAGGAG
>Ga0335078_10002095_pt1 | contig 30238 bp, 28 predicted proteins | sample Lox_Sample_32_FD_206711 | JGI IMG/M metagenome (GOLD analysis project Ga0335078, IMG submission 206711) | Soil microbial communities from Loxahatchee National Wildlife Refuge, Florida, United States - Lox_Sample_3.2 | ecosystem: Environmental > Terrestrial > Soil > Wetlands | place: USA...
CCCGGCGGCACGTCGAGGGTGACCGAGAACACGGCCTTGCGGTCGGGTTCGTCGAAGCACGGGAAGGCCCGGCGGGCGTCGGTGGCCTCGAACTGGGTGGTGGCGATGACATGGGTGGCGCCGGCGTCGTCGGTGTACTCCGAGCGGTAGAAGCCGTGCAGCTTGTCGTTGAGGATCCCGGCGAAGGACACCACGAGGACGGCGGGACCCGGCACGAGGGGCGCCGCGGCACGCAGCACGAGGCGCTCGTTGGGCTCGTCCAGGGCGACGACGAGCTCCTCGGCCGCCCTGGCGTCGCCCTCGAGGCGCGCCGCCTCCACGGTGAGCTCGACGGCGTGCAGCACGATGCGGTCGTCGTCGGCGTCACCGATGTCGAGCGCGATGCGGACCTCGCCGGTGAAGGTCGCCGCCGCCAGGTCGGGGGCGAGGCGCAGCTCGTAGCGGCGGGGGGTGACGGTGTAGGGCAGCCGGTGCTCGGCGGAGGGGTCGACCCGCCCGATCGAGGTGGTGTCGGTCATCGTGGGCAGGCTACCGGGCCCGCCGCGGCCCGAGCCCCGGCGGGGGGCGCGCTCTCGTGGGGCCGCTCGCCCCGCCCGGCACCGGGTAGGTTGCCGCCCGTGACCGACCCCAGCGCCGCAGGCGCCCCCGACCCGTCTCCCGCTCCTCCCGACTTCGACGTGGTGGCCGTGGGGTCGCCGCTCGTCGACGTCCTCGCCCACACCAGTGCCGAGGCGCTCGGCCGCCTCGAGATGGCCAAGGGGTCGATGACGCTCGTGGACCTCCCCCGGGCGGCGGCCGTCTACGACGCCATGGGGGCCGCCGTGGAGGTCTCGGGCGGCTCGGCGGCGAACACCGCCGTGGGCGTGGCCGCTCTGGGTGGCAGCGTGGGGTTCCTGGGCAAGGTGGCCGACGACGAGCTCGGCGAGGTCTTCCTCCACGACATCAACGCCTCGGGCGTGACCATGCGGCGGCCCTCACCGTCGGCGGCGGCGCCCACGGCGGGCAGCGAGCAGGACGTGGCCACCGGCCGGTGCCTCGTGCTCGTCACCGAGGACGGGGAGCGCACCATGGCCACGCACCTCGGGGTGGCCTCCACGTTCGGGCCGGAGGACCTCGACGAGGGCTTCGTGGCGGGCGCCCGGGTCGTCTACCTCGAGGGCTACCTGTGGGACCTCCCGCCCGCCATCGAGGCCATGCGGCGGGCCATGGCCGTGGCCCACGCCCACGACGGCCTGGTGGCGATGAGCCTCTCGGACCCCTTCTGCGTGCAGCGCCATCGCAAGGCCTTCCTCGAGCTCTTGCACGGGGAGGTGGACGTGCTGTTCGCCAACCAGGACGAGATCGACCTGCTCTTCGGGGGCAACGGCTTCGACGCGGCCGTCGCAGCCGTGGAGGAGACCGGCCTGCTCGCCGCCCTCACGCGGGGCGCGCAGGGGTCGGTGGTGGTGGCCGCCTCGGGGCCGGTGGCCGTGCCCGCCGACCCGGTGGACCGGGTCCTCGACACCACCGGCGCCGGCGACCTCTACGCGGCGGGCTTCCTCTACGGGCTGACCCACGGCCAGGAGCCCGAGCGCTGCGCCCGGCTCGGCGGCCTGTGCGCCGCCGAGGTCATCTCCCATCTGGGCGCCCGTCCCCAGGCCGACCTGCGGCGCATCGCCGCCGAGGCGGGCCTGCTCTGAGGTCGCCTCAGGATCCCTCGGCGTGGTCCCCGGCGGGCGGCGCGTCGGGGGGCGCGTAGGCGAGCTCCAGGTCCCCCAGGCGGACGAGGACCGACGCCACCCAGCGACCCAGCTCGCCCACGGGGCCGGCCAGGGTGTCGGGGCGGTCCATGGCCGCCTCGTCGAGGCGGATGGTCCCCTGGTAGGTGGTCTCCACGGCGAAGCGCGGGTCGTGCCCGGGCTCGTGGACCTGCTCCACCACCGGCGCCGCCCGCACCAGGGTGTCGCCCCCGACGGCCGGGCTCTCCTCGTCGAGGCACGCCACGACGGCGTCGAGGTCGGGCATGGCCGCCAGGCGCTGCACCCGCAGGACGATCTCGAGCACCACCTCGGGCGGGTCCTCGGGCGGCTCGCCGATCGACCACGAGCGGTAGGCGCTCTGGCTCCACGTGGGCCAGTCGACCGAGATGTCGGCGCGCACGCGAGGTGGCTGCTCCTCGCCGGGAAGCGAGTACGACGTCTCCCATGAGACGTCGCCCAGGAACACGTCGACCTGGAACCGCTCCTCGACGGCCTGGCGCTGCAGCAGGGCGTTCTCCAACGCGGCGCGGGTCTGGGTGATGAGGTCGACGAGGATGTGGTCGAGCATGGCGCGCCAGAGGCTACCGTTGGCCCCCGTGCAGCGCGGTGCAGCCAACCCGTGGCTGGGACGGCGCGTGCTCACGTACGCCCACCAGTGCGGCGCGTGGGAGGCGCCCTCGTCGACGTTGTTCGCCCTGCAACGCGCCCTCGAGCTCGGCGTGTCGGGCATCGAGCTCGACGTGCACGCCACCGCCGACCGCCACCTCGTGGTGTGTCACGACGCCACCGTCGACCGCACCACCGACGGGCACGGCCCGCTGCACGCCCTCACCCTGGCGGAGGTGCGGGCCCTCGACAACGCCTACTGGTTCGTCCCCGGGGGGGACGAGACGCCCGGCCTCGGTGCCGACGCCTATCCCTACCGGGGGCGGGCGCCGGGCGATGCCGCCTTCGGGGTGGCCACCCTGGCCGAGGTGCTCGAGGTCCTCGAGGACCATCCCGGCGTGGCGCTCAACCTCGACATCAAGCAGACGGCGCCCGCCGTCGAGCCCTACGAGGAGCTGCTGGCCGCCGCCCTGGCGGCCCACCGCTATCCCGAGCGGGTGATCGTGGCCTCGTTCCTCGACGTGGCCACTACGGCCTTCGCCGCCGTCGCCCCCGACATCGCCACGTCGGCGGGCACGTTGGCGGTGGCGGCGTTCTGGCGGGCGCTGCACCAGGGGGGGGAGCTCCCCGCCCTCGACCACGTGGCGCTGCAGGTGCCGGCGCGCCAGGGGGACCTCGTGGTGGTGGACGACCGCTTCGTGGCCGCCGCCCACGACGCCGGGCTCGCCGTGCACGTGTGGACCGTCAACGACGAGCACGACATGGAGGACCTGCTCGACCTGGGCGTCGACGGCCTCATCTCCGACCTGCCCACGCCGCTCGTCACCCGTGTGGCGGCCCGAGGCCTCGCCTACGTGGCCTGAGCCCGCGCGCCCGGGAGCCCCGGCCGGCGCGGGCGGCCAGCGGACCGCTCAGCCCCGCCCGGCGTTGGGGCGCTTGCCGTGGTTGGCCTTCTTCTTGGAGCGGATCTTGCGCTTGACGGTCCGTTTCGACATGGCCGACCACGCTACCGGCCCGGGCGCGGGCCCACCAGGCAGCGCCGGTGGCGCCCGGCGCGTCACCGGCCCCCGCCGGTGCAGCGGGTGGGTGGCGGGGCATTAGCGTCACGGTCCGATGGAACGGCTCGGGCTCGTCGGTCTGCCCAACTCCGGCAAGACGTCGCTGTTCAACGCCCTCACCGGGGCCAGCGCGCCGGTGGCGTCCCATCCCTTCACCACCACCGAGACCTCGGTGGCGGTGGCGCCCTTGCCCGACGCCCGCCTCGACGCCCTGAGCGCCATGAGCGCCAGCCGCAAGACGGTGCGGGCCGGGGTGGAGGTGGTCGACATCGCCGGGCTCGTCCCCGGCGCCTCCACCGGGGAAGGGCTCGGCAACCGCTTCCTGGCCGGCATCCGCGAGGTCGACGCCCTGTGCATGGTGCTGCGGGCCTTCGTCGACGACGAGGTGCCCGGGGACGCCGATCCCGTCGAGGCCCTGGGGGTCCTCGAGCTCGAGCTCGTGCTCGCCGACCTGGCCACGGTGGAGTCCCAGCTCGACAAGCGGCGCAAGGCGGCCCGGGCCGACAAGTCCCTGGCGCCCCAGGTGGCGGCCATGGAGCTGGCCCAGGTCGCTCTGGCCGACGGCGTGCCGGTGTACCGGGCGGGGATCGGCGCAGATGCCCGCCACGAGCTGCACGGACTGTTCCTGCTCACCGACAAGCCGGTGCTGGCCGTGGTGAACCTGGGCGAGGGCGACCTGGGGCGGGCCGACGAGCTCGCCGGCGCCGCCGCCGGGGCGCTGGCGGGGCACGGGGAGGCCCTCGGCGTGTGCGTCCAGCTCGAGGCCGAGGCGGCCCAGCTCGCTCCCGACGAACGCGCCGAGCTGCTCGAGGGCCTCGGCCTGGGGGAGGGGGCGCTCGCCCGCGTGGCGGCCCACGCCTACCACCTGCTCGGTCGGCGCGTGTTCTTCACCACCGGCGACAAGGAGAGCCGGGCCTGGAGCTTCCGCGCCGGCGCCACGGCCGCCGAGTGCGCCGGGGTGATCCACTCCGACCTCCAGCGCGGCTTCATCCGCGCCGAGGTCATCCACTGGGACGAGCTGCTCGAGCTGGGATCGTGGGCCAAGGCCAAGGCCGCCGGGCGGCTGCGCCTCGAGGGGCGGGAGTACGCGGTGGCGGACGGCGACGTCCTCGAGATCCGGTTCAACGTGTGAAGCGCCACGGCACGGTGCGAGCGCCATGAGCTCGACCACGTGGCTGCTGCGCGACGGGGTGGTCCTGGCCAACGCCGAGGTGGCCGCCACCTCGGGCGAGCGATTCCGCGGGCTGCTCGGCCGCAGCGGCGTCGCCGGCGCGCTGCTCATCCCCCGCACCCGGTCCGTGCACAGCTTCGGCATGCGCTTCGCCATCGACGTCGCCTTCCTCGACCGTGCCATGCGGGTGATCGACACGGTGTGTCTCGACCCGTGGCGCATGACGCTGCCGCGCCTGCGCGCCCGGGCGGTGCTCGAAGCCGAGGCGGGGGCCTTCGAGCGCTGGGGCCTGCGCCGGGGCGACACCCTCGAGCTGCGCGACCCCTCGTGAGCCCGGGCCCCGCCCGGGGCGCCGCCGGCGCCATGGGGACGCTCGTGCTCGTGGCCACCCCCATCGGCAACCTGGGCGACCTCGCGCCGCGCGCCACCGAGACGCTGGCGACCGCCGACCTGGTGTGCTGCGAGGACACCCGCCGCACGCGGGCCCTGCTCAGTCACGCCGGCGTGCGGGGGGTCCGCCTGGTGGCGCTGCACGCCCACAACGAGGCCGCCCGCACCGACGAGGTGCTGGCGCTGCTCGGCACCGGGGCCACCGTGGCGGTGGTGAGCGACGCCGGCACGCCGGCCCTGTCGGACCCCGGCCAGCGCCTGGTGGCCGCGGCGGTGGCCGCCGGGGTCACGGTGCGCGCCGTGCCCGGTCCGAGCGCCGCCCTGGCCGCCCTGGTGGTGAGCGGTCTGCCCACCGACCGGTTCGCCTTCGAGGGGTTCCTGCCCCGGCGCGGGGGCGAGCGGCGCCGGCGCCTCGGGGCCCTGGCGCAGGCCGCGGTGACCACGATCGTCTTCGAGGCTCCCGGCCGGGTGGCCGCCACCCTGGCCGAGCTGGCCGCCGCCTGCGGGCCCGAGCGCCCCGTGGCCGTGGCCCGGGAGCTGACCAAGGTGCACGAAGAGGTGTGGCGCGGCGGGATCGGGGAGGCGGCCGCCGCCTTCGCCGGGCGCGAGCTGCGGGGCGAGGTGGTCGTGGTGGTGGGCCCGGCCCCGGCACCGACGGCCGAGGTGGACGAGGAGGTGCTGCTGGCCGCGGTGCGCGCCCGGCTGGCCGCCGGCGACTCGGCGCGCAGCGCCGCGCAGGCCGTGGCCGAGGCGCTCGGGGTGGCCCGCCGGCGGGCCTATGCCGCCGTGCTGGCCGTCCGGAATGCGGGGCCGTGACCGGCTGTTGGCCATGGGCGGTGGGGGGCGGCGGGAGGCGACGAGAGGAGAGCGCCGTGGCGCGCTTCGGCATGGACAGGACCCAAGCACCCCCGGTGGAGCCGGGCGACGCCCCCGAGGGGCTGGCGCTGGCCACCTTCGCGGCGGGGTGCTTCTGGGGGGTCGAGGACTTCTTTCGCCACGTCCCGGGCGTGGTCGCCGTGGTGTCGGGCTACACCGGCGGCGCCCGGCAGGCGCCCACCTACGAGCAGGTGTGCTCGGGGGCGACGGGCCACGCCGAGGCGGTGCTCGTGACCTACGACCCGGCCACGGTGAGCTACGAGCACCTGCTCGAGGAGTTCTGGCGCCACCACGACCCCACGACGCCCAACCGCCAGGGTCCCGACGTGGGGACGCAGTACCGCTCGGCGGTGTTCTTCCACGACGCCGAGCAGGAGCGTGCGGCCCGCCAGTCGCTGGCCGACTACCAGGCGCGCTTTCGCCGGCCCATCGTCACCGAGGTGGTGCCGGCCACCACCTTCTGGCCGGCGGAGGCCTATCACCAACGCTACGTGGAGCGCACCGGGCACGGCGCCTGTCACGTGGCCAACTGGTGAGCCGGGTTCCCCCGCCCCGGCGCTGACCGGGCGCCGCCCCGGCGGGTCCCCGGGCCGGCGCGCCTCGGGTCGTCCGGGGCCGGCGCGGCGGCTCGGTACGCTACGGCGGTGGCCCGGTTCTACGTCACCACGCCCATCTACTACGTGAACGACGTGCCCCACATCGGGCACGCCTACACCACCGTGATGGCCGACGCCCTGGCCCGCTGGCACCGGCTGCGGGGCGACGAGGTGTTCTTCCTCACCGGCACCGACGAGCACGGGGACAAGATCGCCCGGGCCGCCGAGGACCGCGGCTTCACCCCCCAGGCCTGGGTGGACAGCACCGCATTGCGCTTCGCCGAGGCCTGGGGCGACCTCGGCGTTTCCTACGACGACTTCATCCGGACCACCGAGCCCCGCCACCACCGGGCCGTGCAGCGCTTCCTGCAGACCATCTACGACAACGGCCACATCGAGCTGGGGTCCTACCGGGGCCTCTACTGCGTGGCCTGCGAGGACTACAAGAAGGAGTCCGAGCTCGAGGACGGCAACTGCCCCATCCACGGGACGCCCGTGGAGCTGCTCGAGGAGGACAACTACTTCTTCAAGCTGAGCCGCTTCGGCGACGCGCTGCTCGAGTGGTACGAGGCGCATCCCGACGCCGTGCGCCCCGCCGGCAAGCGCAACGAGGCGCTCGGGATCATCAAGGGCGGCCTCGAGGACATCTCCATCACGCGGGTGTCGACGACCTGGGGCGTGAGCGTGCCCTGGGACGCCGCCCACGTCTTCTACGTGTGGTACGACGCGCTCGTCAACTACATCACCGCCATCGGCTACGGCGAGGACCAGGAGCGCTTCGAGGCCTGGTGGCCGGCGGTGCACCACCTGCTCGGCAAGGACATCATCCGCTTTCACTGCGTGTGGTGGCCCGCCATGTGCATGGCGGCGGGCATCGACCCGCCGGCCAACCTGCAGGTGCTCGGGTGGCTGCTCGTCTCGGGCGTCAAGATGTCGAAGTCCCGGGCCAACCAGATCCACCCCGGCGAGCTGACCAAGGCCTTCGGGGTCGACGCCGTGCGCTACTACCTGCTGCGCGAGACCCCCGTCGGCCTCGACGGCGACGTCTCGTGGGAGGCCTTGACCGCCCGCTACAACGCCGACCTGGCCAACAACCTCGGCAACCTGCTGGCCCGGGTGGCCACCGTGGTGGGATCGAAGTGCGGGGGCTTCGGGCCCGCTCCGGCGCCGGCGGGCCGGCTGCGGGACGTGGCCGAGTCGGTCGTGGCCGAGGCCAGCCGCGCCTGGGACGAGGGCCAGCCCCCGCTGGCGCTCGAGGCCACGTGGCGCCTCATCCGCGAGACCAACGCCGAGCTCGAGGCGACCGAGCCCTGGAAGGCCGAGCCGGGCCCCGCCGTGGATGCCGTCCTCGGCAGCGCCCTCGAGGTCCTGCGCATCGTCGCCCTGCTGGCCACGCCGGCCATGCCCGAGACCTGCGCCCGGGTGTGGTCCCGGCTCGGGCTGGCGGGCCGTCCCGACGACCACGTCGTCACCGACGAGGCGCGCTGGGGCCGCTATCCCGGCGGCCTGGCGGTCGACAAGGGTGCGCCGCTGTTCCCCCGGCGGACCGAGTGAGCGCCGGCGACGGCGCCTCCGTGCGCTGGATCGACTCCCACTGCCATCTCCAGGACCGCTACCGGCCCCAGGCCAGCGCCGCCCTGGCCGTGGCCGCCGAGGCCGCCGCCGGCGGCGTGACGGGGGTGGTGTGCGTGGGGACCGACGCCGCCACCTCGGTGCAGGCCGTCGAGCTCGTGCGCCAGCTGCGGGCGGCCGTCGGCTCCGGCGGGGAGGGCGCCGCCCCGGTGCTGCCGGGCGCCTTCGGGGCCTGGGCGACGGTGGGCCTGCACCCCCACGAGGCCTCCCACGGCGTGGCCGGGGTCGAGGAGGTGCTGACCGACGCCGTCGCCGCCCACGGCGACGTGGTGGTGGCGGTGGGGGAGTGCGGTCTCGACTACCACTACGAGCACTCGCCGCGCCCGGCGCAACGCCAGGCCTTCGCCGAGCAGGTGGCGCTGGCCAAGCGCCACGGGCTGGCGCTGGTCGTGCACACCCGCGAGGCCTGGGACGACACCCTGGACGTGCTGCGGGCGGAGGGTGCGCCCGAGCGCACCGTGCTGCACTGCTTCACCGGCGGGCCCGACGAGGCCAGGCGCTGTCTCGATCTGGGGGCCTTCCTCTCCTTCAGCGGCATCGTGACCTTCAAGGGCGCCGACGACGTCCGCGCCGCCTGCGCGCTGTGCCCGCTCGAGCGGCTGCTCGTCGAGACCGATGCGCCCTTCCTGGCGCCGGTGCCCCACCGGGGCAAGGAGAACCGCCCGGCGTGGGTGACGACGGTGGGCGAGGCGGTGGCGGCGGTCAAGGACCTGGACGTCGCCGAGGTGGCGAGGGCCACGGTGGCCGCCACGCGGGCCGCCTTCGCCCTCGCCTGACGGCGCGCCGGCGCCCGGCCCAGCCGTGCCCCTGACCCGCAGGCAGGTCACCGAGCTCCTCGACGCCCACGGCCTGCGACCGCGCCGCGCCCTCGGCCAGAACTTCGTGGTGGACCCCAACACCGTGCGCCGCATCGCCCGCCTGGCCGCGGTCGGGCCGGGGAGCCGGGTGCTCGAGATCGGCGCCGGCCTGGGGTCGCTCACCCTGGCCCTGGCCGATGCGGGCGCCCACGTGGTGGCGCTCGAGGTCGACGCCGCCCTGGCGGCCGTCCTGCGCCAGCAGGTGGAGGGGCGGGACGTCACCGTGGTCGAGGCCGACGCCACCACGGTGGACTGGGAGCGGCTCCTCGGCGCCCAGGCGCCCTCGCCGCCAGCACCCCAAGGTGACATGGCGCGGTGGGACGTCGTGGCCAACCTCCCCTACAACGTGGCCGTGCCCATCGTGGCCCGGCTCCTCGACGAGGCCCCCTCCGTGGCCTCCATGCTGGTGATGGTCCAGCGCGAGGTGGGGGCGCGCCTGGTGGCCGGGCCGGGTTCGAAGGACTACGGCGCCGTGTCGGTCAAGGTCGCCTACCACGCCCGTGCCGCCCTGGCGGGGGCGGTGCCGGCGTCGGTCTTCGTCCCCCGCCCCAACGTGGACTCGGTGCTGGTGCGCCTCGAGCGCCGCGCCGCCGTGGCCGTCGACCCCGCCCTGGTGGCGCCGGAGCGGCTCTTCGCCGTGGTGCGGGCCGGGTTCGCCCAGCGCCGCAAGATGCTGCGCCGCTCGCTCGAGGGCGTGGTGGCGCCGGGCGCCTTCGAGGTCGCCGGCATCGATCCCCGCGACCGCGCCGAGCGGCTGTCGGTGCAGGACTGGGGGAGGCTGGCGGCGTGCGCGGCCGCCGGCGGGGCACCGTGAGGCCGCCGGCGCCGGGACCCCCGTGAGCGGCGCCCCCGCGCCGGCCACGGTCGTGGCCCCGGCCAAGCTCACCCTGTCGCTGCGCGTCACGGGGGTGCGGGCCGACGGCTACCACCTGCTCGACGCCGAGATGGTGGCGATCGATCTGGCCGACGACCTCGTCTTCGCAGCCGGCGACGGGGTGACGGTGGTGGACGAGGTCGTGGGCGGCCTGGGCACCGCCGCCGTGCCCGCCGGGCACGACAACCTGGTGGCGCGGGCGCTGGCGGCGGTGGGGCGTCGGGCGGCGGTGCGGGTGGTCAAGCGCATCCCCGCCGGGGCCGGGCTCGGGGGCGGGTCGGCCGACGCCGCCGCCGTGCTGCGCTGGGCGGGCGTGCGGGATCCGGCCGTGGCCGTGGCGCTCGGGGCCGACGTGCCGTTCTGCCTCGCCGGGGGACGGGCCCGGGTGCGGGGGGTGGGTGAGGTCGTGACCCCGCTGCCCCCCGAGGAGCGCACCTTCGTGCTGCTCGTCCCTCCCGTGGTGGTGGCGACGGCCGACGTCTACCGGGCCTGGGACGCCCGCCACCCCCGCGGCGGCGCCGGTCCGGTCCCGGGGCAGGGGGCCGCCGGCAACGACCTCGAGGACGCCGCCCTCGACGTGGCGCCGGTCCTGGGCCAGTGGCGCGACCGGCTGGCGGCGTGCACGGGCCGTCGTCCCCGACTGGCGGGCAGCGGGGCCACGTGGTTCGTGGAGGGCACGCCGGCCGAGCTCGGTCTCGACGGGCGCGGCCAACTCGACCTCGACGGTGCCCGGGCGCCGCTGGTGGCGGTGCGCACGGTGGCACCACCGCGCTGACGAGGGAAAACCCTGAGTTCGGGCTCGCCGGGGACCGGTGCCCGGGACCGCTACTTGCCGGCCGCCCTCCGCTGCCAGCGGGTGGCCTTCAGCATCTTCTTGTGCTTCTTCTTGCGCATGCGCTTGCGGCGCTTCTTGATCAGCGATCCCATGGCTGGTGAGCAGGTTAGCGGCCAGGCCCGGGCGGCTGCCAAGTAGCCTCGGGCCCGGAAGGTCCCCGTCGCGGAGGTCGGCCGTGTCCCACCGGCTCCTGGCCGTCGATCATGTGCAGCTGGCCATGCCTCCCGGCGGGGAGGACCGGGCCCGCGCCTTCTACGCCGGCCTGCTCGGTCTCGAGGAGCGGCCCAAGCCCCCCGTGCTGGCGGCCAGGGGCGGGTGCTGGTTCTCCAACGACGCCGTCACGCTGCACCTCGGGGTGGAGCAGGACTTCCGTCCGGCGCGCAAGGCCCATCCCGCCCTGGTCGTCGACGACCTGGGCGGCCTGCGACGGTCCCTCGAGGCGGCCGGGTGCGAGGTGCGCCCCGACCACGACCTGCCCGGCGTCGAGCGTTGCTACGTCGAGGACCCCTTCGGCAACCGTCTCGAGCTCATGGGAGCCTGACGGGCCGATGCTCCCGGGGACGCCCCTCCCCACGATGGCGGGTAGTTCAATCGGCAGAACGCCGGCCTTTGGAGCCGGATGTTGGAGGTTCGAGCCCTCCCCCGCCAGCCAGTCGCCGGCCGACGGCGTCCGACGCGCCGGCCCGCACGCCGCCCGGCGGTGAACGCAGCCCCGGCTCGAGCCGTACATCGGTCGTGACCGCTCCCGGCGCCGGGGGTGCGTGCTCGGCGCGAGCGCCCGGGCCGGGGGCCGCACCGCCGCCGGCGCCGACGCCACCGGGCTCGCGCCCTGAGAGAGGATGATGGCTCTGCAAGGCATCTACGACCAGCCGCCAGGGCGGGCGGTCCCCCCGCACGACGGTCCACCCCGGCGGCTGTGGGACCGCTACGGCCCCACCCCCCGGGCGCGCTCCATGGCCGGATGGGCCCTCGTGCCGCTGCGGGGGTTCCTGGGGTTCACCTTCACCTTCGCCGGGCTGCAGAAGCTCGCCAACCCCGGGTTCTTCACGGCCTCCAACCCGGCGTCGATCCAGGCGCAGCTGGCGGCGGCCGTGCGCACGAGCCCCGTCCACGGCGTCGTCGCCCATCTCACCCACGTGGCGGTGGCCCTCGGCGTGGTCATCGCCCTGGGCGAGCTGGCGGTGGGCATCGCCACCCTGGTGGGGCTGTGGAGCCGGGTGGCGGCCGGGGGCGGCCTGCTCATCTCGCTCATGTTGTTCCTGACCGTGAGCTTCCACACCAGCCCCTACTACACGGGGTCCGACATCGTCTTCGTCTTCGCCTGGATGCCCCTGATCGTGGCGGGTGCCGGCGGGGTGCTGTCGGTCGACGCCGTGCTGCGCGACGCCGCCCGGCGCCGCGCCGGCGCCGGTCCCGCCACCGTGGTGCCGGTGCCGTTCGAGGTCGTGACCCAGGTGTGCGGCGTCTACGACGGCGGGCGGTGCCGGGCTCGACGCGGGGAACCGTGCGAGCCCGCACCCTGCCCCTACCTGGCGCAGGAGCCCACGCTCCGGTCCCCCCTCGACCCCGGCGACATCGACCGGCGCACCTTCGCCCTGCAGGGGGCGGCGGCGGCCGGCGTGGCGGCGGTCGCCCTCACCGCGGCCGGCTTCGCCGCCGGCGTGGGCCGGGCCCTCACCGGCGCCACGGGGACCTCCACCACCCCGACCCTGACCCCGGGAGGGGCCGGGGCCCCCACCACGACGTCGTCCCCGCCCACCTCCACCGGCGCCACCAGTGTGCCCACGTCGACACCCACCTCCACCCCGGGCACCACGCCGCCGGGGCGCGCCGTCGGGGCGGCGCGCGACGTGCCCGTGGGGGGCTCGGCGCAGTTCCAGGACCCGACCACCGGTGACCCGTCGCTGGTGGTGCAACCCGAGGCCGGCACCTTCCTCGCCTTCGACGCCGTGTGCCCCCACGCCGGCTGCATCGTCGCCTACTTCTCCGACGCCAAGCGCTTCGTGTGTCCCTGTCACGGCTCGGAGTTCAACGGCCGGACGGGTGCGGTGCTCCAGGGACCGGCCCAGCGGGGGCTCGGTCACATCCCCATCCAGGAAGGTCCGAACGGCCAGCTCTACGTGACCTGACCGGCCGGCGACGCCGTCGGTCCCGACAGGCCCGCCGGTCCACGCCGCGCCCGGGGAGGGGCGTGGGCGGCGACGCCACCGATGTGTGGCGTTGTTGCGTTTCTCTGACCACTGAATGTGGGAATTCTGGCCGCCGTGGAGGATTCGACCCTGGCGGCTGCGCCCGCGCCGGCGCCCGCCCGGCACGACGGGGGACCGCCCGGCCGACTGCGCCGGGCGGTGCTGGTGGCCGGGCTCGCCGTGGCCGGACTGGTGGCGGCGGCCGCCCTCCTCCTGGCCGGCGCCCGCCCCGCCGCCGCCGCCCCCCCGGTGCCGACACCGGGTCCGGTGGGATCGGTCCCCGCCCCGCCGCCGGCCGCCGCCCCGCTCGCCGTCGTGGTGGGCGACGCCGTCGCCGGCGCCCCGTCGGGGCCGGCGCCCCTGGCGCCCCCCGCCCCGGGCGCGCCCCTCCCGTCGCCCGCCCCCGGAGCGCTCGTCCCCCCGCCCGTGCCGCCGTCCTCGCCGGTGGCGGGCGTGGTGCGCAGCGCGCTGTCCTCGGTCGCTCCCGCGCCGGCGCCCTCGCCCGGTCTCGGGGGCGCCGAGGGCGTCCTGAGCGCCGTCCTCGCCGCCGCCACGTCGCCGGCTGCGCCGGCGTCCGCATCGGTCGGCGCGCCGCGCGCCACCGACGACGGTGCGCCCAGCGCGGGCCCCGTCACCGGCGTCCCGGCCGGGTCTGGCGTCGACGGCGTGGCCCCCGGTGCGGGACCTCGCGCCGGGGACGCGCCCGGGGCACCGGGAGCGCCGACCACGATCGCCGCCGTGCCGCTGCCGGGGCCGGTGCCGCCGCGTCCCCCCGTTCCCTTCTCACCGTCCTCGCCCGTCCCGGTCCCCGCCCCGGGGGCCGCCGGCGAGGGCGGAGCTTCCGGCCACGGGAGCGGTCCGCCCGGTCTGTTCCTGGCGTCGGGGTCGCTGCTGCCGGCCCCCCAGGTGCAGGAGCAGAACGGCGACGTCGACCGCGCCCCGACACCGGTCCCCGACCCCAGGTTCGCGCCGCCCGGGTAGGCGTCCCCGGCCCGATGGTGGCGTGGCCGCCGTCGGGCAGACGTGATGCCACTCGAACGAGACGAACCGAAAGGACGGAACCATCATGCAGAGATTCATCACACGCGCCCTCGCGACCGCGGCGGTCGCCGGCGGCGCTTTCACCCTCGGCCTGGCGGCCACCGGATCGGCGGCCCAGACGGCCGCGCAGTCCGGACTGTGCCAGGGCCTCCCGACCGTGACCCCGGGTGCTGTCGTCCCGGCGTCGCCGGCGGGGGGTCGGGGCTCGGCGAGCGCCACGGGCACCACGCCCGCCGGCAACGGGTCGGCCAGCACCGGTGCCAACGGCGCCGGCAACGCCGGTGCCGGCTCGCCGGCCACCACCACCACCGGGACCGGGACGACCGGGACCACCACCTCCACCGGGACCGCCGGCACCACGCCGGGTTCCACCAGCGGGACGGCCGGCACGTCGTCGACCACCGGGCCGACGAGCACCGGCACCCTGGTGAACGTGACCGCTCCCGTCGGCACGGGGGCGACCACGCTGTCGCCGGGGACCGGGACCACGAGCGTCCCGGAGCTGGCCGGACTGTCGGGCCTGGCGGACCTGCCGGGAGTGACGAGCCTGCTCGGCACGCTGGGCAGCCCGACGGGCACCTCGAGCCCGGGCGCTCCGCTCGTGAACGCTGACGTCCCCGTGGCGGGTCCGGGAGCCTCGCCGGCCCCGACGTCCTCCACGACGGGGTCGGTGGTGAACGCCGACGCGCCCATCGAGACCGGCTCGGCGCCGGCCACCGACGCCGCCGCGCCGACGAGCACGACCCCGTCCTCGGGCGCCCCGCCGGTGAACGTCGACGCCCCCGTCGACTCCTCGGGGAGCTCGCCGACGACCGGCACGTTGGTGAATGCCGACGCGCCGGTGCAGACCGGCGGTGTCCCGGTCGCCTCGGTGCCCACCGGGGCCGGCACGGGCGGGAGCCCGCTCGTGAACGTGGTGGCGCCCATCGCCAAGCCGGCCACGGGAACGGTCCCGATCGCCGGCTGAGCGCTGCGGCGGTGTCGGGTGACCCCACCGGCACAGCGGTGAGGTCCGACGCCGGCTGTCCGCCCCCCGTGCCCCCGGCGCGGGGGGCGGGCACCGGCCCGCTTCCTGGGCCGCCATCACGCCTGCCCGGACGCGACGCACCGGGGGGGTGCCGAGCGCGACGCACGGGCCCGACGGGGCCTGCGCCGACCGGGCCGAGGTGTCGCCACCGCGGCCGGCGGCCCGATCAGTTCACGTAGGAGCGCAGACCGTCGGGGACGAAGTCGGGGGCCATCATGAGCCGGAGCCGCATGACGTCGTCACAGTGGCGGCAGCGGGTCCCCCGGGGCGTCACCCGGCAGGCCATCACGCCGGCGAGGTGGGGCATGTCATAGCCGGCGCACTGTCGCCCGTCGAGCTCCTCGGAGCAGTAGGCGATCTCACCGTCTCGATGCAACACGAGGCAGCCGTCACAGATCTGCATCATGCTCACCCGTTCCCTCCGCCTGAGCCCGCTGCCGGAACATCCGTGTTCCGCGCACACCGTGCGGGGCCAGTGTCCGACAAGGAATCGGCTGGTGCGCGCGCCGGATCGAACAAGCGACGCACAACGGGGGATACCCCCGGGCACGCCGGCGCGTTCATCGCCCCGGCGACCTCACGCACGGTGGGGCGGCGCCGGTCCCGCCGGGGCCACGCTGCGTGGTGCGCAGGCGGCGCCGGACCGGTCAGCGGGCGGTGAGGCTCGTGGCCATGCACCGGCTGCAGTAGTCGCAGTCCGTGCCGTCGACCAGCCGGCAGGCGAAGAACCCGCCCCGGTGGGGGTGGTCCTCCCCGGCGCAGCGACGTCCGGCGCGCTCCTCGGTGCAGTAGGCCACCGTGGCGTCCCGGTGGACGACCAGCTGGCCCGCACAACTCCGCATGTCCTGCTCCTCGGGCCGCGCCCCCCGTGGGCGGCGACGACCTCCCCCAACCCCGCGTCCGGCGCGCGGGACCTGCACCGGTGGATATCGGCACGCCGAGCGGGACCTTGAGATCGTCCCGGGTGCCCCCGCCCCCTACCGGAAGTCACGCGAGGGCTGCAGGGCCAGCGATCCGAGATCGAGGGCGGTGATCTTCTCGGCCACCACGCTCACCACCCCGTCCACGCGCTCCAGGCGCCCCCGCACCAGCAGGGCCGGCGCCCCCCGGGCCTGGTGGCGCCAGCGCTCCCAGGCGCCGGGGGAGCAGATGACGTTCACCATGCCGGTGTCGTCCTCCAGGTTGAGGAACACCGTGCCCTTGGCGCTCTCGGGGCGCTGGCGGTGGGTGACCACGCCGCCCACGAGGACCTTGCCGTCGGTCTCGGCACCGGCCAGGCGCCCGGCCGGGATCACCCCCAGGGCATCGAGCCGGGGCCGGGCGAGCTCCACCGCCGTCGGCCCCACCGTGAGGCCGGTGGCCCACATGTCCGCCTCCACCTCCCCGAGCGCGCCCAGCTCGGGCAGGGGCGGCGCCTCGGCCCCCGACACCAGCCCCGGGAGCCGATCGGCGGTGGCGTGGGCGATGACCCCGGCCGCCCACAGCGATCCCCGACGGGCGCGGATCTCGGGGGCGCCGTCGCGGGCGGGGAGGCCCTCGAGGGCGCCCGCGGTGGCCAGGGCCTCGAGGTGCGGCCGGCCCGCCCCGCTCCGGCGCACCAGGTCCTCCACCGAGGAGAACGGCCGCGCCGCGGCGATGCGGGCGGCGAGCGGCTCCCCGATGCCCCGCACCGCCGTGAGCCCGAGCCGGACGTCGGGCTGGCGGGCCGGGTCCCGGCGCGGCGCGCGGAGGCGTCCCGGCCCGGGCGCGGCGGCGGCCCCCCATGCCACGGTGGCCTCGGCCTCCGACACGTCGACGTGGGGACGGTGCACGGTCACCCCGTGGCGCCGGGCGTCGGCCACGAGCGACTGCGGCGACCAGAACCCCATGGGCTGGGCGTTGAGGAGCCCGGCGCACAGGGCGGCGGGGTAGTGCAGCTTCAGCCACGCGCTCGAGTACACGAGGTAGGCGAACGACACGGCGTGGCTCTCGGGGAAGCCGAAGTTGGCGAAGGCGGCCAGCTTGTCCACGATCTCCTGCGCCACCGCCCCGGTGATGCCCCGCTCGGCCATGCCGGCGAAGAGCCGGTCCGACAGGCGGCCCATGCGCGCCCCCGAGCGCTTGGCGCTCATGGCCTGGCGCAGCTCGTCGGCCTCGGCGGGGGTGAAGCCGGCGGCGTCGATGGCGATCTGCATCAGCTGCTCCTGGAACAGCGGGACGCCGAGGGTCTTGGCCAGCGCCCGCTGCAACAGCGGGTGCGGCGGGTCGGGTGGCTCGAGACCCTGGCGCCGCCGGATGTAGGGGTGGACCGATCCCCCCTGGATGGGCCCGGGGCGGATGATGGCCACCTCGACCACGAGGTCGGCGAAGCACCGGGGCCGGATGCGGGGGAGGGTGGCCATCTGGGCCCGGCTCTCGACCTGGAACACCCCCACGGTGTCGGAGCGGCACAGCATGTCGTAGACGGCGTCCTCCTGCTCCAGCAGCGCCAGGTCGATCTCGACGCCGTGGGCGGCGCGCACGAGGTCCACGGTGCGGTGCACGGCGTCGAGCATCCCCAGGCCGAGCAGGTCGAACTTGACCAGGCCGGCGGCGGCGCAGTCGTCTTTGTCCCACTGCAGGGCGCTGCGGCCCGGGTGCCGGGCCCACTCCACCGGGCACACCTCGATCACGGGACGGTCGCACAGCACCATCCCCCCCGAGTGCAGGCCGAGATGGCGGGGGAAGTCGAGCACCTCCTCGGCCAGCTGTCCCACGAGCGGCGGCAGGGTCCCGCTGCGGTCGAGGGGCTCGCCCCGGTCGACGGCCTTGGCCCAGGCGTCGACCTCCTCGACGCTGTGGCCCAGCGCCTTGCCCACGTCGCGGATGGCCGAGCGCGCCCGGTAGGTGATGACGTTGGCCACCTGGGCCGCGCAGTGGCGCCCGTAGCGCTCGTAGACGTAGGCGATGACCTCGTCGCGACGGTTGGACTCGATGTCGATGTCGATGTCCGGCGGCCCGTCGCGTTCGGGGGAGAGGAACCGCTCGAACAACAGTCCCAGGGCCACGGCGTCGGCCTGGGTGATGCCCAGCGCGTAGCACACCGCCGAATTGGCGGCCGATCCCCGTCCCTGGCAGTAGATGTCGTTGCGACGGCAGAACGCCACGATGTCGTGGACGACGAGGAAGTACCCGGCGTAGCCCAGGGTGCCGATCACCTCGAGCTCGTGGTCGAGCTGGGCCCAGGCGCCGGGCACCCGCTCGCCCGAGCGCGGCCCGTAGCGGGTGGTGGCGCCCCGGCGCACCAGCTCGACCAGCCAGCTGTGGTCGCTGTGGCCGGCCGGGACGCGGCAGTCGGGGAGCCCGGGGGCCACCAGGCGCAGGTCGAAGGCGCACTCCCGGCCGATCTCGGCCGCCCGCGCCACCGCGCCGGGCCACCGGGCGAAGCGCCGTTCCTGCTCGGCCCCCGAGCGCAGATGGGCGGTGGGTGCCGGGGGCAGCCAGCCGTCGAGCTCCGCCAGGGGGCGCCGGGCGCGCACCGCCGCCAGCGTGGTGGCCAGGCGGTGGCGCGCCGGGGTGGCGTAGTGGACGTTGTTCGTGGCCACCAGGTCCACGCCCCGGGTCACCGCCACCTGCGCCAGCGCGTCGTTGCGGGCGGTGTCGAGCGGATCGCCGTGGTCCCACAGCTCCACCGCCACGTCGTGGCGGCCGAAGGCCTCGATCAGCCGGTCGAGCTCGCGCCCCGCCGCGGCGGGGCCGGCGGTGGTGAGGGCGGCGGGGACCGCGCCCTTGCGACAGCCGGTGAGCACCACCCAGTGGCCGCCGCCCCCGTCCCGGCGGTGGTGGGCGGCGAGATCCCCGAGCGTGCACGTGGGCCGGCCCTTCTCCCCGCCGGCCAGATGGGCCTCGGTGACGGCCCGGCTCAACCGGGCGTAGCCCTCGGGATCGCGGGCCAGCACGACCAGATGGGTGCCGTGGGGGTCGGGCGTCCCGCCCCGCTCGGTCCCCCGCCCCCCGGCGGCCAGGGTGAGCTCGGCACCGAAGACCGACGGCAGCCCGAGGGCCCGCGCCGTCTCGGCGAAGCGCACCACGCCGTACAGCCCGTCGTGGTCGGTGAGGGCCATGGCGTCGAGCCCGAGCCGGACGGCCTCGCCCACCAGCTCCTCGGGGTGCGACGCACCGTCGAGGAAGCTGAAGTTGGAATGGCAGTGCAGCTCGGCGTAGGGCGCGGGCACGGCGGTCAGTCGTAGATGGCCTCGAGCCACCAGCCCCCCCGTTCCCGGGTGAGCAGGTGGGCGGTGCCCTCGACGGTGACGATCTGCATGCGGGCCTGGCGCCGCCGGCTCCGGGGCGACCACCAGCGCTCGTCGGCGGGCCAGGGGCCGGCCCACTCGGCGATCTCGGTCCACGCCCCCCCGTCCACCGACAGGCGGGCCGGCGCGGCGCTGACCATCCCGCCCCCGCTGACGCCCACGGTCCGCCCGGCGGCGTCGGCGAGCTCGGCGGGTCGCGGCTGGTCGAGCACCGTGGCCGGAGCCGGTGGGGGGACCTGCCCCGGCCACGGACCCCCGATGTCCCCATCGGGGTGGGCCCCGGGACCGGTCCAGGGGACGAACCGGGCGCGTTGGGCCGGCCCGCGCCCGCCTTGCACGGTGGCGCGCACGGCGGCCTCCGGCCCGAGTCGGCGCTGGACGTCGGCCACGGCACGCCCCGCCCGGGCGTCGATGTCGGCGGTGTCCCCCCAGAAGCCGGGCTGGCGGACGGGGGGACCGGCGCCCGGTCCCGTCCCCGGCGAGGCCGCCGACACCGGGACGGGCGGCGTGGTGCGGCCCGGAGGGGGGGTGCGGGGTGGGAAGCACAGCCGGAAACCGGGGAGCTCCCCCTCCACGCCGGCGGCCACCCGCTGGCACCGGGCACCGTCGGTGCCGAAGCGGGCCAGGACCTGGGCCACCGGCAGGGCGACGAAGGCACCCAGGGTGCGGACTCCGAGGCGGCCGAGCAGGTCGGCCAGCTCGGGACGGTCGAGGGCGGCCACCGGCCACGGGGCCAGGAAGGCGGGGGTCTCGCCGGGGGGGACGACCCGGGGCGGGCCCCCGACGGCGGCGCGGGCCGCCAGCCCGGCGGCGAAGAGCCCGTCGGCGATGCCCACGCCCCCCGGGTCCCGGGGGGCGTGGGCGCCCAGGCCGGCCAGGGCCGCCGTGGCCAGCTCGGCCAGGGCGTGGTCCCCCCCGAAGTACCGCGCCGGGCCGCGGGTGGGGACGGCACACACCCCGGGGCGGACGGGGTCGACCCGGGCGGCGAAGGCCGCCAGCGCCTCCACCACGCTCCGGAAGGCCCTGGCCTCCCGGCCGTGCTCGCCCTCCTCGAGGAGGGCAGGGCACCACACGACGAGCTGGCGCTCCACCTTCCCCCCTCACCCGTACTGCTCTATTGCGTCCATTGCGGCGCTATCGCGTGGTGACGCCGGTGGCTTCGCCCGGTCCACCCCGCCCGAGGGTCCCGGCAGCCACAGGTCGGCGACCACGGGGCGGGTGGCCGCCCGGCGGCCGGCGGCCTGGACCTGCACCCGCCGCCGCCGCAGGTGGCCGTGGCCCGACCCGATCCCCTCCCACCGCCCGCCCCGGACGGTCAGGCGGAGGTCGGCGCCCTCGGACCACCCCCGGGAGGAGGTGAGCACCACCAGGGCGGCCCGGCGCTCACGGGCCCGGGCCCCCAGGCGCCTGGCCACCCCGGGCCCGACCGCCCCCGGGGGCCGGACCAGGACGAGGTCCACCCCGTCGAGCAAGGTGGCGGCGACCTCGGCCCACTGCCCCCCCGGCCCGGGGACGATGACCAGGTGGCCGAGGTCCACCCCCAGCTCGGCCAGGGCCACGACCCCGGGATCGGCGGTCCCGACGGCCGCGCACCACGAGCCGGCGGAGGCCGCGGCGAGCAGGGCGAAGGCCAGCGAGGTGGCGCCCCCGGCACCGCCGCCCCCCTCCCCCGGGGCCACGGCCACCACCGATCCCCGGGCCAGGCCACCCCCGGGCAGGAGTGGGGCCAAGGCGGGGAGCACGGGGAGGAACTGGTCGCCCCGGGCCGAGGTGGGCCGGACCCTGGCCGCCAGCACGGCGTCGATGTGCCCCGCTCCGAGCGGGCGTCGGCCGCGTCGAAAGGCCAGGTCAGCGCGCCGAGGGCCGCTGTGCTCGAGCGGCGGTGAGGAGGGCGGGCCCACGGCTCGGACCTTATCGAACGTGTGTTCGATAAGCCAGGGGGCTGTGCAATTCGGGGCGGCTGGACCGGTCCGGGGAGGATGCCGCCGACGGCCGGAGAGCTCAGCGGCCCAGACCGGGTTCCGGTTCGGGTGCGAGCCGGCGGCCGGGAGCCGGGCCGAGCGCCCGGTCGGGTCGCAGGACCCGCCCGACCTCGACGCCCGCGGCCGCGGAGCGCCACGGTTCGGAGCCGAACCACGGGGTGAGGCGGACCCAGCCCATGCGATTGCGCTCGTCCACCACCAGGGCCATCCCCGGTTCCCCTCGGGCCACCACGTCGACGGGGAGGCGCCGGCGCAGGGTGGTGGCGGCGGTCACCGTGGGCACGCGCTCGTGGCGAGGCGCCCCCATGCCCAGTGCCACCCGGGCCAGCGCCGCCCCCGGGGTCCACCGGGGTGGCACGGGCACGCTCACCGAGTGCACCTGCACCTCTTCTTCCCCGGCGACCGCCGACAGCGACTCCAGGGTGCGCACGTCCCCGATCCCCCCCATGACCACGGTCGTCCCGAACAACGACAGGAATCCGTCGGCCGCCGCCCCCCAGCGCCCCCGAGCCTGGGACAGGTCCTGCAGGCAGGCCAGGGTGAGCACCCCCTGACCTGCACCTTCGCTCACCATCGCCGGTAGGTCGGGGATGGGGGCGATGTTGGCCACCTCGTCCAGGGCGAGCACCACCGGGATCGGTCGGGACCCGCCGAGGCCGGGGCCGGCGGCGGCGGCCGACCGGGCGTAGGCGGCGGCCCGGATGTCGGTGAGCAGGCCCACCACCAAGGGCGCGGCCAGCGTCTGCTGGCGGCCGGTGGCGCAGATGTAGAGGGTGCCTCCCGAGGCGCAGAAGGCCGCGGGGTCGAAGTCGGGGTTGGTCGTGGTGGCGAGCGCGCTGTGGCTGCGATAGGCGCCGAGCACCCCCGACGCCGTCGACCAGATCCCGCTCTGCTCCCGGGGGTCGGTGGCGGCGATGCCGGCCAGGAGGTCCCCGGCCCGGGTGGCACCGGCCTCGTCCAGGATGGCCAGGGCAGGGGCCGCCTGGCGTCGGTCGACCCACGACAGCACGGTGGCCAGGTCGGTGCCGTCCAGGGCGGCGGCGTGCAGCGCGGGGGCGAGCAGCGACTCGGCCCGTTCGGTCCAGTGGTCGGCCACCGAGCCGTGGGCGGGCCGGGTGGCCCCCACCAGGCTGCGGGCCACGAGCAGGGCGTCGTCCCAGTGCCGGCAGCTCTGGACGGGGGACCACCGCACCGGCTCCACACCGGGGGGCAGGGCCACAGTGCCGCTCGGGTCGTAGAGCAAGCACGGTCCTACGCGTCGGCGGGCCGCGGCGGTGGCGAGCATCACGTCGGGCTTCGTGGAGGTCGAGACGACGGCGCCGGGCGCGCCGAGCACCGTCGGCACCACGATCGACGAGGTCTTGCCCGATCGCGGCGGGCCGAGGACGAGCACGGCGTGCTCGCGGCCCGCCCACACCGGTCCCTGCGGTCCACCGCCCAGGTACACGCCGCCACCTGCGGCGCGCGCCGCCGCCCGCACGGTGTCGAGACCGTCGGGTCGGGGTGCCGGCACGCGAAAAGCTTCGCGACGCGAAACGTTGCCGGCGCGCTCAGCCGAGGGCGCGCCGCTCGCGGCCGACCCGGGGCGTCACACCGTCTCCGGACGGAAGCTCGGGACACCGTCACGCACCCGCAGCGTCCCCGCCAAGCCGAGCAGCGCAAGGGGATCGGCGGTGTCGAGCCGCCCGTCGGCGCTCACCACGTGATTTTTTCTGAGCGCCACGATCCGTCCGATCTGCGGTCCGAGCGAGATGGTGACCTCGACGCGCAGGTCACCGGCGTCGTCCAGCTCGGCGTCGACGACCACGACGTCGTACGTACCGTCGGGAAGGAGCGACATCGTTCGAAATCCTTGCAAAACGGGGCTATTCCGTCCACTTGGCGCCGTGGTGCACCGATCACGGTGCACGCGTCGCGCCGTGCGTCGCGTCGTCATCGGGTCGATCGTGCAGGGCGAACCTTGCTGCGTACCTCGCCGACGCACGCCCTGCGTCGCGCTCGCGCCAGCATGCCCCATGAGCGCAAATGCTTGCTTTTGTCGCGAAAACCTTCTTTGATTAGTGAGATTGCATTTCCCGGAGGAGGTGCGGTGAACAAGTCGGGCCTGATCGACGCGGTCAGCAAGACTACGTCGTTGGCAAAGCGCGACGCCGAAGATGCGGTCAACGCGGTGTTCCACATCGTGTCGAGCGAGGTCCGAGTGGGCCGGCGCGTCGTCGTCACGGGGTTCGGCAGCTTCAACCCCACGCGTCGTGGCGCCCGCATGGCTCGCAATCCCCAGACCGGCGCCCCGGTGAAGGTGGCGGCGTCACGCGGGATGCGCTTCGCCGCCAGCGCCACCCTGAAGGACGTGCTCAACGGGCGTGCGGTGGCGCCCGCGACCAAGATGTCGTCGCCGGCGCGCTCGGCGACGCGGGCGACCGCGGGGGCGTCGACGGCCTCGGCTGCGGTCCGGGCGTCGGGCAGGTCGGTTCGCACCGGGACCGGGGGGGTCACCAGGGTTTCGGCCCGTCAGGCGGTCCCCGTGGCCGCCGGGCGGACCACGACAAAGGTCGTCGGGCGGGCCCCGGCCTCAAAGGCCGCGACACGCGCCTCGGCGAGAAAAGCAGCACGTCAATCGGCCAGAAAGGCCGCCGGGCGACCCCCGGCGAAACGAGCATCACAGCGATCGGCCAAGAAGGCCGTTAGGAGGGCGTAGAGCATGCCAGTCAAGCGGGCTAGGAAGACCGCGAAGCGGGCTCCCGCGAAGCGGGCGCCGGCCAAGAAGGCGGCCGCCAAGCGGACCACCAAGCGGGCTCCGGCCAAGAAGCGGACCACCGCCAAGCGGGCGCCGGCCAAGAAGGCCGTCAAGCGGACGCGCAAGGTGGCCAAGCGCCGTCCCGTCAAGAAGGCGGCTGCCAAGCGGACCACGAAGCGGGCGCCGGCCAAGAAGGTGGCCAAGCGCCGTCCCGCCAAGAAGGCGGCCGCCAAGCGGACCACGAAGCGGGCGCCGGCCAAGAAGGTGGCCAAGCGCCGTCCCGCCAAGAAGGCGGCCGCCAAGCGGACCACGAAGCGGGCGCCGGCCAAGAAGGTGGCCAAGCGCCGTCCCGCCAAGAAGGCGGCTTCGGCGGCGTCGGCCAAGCGCACGGCCACCCGCCGCGTGTCGCGCCGGGCGCCGGCTCGCCGCCGGACCAGCCGGTAGAGGACTCGCCCGCCCTGCCGGGTTCCCCGGCGGACGGTCGGTCGCCCGCCACAGCGGGGACGACCGAGAGGGAGGCTCCGGTGCCGCTGGGCACGGGACCACCCACTCGAGTTCGAGCGACGAAGTGCAGTAGCACGTGACGAGGGGCCCCTGCGGGGGCCCCTCGTCCGCGTCGGCCCCGGGGGGAGCGGGGGTCAGGGCCGGGGCGGCGAGAGCCCGAGCGGGATGTCGGTGGGGACGTCGACGTCCCAGGTGAGATCGGGGGGGCGCAGCACCCTGGCGGGCAGCCCCAGGCGCAGGGCCTCGGCGCGGTGACGGGCGAAGGAGCCCGGACCGTAGTGGAAGCGGAAGCCGGTCCCCGTGGGGACGCACACCACGTTGGTGCCGTCGTCGCGCCGGTCGGGAACGAGGGTGACGCCTCCCAGACCGGCCAGCGGGACGAGACGGCGTGCCAGGGGCAGGTCCCCGTGGGCCACCACCACCTCGGCCGCTCCGGCCCGGGCCAACCTGGCCACGCCCGCCTCGACCGCGCCGTTGAGCCCCCGCCCGGGCTCGGGGAGCACCATGGCACCGTGCTGCGCGGCCCACGCCGCCACCTCGGCGTCGTCGCAGACGACCGCCACCGGCAGGGGCGCGGCTGCGCCCAGGACGCGGGTGGCCATGGTGCGAGCCAACGCCGCTCGGGCCGCGGCGCCGAGCTCGGGGGCGAGGCGTGCCTTGGCGGCGGCGAAGGCCTTCACCGGCACCAGCACCACGCTGCCCGACAGGGATGGGAGGCGGACCGGTGCCGAGGGCACTCGCTCAGTGTACGGCCCGCTCCCGCGGTGCGTGCCAGGTCGTAGGGTGGGCCGGTGCTCGACAAGGTGGCGGTGATCGGCGCCGGCTCGTGGGGGACCACGCTGGCCGCCATCGCGGCACGCTCCGCTCCCACGACCTTGTGGGCGCGCCGCCCGCCGCTGGCCGAGGCGCTCGGGCGCGACCACGAGAACGCCGACTACCTCCCCGGCGTGGCCCTGCCGCCGGCGCTGCTCGCCACGGCGTCGCTCGAGGAGGCGGTGGCGCACAGCGCGCTGGTCGTCATGGCCGTGCCCTCCCACGGCTTTCGGGCCGTCCTGGCCGAGCTCGTGCCGTTCCTCGGTGCCTCGACCCCGGTGCTCTCGCTGGCCAAGGGGCTCGAACAGGGCACGCACCTGCGCATGTCCGAGGTGATCGCCGAGGTGGCGCCGGGCCGCCCCCGGGGCGTGCTCACGGGCCCCAACCTGGCGCGGGAGATCGTCGTGGGACAGCCCGCCGCCACGGTCGTCGCCATGACCGACGGCGCCGTGGCGGCGTCGGTGCAGGAGCTGCTGCGCACCGAGACCTTCCGGGTCTACACCAACCCCGACGTCGTGGGCTGCGAGATGGCGGGGGCCACCAAGAACGTCCTGGCCATCGCGGCGGGCATCCTCCAGGGACTCGGGCTCGGCGACTCCTCGCTGGCCGCCATGATCACCCGGGGGTTGGCCGAGCTCGGCCGCCTGGGGGTGGCACTGGGCGCCGAGCCCATCACCATCGCCGGGCTGGCCGGTGTGGGCGATCTCATCGCCACCTGCACGAGCACGCTGAGCCGCAACCGCATGGTGGGGGAGCAGTTGGGCCAGGGACGTCCCCTGGCGCAGATCCTGGCCGACATGCGCATGGTCGCCGAAGGCGTGAAGACGGCTCGTCCGCTGCTCGAACTGGCGGCCGCCCACGGCGTGGAGATGCCCATCGGCGAGCAGGTGGCCGCGGTCCTCGAGGGTCGCACCTCGCCCGCCGAGGCCATCCCCGCCCTCATGCTGCGGTCGGCCAAGGCGGAGTTCGAGGGCCTCGGGTCGGGCCCCGGGCCCGGACGAGTCCCCGGAGGCGACTCCCCGGGGGACCGGTGACGACACCGTCGTCGGGCGCCGACGAGGCCGCCGCGGCCCGGGTGCACGCCTTCCTGCGCGCCCGCGGCACCCCCGTGGACGAGATCGCCAGGGCGGAGGCCGACGACGTCCTCGACCTCCTCGTGGCCGAGCGGCTGCTCGTCCCGACCGCCCGCCGCTACACCGAGAGCGAGGTGGTGGCGCGCACCGGCATTCCCGCCTCCCTGGTGCGCCGGTTCTGGCGGGCGCTCGGGTTCGCCGACGTGGAGGGTGACGACCGGGCCTTCACCGACCTCGACGTCGACGCCCTCATGACCCTGCGTGGCCTCTTCGACATCGGCGTGGCCGACGTCGAGATCGGCGTGCAGCTGGCGCGCGTGATCGGGTCCTCGATGGCCCGCATCGCCGAGGCCGAGGTGTCCCCGGCGGTGCGGGGGATGGTGGCCGGCGGCGGCGCCCCCGACGACCAGGTGGCGGCGGCCGACCGCCTCGCCCGGCTGGCCGACACCTCGGTCCCGGCCATGGCCCACCTGCTCGAATACGTGTGGCGCCGCCACGTCCAGGCCGCCATCCGGCGGGCCATGGCGTTGCGGACGCAATCGGGCGGCGGCACCCGACCCGTGCTCGCCGTGGGGTTCGCCGACATGGTGGGCTTCACCACCCTGAGCCAGCAGCTCGGCGAGGACGAGCTCGCCGCCGTGGTGGCGCGCTTCGAGGAGCTGGCGCACGACACGGTGACCGCCGGCGGCGGCCGGGTGGTGAAGATGATCGGCGACGAGGCCATGTTCGTGGCCGAGGACCCCGTCGACGCCGCCCGCATCGGCCTCGCCCTGGCCGAGGCCTACGCCGACGACGAGCTGTTGTCCGACGTCCGGGTGGCCCTCGCCATCGGACCGGTGCTCGTCCAGGACGGCGACTTCTACGGTCCGGTCGTCAACCTCGCCAGCCGGGTCGTCAACCTGGCCCTGCCCGGGAGCGTCCTGGTCACCGACGAGTTCCGGGGTGCCCTGGTGTCCTCGGGGCTCGTGGCCGCCGACGACGCTGGCACCGGCGATGGGGCCGGCACCGGCGGTGCGCCGGTGCCGGGGGAGGGCGCCGCGCCGGCCTTCGCCCTCCGGGCGTTGCGGCCCCGCCTGGTGAAGGACCTCGGACGGGTCCAGCTGTGGGTCCTGTACCGCCCCGGCACCACGCCGGTCACCCCCGAGCGCCGCAGTGGCCGGCGCTGGACGCTGGCGGAGATCCTCCACGACCTCGACGAGCTGCGCGGGCGCGGGGAGCGCCTGCTGGCGGGTGGCCGACGCGAGCCCGCCGCGTGGGGCGCGGACCCCGGCGGGGGGCGGCGCTCAGACGCCGGGGAGCCGGACGGTGGCGATGCCGAAGGGTCGGAGCTCGAATGAGCCGTCCACGCCCTCGAGGGTGCGGCCCCGCAGGTCCACGAGCCAGCCGCGGCGATCGCCGAGGCCCACCCGGGTGGCGGCCGGGGTGGGGTTGAAGACCCGCACCTCGAGCAGGCCCGCCACCCGGCGCACGGCGGACACCTCGGCGCCGGTGACCTCGAGCATCGAGCCCGACGACGGGCGGTTCCCGCCGCCGGCGGAGTAGCGCACGTCGAGGGGAACGAGGACCTCGTCGGCCAGCGCGTAGGCGTCGTCGCAGTCGAGGGCCAGGGCGTAGCGGGCCTCGATGGTGCGCCCCCGCAGCTGCAGGCCCTCGACCGGGGTGAGCGGACCCGCCGGCAGCGGGCGATACGCCATCCCGAGGCGCGACAGCATGCCCGTCGAGCGCAGCAGCGTGAGTGCCAGGGCACCCGCCCGGCGCCCCGACGGCCCCTCGTCGATGTCCACCAGCTCGTACTCGAGGAGCCCCTCGTGCACCACCGTGAGCCGCCCGGCCCGCACGAAGCGCCGGCTGGGGAAGGTGGGGATGCCCCGCTCGTCGCGCCGGCCCTCGGCGTCGAGCCCCCGGCGCACCACGGCGAAGGCGCACTCCGCCTCCGAGCCCTCGGCCGGCTCCCCGAGGGGCAGGTGCACCCGCAGGCGGTGGTCCGAGGCGGGGTTCACGAAGCGGGTGCTCACGCGCACCACCCCTTCGTCGGCGCGCAGCTCCAGCTCGGTGGTGACGGTGGCGGTGACGCTCCCGCCCCGGGCCCGGGTCACCCCGTCGACGTGGTCGGGCCAGGTGTAGAGCGCCGTGACGCTCACGAGGCCCCGCACGGGGCCGCGCTCGAGGACCTCCAGGGTCACCGAGTCGGGTGCGTCCACCAGGCGGTCGCCGGAGGGCGGGGAGTAATTGTAGGAGTCGCCGAAGTCCCCGCCGTCGACGAGGCGGCCGAAGCCGGCCACGCCGTCGAGGGCGAAGGTCCCGTCGGCGGGATCCACGGCCACCGTGAGCAGCCCGTTGGCGAGGACCACGGACCCCTCCCCGGGTTCCTCGACGGTCACGGGGTGAGCTGGCACGGCCGGCTCGAACGGCGCCCACCCGAAGGCGGGCACCGGGGCGACCCGGGCCAGGACGCGGCGCACGGCGGGCTGGTCGATCCTGATGCGCACCATGACGTCGGGCCTCGCCCCCAACCGGGTGTAGAGGTCCTGTTTGATCGACGCCAGCGGCACGTCGAAGCGCTCCTCGTCGCCGAAGACGATGGCGATGTCGATGCCGGTCTCGTCCTCGTTCACCCGGACGTCCTGGATCCAGGTGTGGGTGTCGATCTGCGTACCGCTCGGCAGCATGCTGAGGATGGTGCGCACCGTGTTGGCGTCGAGGGTGAGCGCACCCATGCCGCGGGGGAAGCCGAACGCCCCGGGCTCCTCGGGAAGTCCCTGGGTGCCGGCCGGGACATCGTCGCCGGGCACGACGACCTCGACCACCCCGCCCCGCTCCCGGGCCGTGCTGTTCACGACCGTGGCGCCGGGGTGCTCGAGCGAGCGGGCCAGGGCCAGCAGCGCCTGGTCGGCCAGGCCCTCGCCGATGCGGCGTGCCTCGGCGTAGCGCACCAGCACGGCGTCGACGACCTCGTCGACCGAGCAAGCGCACACCGAGTCGTGGGCGGCGTTGCGCACCATCTCGCGCCAGGCCAGTTCGAGCAGGCGATCCGGCCAGCGTCCCGCCGGGAGGAACAGGGCGCTCAGCGGCTCAGCGCGGCGCTCGAGCGCCCGCTCCGCCAGGGCGGCGGCGCGCTTCACGTCGACGCGGTTGGAGGCCACGCCCATGAGGACGTTGGCCCGGAACCCCGAGCGCAGCTCGCCTTCCCAGGTGGGCAGCCCCTCGGTGGGCGCGCCGGCCAGGTACTCGGCGAGCGAGGTGATCTCGAGGACGTAGTCGTCCTGGAGGCTGTTGGCCTCGGCCACCACCCGGCCCAGCCAGGGCTGGGGCTCCTGGTGGTCGGTGCCGTTCATGAAGAGCATGCCGTCGACGAGGAACTCGCCGATCTCGGCTTCGTGGTCGGCGATGCGGCTCACGAGCATCTTGGCGTCGTCGGGGATCGACGCGCCGTTGCCGTAGCCGGTGGGGAGGTACTCGGCCCGGACCCACGAACCGTCGGGCGCCCTCCACACGAAGCCGCTCTTGTCGACCGACGAGGGGACGCCCCGCCACACCACGGTGTGGGCGAACCCGGCCTGGCGCAGGATCTGGGGCATCTGGGCGATGTGGCCGAACATGTCGGGCAGGTAGCCGACGTCCATCACCCCGCCGAAGGCGGCGCCGCGCTCGCGGCCGAGCTGCAGGTCGCGCACGATGGTCTCGCCCGAGACCAGGAACTCGTCGAGCAGGATGTACCACGGGCCCATCGACAGGCGGCCGGAGGCGGCCAGGGCCCGGATGCGCCCCTCGTGCTCGGGCCGGACCTCGAGGTAGTCGTCGACCACGGCCATCTGCCCGTCGAGGAGGAACCGGGTGTAGGAGGGGTCGCGCTCGAGGATGTCGAGCAGGTCGTCGATGACCCGCACCAGGCGCAGGCGGAAGGTCTGGTAGGGCTCGTACCACTCCCGGTCCCAGTGGGTGTGGGGAACCACGGCCACGTGGCGCT
>Ga0335078_10002097_pt1 | contig 30222 bp, 20 predicted proteins | sample Lox_Sample_32_FD_206711 | JGI IMG/M metagenome (GOLD analysis project Ga0335078, IMG submission 206711) | Soil microbial communities from Loxahatchee National Wildlife Refuge, Florida, United States - Lox_Sample_3.2 | ecosystem: Environmental > Terrestrial > Soil > Wetlands | place: USA...
CCGGAGCCGTGTAAGTCACCGTGCAAAACGTAAATGCCTGGGAGTTTCGAGTGCAGTTCGTTGAGCCCAGCGAACCTTGTCCGCCGCTGCTTCCCGTCGCGGAGTTGGAGAGAGCGTAGCTGATCCCCGTGCTGCCGCCTGCTTCGGCAATGTAGCCGGTAATGGAGGCGGTGCCGCCGTTGCCGAGGGCGACATTCTCAGGCGCAAGGGGCTGCAGGAACCCCGGAGTGACGGTGACGGTGGCGCTGGCCTTGGTGGCGGAATTTGAGCTGAGCGCGGCAATCACGGTGACTTGAACGCTGTTGGCGGTCAGATACGGGGGCGGCGTATATTGCCCATTTCCATTGATGGAACCGGGGCCGGAATTGGCGTCGCCGCCGGAGACAGTCCAGGTGACGCTGGCCGCGCCGCCGCCGGTGAGCGCGGCCGAGAATTGCTCCACGGGTGTGCCGGAGGAGTTGACGCTGTTGCAGCCAGTGCAGTTGGTGTCGATGGTCGAGGTGCCGGGCGAAACCGAGAAGGTACCGTTCGACGAGCCGCCAGTAGTTGAGCTTCCGCCGCAGCCTGCCAGCACAAACAACGCAGGGACGGCAGCCGCCGCAAACGCCCGCCTGGGCCATTGACGCAGCCCGCCGGTTCTTGTGTGGCGGCCGGTGAATTGCGAGGATTGAATTCGTGCTTTAGTAGCTATTTCCGTCGTCTGGCTCAAGTGGTCCGGCGCCTTTCTGTCTATTCCCATCCCCCGCAGCCTGTTAGACGCGTAAATTGCTGCCCCCGTAAGCGCCGAAACCTACGGAAGAGCCCACACCCCACCGCGCTCCCCCACGCGATGCCTAGTTAGACCCTGCACGGGGAGCAAAAGTTGTCTTCGTATCAATACAAGAGAAATCGAAACACCCTGGAGGCTCATGCGCAAGTTACGAAAGAATTCCGTCTGCGGCCCCAAGCAATTCTACGCCCGCCCGCCGGGCAGCTCGGCGCAGCGCCGTACACTTGAGGCAGGAGACGCCATGGAGTACGTCAATCTGGGCCGCACCGGACTGAAAGTTTCGCGCATTTGCCTGGGATGTATGACTTACGGAAGCGCGGCCAAGGGACCGATGCTGCCGGGGCGACAGGCGTGGGCCTTGAGCGAGGAGGAAAGCCAGCCCTTTCTGCGCCAGGCCCTGGACCTGGGCATTAATTTCTTTGATACCGCGAATGTTTACTCGGGCGGCGACAGCGAAGTTGTGGTGGGGCGCTTTCTGAAGGCCAACACGCGCCGCGAGGCGGTGGTGCTTGCCACCAAGGCGCACGGCGTGATGCGCGAAGAGCCGAACGGGCGCGGGCTCTCGCGCAAGGAGATTGTCTTCGAGCTCGAGCAGAGCCTGAAGCGGCTCGAGACCGATTACGTTGATCTCTACCAGACGCACCGCTGGGATTACGAGACGCCGATCGAGGAGACGCTGGAAGCGCTGCACGACATGGTGAAGGCGGGCAAGGTGCGCTATATCGGCGCGTCGTCGATGTACGCGTGGCAGTTTGCCAAGGCGCTGTACCTGGCGGGCGGGCACGGATGGACGCGCTTTGTTTCGATGCAGAACCACTACAACCTGCTTTATCGCGAGGAAGAGCGCGAGATGATCGGGCTGTGCCTGGCCGAGGGCATCGGCGTGATTCCGTGGAGCCCGCTGGCGCGGGGACGGCTGACGCGCCCGTGGCAGGGGGAAAGCACCAAGCGCTCGGAGACGGATGCCTTTGGGAACCGAATGTATGCGCGGACGGAAGAGGCTGACCGCAGGGTTGTGGAGCGGCTGGGCGAGATTGCGGAAAAGCGCGGCATGGCGCGGGCGCAGGTGGCGCTAGCGTGGCTGCTGGCCAAGCCGGCGGTAACCGCGCCGATTGTGGGGGCTACCAAGCGGCACCATCTTGAAGACGCGGTGGCGGCGTTGACAGTGAAGCTGACAGCCGAGGAGATGGCGGCGTTGGAAGAGCCGTACGTGCCGCACCCGGTGCTGGGATTCAGCTGAAGTCCTTCCTGGCCTCCGCCTGGCGGCCCGCGGCCCAAGCCGCACGGGTTACAAATCAGCATTCAAAAGCCCGAAGGCTTCCACTCCTCCCTGGATGCAAAAGGGGTATAATTCCCGAGCACCCCGATTACGGGAACTCTATGCAGATTCGTCCGACGATAACCCGCGACGAGATTGGCGAGGCGATTCGCCTGTCGCGCACGAAGAATTTCTGGTTCAAATTCTTCCTCAGAAATTGGTACGCATCGCTCATTTTGATCGCAGTCGTCGGAGCAGATGCTGGCAAACTGCTCCGCGGACAGGCGCCGAATTGGACGGCCACCATCGCACTGCTCGCGGTGGTCGTTGCCGCCATGGGCGCTACGTGGTTCCTTTTGCAGCGCCGATCCTCGCAGATCCTTCGGAAATCGGTTTCAAGCATTGAAACGCTGTCGCTGGACCCCGACGGCGTTCGCATAAGCTTCAACACCGGCTCGTCTTCATTTTTGCCGTGGTCCATCTACTCGAAGTGGGCCGAGGGCGCAAGGATCTTCCTGCTGACGGGGAAAGATGGAGTGACCATCATCCCTGCTGATGAATCGAGCCGTGGAACAATCCGCGGCCTGCTCTCTGCGAATATCCGTTAGCTGCACGAGCATCAACGTGGGGTCCGAAGCCGCCTTGACATTTCATCTCCAGTGCTTCTCACACCAAGCCGGCATTAGATGCAATCTCCGCGCGTCCCGTTGGATTGCCGCGCTGAGAATTCCTCCCTCGTCACAGTCTGGAATAAGTGCCGGTCCGCGAAGCCAGGACGATCGCAGAGATGAAACTTCAAAAATCGAAATTTCGTCTGACAAAGAGAGGCGTAATGCGCCCGTAGAATCACGACTGGCTTGTTTTGATTTGCCGAGCGTTCTGCCAGGCACGGCTCGGCACGTGAATGGATAAGAAACCAGGCAGAAATAGCTAGAGAAACACCGGCCTGTCAGCAAGAAAGCGGCTTGCACGAAACAATACCGCGACGGCACGACAAAATCAGTTGTTTCTGGTGGGAGACATGAGCCTACGCTTGTTCTTTTGGCGGCGCGCGTGTGCGCCGCGGCGCATCGGCGCGGTTCTTTGCTCGGCCGCGTTTGCGGCAACGATGTGGTGCGGGCGCGCGGCATTTGGCCAGGATACTCGGGCGCCGGCTGCGGCGGGCGCGCAGAGCACGCCGGGCGGAGGCAATGCGAGCGCGGCGAACGCCACGGGCGGCATTCGCGGCCAGGTCACCGATCCCAGTGGAGCCGTGATTCCCAATGCCGAAGTCGTGGCGCTGACAACTTCAGGCCAGGTCGCGGGCAAGGGAATGTCGAATGGCCTGGGGGCGTACGCGATTCGCGGGCTGGCGCCGGGAACATACAGCCTGACCGCAACGGCGAAGGGTTTTGCGGCGTTTTCCGCGCCCGGGATCGTCATAACTGCGGGTCAATCGAAGACCGTGAATGCGGCATTGCAGATCGAGGTGGAGCAGCAGAATGTCGAAGTGGAGTCGGAGGCAAATACGGTAAGCACGAGCCCGGACAACAATGCCAACGCGGTGGTGATTCAGGGCAAGGACCTCGATGCGCTTTCCGACGATCCCGATGAGTTGCAGAACGAACTGCAGGCGCTGGCGGGGCCGTCGGCAGGTCCGAACGGCGGGCAGATTTATATTGACGGCTTCACCGGCGGCCAGTTGCCTCCCAAATCGTCGATTCGCGAGATTCGCGTGAACCAGAATCCGTTTTCGGCGGAGTATGACCGGCTGGGCTACGGGCGCATTGAGATTTTTACCAAGCCCGGCACCGGCGCGGTGCACGGCGAGCTGCAGGCCATGGGGAATGATTCGGCATTCAACTCGCAAAACCCGCTGCTGGCCGGCGTGCAGGAACCTGCGTACGACTCCTGGAGCCTGCACGGATCTGTGGGCGGGCCGATCACGAAGACTTCGTCGTATTTCGTGAGCGCATTTTCGCGCCAGCAGTGGAACGAGAACATCATTCGAGCGATCGATCCCGCGGGCATTACTGCCGCCAACGCAAATTCGATTGATCTGCCCCAGGTGGACGAGGCATATGGGAACTCCACCTCGCGGCTTGACCTCAGCCCGCGGTTCGATCTGCAGCTGGGCGCGAAAAATACGCTGACCATCCGCGAGACGTACAACCGCTCCGTGAGCAGCGACAGCATCGGCAACACGGGGCTGACGTTGCCTGAGCACGCGACGAACAGCAACAACCAGGAGAATGCGATTCAAATCTCCGACAGCTGGATTGTGCGCAAGAACCTGGTGGACGACATCCGTTTTCAATACCGCCGGATTCGCGATACATCGTCGGCAATTTCGAATCTCCCCTCATTCACGCTGCAGGGGCAGTTTTCCGACGGCGGCAATCCGAAACAAAGCGAACAGGATCACGAGGACGACCTGGAGCTGCAGAATTATTTTTCGAGCGTGGAAGGAGCGCATTCGCTGAATTTCGGCGCCAGGTTGCGCGCCTATCCCGACGTGAACCTGACCACCAGCGGCAGCAACGGTGCGTACACATTTTCGACTCCGGCGTCGTTTGTGGGCTGCTACCAGACGGCGCAGGGCGGAACGCCACCATCGACCTGCGTTCCGCAGCAGTATACGTACACGCAAATCAACAATGCGGTCGCGAAGGCGATCTTATTCGACGCGGCACTGTTCTACCAGGACGATTGGAAGGTGAATTCGCGATTCACCTTCAGTTACGGCGTGCGCTGGGAGACGCAAAACCGGATCAGCGACAAGGACGACTGGGCGCCGCGCCTGAGCCTGGCTTACGCGCTGGGCAAAGCGGGCAACCGGCAGCCGAAAACGGTGCTGCGCGCCGGATACGGATGGTTCTATCAGCGGTTCACTGTTGCCAATGGATTCGGAGCCAGCACTCCATACGTGATCAACGCGATTCACGAGAACGGGTCGAATGAGCAGCAGTTCATTCAGACTTCGAACATCACGTTCAACCAATACACAGCCACGCCGATTTCGAGCAGCGGAACGGGCAGGAATGCTCCGACTTTCTACACCGTCGCTGCCGATTTTCACGCGGCCAACGACATGGAAGCGGCGATCGGGGTGGACCGGCAGGTGACCAAGGCGCTCACGGGCAATGTGACCTATGTGTATTCGCAGGGCGTACACCAGTTTTTCACCGACAACCTGAGCGCGGCGGCCATCTTTCCTCTGGCCAACGCCGAGAGCGACACCTATCCGGCGTTTGCACCCGGCGAGCCGACCACCAACAATCTGCAATACCAGTCGGGCGGCTTCTATCGCGAGCACCAGATCATGGTGACGATGCGCGCCACCTACCGGAAATTCAGTTTCGCCACCAACTACACCTACTCCGACGCCCTGGGCGACACCAGCGGCGTGGGTTCGGTGCCGTCGGTGTCGAGCTTTCCGGGGCTGGATTACGGGCCAACCCAATTCGACATTCACAATCGCTTTATGCTGTTTGGCAACTTCAGCCTGCCGTGGCAGATTTCGCTGTCGCCGATGGTAGTAGCCAATTCGGGCACGCCGTTCACCATCACTACGGGCAACGACCTGACGGGAAACAACCAGTTCAACGGGCGGCCGACCTATGCAGCAAGCTGCACCGAGCCGAATGCCATCAGCACGCAGTGGGGATGCTTCGATGGCGAGCCGTATGGAACTCCGAATCCTGCGCCGGGCACGCCCATTGAATCCTATGCGGCGAACGAAAGGATTGCGCCGGCTGGCCTGGGCCTTGGGCCCAACAACGTGGCGGTGAACATGCGCGTGAGCAAAGTGATTGGCATTGGGGCGGCGGTGGAGGGTAGAGGCGGCCCGGGCGGTGGCGGAAGAGGCGGATACGGAGGCGGCGGCTACGGGGGCGGGCGCGGCGGTGGTGGTGGAGGAGGAGGCGGACTGATGGGTGGACTGAGCGGAACTCAGGGCGGCCCGGGCCGGATGGACCAGAGTGTCGCGCGCAGATACAGCCTGACTTTCTCGGCATGGGGAACGAACCTGCTCAACCACGAGAACCTGGGTGCGCCCAACGGAACGCTGTCGGCGCCTGCGCTCTTCGGCAGGTCGCAAACGCTGGCCGGAGGGTTCTTTTCGCAACCGACCGCCGGAAACAGGAACATTTCGGTGCAGGCGATGTTCAGCTTCTGAAAGGCCGTGAGTCGTGGGGCGTGGCTTACACTGTTGAGCGACGCCCATGACACGGCCATGGCACACGCTCAAGCATCTTGCGCTGCCGGTTTTGTGCGCCTTGCTTTGCCTGCGCTTGCAAGGTGATGCGCGGACCGGCGATGCCGGGTGGCCGATGGCGTTTGCCGCGGCTATGCCCGAAATTGTGCTGTGGGCGTGGGAGGAGCCGGAGGACCTGCGCACCGCGCCCGCTACCACCGCGGGCGTCGCCTACCTGGCGGAAACTCTGCTGCTGAAAACAGGATTGGCATCTGCGGGGTCGCCGGCAACTCCCGTACTGACGGTGGTGTCGCGGCACCAGCCGCTTGCGGTTGCTCCCGGAGCCCGCGTGATGGCTGTGGTGCGCATCATTGCGCCGCCGGGCTTTCGTGATTCCGATTCCGTGCGGGAACAGACTGCCGGCGCTCTCGCGGCCGTTGCGCGCCAGCCGGGCATTGCAGCTTTCCAGGTTGATTTCGACGCAACGCGGTCGCAGCACGCGTTCTACGCGGAGGTGTTGCGGCGCTTGCGCCCGCTACTTCCCGCGGGAATGCCGCTTTCGATCACCGCGCTGGTGAGCTGGTGCGGCGCAGCGCCCGGTGATGACGACTGGCTGGCGGGCCTTCCCATCGACGAGGCCGTACCCATGTTTTTCAGGCTCGGCGGGAACACGCGCCCTTTCGATGCGAAGACCGGCTACCCCTTGCGTGAGCCGCTTTGCCGCGGCAGCGTGGGCATCTCGACCGACGAGAGCTGGCCAGAATTGCGAAGGGGCGAGCGAATTTATCTGTTTGCGCCGCGGCCGTGGACAGCGGAACAACTGGCTTCGGTCGACAGCGTTGCTGAGGGCCGGCGCCCTGCCGCCCTCGAATCGCCGTATCGCTTTGAGGCCGTGGATGACACCGGCAAGCACGGTCCTCCCAACCATCAGACACAACCTTCGGAGCCATTGCCATGAGAAAGCATCCGCTGCGCGTCGCCGCGATTCTCACTTTCGTCGCTGTCTTTGTTCGTCCGGGCAACACGTGTGGGCCGTTCTTTTTTGAGGATGTGTTTGTGCGGCAGGCGGACCCCGACAACCCCTATTCGAAATTCCTCGACGGACGTATCGGCGTGTTCGACGGACAATATCGCGTGCGGCACCTGGTGGTGGCATACAACATGCTGAGCGGGCGCGGCCTGAGCCCGGCGGAGAAGAAGGCAGCCACGGACGCAGAGGGCTATTACTACGGCGACACGAGCGATGCCACCGTGACGGCTGCGCCATGGGAGCGCAAGGTGCCCGGCGAAGACTACGAGACATTTCCCAACTGCCTGGTAGAGGCGCAGGCAACGGCGGAGCGCACGCGGAACGACCTCGTGGCGCGTTATGGAAATTCGGCCGACGTGGCCAACTGGGAGGCGGGGCAGGATGCGGTGTTCTCGAACTGCGAGGGCCCGGGGCGCATGCCCGATCCCGCTCCAGTCACTGCGCCGCTTTGGCTGCGCCAGGATCGCGCCTACCAGATTGCAGCAGCGCAGTTTTATTCGTTGGATTACGACGCAGCCCTGGCGAGCTTCGGCGCCATCGCAGCGGACCATGACTCCCCATGGGCGCCGATGGCGCGCTACCTGGTGGCGCGGACGCTGATTCGCAAGGCGACTCTTTCGTATCAGCCCTTCGTTCCGACGCAAGGTGCTACGCCGCAGCAGATGCAGGCGCAGGCGGCCGAGCAAATGGCCGTGGTGCGCGCTGGATTGACGCAGGCGCGCGATCAGTTGCAGGCCATTCTGAAAGATCCGGCTATGCAATCGATGCGCGGCGCCAGTTCGCGTCTGCTCGATTACGTGATGGTGCGCCTTGATCCGACAGCGCAGGCGGATGTGCTGGCGCGGCGCCTGACCGGGCCGAAGCAGAGCGACTCTGCGGCCTATATGCAAGACATAATCGACCTGACGTACATCTACAATTCGCCGCCGAGCTATTCGCCATTCACGCCGTACAAGAAGGACCAGGCTCAAACTGCGGCGCAACCGCAAGCGCCCCTGATCCGTTGGATGAGCGATATGGGCAAGCCCTGGCCGAGGCTGGGCGGCGAACTGACTCCCGCCAATGCCGCGTCGTATCACGCGGGTCTGGGCGCAGACGCGCTGGCAAGCTGGCAGCAAACGCATGAGACGCAGTGGCTGGTGGCGGCGCTCGATCTGGCCAAGCCGGGCGAGGCGGAAAATGCTGCACTTGTCGCGGCGGCAAAAACGATTCCCGCGGATTCGCCGGCCTCTGCCAGCGTGACGTATCAGCGCCTGCGTCTGGAAGCAGCGCCCGCCATCGGCGCCGAATCCGTTTCTGCCGGCACGCAGCCCGTTTACGACGAGATCAGCAAGTTAATGCCCGGTATGGAGAAGAATCAGCCGCGCTCAACGATCAACATGTTCGCCGATTTGCAATCGAGCATGGCGCCGACTCTGGCGGACTACGTGAAGGACGCGACGCGCATTGCCGTGGGCTACGGCAGCCCGGACCTTGGCACCGACGATGAGGAGTTGCCGAATGCGAGCGTGACGCTTTGCGGCGTGCAGGTGAATGCGGACGACACGCGGCACTTCGATGAGGAGACGGCGTTGATCTTCAACGAACGCATGCCGCTTAGCCTGCTGAAAGATGCCGCACTGATGACTTCCCTGCCCGCCAACACGCGCTTTGAGCTGGCGCACATGGCGTGGACGCGCGCCGTGCTGCTGGACGCGCCCGATATCGCGCATGCGCTGACGCCGTATCTTTCGGCGTGCCAGCCGGCGTTTGCGCCCTGGCTCAAGCAGTACGACGAGGCAAAGACGCCAGACGAGCGGCATGTGCTGGGCCTGCTGGCGCTGATGCGCTTTACATCGACCGAGCCGGTGGTGCGCGCGGGCCTCGAACGCGACTTTGCCGTGTACGATGAGCTGCGCGACAACTGGTGGTGCAGCATGGATGGGCAGCCCGTCTACCAGCAGCCGCCGCCGCCCGTGCCGCCGCACCTGTTTTCTCTCAAACTCGTCCCCAGAGCCACGCAGCCCGACCCGCCGTTTTTGACCGCGGGCGATCGCTCCGAGGCCAACAAGGAGATCGCGCGTTTGCAGCAGATTCCCTGCGCCTCAGATTATTTTGCGCGGGAGGCGCTTGCCTGGGTCAAGGCGCATCCGGCCAATGCGCACGATGCCGATGTGATCGGCTTTGCCATGCGCGCGGTGCGCAACGCGTGCCGCAGCACCAATACACCCGACCTCAATCACCAGCTTTTCGATGTGATCCATCAGCAGTTCCCGAAGTCGGAGTGGGCGGCGAAGTACACGACGTGGGAGTAGCGATGCCGGAGTCACATTTCATAGCAGCTTCATCGCGTCCGGGTCCCAGTTCACCACAGCGCCGCGCTCCATGCTGAGATTGCTGAGCAGCGCCACTCCCGCCGCGCGATAGCCGAAAACCGCATCCTCAATGGGTTGTTGGCGGGTGCGCACAGAGTTAAAGAAGTTCTTGAAGTGGTCGTAGCTGTCGCTGTAACCGGCGGGTGCGACGTATTTCTCGTAGCCGGGCGCGGGCGCGCCGTCGGGATGCGTGCGCGGATATTTTTGCTCGTACGTCTCGCGGATTTGTTTCTGCATGGCTTCAGTGAAGCTGCCGATCATCAGGCCAGGCTCTTTTTCGCGCGGGACGCGGTTCACGCTTACCGAGCTCCCGGCGATTTCCATGGTGCCCTCAGAGCCGGTGAAGACCAGTCCCTCGCTTTCTTCGCCGCCGTCGACAAAGTTCACGCGCACGTTCAGGTTGAAGCCCTCGCGATAGTCGAAGAGGCCGAGAACCACGTCGTCGGCGTCGCGGCCATCTTTCCAGAAGCGCAATCCACCGGTGGCCATGCCGCGCGTGGGGCCGTGCGAGCCGGTGATGAAGTGCGTGCCGCTGAACAGATGCACGAACAGGTCGCCGGCCACACCGGAGCCGTAGGCCCTCCACTTGCGCCATTGGAAAAAGTGCTCGCCGTTGAAGGGAATTTGCGGGGCGGTGCCGAGGAAGCGCGGCCAGTCGCAAGTCTCAGTGGAGGCATCGGGGGGGACGGTGTAATCCCACGCGCCAATGGCGGAGTTGCGGTCCCAGTGCGCGGTGACCATGTTGAGCTGGCCGATGGCGCCCGACGCCAGCAGCTCCCTGGCCTTGGCGTAGACGACCGAGCTGACGCGCTGGCTGCCCACCTGAAGGATGCGGCCGGTGGAGCGCGCGGTTTCAATCATCGCGGGCCCGTCGGCATACACGTGGATCATGGGCTTTTCGCAATACACATCCTTTCCGGCCTTCATGGCGTCGACGGCGGCTCGCTTGTGCCAGTGGTCGGGCGTGCCGATGATCACCGCGTCGATATCTTTGCGCGCGAGGATTTCGTTGTAGTCGCGTGTGGTTTGAATGTCGTCGCCCCAGAGCTCTTTGGCGTGCTCGAGGCGGCCGTTGTAACAATCGGCGGCGGCAACGAGCTTGACCCCGGGAACCTGCACAGCCACGCTGGTGTCGTACTGGCCCTGGCCGCCCGCGCCGATGAGCGCGATCTGGATATGGTCGTTGGCAGCGATGGGGCGGGTGGGTTCGGCCTGCGCGACGAGGGCGTGGGCGCGAGTGCCGAGAATAGTGCTGGCCGATGCGGCTCCGGCAGCTTTCAAAAAAGTTCTGCGATCGAGTGCGTGCATTTTGGGCCCTTTCAGATGTGGTGATTTTCTGCCGCTTACAACCATACACCGGACCCGTCGAAGGTCTCTCGACAAGCCCAGGCGCCTTCATCGGGAGCGAGCGCAGGTCTTTCGACTTTCTCGCCACGCCGCTCCGGCTCGCCCGGCGGCTCAAGATGATGGAGCGTTAAGGAGCCGCACATTCGGCACGCTGAAGTCGTGCCCTTTCAAAGCTGGATTGGTGCAACCGGTTTTGGCTTGGAAATCTTCGTGGCGGGCCGACACATGCTCTTCATCTTCCCCGGAACTGCGCCGGGCGGCGCTCGAAGAACGAGCGGATGCCTTCCTGATAGTCGGCGCTGTCGTAGACCTGGCGGCGCATGGCCTGGACCCTCTCGAAGGTTTCGGGGCCGAGGTTGTGCGAAATCGAGAGCAGACGCAGCTCTTCCTTCAGCAGGCTGATCACCAGCGGCGAATTCTTGGCCATGCTTTCGGCGATCTCCAGCGTCAGGGCTTCCAGGGCTTCGCGCGGAACCGCGTGGCTCACAATGCCGCGCTCGAGCAGCCGCTTCACGCTCAGCGGCTCCGCGGTAAACAGCATCTCCTTGCACAGCGGCATGCCGCCGGTGTTGAGGAAATTCTGAATGCCGGAAATGTTGTAGGGCACACCCAGTTTTGCCGTGGTGATGGCAAAGGTGCTGTCGTCGCTGGCAATGATCAGGTCGCAGCTCATCACCAGCTCGCAGGCACCGCCCCATACGCTGCCCTCGACCATGGCGATCACCGGAGCAGGAAAATGCTCGATGGTCCGCACCAGGATGCGCAAGGGATCGTTGTAGGTGAGCGGGTCACGGCCGTTGGTGGGCAGCTCGCGGATGTCGTGGCCCGCCGAAAACACCTTTGACCCTGCAGGCGCTCGCAAGATGACCACGCGAACGCCCTCATGGCGCATCGATTCAAGCGCCGCACAGACGTCGTGGATGAGATCTCTGCTGAGGGCGTTGTGCTTGCGAGGATTGTTCAAGGTGATGAGGCCGATGCTGTTGGTAACCGCCGCTTGCACCAGAGGGAGGTTTGTAGTCATGGCTTTCCGCTTCCCGGCTGCAGACCGGGCCGGCTGGTTGGCCCTGCCGTTCGCGCGCATCTGGTCTGCTCAACCGTGTCGGGGGAATTCTACGGCTGTTGTCGATCGGCGCGGAAGTGCGTAACGCACACTTGATGTGGGAGCGCATCCGATTTGGCACGATGTTGGATAGCCTTTATGCGCCGCCCCTACGGGGCTCCCAGATGCTCTTTGGGCGGCGTTCCCAGCGTTAAAACGCTGGGCTAATAACATTGCGCCTACGGCGCGAGCACTTTGGAGCCAGCAGAGCCAGCGAGCTTCGTTCATGCGGTTACCCTGAGCCTTCACCTTGTTTGTCGCGCTGAGCGGCGCGATTTAGCATCCAAGTGTGCCTGCCCTCGGCGATTCAGTGCAGTTTGTGCGCGGCGTTGGACCGCACATTGCGGAGATGCTCGCCCAAAAAGGCATTCAGACTGCCGAGGATCTGCTCTACCACCTCCCTTTCCGCTACGAAGACCGGCAGAATCCGCGCAGCCTTGACGAATTGAAGCCGGGCGAGACGGCCAGCGTGATCGGCGAGGTGCGCGGAGCCATCCTGCTGCGCACGCGGCGCATGCCCCTGTTCGAAGTGACCGTGGGGCAGGGGCGGCACGCGCTGAAATGCATGTGGTTCAACTCGCCGTACCTCGACGGCAAATTCCATGCCGGGCAAACGGTGGCTGTGTACGGCAAAGTTGAACCGTCGCGGTCGAGCAACAACTTCAAGATGATCCAGCCGCAGTTCGAGATTCTGCCCGACGCGAGCGACGACGCGGAGACGCGGCTGCTGGAAGTGGGCCGCATTACGCCGGTGTACGAATCGCTGGGGGGCAGCCGTCTGGCATCGCGCTGGCAGCGGAAAGTGATCTTCAATTTGCTCGAAGGCATGCGCGGAGCCGTACCGGAGTGCCTGCCGAAATCGATACTCGAACGGCTCGACCTGCCCGGCCGCGAAACCGCACTCCGCGAGGTGCATTATCCGCCGGAAGGCACTTCGTTCAGCGAATTGCAGAGCGCGTCGACGCCGGCGCATCGGCGACTGGTGTTTGAGGAGCTGTTTTTCCTGGAGCTGGGACTCGAATTGAAACGGCGGCGGATGAAGGAACGCAAAGGCGTTGCGTTTGCCACCAGCGACCGGGTACGCGAGGCCATCCGCGAAGTGCTCCCCTTTCATCCCACAGCGGCGCAAAAGCGCGCGCTGGGCGAGATTGTGACCGACATGCGCGAGCCTACGCCTATGCGGCGGCTGTTGCAGGGCGACGTGGGTTCGGGCAAGACGATTGTCGCGTTTCAGGCCATGCTGGTGGCCATGGAAAACGGCTACCAGGCGGCGCTGATGGCACCCACGGAGATTCTGGCCACACAGCATTTTCTGGCCGCGCGCAAACTGCTGGAGCGGTCGAGCCGGAAGCCGCGCATCGTGCTGCTGACCGGCTCGCTCGACGACGACCGCAAGCGGCACACGCGCGGGCTGATCAACCGCGGCGAGGCCAACCTGGTGATCGGAACGCACGCGCTGATCGAAGAGAAGGTGGAGTTCGACCGGCTGGGCCTGGTGGTGGTCGACGAGCAGCACCGCTTCGGCGTGCTGCAGAGATTCAAGCTGATGAAGAAGCCCAACCAGCCGGAGCCCGACGTGCTGGTGATGACAGCTACACCCATTCCGCGCACGCTGGCGCTTTCGCTCTATGGCGACCTCGACTTGAGCGTGCTGGACGAGCTTCCACCGGGGCGCATGCCCATTGCGACACGGCGCGTGGGCGGCGAGCGGTCCGGCGAGGTGTGGGATTTTGTGCGCAGGCAGGTTGCGAAGGGGCGGCAGGCGTACATCGTGTACCCGGTGATCGAGGGAACGAGGGACGACCAGCCGGAATTGGATTTCTCTCACGACGAAATGGAGGCCGGACCCGAAGCGATGCCCGCGGGAGCCCGCAGCAACGCAAAAAAAGGCCAGACCACGGAGCTGTTTCCTGGTGCGGTGCGGGAAGCAAGCCCGAATGCCAAATCGGGCCTGAAGTCGGCGGTGGAGATGCACGAGAAGCTGCGGACGGGGCCGCTGGCTGGGCTGCGCCTGGCCTTGCTGCACGGGCGGCTGGATGCGGATGAGAAGGAGATCATCATGCGGCGCTTCCAGCGCGGCGAGATCGACGTGCTGGTGGCGACCACGGTGATCGAAGTGGGCGTGGACGTGCCCAATGCGACAGTGATGGTGGTGGAGCATGCGGAGCGCTTCGGACTGGCGCAATTGCACCAGTTGCGGGGCCGCGTGGGGCGCGGAGCGGCGAAGAGCTATTGCATCCTGATGACCGGCGACCGCATTTCAGAGCTGGGCGAAGAGCGGCTGAATGCCATGGTGCGCACGCAGGACGGATTCGAGCTGGCCGAGCTGGACCTGGAGATGCGCGGGCCGGGCGAGTTTTTCGGCACGCGGCAGGCGGGTCTGCCGGAGTTTCGCGTAGCCAACCTGCTGCGCGACCGGAAACCGCTGGAGCTGGCCAAGCAGGAGGCTGCGCGCTTTGTAGTGGATCCCGGGCCGGAGGTGACTGCCGAGGAGCGAGCGAGGGTGCGGGCGCAGCTGAAGGATGCCTGGAACAGGCGGTACGGGCTGGTGGAAGCGGGATAGAAACAGGGAGTGGGGAGTAGCCAATAGGGAGTAGACGGCAGGGACCAGGGACCAATACGCCTGCTCCCTACTGGCGAGTCTCTATTCCCGATCTTTCTGTTCCCTGCTTTCTAGATGGGCGCGGAGGACGGGCCAAGAGAGACGATCTCAGAGGGATAGGTTTGAATCTCCAGGTCGATGCTGGCAATTTCAGTGGCGCAATTGGTACTCAGGCTGCGCGTGCATTGGCACAGCTCGGTAAAGCGCTTGTGGCCGCTCTGGCTCAGTTCCAGCCCGGCCGCCACCAGGATGCTATAAACGTCGACGCAGGCCTGGCGCTCGAATTCGAACAGCATATTGATGGTGCCGGCATCGTTGGCGCCACGGCTAAGCACCCAGCCTCCGCAAGCCAGGATGGCGCCGGTGAGGGACTTCACCAGGCGCGAAGGGTCTTCAGTGGACACTGCCTTGATCTGCATCGCCCAGAAACTGCTGACGGCCTGCGCCCGTCCCCGTTCTGGCATGTAGGTGTCCACAAGCCGTATATCGGAGAGAAGCGGCCCGCCATCAAGGCTGTTGCGCAGTCGAACGGCACATGACCACGTTTGAAACACCGTTGCCCGCCAGCGCACTGGAAGCGCATGCGTTGGTAATTGTCCTGGCAGGCCGGCCGCAGCGCGACCGGCTGCGACGATGAGCCCCACGGGACCGGAGCCGGATGTTGTAGCTTGAGAGAAAGCATGATCGTCGGGTCAGGAATCGATGCTGTGGAAATTGCGCGCATCCAGCGCGCCGTGGAGCGTTACGGCACACGCTTCCTCAATCGCGTCTATCTCAAGGCAGAACAGACTTACTGCCTGCGCAAGCGGAACTCTGCGGAGAGCCTTGCGGCCCGGTTCGCTGCCAAAGAGGCAGCGGCCAAGGCATTGGGAACCGGGATCAGCTTCGGCGTGAACTGGCTGGAAATTGAGGTGGTGCGGGAGCTGAGTGGGAGGCCCACGCTCAAGTTTCATGGCCGCGCCGCCCAGATTGCCGGGCACATGGGGGTGGTGCACGCAGCCCTGTCGCTGACGCACACCGCGGCATTAGCCATGGCCAACGTGGTGCTCGAAGACGGGCGATAGCCCCGCTCTTTATGCGCCTTTGGCGGCACGGCTGAAGAGCAGGCGCAGAAAGTCCGAACGGGGAGAGAAAGTGGCAGGATCGAGATGAGCAGGGGCTAAAGCCCACGTTCCCACGGCGACGTTTACGGCCCGGCTCAAGTCCCCCCGCGGACGTGGACCTGTCCGTGGGAACCCCGAGAAGCCGTGCCCTTGTTACAAAGCCACCTCGGATTGAGCTCTTCAGCACGCTGTGAGCCGTGCCCTTTCAAAGCGCTACGCCTCGGTCAAGAGGGGCGATAGATCGGCCAATTCTGCTATTCTCAAGGCGTCGAGCCGCTTGTTCCAGCAAGAGGAGTGACGTGCCAAGCCGTAAAGAGATTCAGTGGTCTCAACTCAGGGTGGGGCTGTTGGTTCTGGCCGCCATCGCCATACTGATCGGACTCATTTTTCTCATGACCGGCTCCACGGGCGGGATTTTTTCGCGCAAAATCATGCTGCGCTGCTACTTTCCCAACGCCGCCGGTTTGAAGGAGGGCGCGGTGGTGTCGCTTGAAGGCGTCACCATTGGCAACGTCACAAAGATGCGCGTGGTGCCGGAGCGAAACCCCACTCCTGTCGAAGTGACCATGCAGGTGGCGAAGGATTATCTCTTCGACCTGCACACGGATTCGAAAGCCTCCATCCAGGCGGCGGGAGTGCTGGGCGACAGCTACGTCGACATTGACTCCACCCTCGCCACAGGCCCACCGCCGCTCAACAACGCCGAACTCGTCAATTCGGGCGCTCCCACCATTCAATCTGTCATTAACAGCAGCCAGATCTCCATTGAAGAGATCCGCACCTTGATGTTGAAGATCGAGACGCTGATTGACTCGATAAATAATAGCCGCGGCGTGTTCGGCGAGCTGATCAACGACCCCTCGCTGAAGAAGAACGTCTCCGCTATCGCCACCAATCTACAAACGGTTTCTGAGAACCTCGCCCAAGGCAAGGGGACGGCGGGGAAATTTCTCAACGACGATACGCTCTACACGAAACTGAATACGACCGTGGATCAATTGAATGCGGTCGTTTCGGACCTGAACGCCGGCAAAGGCACCGCGGGCAAACTGCTCAAAGATGAAACGGTGTACAACAATTTCAATTCCGCGGTGGCGAACCTGAACGAGATTGCGGCGGCGATGAATTCCGGCAACGGCGCGATTGAGAAACTGACGAAGGACCCAGCCCTGGCGCAGAAGCTTGACGATGCCATCACCAACCTCGACAACCTGCTGAAGGGCATCAATTCAGGCCAGGGCACGCTTGGCCAACTGGCCCAGAACCGCTCGGTCTACGATCATGCCGACCAGACCCTGGACCAGGCCCAGCAACTCATCAAGGCGATGCGCTCAAACCCGAAGAAGTACCTGGTCGTGCAGCTGAAGCTCTTCTAGAAGCTGTTTCATGACCTTGTCTGACATGTTGCAATCCTTCCCTAAGGGGCTAAAGCCCGCGATTTCATTGATCCGTTGCGGCACGACTGAAGTCGTGCTCTTTCAAAACCGGGCTTCCGCTGCGGCATGACTGAAGCCGCGCCCTTTCAAAACCGGGGCGCCGATTGCCGAATTGAAAAAGGCGTTCAGCGAATCGTTCCTGAAGGACGAGGCTGCGCAGGCTCCGGCCAAGTAGCTAATCCAGTGCCGCGCCGCGATATGTCTTGCGGAATTCAAGAAACGCTTTAAGGCGCACCACCTGGAAGACGTCGTCGGCGACCAGGAAAAAGAGAATGGAAGCGCCGGTGATGAAGTTCATAGCATCCGGGCCGAGCTGGTCGCTGAACGGGAGCGGCGCGGCGGAAAAGACCATGGCCACCACGGCCAGCGCCAGCTTGACGATGCCCAGCACCAGATTGATTTCGGCCAGCTTGCTGCTGAAGGGCTTCCCGAGCCGAAAGCCTTGACCAAGAGATGAAAGCGCAGAGCGCCTCTCAAGAAGAGCCAGCAACGGCGCTATCGATAGCGGCCAGTTGAGCAGCGCGAACGCAGTGAAAAACCCCAGCGTCAAGAAGATCGCCCAGATGAAATAAGCGATGAGGTTGGGCTCGTTGCCGGCGGTAATGTGCAGGGCTGCGTTCCATTGCATGCAGCGGATCCAGCCCCACCAGGCGAGTGCGAACAGGACCAGCCACGCCCCTTGCAGCGCGATGAAGGTGAAGGGGCGGAAGGGCACACGGCCTGCCATGCGCCGCAGCAGGAGACTGCGGCCCAATCCGGAGATGACGATCCACGCCAGCGCCTCCGCGGGCAGCAGCCAGCGCAGCACGGCGAGCACATGCGGGTGGTAGTAGGAAGCGACGCCGGCCAGTTGCACGGCTGCGACCCACGGATTTTGCGTGTCGAGCGAAGTGAAGCCGGAGGACTCGAGCGGATAGGCGGAGAGGATTTGCCGGGCCTGGCGCCAGCACAGGAGCAGTAGTGGAATGCCGAAGAGCCAGCGCCAGGCGATCTCAATGGCGATGAGCGAAGGGCGGCGAAAGACGTCGCTCATGTGCTCAACCAGCAATTGCGTTCCGCGTAGCGGCGGGTTGGCAGGATGGCCGGCCACGGAGCTGATCCTCATTTCACGACCAGGTTGACGGCGCGGCCGGGCACGGCGATGACTTTGACTACGGTTTTGCCGGCAGTGCGGGCGCGCACCTTCTGGTCGGCTAACGCGGCAGCTTGCATCGCATCCGCGTCTGCGCCGGCTGCCACGCGCACCACGGCGATGAGTTTGCCGTTGATCTGCACGGGAATCTCGATCTCGTCTTCCCTGGCGAGGCCCGGATCGCTCTTGGGCCACGGCGCGCGCAGGACCGAACCTTCGCCGCCGAGTTCTTCCCAGAGTTCCGCGGCCAGAAACGGCGCGAAGGGCGCCAGCAGAAGAACCAGAGTGCAGAGCAGTTCGCGCACTACCGGGGCAGGGATTTCGCCTGAGCCGAGTTGAGTATCGGCGGCTTGCAGGTCGTTCACCAGCTCCATGATGGCGGCAACGCAGGTGTTGAAGTGCCAGCGGCCCTCGAAATCGAGCGTGATTTTGGCAATGGTCTGGTGGAGCTTTCTCCTCAACGGGCTAGGAGGCCTATCCGCGAAGTCGCTTGGATGCATCGCTCGGGCGATGTACCCGTGTTTCTTTACGATGCGCCAGACGCGGCCCAGGAAGCGGCTGACGCCGGCAACGCCGTCCTCCTGCCAGTCGAGGTCGCGATCGGGGGGCGCGGCAAACAGCGCGTACATGCGGGTGGCGTCGGCGCCGTAGCGGGCTACCATGTCGTCGGGCGAAACCACGTTGCCTTTCGACTTCGACATCTTGGCGCCATCCTTGATCACCATGCCCTGCGTAAACAGGCGCCGCGCCGGCTCGTCGTGCGTCACCAGGCCGAGGTCGCGCATCATCCTGGTCCAGAAGCGCGAGTAGATCAGGTGCAGGATGGCGTGCTCCACGCCGCCGATGTACTGGTCGATGGGGAACCAGTACTGCACTTTGGCCGGATCGAATGGAGCCTTGCCGTTGTGCGCGTCGGTGTAGCGATAGAAGTACCAGCTGGAATCGACGAAGGTGTCCATGGTGTCGGTTTCGCGGCGCGCCGGGCCTCCGCATTTGGGGCAGGTGATGTTGACGAACTCCGGATCACGCGCCAGCGGCGAGCCGCCCTGCTGGGTAATTTCGATATTCTCGGGCAAGATGACCGGCAGCTTGTCGTAGGGCACAGGCACCACGCCGTCGCGTTCGCAGTGGATCATGGGGATGGGCGTACCCCAATAGCGCTGGCGGCTTACACCCCAATCCTTTAAGCGAAAGATGATCTTTGCTTCACCAAAACCCTGGCGAGCAGCAACTTCCTGAAGGCGCCTCTGCGCTTGGGCGCACGACAGACCATTGTATTCACCCGAATTGACCAGGATTCCGTCTTCGGAGATGAACGGCAGCTTCTCCGAGTCGTCAAATTCGTGCGCCGGCGCGATGACGCGGCGAATCTCGATGCCGTACTTCCCGGCAAACTCGAAGTCGCGCTCGTCGTGGGCGGGCACGCTCATGATGGCGCCGGTGCCGTACTCCATGAGCACGTAGTTAGCCACCCAGATGGGCACGCGCTCGCCGTTGTAGGGGTTCTGGGCGAACTTGCCGGTGGGCACGCCGTGCTTTTCGATCTCGCCCACGTCGCCGGCTTCGCGTGCTTTCTTCTGCTCGTCGAGCAGCATGGCTACCTGCGCCTGCAATGCCGCATCGGCGGACGCAAAAAACGTGACCAGCGGGTGCTCGGGCGCAAGCTGCACGCTGGTGGCGCCGAAGATGGTGTCGATACGCGTGGTGAAGACGCGGATGCGGACGGCATCGGGCTTGGGCGAGAAGACGGCGGGCGCGTCGGCGGAGCCGGCGACGATGTCGTCGGTTGCGAGAAAGAAGTCGACCTCGGCGCCTTCGCTGCGGCCGATCCAGTTGCGCTGCATGGTGCGCACTTTTTCGGGCCAGCCGTCGAGCTTGTCGAGGCCATCGAGCAGTTCCTGCGCATAGGCGGTGATGCGGAAGAACCACTGCTCCAGGTCGCGCTGTTCGACCTTAGTGTCTTCGTGACGCCAGCAGCAGCCGTCGACCACCTGCTCGTTAGCCAGCACGGTAGCGCACTCCGGACACCAGTTCACCTTGCTTTTTTTGCGGTAGACGAGGCCTTTCTCGACCATGCGCAGAAAGAACCATTGGTTCCAGCGGTAGTAGTCGGGCAGGCAGGCGGTGATTTCAGTGGCCCAGTCGTACGAGTAGCCGATGCGCTGCATCTGCCGCTTCATGGCGGCGATGTTGCCCAGCGTCCACGGGCGGGGCGGCGTGTTGTTTTTGAGCGCGGCGTTTTCAGCGGGCAGACCGAAGGCGTCCCAGCCCATGGGGTGCAGCACATTGTAGCCGCGCATCCACATCTGCCGGGCCAGGGCGTCGCCGATGGCGTAGTTGCGCACGTGGCCCATGTGGAGCTGACCGCTGGGGTAGGGCAACATCTCCAGCACGTAATACTTCGGCTTGCTGCTGTTCGCGGGTTCAGCCGCGTAAAGCCTGGGGTCAGCGGCCCAGCGCTCCTGCCATTTCTGCTCAATCACCGCGGGATCGTAGCGTTGTTCTTTCTCGTCAGCCATTGTTTTCAGTTTAAATGGGTTGTGCGGGCCCTCCGGCGCAAGTTTCCAGCAGGTCATTGCGAGGGCGAAATCCGATGGCGTAGGGAGTTTGGCAAGCCGCTGCGCATGAACCTTGCAGGGCTTTGGCGCTACCGGGCCGGCGATTATCGACTCATCTGCCGCCTCGAAGATTTTCGGTTTGTCGTTTTGGTTATTAAGGTTGGCCATCGCCGCGCGGTTTACGAAGACTGAACCAGGCTCTTCAATCGGCGCACATTGCGCTCCTCGTCGCCTTCTTCGTCCACGGGTGTCTCGGCGATGAAGGCGCAGTGGGCGAAGTGAGGGTCGTTCAAAAGCCGGCGGAAGGGCTCGAAGCCGATGGTTCCCTCGCCGATGTGCTCGTGACGGTCGAGCTTCGATCCGCGCGCGGCCTTGGCGTCGTTGCAGTGCCACACGCGCACGGCATCGAGCGTGACGGTGGCCGCGGCCTGCTTCATGGTTTCGGCGTAGCCCTCGGCGGTAAGAATGTCGTAGCCGGAGACATGGGTGTGACAGGTGTCGAGGCAGACGGCGACGGGCGCGTGGTCTTTGAGCCGCGCAACCAGTTCCGCAACCTGCTCAAAGTTGCCGCCGAGAGAGCATTCTGATCCGGCGGTGTTTTCAATGAGAACGTGGAACGGCGAACTTCGCTGCCCCGGCCCGCGACTTTGCCAAGGGAGCCCATCTATCGCGCGCTCGATGGATTCGGCGGCGAGCCTCAGCCCTTCGTCGCGCGTTATGCCCTTCCAAGAACCGGGATGCAGCACGAGATATTCGGCGCCGAGAGCCAGCGCGCGCTCGATTTCGCCGCGAAAGGCAGTCACGCTCTTCTCGCGGAACTCCCTGGTCTGGCTGCAGACGTTAATCAGGTAGCCGGCGTGGATGACGAGCGGGCCGACGTCGAACTTTACGCGCAATTCGCGCATGCGCTCGCATTGTTTGGGATCAATCCTGGGCGCGCGCCACATGCGCGGGCTCGAAGAGAAGATCTGAAACGTGTTGGCGCCGATTTCTCGCGCGCGCTCGACGGCATTCGAGGCCCCGCCCGCCGTCCCCAGATGCACGCCGATGCGCCTGGTCATAGGGAAAGTGTACAGGGACGGATCGCGCCCGCGAGGTCTGGGCGGTTCGGCCTTCCGCATCTCGAAAAAGCTGGTTCGTGCGCCGTCCCTACGGGACTCCGGGTAAATTTTATGGAATCCACTTCCCCACGCTAGAGCGCGGGGCTAATAAACGCTGCGCCTACGGCGCGGTCGCGCGTCTCCCACCCTAACGACAAACAACGTCGTTAGGATGGGCACATGGCGGACGATGGTGGACTGGATTATTTTATGCGCAGCCCGTGGGAAAGTGGGTCGTAATCAACGTGTCTGTTGATCTGCTGCCTTGCTTCTTCAGTGACAGTGAAGTCGCAAACAGGACAAAAGCGCATTATTCCGCCAGCACGCTGATCCCTCGGCCCCATATACACAGCTTTCGATGGAGTGGACTGATAGCATTTCGGGCACAGGGGCTTATCGGGCTTGCTCTTGTAATAGAAATAACCGGACTTTGCGTCCGGGCCTTCGATCTCTTCCCTCTGTGCAGGCTGCGTTTCTGCGAAAATCTCCGCGCAGCTCTTCTTTAGCGAATATGTGTGATCGCCAATGTCGGCAGATATGCGCACGTTCTGCCTTAGAACTTTCTCTTTCTGCTCCTCCGTCAGATGGGCAATAGCGACATCTTGCGTCAGCATCTTTACCGGATCGTCGCGAAGTAACGGTTGGTTTTGCTTGGTCGTCTCGGTTGCTTGCAATCTCCTATAACCGGCCTCCCTTTGCGGGACTTCGAGCATGTTGAATGCGGAACTGAAACTCAACAACAGTTCGGGGATTTCAAGGGTGCATGAATACTCGTTCGCTCTGCTGCCTTTGTATTTCAGTATCGGCGTTAGCTTTTTTACCTGAATGCCGCCTTGACGTCCAGGAAAAACCTCAAGCTGCAATTCGCCCATGCCGTCGCTAGCGGAAGATTTGTGCCAAATTGCCAGCTTAGATGTCACGTCTGCGACGACTTCTTCATTCGATGTAAACTCAAATGGATTCAAATGCAGCAGCTCGCGCAAACCTTCACGTCCAACGCCTTTTTCAATGTACGCGGCCGTCATAAGATCGTTCTTGGTTGTTCGCTGAATGTAAGCCGCTATCGCAATTTCCTGTTCGATCCAAACAGAGCATCTGTCCAGTGGCTCGTGCTTACCGGGTCCATAGCTGACGTTCCCTCTGCGGTGCATGACCGTAATGAAGCCGCTGCTTTTTGTCAATGCGTCGAAAATATTTTCGTGCAGCCCATTTAGATTGTGTTGCGCCTCGGCGAAAAAGCAATCAAACACGTCACGCTCGCGTATCGCCTTGCATATCGCATCGCCTAAGCTTTTTTCTTCCTCGGTACGCTGACCGCACGACACAAAGATATGCGGCTTTGACATTCTTCAATGCTACGCCGCGCGCTAGTGGAAAAGTCGGCTGGAATTCTGTCGAGCATGGTGCTGCTGTCCTATTGGCTTGCGATTTCCCTTAAGGTCAGGTTCCGACTCTGCCACTTGCAGGGCCCGCTCCGAATGCACTTCCTGACCGGGTGTCAGATTTCGCGTCGCAGCGCCGCAGGCGATGTTTCGCCTGATCTTCGCCGGTTGGGTATAATCGCCTCATGGACTTTCAGCTTGTAACCAGCTACCGGCCCAGAGGCGATCAGCCGCGGGCCATTGACCAGATCATGGAGGGTTTGGGTGCGGGCGAGAAGCACCAGGTACTGCTGGGAGTGACCGGGTCGGGCAAGACTTTTACCATGGCCAAGGTGATCGAGCAGTCGAACCGGCCGGCGCTGATCCTGGCGCACAACAAGACCCTCGCAGCGCAGCTCTACCACGAGTTCAAACAGTTCTTCCCTTCGAACGCGGTCGAGTACTTCGTCAGCTACTACGATTATTACCAGCCCGAGGCCTACAATCCGGCCGCCGATCTCTATATCGAGAAGGAAGCCACCATCAACGAGGAGCTGGACAAGCTGCGGCTTTCGGCCACGCGCAGCCTGTTTGAGCGGCGCGACTCCATCATCGTCAGCTCGGTGAGCTGCATCTACGGGCTGGGCTCGCCCGAGGCGTACTACGGCATGCTGCTGCTGCTGGAAAAAGGCCAGCACATCAGCCGCAAAGACATCACGCGGCGGCTGGTGGAGATTCTCTACGAGCGCAACGATACGGACTTCCGGCGGGGAACGTTTCGCGTGCGCGGCGACGTGATCGAGGTCTTCCCCACTTACGACGAGAACGCTTATCACATCGAGATGTTCGGCGACGAAATTGAATCGCTGGCGCAGATCGACCCGCTGTTCGGCACGGTGAAGCAGAAATATTCGCGGCTGCCGATCTATCCGAAGAGCCATTACGTGGTGCAGCCGGAGCGCAAGGCCGAGGCCGTGGACTCGATAGTGCAGGAGCTGAATGAGTGGGTGGCGCACCTGGAGCAAGAGGGGCGGATGGTGGAGGCGCAACGGGTGCACCAGCGCACGCGCTTCGACCTGGAGATGATCAAGTCGATGGGCTATTGCCACGGCATCGAGAACTACTCGCGGCACTTCAGCGGGCGGCTGCCGGGCGAGCCGCCACCCACGCTGCTCGACTACTTTCCGCGCGACTACCTGCTCTTTGTGGACGAGAGCCACGCCACCATTCCGCAGGTGCACGGCATGTGGCATGGCGATCGCAGCCGCAAACAGACGCTGGTGGACTACGGGTTCCGCCTGCCCAGCGCGCTCGACAACCGGCCGCTGAAGTTCGAGGAGTTTGAAAACCGCGTGCACCAGACGGTGTACGTTTCGGCCACGCCGGGGCCGTATGAGCTGACGCGGGCGAGCGGGGTGGTGATCGAGCAGGTGATCCGGCCCACGGGATTAGTTGATCCGGAGGTTGAGATTCGGCCCGTAAAGGGGCAAATCGACGACCTGTTAGCCGAGATCCGCGACCGCGCCAAGCGCAACGAAAGAGTGTTAGTGACCACGCTGACCAAGCGCATGGCTGAAGACCTTGCCGGCTACTACACCGAGGTGGGCGTGCGCTGCCGCTACATGCATTCGGAGATTGAGACGCTGGAGCGGGTGAAGCTGCTGGCGGGGTTGCGAAAGGGCGAATTCGACGTGCTGATCGGCATCAACCTGCTGCGCGAAGGGCTCGACCTGCCTGAGGTTTCGCTGGTGGCGATTCTCGATGCGGACAAGGAAGGGTTTCTGCGTTCGGCGGGGTCGCTGATCCAGACCATGGGGCGGGCGGCGCGGCACCTCGAGGGCAGGGCCATCCTCTACGCCGACACGGTCACCGACTCGATGCGGCGGGCGATCGACGAGACCGACCGGCGGCGGGCGATCCAGCGCGCTTTCAACGAAGAGAACGGCATCACGCCGCAGTCGATCATCAGCCAGGTGGAGATGGGGCTGGCGCAAATCCTGAAAACCGAGTACGGCGAGATCGAAGAGGAGGCCGTGGAAGGCATTCCCGAATTCAAGACGCAGGAAGAGCTGGACGCCTATATCGCGAAGCTTGAAACCGAGATGCGCGAAGCGGCCAAGAGATTTGAGTTCGAGAAGGCGGCCAAGCTGCGCGACTCCATCAAGGAGTTGCGCGAAAAAGAATTTCTGGTGGGATAGGGATCGCGCTGGAGAAGCGCGCTTAAGCGGTTAACTAGCGGCGTCTCTCAAGCTTTTCTGACTGACAACCCAGGCAACCCGCGGGCGCTAGTGGCCATCTCAACTACTAACTATGCCAGCCAGGAGTGTCGGCGTCTTCCGGCCGTTGAATCGCCGCCCGGGCCCGATGATAAAAATCCTATTAGTAGACGACGATCCTCTCCAAGCCTCTCATCTGATGTCGTTTCTGGGGCGGCGATTCGGCGACGTGCAGCGTGTGGCCGGCGCCGCCGAGGCCCTGTGCCTGATTGAGGAGCCCGAATTCGCCAACAGGCTGGGATTGGTGATTTCCGCTCACCATAGCCCTGGAATCGGCGGGCCTGCCTTCGTTGCCGAGCTGCATTCCCGGATGCCCCGTGTGCCGGTGCTGGTGCTGGGCGCTGCCGGCGAGGTTGAGGCCGATTACAGCACGGAACACGTCGTCTTCCTTCCCAAGCCCGTGATCGGCGAAGAAATGCTGGCCGTTACCGGCCGGATGCTCGCCGCCAGTAAGAGCGCGGTTGCCTGAAGCGGTTCCCTAAAGTTCGGGGGTAATGATAGTCTGGCCCCCACCCTAGCAAAGCTAGGATGGGGCACCCGCCAAGTCCCGCCGTTTGAGCTTCCGACCCATCTTAAGTGTGAGCCAAATCACACTCAAAACTCTTATCATGGGCCGAGAATAGCCTTGTTTGGGAGGTCAAACGCCTTCCCTTTCGCGCGTGCAAGAATGGATTTGGAGTCACAATGGCAGCCTTTGGGAATTTCTGTCTTCTTATTGCTTTAGCTTTGGCCGCCTATAACCTTCTGGCAGGAGCAGTTGCGCTGCGGCTGCTGGCGACGGGGCAGCAGGCCTGGATTTCGCCCGAGCGGCTTGCCGATACCGCGCGCCGGGCCGGAATCGCGGGCTTTGTGGCCGTTACGGGTGCCGCGTTTGCCCTGATCTGGTTGGTGTTTACCAACGATTTTTCCATCACGTACATCCTTGAACACTCCAACCGCGCCCTGCCGATTCCCTACAAGTTCGCAGCGCTGTGGAGCGGGCAGGAGGGGTCACTGCTGCTGTGGGCGTGGCTGCTGGGGACCTACGGCTTTATTCTGCGCCTGCGGCACAAGACCGATGTCAAGCTCTATGCCTATGCGGGGACGATTCTGGCGGGGGTGCAGGTTTTCTTTCTGGCCGTGCTGGTTGAGGCTGCGCCGCCATTCGCGCTTTGGCAGGGCGCCATTCCCGACGACGGCAACGGCCTGAATCCCCTGCTGCAATACCCGGAGATGGTGATCCATCCGCCCATGCTGTACCTGGGCTACGTGGGGTTCTCGGTTCCTTTTGCCTTTGCGCTGGGAGCGCTGATGATGCGCTACCCGGGCGAGAAGTGGATCCGGATCACGCGCACGTGGACGATGGTGACGTGGCTGTTTTTGACGTGCGGCATCTTTCTGGGCATGCACTGGGCATACGCGGTGCTGGGCTGGGGCGGGTATTGGGGCTGGGACCCGGTGGAGAATGCCAGCTTCATGCCCTGGCTGACGGGGACGGCGTTTCTGCACTCGGTGATGATGCAGGAGCGCCGAGGCATGATGAAGAGCTGGAACGTGTGGCTGATCTTCTCGACGTTTCTGCTCACGCTGCTGGGCACGACGCTGACGCGCGGCGGCCTGGTGAGCTCGGTGCACGCATTCGCACAGTCGCCCATCGGCACATGGTTCATCGTGTTCATGGGAATCGTGACCGCAGTGTGCGTCTTCGCGTACGTTTACCAGCGCGGGCATTTGAAGACCGAGCACCAGTTGGAGTCGCTCGTCAGCCGCGAGTCGAGCTTTCTGTTCAATAACCTGGTGCTGCTGACGGCGTGCTTTGTGATCTTGTGGGGCACGTTGTTCCCCATCATTTCGGAGTATGTCGTCGGCAACAAGGTGACCATGGGAGCGCCGTGGTATAACCGCGTGGCTGTGCCGGTGGGCTTGTTCCTGCTGTTCTTGACCGGCGTGGGGCCGCTGCTACCGTGGCGGGCGACGTCGCTCAAAGCCATTAAGCGGAATTTTGTGTTGCCGGTGATTGCGCTGTGGGCCACGGTGATTGTCTGCCTGGTGGCGGGCGCGAATCCGTGGAAGGGCGGCGCGTTCGACATGGGCAGTTTTTATGCCCTGGTTGCGTTTGCGCTTTCGGCGGCAGTGCTGACGGCCATCATTGCGGAATTTTTGCGTGGGGCGGCGGTGATCGCGCGACAGACGGGGCGGAATCTGTTTGCGGCGCTGGTGCTGCTGGTGCGCAGGAACACGCGGCGCTATGGCGGCTACCTGGTCCACATCGGAGTGGTGGTGGTGGTGGTGGGCCTGGCGGGATCGGCTTTCAATCGCAACGTGGAGAGCGAAATGGGGCTGCACGGCACGATGAGCATCGGGCCGTACACGCTGGTGAATGAAAGCTTCACGCAGGATGCGAACGACAACTACAACTCCGAGTACGCCCAGCTGGACGTGTACGAGGGCGGCAAGAAGGTGTTCCGGATGACGCCGGAGAAGCGCTTCTACCTGGCCAGCGGGCAGCCGCAGACCATGGTGGCGATTCATTCGACGCCGGAGTGGGACTTGTACGTAGTGTACGAGGGAACGAACACTGACACCGGCCAGCCGATTATCAAGGCCTTCCTGAATCCGCTGGTGGGCTGGATCTGGATTGGATTGGTAGTAATGGTCTTGGGAACACTCATCGCGCTGGTTCCCAGCCTGACGCCGGCGACGGCGGCAGTGCGCGTGCCGGCCGAGAAACGCGTGACGGCAGAACCGGTGCTGAAGGGGGGCGACTGATGAGCTCTCTTGATCGCCTGAGACTTTTTGCGGCAAGGGTCGGGATTGCGAGGGAAACCTTTCCTCAGAAGCTAAAGCCCCGAACTGATGTTGAGTCTGTTTCGGCCCGACTAAAGTCGTGCCCTTGCTGCAAGACCGGCTTTGAACGATTTTTTCAGCAAGCCGCAAAAGCCGTGCCCTTCCAAACCCGCGCGCGGCCGCGCAAGACAAATCGTGGAGCGGGATGGAGAACGTTGGAGGCGGCGCTGCTGGCCGTCGCCATCTGCTTTTCGCTGGGGGCCAGCAGCCCGACCTCGCGGCTCGATAGGTTGAGCCACCAGTTGATGTGCCAGTGCGGATGCGCGCAACTGCTGGGCGAATGCGACCACGTGGGATGCCCGGATCGCGACAAGGAGCTATCCGAGCTGAACACCGACATCGCCGCAGGCGCCACCGACGAACAGATTCTGGATGAATTTGCGGCCAAGTATGGGGCCACGGTGCGGGCTGCGCCGACGACCAAGGGATTCGACCTGGTGGCGTGGATTGCGCCCTTCGCGGTGTTTGCGGCGGCGCTGCTGGGAACGATTCTGCTCATCCGGCGCTGGGGCGGGCTGGGGGGAAGGACGCAGACGGCGGCTGTGGCCGGGGCAGGCGCGGCTGATCCCGGCGAGCAGGAGCGGCTGGAGCGCATCCGGCGCGAGACCGGCGAGGGAGGGTTTTGAGATATGTCGGAAACGCTGGGACTAATTGCCGGAATGTTGCTGCTGTTCGCGCTGGTGGTGTACACGTTCTGGCCGGAGAACGCGTACGCAAGCCAGAAAGAGAAATCGCGGCTGGACTTTCTGCTGGAGCGCAAAGAGCAGCTCTATGAGAACCTGCGCGACCTGAACTTCGAGTTTCGCGCGGGGAAATATCCTGAAGAGGATTTCCATACGCAACGCGCGCAGCTGGAACACGAGACGGCGCAACTGCTGGCCGAAATTGATCAAATGCAGGGGATAGGGACCAGGGGCTAAGGGGCTAAGGGACTGAGGAACCAGAACTGGTTGCATAAATTCCCTGACCGACTGAAGGAACGTCCCTCAGGGGCTAAAGCCCGAAGGTTTATTGGGCTTTTGCGGCACGGCTGAAGGCGTGCCCTTTCAAAACCAGATTATGCAACCAGTTCTAGAGACTGAGCGGCTGAAGGACAGAGACACGAAATGAAATTGACGCGACTTTTTTCAGGCACGATGGGTTTGAGCTTTTTGATTGCGGGCGCGCTGGCGCAGGCGGCGACCGTGAGCGGCACGGTGACCGACAAGACCACCGGCAAGCCGGCCGCGGGCGATGCAGTGGTGCTGGTTGAGCCCATGTCGGGGATGAGCGAAGTGGCTCGCACCACCACCGATGCGCAGGGCCATTACACGTTGAATCTGCCCGGCAGCAATCCCTATCTGATTCGCGTAACCCACCAGGGCGCCGACTCGTTCGTTTCCGCGCCACTGGGCGGCGGAAACGGCGACATTTCGGTGTACGACGTGGCCGCCACGGTGAGCGGCGTGACGCTCGCCGAGCACGTAACCGGCGTGGAGAGCGATAACGGGCAGCTTCGCGTGGTGGAGCGCTACGACATTCACAACGCCAGCACCCCCCCGCGCACGCAGTGGAGCAAACGCACGTTTGAAGTGATTCTGCCGCAGGATGCCACGCCGGCCGAGGCGTCGGCGCAGCGGCCGGGCGCCGACAGCCTGCCCACCAGCGTGAGGCTCGATCCCGACGGAGCCAAGGGACATTACTCTTTCAATTTCCCCATCCAGCCCGACCAGGACGGCAAAGGCACGCTGTTCACGATCCAGTACGAAGTGCCGTACGCAAGCGACAAGTACACGTTTCATTCGGCGGTGACGG
>Ga0335078_10002099_pt1 | contig 30220 bp, 27 predicted proteins | sample Lox_Sample_32_FD_206711 | JGI IMG/M metagenome (GOLD analysis project Ga0335078, IMG submission 206711) | Soil microbial communities from Loxahatchee National Wildlife Refuge, Florida, United States - Lox_Sample_3.2 | ecosystem: Environmental > Terrestrial > Soil > Wetlands | place: USA...
GGTCGTCATCTGGCCCGAGCACCTCGGCACCCGCGAGTTCCTTGAGGGCGTCAACCTCGCGCAACTCGCCGCCGATTACCAGGACATCACGGGCAGGCCGCTCGCCGTCCCCGCGGGTCCCGTGCCCCCTGCGCCCGCACCGGACCCCGAGAGCCTGCTCGCCGAGCTGGCCGCCCTCGTCCGCAGGGACGCCGCCGCCGCCATCGCGTGGCTGTTGCGATCCCTCCAGGGATCATGACGACCGCCATTCATCCGCCAGGTACAGGACGCCATCGGTACGTTGCGATCCCTCCAGGGATCATGACGACCCCAGGTGATTAACAACTGGGGCGGCTACCTTTTCAAGTTGCGATCCCTCCAGGGATCATGACGACTCCATGTCATGCCGCAGGTCATCAAGCGCTACCCGTTGCGATCCCTCCAGGGATCATGACGACGGCTGCGGGAACGGGGCGACGGCCGGGGACACCTGTTGCGATCCCTCCAGGGATCATGACGACCGGGCAGTGGGTGATGACGCGGCTCGCGGACCCGACGTTGCGATCCCTCCAGGGATCATGACGACCACGGAGCGGATGAGGGTCGTGGACCAGATCATCAGGTTGCGATCCCTCCAGGGATCATGACGACCCCCGCCCCTGGTCAGCATCTTCCCTCCCTGCCTCCAGTTGCGATCCCTCCAGGGATCATGACGACTACATGCAATGGAGCTGGAAACCGGGGCAGCACATCGGTTGCGATCCCTCCAGGGATCATGACGACCTGCTCGTCGCCGCCGCGGTGGCCAGCACCACGTTGCGATCCCTCCAGGGATCATGACGACCCAGAACATCGTCCTGCCGCAGTCCGGGTGGACGACGTTGCGATCCCTCCAGGGATCATGACGACGAAAAAGAACAGCCAGTCGCACAGCGCGTTGATCGAGTTGCGATCCCTCCAGGGATCATGACGACCACCGTCGAGAAGTCCGTGCGCGCGACGCGCGAGAAGCGGAGTTGCGATCCCTCCAGGGATCATGACGACCAGGGCGTTGAGGCGGCACGCCTGGGAGACGCTGATCTGTTGCGATCCCTCCAGGGATCATGACGACGGGCCCCCGGCCCGGTGATGCTCCCGGTGTTGCCGAGTTGCGATCCCTCCAGGGATCATGACGACCTGAACACCCCGCCGTTCGGCCCCGGGTAGGCGGCGATGTTGCGATCCCTCCAGGGATCATGACGACACGATGGTAAAGGCGCAGGCCAGAAGCCTTTTCCCTGCCCGTGCAGCCGCGCCTTTTGCGGCGGTCCGGCGGTAGTGTATCCGCCCAGGTCAGAACCCATGCCGTTTAGGTTAGAGAACTGGCCCGGTTTCGGCCAGGCTGACACCGATGGTGTGCTTGTCGATGAATTCGGCCGCTCGCGTGCTGTAGATACGCACGCTGTCGTAGCTGGTGTCGATCTGCGCGCGCAGTTCCCTGGTGAGTGACCGGTACTGGGCTGCTGAGAGTTCGCCCTCGAAGACGCTGCGCTGTACCCAGTGGAGGTACTGGCGGCATGTCTTGAGGACGTGCGGGTTCCGCTCGGCGAGGGTGTCGTAGACGAGGATGACGAACACAGGGAGCTACCACCAGGGCCGGAATGGCTTGTATGCGGTGCCTTCGAGGCAGAGCCGCACGAGCTTGAGTGCTTCCAGGTGGATCAGTTCCTCGTAGGAAACCTTGCGGCGCAGGCCGCGGTGATGGACCGTTGTCGCAAGTTCGGCCCGGATGAGCTCGGCGACCTTCTTGCGTCCCTGGGCGCTGAGTGAGGCATGGCTGACGCCGGTTTCGAAGTCGGCCTCGGTCAGCGTCTTCTGCGCGGCCGTGCGACGGAGCAGTCGCTCGGCGAGCAGCGGCTTGAACGGCTCGGCGATGTCCAGGGCGAGGGTGTTGCGGCGCCGGTCGGTGTCGGCGTGCAGGAAGCCGATCGCGGGGTGCAGCGGCGTGCACCGCAGCGCGGTCAGCACGCGGGCGTAGGTGATCGAGTTGGCGTAGCTGATGAACGCGTTCCCGGCGTTGGCCGGCGGCCGGCGTGAGCGGCCGGACATCCGCAGCCAGGGCGGGAGCAGCGTGTCGAGTACCTCCCAGGCGGTGCGGCGGAAGTTCCCCTCGACGCCCATTACCTGCCCGGTGTCGGCGCAGGCGGCCAGCTGGTCAGTGAGCCGTGCGAGCGGCCCGTCGAGCAGGTCGGTCTCCAGTGCCCAGCGGACGTTAGCGGCGGTGGCCGCCACCAGGCCGCGGGCCACGGCCAGCCGGGCACCGGGATCAGCGGTGAGCGTGACCTGGCGGCGGAGGGCCTCGGCGGAGGACATGTCCTCGCTGGGCATGACCGATCCGGCGTAGTTGCCGTAGTGGTCAAGGATATGGATGGTGACGCCATGGCGGCCCAGAAGCGATACCGCCGAGGTGTTGATGTCGACGTGGTCGAAGGCGACCAGGTCGCGGATGTCAGTGACCGGCACGTGGACCAGGCTGCTGTCTGGGCGCTCGATCCTGATGCTGTTGTCCTCGCGGCGGATCCGGCATGGCTCGGTGAGCCAGTAGGTTCGTGACGCGGCGGTCATGAGTCACCCCAGCAGTAGTTGGTGAAGGAACACCCCCGGCACTGCGGGCGCGGCAGCCGGGGCGGCGGGGCGGGCAGGCTGATGACCTCCCGGGCGTCGCTGTCCGCCTGAACTGCTGCCTGTCGCGCTGCGGCGTTCCATGGCACCTGGACGGTGCGCCGGATGACCGGGTAGTGCAGGACTCCGCCCCGTACCGTCACGCCGCGCTGCTCAAGCAGGAGGCAGTAGTGCCGGACCTGCGCCGCGTGCTGCTCGGACGGCACGCGGGAAGACTTGGACTCGTGCACCACGGCACCGGTCGTTACCCAGTCGACCTTCGCGGCGCCGAGGTCCACTTCCCGCTGCCTGGCGTAGGAGGTCTCGTCCACGGCCTCGCCGAACGCCACCAGGTCGCTGCCCTGCTCGGGCCGGTACCCGCGTGAGTAGAGCCATAGCTGCCGCGGGCAGTGCAGCAGGTACTTGATGTAGACGCCGCCGATCTCGTCCGCGGCGCCTGGCGGACCGCTCACAAGATGGTGTCCGCGACGGGAGGCTGGCCGGTGCCCGAAGTCAGGTCGAGCCCGGCCCGGACCGTGTAGCACGCATCCCATCGCGGGTCCGCAACGCGCACCCTGAGATGCTGGTCGAACCTTGCGCCGAGGATGCCCGCCTGCCGGCAGGTGACGGGTATCAGCAGCCCGGCGGCCTTCAGCGGGTCGCCGTCCTTCCCGTCCGCCAGTGTGAGGTACTCCTCCACGTCGTCGTGGAGGAGTACCTCAACGCTGTCGAACTGCTCGTCCAGCCGGTCGGCGAACTCGCTGCGATCGTTGAACGGATCACGGAAGGAGAGGAACGCTGCTGCGAACCCGTCGCGGCTGTCGCGGGCGGCCTGCGCCCAGGCCCGCCCCCATCGCGTGTTGTACGCGCGAGCCAACCACTCGTCGGTCGCTTCTTCGCTGATCAGCTTGCCGTCCCAGTCTTGCAGCGCCGCCATTGCCGCCTCAATCGCGCCTTCGTCGTACGGCCTCGCCGACTCGGACGGGTGGATGCGGAACTCGACGGGCCCGTCCGGGTGGCGGCCCCGCCTGTTGACCCTGCCTGCGCGCTGCGCGATTGCTTCCACGGGCGCGATCTCGCTCACCCCGCGGTCGAAGTCCAGGCGCAGGGACACCTCCAGCGCCTGCGTGCTGACGACAAGCCCGCCGCCGCGGCGGGCAGGCTGGCCGAGTCCGCGCTCCGGATAGCGCCGCATGATCTCGTCCTCGATTGCCTTCCGGTCGCGGTACTTGAACCGTGAGTGCAGCAGCAGCGGGTCAGCGTCCGCCGCGGGCATGAGGTCATGAAAGACCTGCTGCGCCGTCCGCACCTTGTTCGCCACAGCGAGCACGCTGTGCCCTTCGGCAAGCCACTCCCGGATCCGGTTCAGGCTGTCCGGCGCAGTGAGCGGCTGGTCGTCCAGGATGAGGCGGTGCCGTACCGGCGCAGTTCCCGGCGGCGCGCGGCGGACAGTCACGCCGCCTGGCAGGCTTTCCCGGATCAGCTCGATCATCGGCGGCGCGAGTGTCGCCGATACGACGGCCACGCGGCTGCCCATCTTCTCCCACAGCGTCATCGCCGCGCAGATCCGCCCGAACGTCAAAGGGTCGTACGCGTGCAGTTCGTCCAGCACGAATACCGAATTGGCCTGCTCGAGCAGGACGCTGGAGTACTTCGGCCCGGCGACCGCCGCCCGCAGCATCTGGTGCGGCGTGGCGACCCGGACCCGCTGCCGGAACAGGCGCATCGCTCCTGCCATCGCCCGTGCCTTCCGGGCGTCTTCCTTCCCGGGCGCCTGGTCATCGCAGACGATCAGGTCCAGCAGGGCGGCGGCGGCAGTCGCGTGCAGCACGCCGATTCCCTCGGTACCGCAGCCGAAGTCTCCGGCGAAGCGGTCGCGCATCGCGTTAATCGACGCGCGGTACGGCAGCAGCCACGCCACCCGCGGCTGACCGGGCATCGCTTCCATCTGCCGGGAGGCCCACGCCAGCCCGGCCTCGGTCTTTCCGCTGCCGGTTGCCGCGATGAGGATCATGTGGCCGTCCGTTTGCGCGGCTGCCGTCTGGTGCGGGTGCGGGCGGGCGACGCGCTTTTCCAGGTATCGGAACGGGAGCGGGGTCTCCGTGTCAAGGCGGACGTCTGCCGATGCGGAGCGGTCGGCGAGCGTGACGGCTCCCTGCAGGAGCACTGCGACCAGCCCGGGCTCTTCCGCAACCGGGACCGACCATCGGGCCTCCACTGCGGCGAACTGCTCGCGGGCGCGCTGCCACAATTTCCTGTCCGTTCCCGGCTGGGAAGGCGAGGTGCTGAGTTCGGCGGCCAGCCACGCGAGCAGTGCCGCGTGCCGTCCCGGCGGCACCTGCGCCCGGTACCCTCGCGGAGCGTCCGGGTTGAGGCAGAACGTCTTCTCCCAGTTCTTGTCATCGTGCGGATAGCACTCCGCCAGTCCCTGTTTGCCGTTCAGGCAGCGGTGGTGGAACACCACCCCGGCTGCGATCATCGCCCGGTCCTCTTCGGGCAGGCCGGCCGTGAGCAGGTCCACGTAAGCGAGGGACAGTACCTCGTGCCGTTCGTGCCATGAGTGCTGCTTGTGGCGCAGTTGCAGCTGGAACCCGGCCGCGACCTTCCCGGTGTCATGCAGCAGGCTGGAGCACTCGGCCCAGGCCCAGAACCGGGGATAGCTGGCCAGCACGCCCGGCAGGCCGATCCGGCCCGCGACGACCCGGGCGGCGTCGCGCGTCTTGCGGCTGTGCCCGGTCAGGGTCTCCGGTCTGCCCGTGCCGGAGTGCCCCGCGGACTTGGCCAGCACGTCAACGAGAAGCTGCTCGGCATCGGGCAGGGAGCCGCGTTCGTTCGGGATGTCCCTTCTCTCGTCATCCGGGAAGGGCATGCAGCCACACCGCCTGGTCCCCGTCCCGGTAAGCGCCTGCCACCGGCTGCCGGCCGGCGCCCTCGGGGCACCACAGGTAGTCGCCGGACTGGCCGCCCAGCCGGTCGGCGGCTACCGACTCCGGGAGCCGGATGGTCAGCGCCGCGGAGTCGGCGTGCCCGTTGACGGGGGCGAGCGCGTACCCGACCACCGCTTCGCTGGCAGGGCTCAGTTCGGTGAGCGTCACCGCGCGCAGGTAGGCGATGTCCTGGGAGCGCCCGAGCCGCAGCCCCCATACCGGGCGGCGCAATGCCGCCGCGATCCGGGCGCCGTCTGGCAGCGGGATCCACACCGACACCGACACCATGGCCAGGAACGGCCGGGTGCGGATCGTCATCCCTCCCTTGACGGCGCGGACGCGCCCGCCGACCGCCGGGTTGCTGCCGTCCATGTTGACCGGATGGTAGGTCTCAAGGTCAACGCCGCCGCCTTCGGCATGCGCGGCTACGCCGAGCGTGACGGGCTCGGCCGGGTTCCCGGTCGCCGCCGCGAGCATTCCGCGCAGCGTCGCCGGGGGCGGCACCGGCAGGCAGTGCGTCACCCCGGGGAACATCGGGTCCCGGAACGACGCGACCGGGACCAGCAGGTCGGCGCGCATCGCGTCCAACGGCCGGGTAAGAGCGCTGGTCATGACCGTTCTGGGTCGTCGAACCAGGAGTCCCGCGCGCCGCTGCGGATCTCCCCGGCCAGCGCGCGCAGCGCGGTCCGCGGGTGCCCGACCGTCACCAGCCCCTGGTCGATGAGGTCGCCGAGGTCGGCCTCGAACTGCTTGCGGAGCTGGTCTCGGAAACCGGGGCGCCATCCGAGCCGGACCGGCGCCTCCCACTCGCCCTGCCATGCTTCCAGCTCTGTGCGCAACGCAGGCCCGCGCACCTCCAGCCCTGAGCCGTCCTCGGCCCCGTCGATGACGAAGCCCAGCGGGTTCACCCCGCCCGCCATCGGCACCATGGCGATCAGCGCGGGCGTGCGGTCGCCGTAGTGCAGGGCCTTCTTCGCGCCCCCGGCCAGGTCACCGAGTGCCTCCAGCAGGATGGCTGCCCGCTCCCTGCGCACATCGAGCGGGAGCCTGAGCGCCGTCTGCTCGCGGAACCGCACCGTTTCCGCGCCGGCCGCGAGGGCGCCCGCGGCCTGCCGGGCCGAGTCCTCATCGAGGTAATTGGGCTTCCCCCCGCCCGACTTGCCGGGGACGGTGAACGTCCCGATGCGCGGCAGGTCGAGCAGGAACGGCGCGGCCAGGTCCGCGGTGTAGAACTGGTGCTCATGGAGCACCGGGGTGCTGATGCCCCGGGACATCACGCCCCAGTCGCCCGTCAGCTTGACCGGCTCGACCGACAGGAACGTGCCGACCATGAACGGCGAGTCGCGCAGCGTCGTCGCCTCGTTGTCGGCCTTGGCCGTCGCCTTCATGAAGCCGAACAGGTCGTCGTCGGGATACACCGCTGGATTGCCCTCGGTCGTCGCCTTCTGCGCCTTCCCCTCGGCCTTCCCGACCCGGGTAACAGGCGAGGGCACGGCCCCCCCGGCCACCATGGTCTCCCGCAGCCAGCGGCGGAACGCCTGCGCCGAGACATACGGGTAGGTCCGCCCGCGCACGCTCGCCTGCTTGACCTGGGCAGCGGTGCCGCCGCCCAGCCCGTTGTTCGGCGCGCCGGCCGTTACCGCCAGCACGATCTTGCCTGCCAGGTAGGTCATGCCGAAACCTCCTCAAACTCGTCGTCAGGGGGATTGGACGAAGGATCGGACTCCTCGTCCTCGGGATCGTCGGGGCTGGTCTTGTGCCCGATGGGCGCCCCGAGGTTCACCAGTTCGGCGACCACGTCGAAGTACAGCAGGCCGCGCAGCCGCCACCCGTTCAGGTCCGGTGCCAGCAGCGACTGGGCCACCGGCGTGATGTCCGGCGGGTTCCCTCCGTCGAGGAGCAGCCTGTGCGCCGCGTCCATGAGCAGGCGCTGCAGGTCGGTCCACCGTGAGGCGGCCTTCGCGTACTTGTTGTAGCGGCCCCGGGGGTTGGGGTCTACCATGATCCACGCCGTGATCAGCTCACGGGCCGGCTTCACCTGACCGGTGTCCATTCCGTGCACCACCTCCAAGTAGAGACGGCACAGCGCCCGCCATGCCGCCAGTGTCTGTCCGGTGAACCGCTCCAGGTTCCCTGCCTGCCGCAGCAGCTCGCGCTCCAGCCGGTCACCCGACGGCTGGCCCGGCCGGTCGACCGGGTCGAACAGCGTCCTCGCCGCCGCCGCGGCGCCGCTGGCCGTTACCGCGCCGTCCTTGTCCCGCCGGGTCAGCGCGCGCTGCAGCGCGCCCCAGCCCGCCTGGCACTCGGGCTCGGCGAACAGCCTGCGCAGGAACGAGGGGATCCCGCCCCGCGTCGCGGTCACCCGCAGCCACGCGTCCTGGTTGTCGTTCTTGAACAGCCACAGCGTGGACCCGGTGGACCTTCCGCCAAGCTCGCGCAGGGCCGCCAGCGTGACCGTCTCGGCGCTCGCGTTGGCCGGGAGGCTGGAGAAGCCCGCATGCTGTATGCGCCTCGCACGCTCCAGGTTCCGCTGCACGAACTGCCGCTCAACCGCGTTGGCCGGGCACGTCATGACCGTGGCCGACCCGGCGGTCACCCATGATCCGTACGGCAGCGCCCACATCGCGATTCGGCAGCCGCGGCACACCGGCCAGCCGGCCAGGCCAGGCGGCAGTGTGTTGACCGCCTTCAGGCTGTCGAACATCGGCAGCTTGTCCTTGCCCCACAGCGTGCTCGCCGGCTGACCGCAGAACGCGCACGGCGAGCCGGCGGCCCTGTCCGGGTCACCCGCGAACAGGCGCCCGACCACTAGGCGAAGATCACCGGGATCGCGGCTGCGCTTGCTGTGGGTAACCGGAGAGTTCGGGTAAAGGGCGAACAGTACCTTCCACCAGTCGTAGGCAGGATGCTCCTTGTCCACCACCGACGCGGCACGAACGAGGTCAGCGGCCAGCAGGTCCGCCACCTCGTCTAGCATCGCCGGAGTGACCGCCCCGGGATCATCGGCCCGCGCGAGCTCAGCCGCCGCCCGCGCGCCGCAGCGCTGCAGCGGGTGACTGGTCAGCCGGAGCACGGTATCGGCCTTGGTCAGGGTCATTGCAGCCACCCGAACCCCTGCACCGTATTGAGGCCGACGCCCCATTCGTAAAGCGCCCTGAGCAGCCTCGGGTCACCCGATATCCGCAGGCGCACGTTCGCGCCCACGCGCTTCGCGCCGGCCACCTCGAAAACACGGCGCGGCCCGGAATCCAGGACATCGACGCCGACCTCATCGGGCAGGCCCAGAACGTCAGCCTTATGCCGCAGGTTACGCGTCAGGAAGTCGGCGTACCCGCTGTCGTCAGGGAGCAGGAAACGCGACTCCTTCTTCACCAGGACCGGCGAAACCGAGATGAAGTCAGCATGACCGGAGCGGTAATCAGGCCCCGCTTCAAGTTCCTTTCCCTGAACGGTCAAGTTGGCGCCGCCCCACCGGATCTCGCTCAGGCCCGCGAGCCCTTTCATGAGCGCTGCCGCGATCTCCGGGACAGGCGATCCGAACCAGACCGAGCCCGTGCCCGAAGTCGTGTAGGTGCCATGACGGCGGGCCGCACCGACGAAGAGCGGCGGCGAAACCCCGACCGGCCGCAGCGTGCTTCCCCCCCAGCCCACGTCGTGCAGTTGCCGCGCGAGCCCCGGCTCATTGGCCCCGATCAGGGCGTAAACAACCGCCCGGGCCGGACCGTGCACATCCGGCCAGCTCATGACTGGCTCCGAAGCCGAAACATCTACCCGCACTCGTGCCATAGCCACCCCCGGGCAATGGGAATTCAGGAACGCCAAGATTCCCTCAAATGAGGGCTTCACTAACCAGACAGCCCGAAACCTGGGCCTAAAGCTAGCGCGCGACGGGCGTAACCGCAGCCGATTTCAGCAACAAGGCCGTCATTCTCCGGCATACGACAAGTATCACTAAATAAACCAACTGGTAATATCACCGGTAACGAGCAAGACCCATCAATTCCTAAGATTACTTCAAGATTGACAAATAGGATCAATCGGCAAGAAATCTAGAAGACATGCAAATGCGACACAATGGGGCAAGTCACGCCGACGAGTAGCGATCCCTCTAGGGGTAATGAGGAGCTACAGTCCTGATCTGCTCGCAGTTCATCGACCGGGCCGTGCCCGTGCTACCCCTCAAGGGATCATGACGGCTCATGCGCACTGCCGATCACTGACCAGGCAGCCTTTGCCATCCCTCCAGGTTCCGATCGTCCTCAGACCGGGACTACGCTACATGCCACCTAAGTGCTGTGCCAGTCAGCCGCCGCAACGCCAGCTTCGCCCCTCCAGCCGGGGATGTCGCTACTGTTGCTTCATGGGGGAACGACTGGCGCTGCCCATCGCTTTTCCGGCTTCCCACGTCGGCGTCAGTGGCCAAAGGTTCCGTGTTAGCTCGCGCACCCTGGTGACAGGTGAGTGCTTTGACTCGTACTTGCGGTTCGCCGCCGAGCGTATGCGGGTCTTCCACCGGCGCGCGGCTGGGATGCCGGGGCCGTGGACTGATGACCCCGTGCTGGCGCGGCACAAGTTCACCAACGTCTACCGGGCGGCCGACCGGGTCTCCCAGTACCTCATCCGCGACGTGACCTATACCGGGCCGCAGGACCCGGGGGAAGTCGTGTTCCGCGTCCTGCTGTTCAAGTTCTTCAACCGCATCGAGACGTGGGAGCTGGCCCCGGCGCGCTCACCACAGGGTCCCGTCCGGTTCCGCTGTGGGGACGCGCTTCCACAGGCCGAGCTTTTCGATGACCTCGGCCGGGCGGGGCAGCGGCGTGGTCGCCAGGCCGGTGACGGCCCCCGCGGGCACGGGCACCTGGTCGTTCATGCGGATCATCTCCCGCCAGGTGAGCACCTGCCGCCATGCGCGGGTGACCGCGTCGCCTTTACGGCCGGCCAGCCGCCCGGAGGCGGGCAGGTCATCGAGGGTGAGACCGCCGTCCAGGAGGGCGGCTGCCGTTTGGCGCCGATGCCGCGGACGCCCGGGATGTTGTCCGACGTGTCCCCGGCCAGTGCCCGGTAGTCGGGGAACTGAGCTGGGGCGACGCCGTGCCTTGCCCTCACCTCGGCGGGACCGGCCAGCCTCCTGCCCGCGCGGCGGGCGGTGTTCAGGACCCGCACCGACCCGTGTCCCGGCCCGGCGCCGCGCAGGAGCTGGCAGTAGTCCTGGTCCATGGACGCGATCAGCACGTCGCGGGACGGGCAGCTCGCGGCGAGGGTAGCGATCACGTCGTCGGCCTCGGCGTCGCTGACCTCGACCCAGGTGATGCCGAACAGGTCCAGGCCGGCCTTGACGGCGGGCAGTGCGAGGATCGGCTTCAGCGCCTCGCCGCCACCGGGCCGGTTCGCCTTGTAGCCGGCATCGGTCTCCTTGCGCTGCGCGGAGCCGTCTTGCCCGTCGAACACCACGACGACCTCGGGCCAGCCGGGCAGTTCCTCGTTGATGCCCTTCCTCAAGAGCGCGAAGAACATGAACTCCGTGGTCAGGTCGCGCTTGCCGTCCTCGTCGCGGGACCAGACCTGGGCCGGGGTGCCGAAGCAGGCCCGGAACAGCAGGTTGTGCCCGTCGACAAGCAGTAGGGGTACAGCGGACATGTCGACTCTCCCGTGGGTGACCTAACGAGTCGCCGCTGTCCGGGGCGGGCGGGTACCTGCGGCCCTACGCCGGACCTTCGTGCAGGTGGTTCCGAGCTTAGCGCTCCCCGGGATCGGCCGCCTGCGCCCGGGACCATGTGACGTCGCAGGTCGGAACTGCATGGCCAGGCGGTGCTGTTATGCGTGTGCAGGGAGTCGCGCTGCGAGCAGTGCCGCCGCTGCAGAGGCGGACGCGGTCAGCTGCTTTTCCTGTACTGCCGTCAGCGGCTGGCCGAGACCGGACTGGAAGACCATGCTGTTCAGGCCGGTGAGCGTCCCCCGGGTGACGGTCCCTGCAATCGGGCTGGTGAGGATTTCCGCCGCGATGTAGGCATCGCGCGAGTTGGTAGCGATGGAGGCGGCTTTGCCCATTGCGGCGTGCCTGCTGTCGCCCGGGGCGGCGAGTTCGGCTACGGTCAGGCCGAGGCACGCGGTGAACCAGGGATGCCCGGGGTCGCTGAATGCCAGGTAGGCGCTCGTCATGCTCGTATCGGACTCTGTGTAGCCTTCCCCGGTGAGTGCTCGCAGGCACAGGTGCACCACGTGTTCCCAGGGTTCCGAGGCGCTGGTTTCCCGGAGGACCTTCCGGGCTTCTTCCTGCTTGCCGGCGGAGGCATGCGCCAGGACTGCGACCTGGCGCCCGTCAAGGAGCCGCTGCCCGATGCCGTCGTGCTGTTGTGCCTGGCGTAGTGCGTCGGTCCATCGGCCTGCCTTGCACAGGGCGCGGAGGCTGTCGGTGAGCAGGACGGCCCACAACCATTGCATGAGTGCCTCGCGGGCGGGGACGGTGAGCGCGGGGAAGCTGACGGCCCGGCCGTCGATTACCGCCTGGCCGCCAGAAGACCGTGCGGCGTCGTAGAGGGACTGAAGGATCTGGCGGCCGGCGTCGGCCTCGCCGCCGCGGATGCGGAGGCGGGCGAGGTTGACCAGCGGCTGGAGGATCAGCTTCGCGGTGTTCTCGCCGCAGTGCGCGGGTCGCGCCGCCTGGCAGGCGTGGAACTGCGCCCAGCACAGTGCTCGGGCCAGGTCCGGCATCGCGCAGTCGCTGGCGATGAGCGCGGCGAGGTTGCAGGCCCCGGCCGCGCGCAGCGGCGCACCGGCGTCGTCCGCGGCCTGGCCCGCGAGCCCGGCAACGCGGGCCAGGCGCTCGGTGAGGGGACGGCAGGGCGGCTTCGGGCGCGGTGCGAGCGGGAACCGCCGGGCGGCCAGGCCGCCCGGCGCGTACCTGTTTCCCGCCGCGCTGGGCGCGGCCATGCCGGCTACCAGGCGATGGTGAACGTCGTGGCGGGCCGCGCCACCTGGACCGCGCCGGGCGCGGCGGCGGGTTCGGCGGGCACGCGGGTGGCGGTGATCACCGGTTCGGCGGGGCGGCGGGCGTCCCATTCGGCGAGGAGGCTGAGCGCGGTCTTGGCGAGCGCGGGAGCACCGGGCCCGCGGGCGTCGATTCCGAGTTCCCTGGTGCCGTCGCCGGCCGGCCGGGTGGTGATCCAGGCGAGGGCGCCGCCGTGGTACAGCCCCGCTCCGGCCCAGCGCAGGGCCGGGTCGGCGAGCCCGCTGCCGCGGGCATCCGGGGTGACCGACAGGCGACCGAAGCAGGCGCCCGCGCCGTGGCCCTGGGCGATCATGGTCAGGAGCCACAGGTCGAGGTGCGCTGCGGGCTCGTCGTCGCGCACGCGGATCCCCGTCCAGCGCTGGCCCGGCTGGCCGTGGAGGACGCCGGACAGGGCGGCGGCGTCGGGCTGGTCGGCGGCGTCCACCTTGAGCGCGGCCCCAGCCTCCAGCCTGATCTGCTGCCCGGCCTGCTCACCGCTGCCGCGCATAGCGACGAAGCCGCACACGTACGCCGAGTCGGCGACCATAGTCTGAGGGCCGGTGCGGCGGAGCCCGAGGGACCGGGCCAGGCCGCTGCCGTGCAGGCGGACGGGAACCACGATGCGGCCGTCGGTGGGGTTGAGCTGGCCCCACCAGGCGGCGGTGATGTCGGTTGCCTCGGCGGTGACGATGATGCGGTCGTAAGGGCCTTGTTCCTGATGGCCGAGCGCGCCGTCACCCACGATGACCTGGACGTGGGGGTAGCCGGCGCGGCGGAGGTTCGCGGCGGCCTGCCCGGCGAGGCCGGGATCGTACTCGATAGTGACGACTTTCCCGCCCGGGCCGGTGACACAGGCCAGCAGCGCGGCGTTGAACCCGGTCGCGGCGCCGATCTCCAGCACCGTGTTCCCGGGTGATATCCGCAGTTGCTCGAGCATCTGGGCGACGAGGTTGGGCGACGACGCGGAGCTTGTCGAGCTGCCGTCGGGGGCGCGCTGGGTGACCACGGGTTTGCGGCTGTAGGCGTCCTCCAGCGGGTGCCCCGGGAGGAACTCGTGGCGGGACACGGTGCGGAACGCGCGTTCGACGCCGGGGGTCTGGAACGTCCCCCTGCCGCTGATCCAGTCGGCGAGCTGACTGCGCAGCTGCGCGGCCCGGTTCTCCTCTGCGCTATCGATGGTGGTTGTCACGGCACTGACGGTAGCGGCGCTCCGGGGCGGCCCGCCGGAGTTGAGCGGCGTGCCTGCGCCAGGCTGGCTGCCGAAGACGGCCTGGCAGGCGGCAGCGGCCAGGAGTTGCTGGTCGGAGGCGGAGACGCCGTGTCGGTTGAAGAGGAACAGCAGGTGCTGGGCGAGCACCGCGCGCTGGCCCCGGACGAGGACTCCCCGTCCGGCCAGTGCGGCGATCTGTCGTCCGGCGTCCTCGAAGGCACTGGCCCATTCCGGCCGGTCATCCAGAGGGCTGCCGGGCGCGTCGCCGCCAGCGGACAGCAGGGCCAGCATCGCGCTGACGGTTCCGGGGTCGGGTTCCGGGGCCGGGCCGTGACCGTCGCGGCGGTGCGCGGCCATCTGCTCCCAGCAGTCGCCTTGCTCGTACCAGTCCTGGCGGGCGGCGCGCAGCAGGCGGGCGGCGAGGATGACGGGGATCTCGCGGAGCAGCCGGGGGCTGTTGCTGGCGAGGTGGTCCAGCAGGCGCCGGCTGTCGGCGGCGAAGAGCCGGTGCGCCGCGTCCATGGCGTCGGGGCCGCCGAACCGCGTGGTCTCGGGTTCGTAGGTGCCTTCGGTGACCGCGCGGGCGTCTCCGTTCACGGCGAGGGCCTCGGCGAGGCGGCCGGTGAGGCTGCCGGCGGGCGATTCGAGCCGGACGCGCCATTCGGGTCCCTTGCGGATGAACCACCAGCTGGCGATGTCGCCCTTGTCCTGCGCGGTGGTGAGCAGGGGGCCGAGGACGGCGACGGCGGTGTTCTCGGCTGCGCGCCAGTCGTCGCAGGTGTAGGTGAGCTGCTGCCACGGGCTGAAGGGCGTGTCGGTCACGGGCGTGCCTCCGTTGGCTTGGGGTGATCAGGTCAGTAGCAGGCAGCGGGTCCAGGTGCCCGCTGCCTGGGTGGCGAGGTCGTGCAGGGTGAGTGCGGCGCCGGCGTAGCCGTCGATCAGCCCGTACGGGTGGTCGCCGCTAGCGGACGACGCGAGGGGACCGGAGAGGGCGCCCGCTGCAGCGCTGAGGGCCGCGTCGCCGGAGTCGCGGGCGGCGTGCCAGGTGGCGGCGGTCGTGCCGGCCCAGCCGTGGCACAGGCCAGGGCCGGTCAGGAGGGCGGTCTGGGCCGGGTCCGTGACGCACCGGGCGAGAGCGTCCTCGGCCTCGGCCTGGCGCGGCTTGTCGCACAGGGCCAGGGCGGCGAGCTGCAGGGCGCGGGCGATGCCGGGGGTGCCGTAGCACCAGGAGGGGCGCCCTGGTCCTGGCCGGGAGGGGCGGCCCTGGCGTAGTTCGGCGATGGTGATCCAGGCCGGCCACCAGGGCCCGGCGGGGCCGGGCTGGCGCCAGGCGCCGAGGTGGTCGCAGATCCGGTCGATAGCGTCTGCCTGGCCCGGCACGGTGATCCCGTGGCGGGCAGACAGGGCAAGCAGTGCGAGAACACCCGAAATGCCATGTGCCACGCCGAAGTTGCCGTGACCGCCGGGGGTGCTGGTCGTGAGGTTGGGGTTGCTGCTGCTCCACCAGCCCGGTGCCGCAGGCCCGGCCGCGTCGGCGGCGGGCACGGGCATGGTGAGGCGGACCAGGTACCGCAGCACCTGCATCAGCAGCCCGGGGTCGGGGTCGCTGTGCAGGAGGCAGGCGCCCAGCCCGGTCAGGCCGCGGACGAGGTCGTACTCCTCCAGCGGCGGGCGGGCAGCGGCATCGATGCGTGCGTGGGCAGCGTGCAGGCGTGCCCTGGTCATGTCGCCGATGAGGGATTTCAGTGTCAGGCTGGCCTCGGGGTAGTGGCCGGGGGCGCTGGCGGCGATGGCGAACGCGACGGCCGGCGCGCCGAACCACAGGCCAGCGCGGGAGCCGTCGGTGACGCCGCCGGCGGCGGCCCGGCGCAGCCACGTGTGGGCTAGGACGAGGCTGCCCTGGCCGTTCTGTGCGCGGACGCCGTGCAGGATCGCCACGCCTGCGGCTCCCTTGGACAGCGACTGGCGCCGCCAGCCCTCGTCTGCGGGCGGTGGCACCGCGAGCTTCCCGGCCAGGCTGTCGGCCGCTGCGCCTAGGGCGAGGGTTCCGTTCACCGGTGCGGGGTGCATGGCGGCGGTGTCCTGCTGTCGGCGGCGGTATGGCGGAGCGCGCAGGCGCGGGCGAGCCGGTAGGTGAGGGACTCGGCCTCGCGGCCGGGTCCGTGGACCCGGTTGTGGTGCAGGTGCAACAGGGCCTCAAGGACGTCGGCGGGGTCGCGGCCGTTTTCGGCGAGCAGTCCCGCGTACGCTCCGGCCGCGCTGGCGCGTGCCCGCCATGCCTGGCGGACTGCGGCGGGCACTGCGTCGCCAGGGCCGGTGAGGGCGAGGGCTTGCAGCCGCGCATCGCGGGCGAGGGGTTCCCGGCCGGCGGGGACCGGGTGGTCGAGGAGCCACTGCATGCCGGCTTGGGGTCCGCCGAGGATCGCGGCGGCGAGGTCGGCCAGGCTTGCCGCGGTCAGCGCACGGGAGTCGGCTGTGCCAGCTGAGGCGAGTTGCGCGGCGGCCGCGGCGGAGTCGGCGGCGAACAAGGTCTCGGCGGCGGCGAGGGCCGGGCCGGCACCGAACCGCCCGGTCTCGGGCCGGTAGGTGTCCAGGACCAGGTCGCTGGCCAGTCCCTGGCGCCGCAGTTCCGCGGCCCACTGCCCGGTCCGGGCGGCGGCCTGCCCGTAGTCGGCGCCATGCAGCCGAAGACGCAGGTGGTGACGGGGGTCCCGGTAGCGGATGAACCACCACAGGGCCAGTTCGTCCCACCCGCTGACAAGGGCGGGAAGGTGCTCGGTCAGGATCTGGTCGAACAGGGCGGGATCGCTGTACAGGCGGGCTGACAGGACGGCGCCTGCCCCGGGCAGGTGCCCGTCGTCGCGGACAGCGGACGGAAGGGGGCCGTTGCGGGCGAGGAGTCTCGGCGGCGGGCCGGGCGCCACGGTGGCCACGAGCGGGACGGTGACCTCGTGCGCCCGCCCGCCGCACCAGGCATGGTCCTCCCGGGACCACGATTCGGAAAGGACCGCAGGCCCGCCTCGGTTGTCCAGGCAGTCGCGCAGTACGGCAAGGTCCATCGGCTCGTCAAGATTCAGCCGCAGTTGCCGGTCACCGGACCCGGCCGATACCCAGGCGGGCAGGCGCAGCCGGTCTCGAAGCCGCGCCAGCCCCGATGTCCACTCCTCCTGGCTGGCCTGCGGGCCGGGGAGTGCTCCGGCCGGGATGCGCCAGCGGGCCGGGGCCAGGACAGCCCGGCCCAGGCGGAGCCGGGGCAGGAACGGCATGCTGGCAGCGGCGCCCCAGTCGAACACTGCCGCGGGCGGGCAGTGGGCGCGGGGCAGCTCGAACAGCAGCCGTGCGACGGGCGGGACAGCGTGCCACGCAGGCGCGCACGCGATCACGGGTTCGACGAGCACCCGCCGCGACAGCGAGATCAGGTAAAACTGGTCGGCGCTGGCGGTCACGGCGAGGTCGTCGAGCGGAAACCGGGCGGGATCGTCCTGGCCGTGGTACTCACCGATGCTGAGCAGGTACGGCAGCATCCGGGGAACCCTGGTGACGTTCTCGGCTCGCGGGTGGCGGGGCGGAAACGACAGCTGCGCCGCGAGCGCGCCGCGGGTGACGACCGGGATACCCGCGTACAGCCCGGCCAGCCGCTCGCGCTCGCCGACGGCCAGCAGGTGCAGGAACCGGCCGGAGGCGGCCATCGCTGTGCGGCCAACGCCACAGACGGCGATCGTGAACGCGCCTTCGCCGATTGCCCCGGAACTGACGGCGCGGATGTCGACCGTGATGTCCATGTGCGGGACCGGCCGGGCCTCGGCGGGCTCTGGCCCGGCGATCTCCCCGATGAGCGCGCCGTCGAGTACGACCTCGGCGGCACCGTCGAGGGCCGCCTGCTGGGCCAGCGCGGCCAGCCGCTCGTCCCGGGCGCAGCGGCTGGCAGGCGGCGGGGCGGTGTAGTGGGCCGGCAGTCCCAGCCCGGTCACCGGGTTGAGGAGGTCCGTGACCGGGACGGCGGTGCCCGTGCCGTAGCGGTCCAGGAACCGGGTGCGGTAGTCCTTCCACCCGCTGGCGCCGTGCGGATGCGGGCTCAGCCGGGCCAGGGCGGACGCCGCCGCCGCTGCCTCGTTCGCCACGCGCGGCGAGGTCGTGACGTGGCAGCCGGCGTGCAGGTCGACGGCGACCGGATGCGCCGGGGTACCAGCTAGTTCTCTCATGCGCGCGGCGATCGCGCCGAGCCCGGCGGGAGCCGCGCTGCATAGCCTGGCGTGCGCTTCGCGCAGCGCTGCGGTCCTTTCGCAGCCGGGCTGCCCGCCGGCGCCGGCGGCGCTGAGGGCGTCCAGGACCCAGCCGAGGCTGTCAGGCGCGGTGGAGGGAGGCCGTACGTTGGAGACCAGCGCGCCGTATGCCATGAGCTGGCTGATCATCTCCTCGGCGTGGACGGCGGAGGCTGGCGCGAACTCGGCGGCGATTCGCTCGGCCAGCTCGCCGACCGCGATGGGCGCACGGGCAAGTCGCAGCGCGGCCTCAGCTGCGGGCGTACGGCGCAGCGAGATCTCGGCGGCCTGGTCCTGCGCGAGGGCGCTGGCCTGCGGCAGCCAGCCGACGATGATCCGGTTGCCCCGGGCGGTGAGCAGGTCGCTGGCGGTGACCCGCAGCCGGCGGCGCAGCTGGCCGTCTGCCTCAAGAGACGTAACCAGGGACGCCAGCCACCGGGCGTCCGCGCGGGCGCCCAGCCGGTGTTCCCCGCCCCAGGTAGCCGCCGTCGGGTCCCCGGCCGGGGCGGGCGCCACGCCGGCGAACAGCCCGAAGGGGGTCGCCCGGCCGCGCAGCCGCACCAGGTAGCGGGCCAGCGCCATCCCGGCGCGCGCAGCCTTCTTCCGGTCAGGCACCCCGCCGGACAAGATCTCCCCGATCGCCGCCGCCAGGCCAGGGCTGGCCAACGCAACCGCGCTTGTGAGGGCGGCCGACGCCCACGCCTTCGCAATGAACCCGTGCCACGAGGCCGGGTCATCACGGGCGACACCCTCCGGCCACGGCGCGGCCACGGGATCACCGGGGTCGCCGGCGCTTACGCGGATCATCGCCCCGTCGACAGCCCTGACCAGCCGCTGCACGGCACCGCTCCTCCGTCCGGGAGACAGGCGGCCCGCCCGCGCGGTGCGGGCGGGCCGTGGACGGCGCTGCCTGTCAGCAGTCCCCGTTGGCGAGGGTGTCGCAGCCGTCGTCGGTACTGCCCAGCAGCAGCGCCGCCTGGGCATCCGGGCCAGCGGTAACGACGCTGATGTCGAGGTCGAACGTGCTTCTAGCTGCGGAGGGGTTAGCGGGCATAACGGGTTGGTCCCTTCGTGAAGAGGTAGGCCGTGCGGTGTCCGCACTGTGGCCGGCGCCGCCCGGCTCCTGGGCTTGACGGTAGCTCTATGAAGACGGATGCTTCATCTGGAGTGCAACTCTTTGCAACATTGCTTCGGGAGGAAGCCATGCGGATCACGTTCGTCGCCAAGGACCCCGACAGCGTGCCGAACCAGTCGCCGACCCTTTACAAGACGGACCGCGATAGCTGGCTCGTTCAGGGCTGGGCTGTCACCGACCCCGCAGCGCTTGCGGAGATGAACATCCCGGAGGGCGAAACGGTGGTGGAGATCCCTGACCGGCTCGTTCCCTTCTTCCGGCGGGAGGGTTAGTGGGCCTGTCGTATGACGACTTCGACGCCCTCTTCCCGAAAGTCAAGCGTGAAGCCCTGCACCTGGAGATGCGGGACTGCTACGGCACCGAGGCCGAGATCCCGCACCTGGCGAAGTGGGCTGCGGGAGAACCTGATGACCTCGGCTGGCTCCAGCCGTGGTGCACCCTTGTCCGCGACGCCACCGCGGCCGGGAGGACTTTCCGGCGCGCGAGGGTTGTGTCCGAGCCCTTCAGCGACTACCAGCGCTGGGCTCACAGCCTCACCGGTCCGATGGTCGAGGCGGGGGAGGACATCCGGTGGGTGCCCCGTGCCCGGGTCTCGGAGCTGATGTTCCCCGGCAACGACTTCTGGCTGTTCGATGACGAGCTGCTGGTCTTCCTGGTGTTCGCCGGCAACGGGCTGGTCGTTGACCGGCCAGCCGCGACCGACCCCGGTCTCATCGCCCGCTGCCGGTCGTCGTTCGAGGCGGCGTGGGCCTTGTCCGTTCCGCACCACGAGTACGTGCTTGACCCGGGCTGATACAACGTCGCTGTGGCCGACGAAGACGTTCAGCAAGCGAAAGAGGCGCTCGGTGCCCGCCTGCGTGAGCTGCGCAAGGAAGCAAGCCTCACCGGGCGGGCGCTCGCACAGCTGACCGGGCTGCACTACACGAAGGTCAGCCGGGCCGAGAACGGCCGACAGTCCCTGACTGACGCGCAGATCCGCGCGTGGTGCGCGGCATGCGGTGCCGACGGCCAGGCGCCCGAGCTAGTCGTCATGGCCCGCACGGTCGAGTCGATGTACCGGGAGTGGCGCCGCCAGGCGCGGGCCGGCATGCGGTACCTCCAGGAGTCCTCGGCACCGCTGTATGAGCGGACCCGGTTGTTCCGGATCTACGAGCACACCGCCCTACCGGGCCTGTTCCACACCGCCGGGTACTCAACGGAGATCATGCGCTACTGGGTCCGGTTCCTCGGGCTACCAGATGACGCCGAGGCCGCCACCGCTGCCAGGCTTGCTCGGCAGAAGGTGCTGCGCAGCGGGCGCCGCCGGTTCATCGTCGTCTTGGCCGAGCAGGTGCTCCGGACCAGGGTCGGCACGCCGCAGGTGATGGCAGCGCAGCTACAGCACCTGCTGGAGGTGATGCGGCTGCCGAACGTGAGCGTCGGCATCATCCCGCCGATGGCAGAGCGGTACACGCTCGCGCAGGTGCCGTTCTGGATCTGGGACGACGCGCGCGTCACCATCGAGACGATCTCGGCGAGCCTGGAGATCACCCGGCCGGATGAAATCTCCTTGTACGCCACGGTATTCGATCAGCTTCGCCAGTCGGCTGTATACGGCTCTGAGGCCCGTGAACTGATCAGCGGGGCGATCGCCGATCATCTGCAACATTCTGCAACTTCCTAGCGTGAGAACAGCGCGCAGGGCTTCACTAACGGTACCCAGCTCGACACCCCGAGCATGCGAAGGGACGCAACGACTGGTGCATACACGTCTTGCACACGAGCCGCCCGCAGCGGTGTGATCCGCTGCCTGGAAGGTTCAGGGGGTGGCAGGTAAATGACCCGGGAAATCGTCACGGGGCGCATGGCGCACGTACTGGCTAGCCGACTGACTGCGCAGGGCTACCGGGTGGACTTTCCTGCCGGTCGCGACCCGGCGGCCTTCATAGTGGTCAGCCTGCCTGGAGGCCCTGATGTAGAGGTAACAGCCGAGGATGGCGGTCAGACCTCGTGCTACTACACGGGCCGCAGCACCGTTGAGGCGGCCGACGTAATCGCCCGGCTTGAAGCCTCCGGACACCCGCAGGGCCAAGCCGCTAGTGGCGAGACGTTGATCGGGGTTTGGGACGACGTTGCAGTCGAATGGCACTATCTGCCTCCAGAGGGTAAGCCTGCCAACGCCGACCAGATCAGTACCGCCTTGCTTGCTCATCTGACCGTTCTGGCTGTGAACCGTTCCGGCGGAGGGAACTAAGCGAGCCGACGTGCTCGGCAGTTGCGTTGCCGTGCACGCGTGGGCATCGGCCCGTCACCTCGGGCTGGGAACACTACGGCTCAGCCTGCATCGCGGCGCTCGCTGTTCGCGTACCGGCCGCCTTGAGAACGATGGCTTTAGCTGACCGCGCATCGCGGCGGCCGTTGCCCGCTTGGCGTCGTCGGGGCTGCGGCGCCCGCGATCGCCGCGCGGCTGCTCCGAATACCTACCTCCCGCGACCGGGCGGGCCGTTAAGGCTAGTGTGCGTCGTCAGCGCCGCCGGTCCATACCTTCGGCAGGCTGTAAGTGCCTGATCGGCAGCCATCAGTCCTGCCCGGTACGCTCCAGAAGCGGATCACAGCGGATACCAGGGCTAACTGGCAGCCCCAGAAATCTGTGTTTCACAGATTCGCTGCCTGATATGCTGATCCTGCTGGAATGTCAAGGAGGGGCACGTTGACCGACCGCATCGACAAGGCGTACGGGGCGACAGTCGCCAAGCGCCGGCTGTCGCGCCGCCTGGCGGAGATGCGGGAGGAGGCGCACCTGAAGCCGAACGAGGTGGATGACCAGCTCGGGTGGAAGCGGGGCAAGCTCGCCCGGATCGAGCGCAACGACTGGATCATCCCGAACGCCAGCTACATCCGCGACCTGCTGCGGGTCTATCAGGCGTCGGGCGACGTGCAGGCCGAGATCATGGACCTCGTCGACCGGGCGAGCGTCCGGGCGTGGTGGCGGAAGTACGCGCAGCCAGGCGATCCCAACCGGGTTTTCGACAGCGAGTTCGCCGGCTTCGAGTACGACGCGGCCCGCATCAGCGTCTACATGCCGCTGGTCGTCCCGGGGCTGCTGCAGACACCGCCCTACGTCGATGCTCTGGTAACTTCCGGCTCGAAGCCTCCCGCGTGGAGGGACCGCGCCAGGGAGACCCGGCTGCAGCGGCAGCAGATCCTGGACCGCACCGACGCGACAGCGCCCCGCCTGGTCGCCGTGGTCACCGAGGCATCCCTGCTGTACCGGTGGGGTGCCCGGGCCGAACGGCGTGCCCTGGTCGGCCACCTGGCCGCGATGAGCCGCCGCCCGAACGTGGAGCTGCGTCTGCTGCGCTTCGAAGATGGCCCGCACCCGGGCATGAGCAGCCTGATCAACATCTTCGAGTTTCCCGACGACCAGGACCCGGGCATCGTGTACCTGGAGACAGACAGTGCCATCCAGGAGATAACTAAGCCCGAGGATGTGCAGGAGTACACCGTGACTTTCGGCCGGATCCGGCAGGCCGCGCTCGCGCCGGCCGCGGCCACGACCTACCTCGAAAAGCTCGCTGAGACGTTGGAGTGAACAGCTGATGACCGATTTGTCTGCCGCGGAGTGGCGGAAGGCATCCAGGAGCACGGGAAGCAACGGCGGTTGCGTAGAGATCGCCGCGAACCTGCCCCGCGTGACCGCGATCCGGGACTCTGTACGATCTGGTGACGGGGCGCACGTCGTCACGCCCGAGGCGTTCGCCGCTTTCCTTCACGATGTCAAGGCTGGCCGTTACGACATCTGATCGTCGCCGGCCGGGCGCAGCCCAGGTCGCGGCGACCAGCCAGGCGCCAGGCTGAAAAGAGTCATCTGCGCTCGCCGCCGTTTCTCCCCAAGGCGTTCCCGAACCACCCGCTCGCCGACCGGCGAGAACGGTGCTGCTGCAGTTCCTGGCCTATGAGCTAAGCTGCGCCGACTATACGGCTGAAACGTCGCGCTAGCGTGCCGCGGTGAAGTCTTTCTCGTGGCCCGCCTTCGCGGGCCTTCTCCCTGTCCACTTGCGTTCACTGACAGCAACGCCCTATATTTGTACCATCTAATCTGTGCGACACGGATTTAGATGTGCAGAACCAGCAGTCGGCAGGCGCCCGCGCGGCAGTGCCGCGACTGCGGCGCATCCGGCCCGTCCTACGGGTTCCAGCCGGCAGCACTAGGAGGCAGCGCCAGATGACCCAGTTCGCCAGTAACGACACTTCCTGGTTAGGGGCGATCAATGCCGGCATTCACCGAAGACACCTGCCGAAGTAAGCGCCGCCGCACAGTACGCGTTATCTGGTCCCGCCCGTCGGCATCGCGGCCAGGCACGGAACCGCCGGACCACGCTGAAAGGTGGTTATACGCGCTAGTTCCGATCGCACTTGCGCATGAAGTCGATCGCACCCTGCCGATCGCGCAAGTTGATGCGCACCGGATCTGATCGCACCTGGTCGAGACCCGGCTGTGATGGGCCGGCGGGCCTCCGACCTGGGCCGATGATCAGCATCTCCTCGGTGCGGCTTTTCCCTGCCCCATGACTGCGATCAGGACTCGTGCGTAACAAGCGCTCGGCAGCCATCCCAACCGCGATCCATCCTGGCGCGCAAACGCGATCAGTTCTCGCGCGTGTAATCACTTATTAGGGGACCGGAATGGTCGCTGACCTGAAAGAGGGCTCTGGTGCAGCGTCGGCCGATCCCGTGCAGCGGTCACTCATCTGGCGGATGACCTTCCCCGGTCGTAAAGACCAGCCCGGCATTGTCCGGCGCGAACTTGCAGGCGTCCTGCGGGAGCACCCGGACCTCGCTGAGATCCTCTTGGTGGCGTCAGAGCTGTGCACCAACGCGGTGGTTCATACCCGAAGCGGCGACCTGGGCGGGACCTTCGATGTCGCGGTCACGGCCATCGGCGAGGAGTCCCTGATGGTCGCGGTGACCGACGAAGGAGCATCGACCGGCCCCCGCCTCCTCGCCCCCAAGCCGACCCAGACCCACTTCCGCGGCCTTCAGGTGGTCGAGGGCCTCTCGCTCAAGTACGGGGTTGACGGAGGCGCGGAAGGGCGGACTGTGTGGGCACTTTTCGCCCCGCTCAGGCAGGTGGTGCCTTGCCCGACGGGGCGTACAGGGGCGTGTTGACACGACGCGGTGGACGGTCCGGGCCTGGTAGATGACCGCATCTCCTGTCGTGGCCGGAATCTGGGGATGTGGATGTGGAGGATCGGATGGCCTGGAGAGTGCAGATGTTGCTTGTCGATGACCTTGACGGTAGCGACGCGGAGACCACGGTCCGTTTCGGGCTAGATGGCTCGCAGTACGAGATTGACCTGAATGGGGCCCACGCGGAAGACTTGCGTGGATCGCTGGCCCCTTATGTCGGATACGCCCGGAGGGTCTCCGGTGGCGCCGATGAGCCGGACAGCACTCAAGTACGGGAGCGGGGCAGGGCCAGGATATCTTTGGGCACCCGGCCGCGGTCCTTGACCTCGATGCCGTCTCTCCGCTAGAGCGCGTCTACCGGCAAGTAATCTACGGTATGCGACAGTCCGTGCCAGCCTGGCGGCACGCTAGCGGGCCGCATCATCGAACTCGCCCTTCTTGGCGCCGTCGAGGAAGCATTCCCACTCGAAGCTGGTGAACACCGAGATAAGGCCGTCGGCGCTCTCCTGGGAGCGCAGCAGCACCCAGTCCGTCCCTCGTGCTGACACGAACGCTACCTGGATGGTGCCGGGGCCTTGGCCTGAGCCCTTCCACTCCACGTCCGCGAGGGTGATCCCGAGTTCGCTGACTGTGGGCTTTCCAACCATGCCAGAACCTTACATTCCCAGCTTGGTGGCTACGCCGGCGTAGAACCACCGGGATGCGTCATCGTCGGCGGTCTCGGGGTCATCGCATCCCCACAGGCCCACGAAGGCTACGCCTGGCGCGGCGCCCGCGTAGGGCGCGGCAAGCTTGAGGCCGGAGAAGAAGCGCTGGATTTCCGCCTTCGTCCGAGTCTGGTTGACGCCGGCGGAGCTGTGCGCGTACTCGCTTTCTACCCGTTCAACCTGCGACTCGACTTTGTGGTCGGCAGTCGGGGCGGACAGGGCCAGGCAGCTGCCTGGCGCGAGGGCCGCCATGTGCTGCGCGACGCGGGACCAGGGGTCATCCTCGTCGGACACGAACTGGGTCACTGCAACGACCAGCAGGCCGGTCGGGAGGCGCGGGTCAATCAGCCGCATGGTCTCCGGGCGGCTGAACAGCGCGCCGGGCTGCCGGAGGTCCGCCTCGATCACCGCCGTGCCGGGAACCCCGTCGAGCATGCGCGAGCCCCGGGCGACCGCGGCCGGGTCGTTGTCGGTGTACAGCACCCGGCATCCGGGCGCTACCGCGCGGGCCACCTCGTGGGTGGGCCTTTGCGCGGGAAACCCGGCGCCGATGTCGATGAACTGCCGGATGCCCCGCTCTTGGGTCATCCACGTGACGGCCCGCATCAGGAACCCCCGGTTGGCCGCGACCTGCCGGATCACGGGGAGCGCCGCGATGATCCGGCCCGCGGCCTCCCTGTCGGCGGCGGTGCCGGCGTCGCCGCCCAGGAGACAGTCGTAGATTCCCGCGGGGCTCGATGTCTGCGGGTCGCGGGGCTCCTCGGTGGCTTCGCTCATCGGTGCCTCCCTGGCAACGGCAACGTGGGACGACAGGTGGCCGCCGGGGCGGCCTGTGCCGCGACGCGGTCCTCGCGCCCTGGCAGGTGAGCGGACACCCGCAGGACACGGCCAATATCTTGCTCCCGTGAGTTACAGAGTGCAAGATTAAATCCGTGCTGCATAAATCGTATGGCATGAAGAAAGAGGTGACTGCTTGTGTCACGGAGCGACGCCGGGCTGGCCGAAGAGGAGGCCCGGGCCTACGGCACTACAGTCGCGAAGCGTCGGCTGTCGCGTCGGCTGGCCGCGATGCGGGTGAGAGCGGGCTTCAGCCCCAACGAGGCCAGCGACAAGCTGAACTGGAGCAGGGGCCGGCTGCAGCGGATGGAGGGCAACCAGTGGCGCCTGCCGGAGCCCAGCTACATCAGGGACCTGGCCCGAATTTACGGTGCCGGACACGCTGATGAGGCGGAACTGCTCGACCTCACGATGCACGCGCGGGCCAGGCAGTGGTGGCGCGCGTACGAAGACGTCTTCGGCAAGGACGACGAGTTCCCCGGCTTCGAGAACGACGCGGCCCGCATCGGCACCTACATGCCCCTCGTTTTGCCCGGCCTGCTGCAGACCCGCCCGTACACCGAGGCCCACATGCGGGCCGGTTCTAAGCCTCCGGACTGGCGTGCGCGAGCCCTGGAAGCCAGGCTACGGCGCCAGCAGATCCTGGACCGGCCCCGCGCTGCCCCCTGGCTAACGGCCGTGATCACCGAGGCATCCCTCGCCTACCACTGGGGGACCCCGGCTGAGCGCCGCGACCAGCTGAACCACCTGATCACCATGAGTTATCGCCCCAATGTGGAGCTGCGTCTGCTGCGCTTCGAGGATGGCCCGCACCCGGGCATGAGCAGCCTGATCAACATCTTCGACTTTCCCGACGACCAGGATCCCAGCATCGTCTACCTGGAGATCGACACCGCCTTGCAGGAGGTCACGAGCCCGGAAGAAGTCCGCGCCTGCAAGGAGGTCTTCTCCCGCATCTGCGCGGCCGCGCTCGGGCAGTCCGCAACCCGCAGCCACCTTGAAAGGCTCACCTATGCCGGAGGATGAGGCAGTGCCGACGACCGCAGACCAGGCCGCAGCCCCTCAAGAGCCTGCATCGGTCTGGCAGAAGGGCCGGTGCAGCGGGGCGGGAAAACGGCTGCGCCGAAGTCCTTGGGGCCAGGCCGAATGAGTGCGCCTCCAGACGGCACGGGCCGCAGCCGCTCTGCCTGCTGAGCCAGATCTCGCGTTCCCCTTGCACCATGGCTTATCTGTGCTAAAGAATCTGTGCAACACGTATTAGAGAACTCAATTAGATCAAGGACCAAGGGGATGATCGGGGCCCCCACGATCCGTCCCCTTGTTTGCTCCAGATCCGAGACCAGCGAGCTGCCCCGCCAGGATGTGAACGATCATGCCCCTCCCACGGCCCCTACCGCTCACCGCGCGAACCCTCAGCGCGACGGGGTGTATCCGCTGATGGCCCCGCGGGTGATTCCGGCCGAGAAGATGAGTGCTGGCGTCCCGGCACGGGGCGTAGCGTGGCCTGTCCGCGCCGGGGCGGTGCCACCGCTTGCTGCGGCGTTCACCGTCCGGACCGACAGCGTGCCGCGGATTGAGTCCCTGCTTGAGCCGGGCGGCACGGTAGCTCTCGTCCCCGGGCCGGAGGGGGCGGGGGACGCGGCTGGCTGGCTCGGGTCGTGCGGTAAGACCCAGCTCGCGGCCTACGTGGCGGAAACCCTGTGGCAGTCACGCGGGGTCGAGCTGCTGGCCTGGGTGAACGCCTCCGACCGGGCGTCGGTCCTGGCCGGGTACACCGAGGCCGCCGCGCAGCTGGGGCTGGACGACGGCAGCGACGCCGAGCTGGCCGCGGCGCGGTTCCTGGGCTGGCTGGGCAGCACGGCCCGCCCGTGGCTGGTCGTGCTGGACGACGTGCGGGACGCGGCGGACCTGGACGGCCTGCTCCCTGGCGGTCGCGCCGGGCGGGTGCTGGTCACCGCCGCGGAGGGCGGGGCGGTTCCCGGTGCGCGGCTGGTCACGGTGCCCGCCTTCAGCTTGCGCGAGGCGATGTCGTACCTGTCCGGCCGGCTGACCACTTATCCGGAGCATCGCAACGGGGCCTACGACCTGGCCGAGGACCTGGGTGCCGAGCCGGCCGCGCTGGCGCTGGCCGGCGCGGTGATGGCCGGGTCGGAGACGGGCTGCCGCACCTACCAGGCCCGTTTCGCCCGGCACCGGGAGCGGCTGCTGCGGGCCGCGGCCGGCGGCCGGCGGCTCCCGGCCGCCGCGGTCGCCTGGATGCTGTCGGCGGAGTTCGCCGAGGAGCTGCTGCCCGGCGGCGGGACCTGGCCGCTGCTGGTGCTGGCCGCGCTGCTGGACAGCGGCGGGATACCCCTCGCCGTGCTCGCCGGCCCGGCCGCCTGCCGGTACCTCGCCGGCGCCGGCGTCGCGGCTGCGGACGCGCAGCGGGCGCGGTCGGCGGTCGGCGCCCTGGAGCAAGCCGGGCTGGTGACCGTCGGCCCGGCGGTGCAGATGAGCAGGCCGTTGCAGCCGGCGGAACTGCTCGGCCGCGCCGCACGCGCGGCCGCCGACGCCGTGCTTGAGGCGTGGCCGGATGACCAGCCGCGGTCCGTGCTGGCCGGGCAGCTGCGGGCCTGCGCGGCGAGCCTGCTGCGCCATGCAGGCGACGCGCTGTGGGACGGCGGCAGCTGCCACCGGGTGCTGCTGGCCGCCGGGCAGAGCCTGGCCGCCGCCCGGCTCACCGGCCCGGCGGTCTCTTGGTGGCGGGAGGTGGCGGCCCGCAGCGAGCGGCTGCTCGGCCCTGACCATCCCGACACGCTGACCGTCGTCGCGGACTGGAAGAACGGCCCGCACACCCTCACCTACCGCCAGGCCGAGTACACCTTCGGCCTGGTCGCCAGGGCCCTGAGCAAGGACAAGCCGGACGGCCTGCCGTCGCCGGAGCTGCAGGCGGCCTGCGACGGCCTGCTCGAGGCCTCGGTCCCGGGCCAGTTCAAGAACGCCAGCCGGCCGCTGGCGGTGGACTGGACGGACCTGGAGTCATTCTCCCGCCCCCCGCCGCACGGCACCCGCGACTGCGCCGGCCCCGAGGCGTCCTGGGGCCACCGCAGGAACAACCTGCTGCGCAGCGCCGACGAGCTGTTCTTCGGCTACTACTTCTCCGCCGGCACCATGGAACGCGAGGAGAACGGCCCGCAGGTCCCCGAGCTCACCCGGCGCATGACCGTGTGCTCCTGCCGCCGCGACCCGGCCCGCGCCCTGGTCCCGGTCCTGACCGCGATGCCCCGCCAGGGCATCCCGCTCGGCGACCTCCTCGCCGACTCCGGCTACTCTCACCGCGACGCGGATGCCTGGGCGCTGCCGCTGCGCGCCGCCGGGGCCCAGCTGGTGCAAGACCTGCACCCGCACGACCGCGGCCCGAAGGGCACCTGCCAAGGCGCAATCATCAGCAACGGCAACCTGTACTGCCCGAAGGCACCCCGTTCGCTGCTGGAGCTCAGCCCGCTGGCCCGGGACGCCACCCGCGGGCAGGCCGCCGCCCACGACGGGAAAACCGCCGAGCTGGCCCGCTACAAGCTCGGCAAGATCACCGCCGACGACGCCGGCGGCTACCACCGCGTGCAGTGTCCCGCGGCGATGGGAAAGATCCGCTGCGCGCTCCGGCCAGCCTCCATGACCCTCGACCGCGGCCGGCCCGAGATCCTCACGCCCCCGGAGCACCCCCAGGCCTGCTGCACCCAGCAGGCCGTTACCGTCCCCCGAGGTCAACGCGGAAACCAGGCAGAAGCACGACTACCCCTCCGCGGCCTGGCGCCGCTCCTACGCCCGCCGCACCGCCGCCGAGCGCGGCTTCGCCACCGCCAAGGACCCCGCCAGCAACGACATCTCCCGCGGCTGGTGCCGCCTCATGGGCCTGGCGCCCCTGACGCTCTTCGCCGCCACCCTGCTGATCGCCCGCAACCAGCGCATCCTGGCAGCCTGGGACGCCCGCCAGGAAGACAACGCCCGCCGCGCCGCGAAGGGCCTGCCGCCCAGGACCCGCAAGCGACGCCGCAAGACCCTCACCATGCTCGCCACCGGGCCACCCTGACCCCCGGCAGCCGCGCCGCCAGCACGATCACCAGCACCACGACAGCGCCAGCACGCCACCAGCGCGCCACCAGCAACCCCAGGACAGCAAATAGGGCGCCTCCGGCGCCCTATTCAACAACCCAGCCCGGCAGGACCACCATCCCGCTCCGAAGCCAGCCCCAAACGTGAACTCGGTCCCCACTCAAACGTGAAGACCTCGTGGAGCCGGTGAGCGGATTCGAACCGCTGACCGTCCGCTTACAAGGCGGATGCTCTGCCTGCTGAGCTACACCGGCCGGCGACTGCCGCGGCTCGG
>Ga0335078_10002100_pt1 | contig 30210 bp, 28 predicted proteins | sample Lox_Sample_32_FD_206711 | JGI IMG/M metagenome (GOLD analysis project Ga0335078, IMG submission 206711) | Soil microbial communities from Loxahatchee National Wildlife Refuge, Florida, United States - Lox_Sample_3.2 | ecosystem: Environmental > Terrestrial > Soil > Wetlands | place: USA...
TCATCTGTACCCCATTTCCTTATAAGGAGCAACTAACAGTGGTTGACACTGAGGAGCAGTCCGTGAAGGGCGTCATCCGTCAATGGGTCAAAGTCGAGCTGAGCGGCAGCGGCTGCAAGCGGTAGGCAATGGCAGCCCGAAGCGGCGTGGAATATGAGTAGGCCGGTGAACCGTCAGATGCGCTCGAGGATCCGCCTCTACCGAGTATGAGGGCTACGGGCGCGGCAAATCGGTATAGACTGGTTTCCGTTTCGAGATCCAGAGGGAAATCTCGGATGATGCGGCCTTTACTTCTCCCGAAAACGCTGCGTGTCTTATGACTTCTTCCAAAGACGTTTTGACATTCGAGGATCTGACTCAGCTGCTCGAGACCAGCAAGCAACTTGCCTCCGAGGTCAGCTATGCGGAATTGCTTGACGCAATCCTCCTGCGTGCGCAGCAGCTCACCAACTCTCCCGAGGCCTCCATCCTTCTTTACGACTCAAAGCGGGACGGCCTCTATTTTGCAGCCGCCACCGGAGAAGAGGGTCCGATGCTTATGCGCGAATACGGTGAGTTCTCGGAGACACGTGTCCCACTTCACAGCAAAGCTGGAGTCGTATTCAAGACCGGGAAATCGATCATTGTAGATTCGTTGGCGAATGATCCCGAACATTTTAAAGGGGTGGACAAGCGGACCAAGAAGAGAACGAAGTCCATGGTCTGCGTTCCTTTGGCGGTCGCCGATCAGAGTATCGGCAGAGTTCGCCGCATTGGAGCCATTCAACTGCTCAATAAAGGCGGTGGAGACTTCACGGAACGAGATCGAGTCTTGCTCGAATCGTTCTCGGACCAAGCCGCTGTGGCCATCCGCAACGCAGCAGTTTTCAGGGATCTGCTCGCTCACATGGGATTGTACAGCTCCCGGGGTGCGCAAGATCTGGTCGACCAACTGAATGCTCCAGCTCAACCCGAGATGCTGACACTTTTTTTTGCCGATATGAGGGGTTTCACCCAACTGTGCCAGGTGCTGAACGATGCGGAACAAGTGCAAAGCCTGCTCAATTCATTTCTGACGGTCCTCACGGAGCGGATTTTGGAGCACGGGGGCATCGTCAACAAAATACTCGGCGACGGCGTTCTCGCGTTTTTCCGGCAGGGTGACAGTGCCGTGCGAGCCGTAAAATGCGCATTTGAGATGATCGATAAATTCGCGCTTCTCCGGGAGCAGTGGGACGCGGAACACAATCAGGACTTGTCTTTCCTCGATATTGGTTTCGGAATCGTGACCGACAAGGTAATGCTCGGCACAGTTGGTACGGGACGGATTCGCGATTTTACGGCAATTGGGCCGGCGGTGAATCTGGCTGCAGCGTTTGAGAAGAAGGCCCGCGGCGGTATGCGTATCCTGGTCAATCAAGGCACATGGATGGCAGTGCAAAGTCTTGTAAAAGAGGTGAGCGGGCCGATGACTTTTGAATTGCGAAAGCCCGATCAGCAGGTCGCTATTCAGTACAAGATGTATCACGTCATCAGCTTGAAGGATGCCGATAGTACATCCGATCCGGTCCGCCCGCGGGCGTCCTCGGATTTGCTGAAGATATTTCTCTGTCACTCTTCCGCCGACAAACCTGCGGTCCGAAGGCTCTATCGAAGGCTTGCGGGAGACCACTTCCAGCCGTGGCTGGACGAGGAAGATCTGTTGCCCGGCCAGAACTGGCACGAAGAGATACGGAAGGCCGTGCATGCCACCAATGTGGTGATTGTGTGCCTTTCAAAAGGAGCCATCGCGAAGACAGGCTACCTGAACAGGGAGTTGCAATACGCGCTCGATGTGGCGGAAGAGCAGCCCGAAGGGGAAATTTTCATTATTCCACTACGAATCGAAGACTGCGACGTTCCTGACAGGCTGGCCAAATGGCAGTGGGTCAACCTGTACGATGAAAGGGGCTATGAACGGTTACTTCGAGCCTTGGAAGCACGCTCAATTTCTTTGCGACAAAGTTAGAGTTGACTTAGCCGGCGCTAAATCCGCAGTGATCCTTTAAACAGCCAGAACAACTCAATAATCAGAATAATCACCACGAGAAACTCCAGCACAAACGCGCGGCTCTGGTGGAACTGGTCAACCATGAAGCGGTAGAGTTCTTCGGCGGTGTGGACTTTCTGGTTGACCAGGTCTTTGTAATCCGTCACGCCGATCTTCGACGCGGCCACTTTGTAGAGGCGCGCCGAGAACATGTCGCTCAGGAACTTGATGGCGTTGTCGGCGCGCTCGGTGAGTTCGTCCACGTCAAGCAGCACGGTGTGCAGGCGATTGGCGCGCCTCGCCGTCCGCCAGCGTGCCCAAATCCCGGTTGAGCCGTGCTCCATGAATTCGTAGACGCTTTGCAGTTCGCGCGTCAGCAGCTCGTCGTAGTGGCGGAATTCGAGGAGCTGCGAGTTGGCATATTCGAGGAGCTGGATGGCAGTCTCTGCGCCCGCCTGGCTGTCATAGAGAAAAGCCGCATTCCAGCCGATTACCGTCAGATCGTTCGGATAGTAGGAAATGCGAGACTGCAGGATTTCTTGGCACTCGCCGTCGGACAGAGGCACGGTTTCGCCGCGCACGATCTGGGCGATGCGCCCCCGCTCACTGGCGAGGAGTTGTTCCGCCGAAGGATTGTCGGCAATCTCGCGCACGTGAAAGACAAAATAGTCTTCTGTCAGCCAGTCGGCGTAAGGATCCGCATCTTTTGCTTTCGTGTTGTCGGGATTGGATTCGTCAGACGTGGCGACGTTTGGCTCGGCCTGGTACGGTTTGACCAATGCGGGATAGGCGCGGTCGAGTTTGCGCTCGACGATTTTCTTGGCGAAGGCGGTGAAGTCGGTATCCCAGACCCAACGGCTGGCGAGGCGAACCAGAGTGTCCCAGTCGCCGGTGAAGGGCAGCTCAAAGACTACGCTGAGCACGCCGTAATCGTAATACTTGATTTGCGCATCGAGTCGCTCGCCGCTTTCAAGAACTAGCGGCTCGACTCGCTCGACGACCGGCGGACGCTGGTAGCGAACATATCCCGGAGCGGGATGCTTGAAGCTGGCTTCCTGGCGGCGGGCGCCGAAGATCGTGCGCAGCTGGTCGAGACGAATTTCTTCCGAGACATCGAACTGAATCAGGACCAGGACGGAGCCCTGGAGGGTTTTGTAGCGGGACTGAGCAGTCAAGGGCCCGGAAACCAACTGTGGCGGAGACGCCGGTGTAGCCGGCTGAAGCGGTGGGGCAAGAAGCGTGCTTTTTTCGGTTTCCATCAGGCCAGCCCTGGAGCCGGGGAGCTATTTAGTTATGTTAACTCATCGCGCGGCTACCTGATTGGCGAGCCGACGCCCCTGAAAGACACCCCCGGCGGCATAACGCCGATTTCAACATGCCGCTCGATTCCATTTCACTGATAACCCTTTGTTTTTAGTTGGATAAGAGAAACGAAAAAAATCCTTGCATAAATCATAGTGTTATAGTTAACTATAACACTATAGCTCAACAGCTCGACGGTTAGTTTGGGTGGGCACACACTCAAGCCCGACGAAAGCTAAGAAAGCTTAAGGAGAATGAAAATGAGATCCCTTCGTTTTAGATTGTCCGTTGCCTGGCTCGTGCTTGGCAGTTTGGCGTTAGCACAATCCGAGGCACACAAGTCCGAAGTTCCCGTTCCCTCTGAGGCACAGAAATCTTTCACAACTATCAAGACTCTGGCGGGAGAGTGGGAGGGGCAGGTGACGGTTCCTGACGCACCGGCGATGTCAGGGGCCAAAATGCATGCCTCGCTGCGCGTGACCTCGAGAGGAAACGCTCTCGTACATGAGTTCCAGGAAGCGGGTACGCCGCTCGATGCGACTAAGTATGACCATCCGGTCACGATGCTTTACGTGGATGGAGACGAGCTGACCTTAGTTCATTATTGCGACGCTGGGAACCGGCCGCGCATGACCGGGAAGATGTCGCCGGACGGGAAAACGGTGGAGTTCGAGTTCAAGGACATCAGCGGGAACCCGGCATACCACATGCATCACTCCGTGTTTACGATTATCGATGCCAATCATCACACCGAGGATTGGACTTTCATGATGAAGGACAAGCCGATGCACGCGCACTTCGACCTGCACCGGACGAATTGAAGCGGGGCGGTAGGTGCGGCCGTGTTTTTCATGTATACCTGGAAAGCCAATGGACCGTGAGTGGAACGACAGTCAGCCGATTTACCGCCAGCTTCGCGACCGCGTGGTCGCGATGATACTCGACGGAGCGCTCAAGGAAGGCGACGCGCTGCCTTCGGTGCGCATGGTCGCGGCGGAATACCGGGTCAATCCGCTCACGGTCCTGAAGGGTTATCAGCAACTGGTGGACGAGGGACTGGTCGAGTCAAGGAGAGGCCGTGGCATGTTCGTGAATGACGGCGCGCGCCGCTTGTTGCTGGAGGGGGAGCGGCAGAAATTTCTGGGAGAGGAATGGCCAAGAATTCGGGCGACCATACAACGCCTTGGCCTAAAGGCAGAGGAATTGCTGGACGGCACAGGCACACCGCCGCACCCCAATGTTGCGCGGGATGCCGAATCGGATGCCGCAGCCTCGAAAGCCGCCGAGCCGGACTCGACGGAGGAGGAGCGCTAAAACCATGGCATGCATAGAAACTCGCGGTCTCCGCAAGGCTTTCGGCACCACCATCGCGCTGGATGGTGTCGACATGAGGGTGGAAGAGGGCCGCATCCTGGGCTTGATTGGGCCGAATGGAGCGGGGAAGACTACGGCCCTCCACGCGATGCTAGGACTAACTGCCTACCAGGGAGAGTTGAGGGTGCTCGGGCGCGATCCCTGGAGCGAGCGCGACCGGCTTATGAATGACGTCTGCTTCATTGCCGACGTTGCGGTGCTGCCGCGCTGGATAAGAGTTTCGCAAGCGATCGAGTATGTTGCCGGCGTGCATCCGCGCTTCGATCCCGCCAAGGCGGAAAGCTTTCTGGCGAAGACCACGATCCGCCGCGGAAGCAGGGTTAGGGAATTGTCGAAGGGGATGGTGACGCAGCTTCATCTCGCTTTGGTTATGGCCATCGATGCGAGATTGCTGGTTCTGGACGAACCGACGCTAGGCCTCGACATCATCTTTCGAAAGCAGTTCTACGATTCGCTGCTGAACGACTACTTCGACCGCAACCGGACGATTGTGGTGGCGACACACCAGGTGGAAGAGATCGAGCACGTGCTCACCGACGTCATGTTCCTTGATCGGGGACGCGCCGTATTCAATCGGAGCATGGAAGAGGTGGAGTCACGCTACCAGGAGGTGATGGCGCGCTCCGAGCAAGCGGCGGCGGCACGGGCGCTCAAGCCTATGTACGAACGGCAGGCTTTTGGTGGCAGCATCCTGCTGTTCGATCTGAAGTCCGATGGGATAGATCGTCAGCGGCTGGCCGCGTTCGGCGAGTTGCGTACGCCCAGCATCGCCGACCTGTTCGTTGCAGTGATCGGCAATCAGCGTGATGCTCAAGGAGCCGTGCAGTGAATACTCAATCGAATGCCGCCCCTGAGTCGCCCGCCATATCGCCGGTCATTGCCCCGGCGTCTCTGCCGTGGAGCCGGCTCCTGTACTGGTCGATCCGTCGCGAACTATGGGAATACCGGTCCATCTATATTGCGCCGCTGGCGGTCGCCGGCGTAGCGTTGCTCGGCTTCTGCGTGAGTTCGTTTGTGGGCATTTGGGAAGCCCCGCTGAGGCTCAACGTGGCGCATGCTCAGACGCCATTTGACATGGCGGCGGGTGTGATGATGCTCACCGGCATCGTGGTGAGCGTTTTTTACTGCCTGGACGCGTTGCACGGCGAGCGCCGGGACCGCAGCGTTTTCTTCTGGAAGTCGATGCCGGTTTCCGATCTCACAACGGTTCTGGCGAAGGCGAGCATTCCTTTCTTCGTGCTGCCGGTTATCGTGGCTACCGTGACGCTCGCAATGCAGGGGATCATGCTGCTATTTGGCACCGCGGTCGCGGAGGCGGGGGGCAGCGCGGGAGAACTCTGGAGGAGCCTCCCGGTCTTCCAGATGTGGGGCCTGCTTCTCTATCACTATGTGACCGCGCATGTGCTTTGGCCTTTTCCGGTCTATTGCTGGCTGTTACTTGTGTCGGGCTGGGCGAGGCGCGCGGCATTCCTTTGGGCGGTGCTGCCAGTGTTGGTCATTGGCGGTTTCGAGAGAATGGCGTTTCACACTTTTCACTTCGCCGAGATCGTGGGCGGGCAACTCATCGGGAATGCGCCTGTGATGGATATGAGCGCGGGCAACATGGGGCTTGACCCGATGACAACGCATGTCACTGTGGGCAGATTTATTTCCAGTCCAGGTCTGTGGATCGGTTTGGCGTTGGCGGTCGTGTTTCTCGCGGCGGCGGTAAGGCTGAGACGCAATCAAGGACCGATCTGATGCGGGCTCATGACGATTTGCGCGCCTGAGGAGAAACGACAATGACATATTCACCCGCTCTCATTCTTCATATTTGTGGTGGGGTCATCGGTGTTGTCTCCGGCTCGATCGCGCTCATTGTTCGCAAGGGATCTCGATGGCACCGCAAGTCAGGCGACATATTTGTCATATCGATGCTTTGCGTGGCCGCTGCCGGCGCGTACGTGGCGTTTCCAAAGTGGCAACCGCCCAACATCGTCGCCGGCGCCTTCACGTTCTACCTGGTCGCAACGGCCTGGTTGACGGTGATGCGGAAAGAGAATGCGACGGGCCGCGTCGAAGTAGGATTGCTGCTGCTCGGCTTGGCGGCATGAGTCAGCAGCCTGGTCTTCGGCTGGGAAGCGGCGAATCAGACGACGGGATCAATGGCTGGAGGTCTGGTCGCACCTTATTTTGTTTTTGGTTCGGTGGCGCTTCTGGCCATCGCCGGGGATATTCGCATGCTGCGGATGGGCGGTTTGGCCGGCGCAAGGCGGCTTCTGCGCCATCTATGGCGAATGTGTGTCGCGCTCTTCATTGCGGCGGGCTCTTTCTTCCTGGGAATGGCCGACGATCCCGTTCTCCGGCGTTCCGGATTACGCGCCACTCTGTTCACTCCGGCAGTCCGTGGGACGCACCTCCCCGAGGCGCCGGTACTCATCATCATCGTGCTCACGATTTTCTGGGTTCTTCGCGTCAAGTTTGCAAAACCATACAAGGATCTTGCAACCAAGCGGCCGGCGGCAATGCCGCCCGCTTCTCCAAGAGATGCGAGAACGGGGCGGCCACGTTTTGAGTTGAGAGTGCCGAGCGGATTTTGAAAGCCTTCCGGCGCTTACCTTGATGACGGCATTTGCGAATTCCCCACAGTCAGACAATTTGAAATGACGAGGTCATTTCCGCCACAGAGGGAAGAAGGGAAATGCCAACGGAAATTTAGAGCAGCTTCTTGATAGCGCGAGACTCGTTACACTTGGCTATTTAGAAGCCGGAAGCGATTGAAATGCGGCCTGGAATGTGGATACAGCCCGACGACACGAAGGCGTAATCATCACACCGTTTTGGCGCTGGCGTGCGCTGTGGTCGCGCCGACCTCCGCGGTAACGGCAGCCGGCTCGGGGGCAGGCGATTTCAAACATAGCTCGACGGCATCGCTCATGCTTTGGCATTCTTGCTGCTTTGCGGTGACCCAGCTGGCAAAGGCCTCTTTCTCTCGCGCAATGCCTTCCATGTTCTGAGCGATGCGCGCCATGTAGTGGGCTTTTATGCTTTCGAGTTCAGCCTGAATGTTTACAACCTCTTCGGCCTTCCTGGTCCATTCCGCTTCAATGTGTTTTTTCTGAAGGGCCTCGTGGGCGTCAAGTGCATCCTGACGGGCTTTGGCATCTCTCTGGATCTGATCGATGGAGACGCCAGCCGACTCAAGGGCCATGAGGACAGCGGCCTGTTTCATGTCTTTTGGGAGATTGCGGATGTGCTGGCTGTTCAGCATTTCGACAACTTTATGAATGCTGTATCCCCGACGCGGCTCCAGAATTCCGGCGGCGCGGTAAATATCGTCCACGGGTGCGAGATCAACTTGAAAGGTAGGAACCTCGCGTGCGGAACGGACGGGAATCTTTGAGGGTTGAGTCAGGTCGGGCATAAAATTCTCCTTGGTGCTATTGCCTTTGCCATTCGCGCCGTCGCTCTCAGGGCCGCTGGCGGTGGGGCTCTCCTGCTTCTTGTGCCATGGTAGTTCGAGCCATTTGTCTCGCATAGATTTCCTTCCCTCGCGAACTTGCTTTGGAGGCTGGTTGGATTGGAATTGAGTCCGCGGTCCAGTCCGAAGCGCAACGGACGGATCGGCCGGCGCCGCCGGACTAGCCGGTGGCTCGGAACTGAGAAGATTCGGGCTTGCCGGCCGCGAAGGCGAACCGTCATTTACGGCAATTTCGTGCGCGATCGAGACGGCCGGCGTCGTCGGCTTGGGGACGCCTACGATCAGATCGCTAACCGCCTTCGGCTCGGGTGCGGAGACTTTGGTCGGAGGGCCCTGTTGTCCGGGCGGGCTTTCAGCATTGAGCGTTCGAGCTTCGGTTGCTGGAACCGTAAGTCTTGGAAGATTGGAGTGTTCTGACTGTGGATCACTGCCAGCCGAACTTTGGCGTGGTGGGACACTCCTGGGTGTGGTTCGCTTGGGGAGCGGAGTGTAAATACTATCCCGCTGAATGCCAACCAGATATTCTGAGCCTTCGGAGCGGCAGTAGCGGGCAATGCCTGAAAAGATCTCGTGGCGCCACCCAATTCTGAGCTTTGATCCGACCGCGATGGGGTGCTTCAGCCGCAGGCACACACCGCCGGTGGACTTGTTTTCAATGCGTGCGGGAACAGCCTGGACGGTGCCTTCGGCGTTCACCCACGAGGCTTCGACCAGGATCATCACGGGCTTCCGGAACTCCGTTGTCTGCGTCCGGAATTCACTCACCACGGCGCTCATGCCATAGCTTATCGGCGCAAATCGGGACTCGTCTAGGACCGGAGAGGCGTCGCCCTTTGGCCTGTTGACTGGGCCAGAAAAAGGCGTGGCCCACAGGGTACATGGGGTTTCACAGGGGAATCTCAGTGCCTTTTCGCCAACGACAATAGCAGTGCCGCGCCCACCGCAATCGCTGCTACTGCCAGCCCAGTGCGTTTCATTGATTTCTGGACGGCCTCTTCATGCGGCCGGACCCAGGCGTCTTCAGGATAGTGGCGCGGGGCGGAGTCGAACATGGGGAGGCCTTCCGGGGTATCGGTGGCTTCGCGAAGGGCCATCTGAAGCACTTCGGCAAGGTGCAGTGCGCGGCGATCGGTTTCCTGCGCGATCTGCTCGCGGCAGCTGAAGCCATCGGCGACGATAAGCCAGTCGGTGGGCGCCTGACGGACGGCGGGGAGGAGTTCGAGTTCGCCGATGGCGCGCGAGATTTCGTGTTTTTCCTTTTCGAAGCCGAAGGCGCCAGCCATACCGCAGCATCCAGCGGCGGGTGCCGTGAAGTCGATGCCCATCCGGCGCAGAACGGATTCTTCGGCGGTCATCCTCATCAGGGCTTTGTGATGGCAGTGGCCGTGGATCAGCGCTTTGCGCGTAAGCTTCGGGATGGGGAAGTCTTTCGCGTGCTGGTCATCAGTTAAGAATTCGCTCAGCAGGAAGACTTGCTTCGAGAGCGCGCGGGCGCGGGTGTCGTTCGGGAAGAGGTTGACCAGTTCGTCGCGGAAGACGGCGGCGCAACTTGGCTCCAGGACTATGATCGGCGTGCGTTGTTCGATTTCTGGCAGCAACTCGTCCATAATTCGGAGCAGCAGCGCTTTGGCGCGGTCCAGTTCGCCTACGTCGTAAAGAGGGCGGCCGCAACAGAGATGGGCAGTGGGGATCTGGACTTCGAAGCCCGCGGCTTCGAGGACCTCGACGGCGGCGATGGCGGTGGATGGGAGGAAGTGGTTGTTGAAGGTGTCGGCCCAAAGAAGGACGTTATGCAGCTTCTCTCGGCCGGATGGGCGAGGTCGCCCGTCGCCATATTTTCGCGTCTCCCACCATTGCTGGAAGGTTTCCGGGGCTAATGGCGGAATTCTCCGGCGTTGAGCTACTCCAGCGGCGAACTTGGTCAGACTGCTCAGGCCGGGTAATTGCGTGGCTAGATTTACTGCGCCCGGGATATGCGACGCAGTTCTAACTGCCAGGTCGAAATTCGCCAGGGCGGCGGCGCTGAGCGGGCGGCTGTTTCTTTCGTAATAGTGGGACAGGAATTCGGCTTTATAGGTTGCGACGTCTACACCTACCGGGCAGTCGCTTTTGCAGCCTTTGCAGGAGAGACAAAGGTCGAGCGAGTCTTTCACCGCTTCATTATTCCAGCCATCCTTGATTACTTCGCCCTGGGTCATCTCCCAAAGGAGGTGAGCGCGGCCGCGCGTAGAGTGCTCTTCTTCGCGCGTTACCCTAAAGCTTGGGCACATCAGGCCGCCTTCGTATTGCCGGCACTTCCCGACTCCGACGCAACGAAGTGTGGCGCCGGCGAGGCTGCCGCGGTCTTCCGGAAATTTGAAATGGGTGGCCGGTTGCCACGGGTCGTAGCTTGGACCGAGGCGCAGATTCTCGTCGAGACGGTTGGCGTCGATCAGCTTGCCCGGATTCATCTTCCAGTCGGGATCCCAAAGATTCTTGAAATCGCGGAAGGCCTGCATGAGTTCGGGTCCGAACATTTTGGGGAGGAGTTCGCCGCGTGCCTGGCCGTCGCCGTGCTCGCCGGAAAGCGAGCCGCCATGGCGCACGACCAGGTCGGCGGCCTCTTCCATGAACTGGCGGAATTTGCGCACCCCTTCGGCGGATTCCAGGTCGTAATCCATGCGCGTGTGCACGCAGGCGTGGCCGAAATGACCATAGAACGCGCCTTCGTAGTGGAAGGCTTGCATCAGTGCACGGAGCTCGCGCAGATACACGCCCAATTTTGCGGGCGCGACAGCGGAATCTTCGAAGCCCTCCCAGCGCAAAGGTTCGCCAGGCACATGCGAGGTGACGCCCAGGCTGGACTCGCGCACATCCCAGATTCGGCGGGCTTGACGCGGGTCGGTGATCAGGCGCATGTCGGGTGGACCCGGTTCGCGGTCGAGAGTCTCCATCAGGTGGCGGGCTTTGGCTTCGGCTTCGACAGCGGTATCGGCGCCAAATTCCACCATCAGCCAACCGGAGCCTTGGGGGAGTAGCGCAACGCCATCGAGGTTGACGCCTTTGCGGCGGCTGGCGTTGACGATGATGTCGTCCAGACCCTCGAGACCGATGGGACCGAATTCGATGATCTGCGGGACGTGGTCGGCGCAGATGAAAACGTCCGGCCATCCGATTACGACAAGCACGCGGGCGGGCGGGCTTTGTACGAGACGGCACGTGGCTTCAAGAATGGTGGCACAGGTGCCTTCGGAGCCGACCAGCGAACGCGCGATGTGGAATCCATTTTCGGGGAGCAGGTGATTGAGGTTATAGCCGGAGACGCGGCGTGGGATATTGGGAAACTGGCGGCGGACGTGATCTCCATAGCGGCCGGCGAGGTGCTTCAGGCCGGAATAGATTTGAGCGCGGCGCCCGCCTTCCTTCACGATGCGGGCGAAGTCTTCCTCGCTGGTTGCGCCGACGTGCAGGCGCTGGCCGTCGTAGGTCAAGACTTCGAGCGCCTCGATATTGTCGTCCGTCTTACCCGCCATGATGGAGTGCACGCCGCAGGAGTTGTTGCCAATCATGCCTCCGAGGGTGCAGCGGCTGTGGGTGGCGGGATCGGGCCCGAATGTGAGGTGATGTTTTTCTGCGGCAGCGCGAAGATGATCAAGGATTACGCCGGGCTGGACGCGGGCGATGCGGCGCTCGGGATCGACTTCGAGGATATTCGCCATGTACTTCGAGAAATCGAGGACGACGGCGACGTTGCAACATTGTCCGGCCAGCGAAGTTCCGCCGCCGCGGGCAAGCAGCGGCGCATGATGGTCGCGGCAGAGGGCGACGGTGGCGAGGACGTCTTCTTTGTCGCGCGGGATGACTATGCCGATGGGGATTTGGCGATAGTTGGAGCCGTCGGTCGCGTAGAGCGCACGGGTGCCGGAGTCGAAGCGGACTTCTCCGCGGAGATGGCGGCGGAGAGCGGCTTCGAGGGCGGGGGCGTCGACGTGGACGGGCGGCGATTGGGTATCGAGCATGGCGTACAAAGCATTATTCGAGGTGAGGCGGCTTAGTGCAAGAAGAATGCGGAGGTCAGAAGTTTGAAGCCAGATTGCAGAAGTAAAACCAGGAACCTTCCCACGTCCCGCGGCATTCGAAACCCAACCACCATGGACAAATCCTACCCGCAAAATCTGATTGGATCGTCGCCTCGGATGGGAGTACCATGCTTCTCTGCGGCGCATGATAGGCGAAATCGCTTCTTCCGGGATTTGAGTTCAACTCTTGAACGCAGTCACTGGGGATTATGAAAATCACTGACACAATCGAAGCGTTGTTGCGAACCAAGGGAAACCGGCGGGTGTTTTCCGTCAGCCCCGAGCAATCGGTGTATGAGGCCATCGAAAAGATGGCGCTGGAGGGTATTGGGGCCGTGCTGGTGATCTCGGAGGGCAGGCTGGTCGGCATCATGTCGGAGCGGGACTACGCGCGCAAGGTCATCCTAAAAGGACACTCCTCGAAAGACACGCCGGTAAGCGCGATTATGACTACTCCGGTCGTCTTTGTGACCCCCAAGAACACCATAGATGAGTGCATGGCGATCATGACCAACCGGCGATTCCGGCACCTTCCAGTGGTTGAGAATGAAGTCCCGATCGGGATCGTTTCGATTGGCGACCTGGTGCGCTGGACGATCTCGGGGCAGGCCCAGGCGATTCAGGAGCTTGAGGGTTATATCTCAGGGCGGTATCCGGGCTAGGCGATTGGCGGGGCTTTTTACATATTTTTGTGGGTTTGTTGACCCATTTCCGGGGTACAATTCCCCGCATTATGCCCGTTGTGGAACGGTGGGGTAACGGGCCGGAAGCAACCTTTTGCGGGTGCATCCGATCTAGAAATCTGGAGGCTTGAATGGAAGACGCAACTGTCGATATGAAGTCTGCGGATGAAAGTACGGTTCGGCACGAAGATCGCAATACCTGGATTTTTACGGCCTACGCAATTTGCGGAATCGTGTTTTTCGGGGTCCTGGCTTATTACACTTCGTTGTTCCTGGCGAAGTAGCTGGGATTAGGCTGCCGTGGGGACGCACTGTTTCCGCCTGAGTTTCTGAACGTCGGCGATGAGTATTTGCCTGCGCGGCCGGTTGTGGTGTATCGCCCCCAAAATCCAACCTAAAGAGAAGAGACGCTATCGCGCTCCTGATCCTGGTCGCGCTTCCGGCTATAGCGGAACGCCAGGGCCACGCCCAGCGTCATTACGCTTAGCGGTGGAACTCCCAAGATGATGACGCCGCGGGTAATGGCGCGCTGCCCGTCCTTGGATGTCGCTTTTGCCGTGCTGTAGCACATCGCGCAGGCCTGGGCGAAGGCAGGCGCGGCTGCGAGCATCAGCAGCGCGGCCAGCATAGCAGTAGTGAATCCAGCCTTCACCTTCAACGTACTCCCAGATACAAAATGCGGAACGCGTCCGGGAAAAAGACCATCATCATCGCCAGGCAAAACACCAGCGAGCACATGGTGAGATATTTCATGCGCGACACTTCATATTTCATGTGCATGAAGTACCCGATGATGAGCGCAGCCTTGACGATCGAAAGGCACATCAGGATCGACAGCATGCGCTTGGGTTCCATGTTCTGGTAGCCCAGATAGACCTCGATTGCCGTCAATACGAGCAACGCCCCCCACACCACAAAGAATGGGGTGTGCGAGTGGTGACGATGTTGCTCGGCTACGCGTGCTTCCAGGGCCAGTTGACCGGCATCTTCCATATTTCGTCTTGCTCCTAAATGGGGCTCCTAACCAAATTTCTAAACGATCTTGGTCGACATCAGGTACACCAACGGGAAAATGAACATCCAGACTAGATCGACAAAATGCCAGTACAGTCCGGCGACTTCAGTGTCGGCGGCGTCATAGACCTTGGGCTTCAGCCAGAGAATCACTATGCACACGATAGCGGTGACCAGCAGGACGTGGGAGGCGTAATGAAATGGACTGTAAGCCGGGGTGGCCAGCCAGGCGAGGAGCCAGCATCCCAAGAGAATGGGAATGAACTTTTTTCGCAGCGCGATGACGCCGAGATAAACCACTCCGAGCGTCACGTGCAGCATGTGCATTCCGGTTAGGGTGAAGAAAGTCGAGCCGAACTGGGGCACGGTCTTGGAAACACCGGCGAACTCGGAAGAGGCCTCCTGTCCGGGGACTGCGGGAAAGATCGGCAGCGTCAGGCCTTCGGAGATGAGGTGAGTCCACTCGCGGCCATGAAGAACGATGAATCCTATGCCGCAGGCCATGGTGGCGAGCAGCCAGCCCACTCGCGCGCTTTCTTTTCCGCGCGCCGCCGCGCTGACAGCCAGGACCATGGTCAGCGAACTCGTCAGCAGAAACGCCGTCATGATGGTGGCGTTCAGGATGCTGCTGGAGTGAAAGGGCGTCGGCCAGTCAGGAATCGAAATGCGTCCGTAGCTGTAGGCGTAGAGTAGCGCGCCGAAGGTCAGCGAGTCGGAGAGCAGGAAGAGCCACATCCCGATCTTTTTTGAGTAGGTGCCAAACAGCGACGGTTCGTAGACCGCCACGTCATGCGTCACGGCAGCTTCCGCCATGCCTTGAGTCTCCTTATGCGCTAGTGCGCCAGCTCCATCAAAGTCAGAATGTAAATCCACAACAGCGCCATGAAGTGCCAGTACCACGCGGTGACATCGACTACGATGTGGCGCGACTCGACGCGGCGCCGCAAAATTACCGTCGACCCCGCAACCAACAACGCCAGCACACCGCCCAGAAGATGGATCGCGTGAACCCCGGTCAGTAAATACACGAACGAACTGCTGGGGCCGGTCGCGACGAAGAAGCCGCGCGCCTCGAGACTTCTCCATGCCAGGAACTGCCCGGTCAGGAAGCCCATGCCGAGGACAATGGTCACGCCCAGCCAGGGAAACTCTGTCTCGGTCCCGAGCGAGACTCCGGGGATGGATTCCACCGGTTCGAGCGCGACCCGTCGTGCGAGCCGACGGCGGGCTACCTCAACGGTGACGCTGCTGACCAGCAGAATGACTGTGTTCATCAGGAAGAGCGCATTGGGTAATGGAATCGGCAGCCAGTCGTGCACGACGGTGTTGCTGCCGGGATCGAATGTGGGCAGTCCCTGGCGCACGATATAGGCGCTGGTGAACGACACAAACAGCATCAGAATTGGGGTCAGCGCGACCAGAAGCCCCAGACGCGCGCGACGCAGCCGGACGGAGTGATCGGGCGAGCCAGAATCTGGGCGCCCATCGTCTCCACCGCTTTCAATCGGCGGGAGATTGTTTCGATTTCCGCGGGAAGGCGCGGTTCGATGGGTCGGGACCGTTGGAGTAAAAGTTGCCATGGTTTCTGGATGCTTTAGTGTGCCGCCACCGTTGCCGGATCGGTTTGCATTACATAATCACGCGCCGCGCCCGGGACGCCATATTCGTACGGCCCGTTGTGGACGACTGGCGTATGTCCGCCGAAGTTGTCGTGCGGAGGCGGCGTTGCGGTCGTCCATTCCAGCGTAGTCGCTTCCCACGGATTGTCGGTGGCCTTTTTGCCGCTGCGCATGCTGGAGAAGAAATTCCAAAGGAAAATCAACTGCCCTGCAATGGTGATGATGGCCGCGTAGGTGATGAACTTTTGGAGCGGCATCAGCGGCCTGAGATAGGCGACTTCACCGAGGCTTGAGTAGCGCCGTGGATGCCCGGCCATGCCGAGATAGTGCATCGGCATGAAGATCGCGTAAGTTCCGATGAAGGAGAACCAGAAGTGCCAGCGGGCCAGACTCTCGCTCATCAAGCGGCCGAACATCTTCGGGAACCAATAATAGGTGGCGGCAAAGATGCCGAAGATGGCGGCGACTCCCATGATGAGGTGGAAGTGCGCGGGCACGAAGTAGGTATCGTGCAACTGAATGTCCAGCACTGGCTGGGCGAGGAACGGGCCGCTCAGGCCGCCGGAGACGAACAATGAAACGAAGCCGATGGCAAAGAGCATCGGGGATTGGAAGCGAATGCGCGCGCCCCAGAGCGTGCCCAGCCAATTGAAGGTCTTGATGGCGGAAGGAACGCCGATCGCCATCGTCATCACGGAGAAGGCAAAGGCTGTGTATGGGCTCATGCCGCTCATGAACATGTGGTGGCCCCAGACCATGAAACCGAGCAGGCCGATGGCGAGCATGGCGTAGACCATCGCCTTGTAGCCGAAGATCGGTTTGCGCGCAAAGGTCGACAGAACCTGCGAGGCCACGCCCATGCCGGGCAGAATTGCGATGTAAACCTCTGGATGTCCGAAGAACCAGAACAGATGCTGCCACAACAGGGGCGAGCCCCCTTTGTGCCCGGTGAGCACGCCGTTGATCGTGCCAAGCGGCAGGAAGAAACTCGTGCCCATGTTGCGGTCCATGAGCAAGAGGATGCCGGCGGAGAGCAGGACGCCGAAGGCGAGCAATCCAAGAATGGCGGTGATGAACCACGACCAGCAAGTGAGCGGCATGCGCATCAATGTCATGCCCTTGGCGCGCATGTCGAGGGTAGTGGTAATGAAGTTGAGAGCGCCCATCAGCGAGGCGATACAGAACAGAGCAATACTGGTGATCCAGAGATCCGCACCCAAGCCTTCACCCGGGCCCGACGATTGCAGGGCGCTCATGGGCGCGTAGCCGGTCCAGCCGTGCAGTGGCGCGCCGCCCACAACGAAGAAGGCCGACAGCATGACGACGTAGGCGAGGAAAGTGGTCCAGAACGACATCATGTTCAGGACAGGAAACGCCATGTCAGGCGCACCGATTTGTATGGGCAAAAAGTAATTGCCGAAGCCGCCCTGCGGGGCAGTGGTCAGCACGAAGAACACCATGATGGTGCCATGCATGGTGAGCAGGGCGAGATAGGTTTCGGGCTTGATCTCGCCGATCAGGGGCAGATTCGCGCCCGGCCAGACGAGGTGAATGCGCATCAACAAGGAGAGAAATATGCCGACAAAGACCGCCGTCAGCGCGAGAAAGTAATACTGGATGCCGATGACTTTGTGGTCGAGGCTGAAAACATATTTGCGAATAAAGCCCTGGGGAGCCGCGTGTCCGTGAGATTCCTGTGCAACCATTTACTGTTCTCTCCGCTTGAAGTTCTGCCTTTGATCTCTAGTTACGGCCAATAGCCGGCTTACTGCTTGTCGGCCTCGTGTTCCTTGATCCACTGGTCGAATTCGTTCTGCGTGACGACCTTCAAAATTCCGTGCATCTTGTAGTGGCCGAGCCCGCACAGCTCCGCGCAAGCGATCTCGTAACTGCCGGTTTCGGTGGGAGTGAAGTGCATGTGGATGGCGAGGCCGGGGACGGCATCCTGCTTGAAGCGCATTTGCGGAACGAAGAAGCTGTGAATCACGTCATGGGCGCGCAGGATGACTTCGACCTCGCGATTAACGGGGACTTCCATGATGCCGGTCACGATGTCGTCCTTCGACGCGGGATCTTTGGAATCGAGGCCCAACGCGGCTTCTCCGCCCGAGGACGGATCTTCGAGTTCGGGGCGGGTGGCGCCGAATTTTCCATCGGGTCCGGGATAACGGAAGTACCAGGCGAACTGCATGCCGGTGACTTCGACTCTGGTGGCGTCGTCGACGGCGGGACGAAACCGTTCCGCGGCCCAGATCGGGCTGCCGATCAGGTTCAAACCAACAAATAGGATGACAGTCAGAGTGGTCCAAATGATTTCGAGTTTGGTATTGCCGTGGGAATAGTCCGAGTGGCCGGCGTGTGCGCCATCGCGATATTTATAGACCAGGTATCCGAGCGCCATTTGCGCCGCCACGAAGACGATACCCATGATCCAAAAGGTCACGGCGAACTGATGGTCGATGCCAGCCGCCGCGGCCGAGGCTCCGGCGGGCAACCACCAGGTTTTGGCGACAAAAAAGTATGTGCTGGCCAAGGTAATCAGCCAGATGACACAGAGAAGAACCAGCCCCATGTATCAGTCTCCTGCCCGCATTTCGGTGAATCAGCCTGACGAAATCGGCTTCCCCGCCTGCAAGTGCGCCCACGAACCGATGCGAAGGCGCATAATCGGGCGAAGTGTATCACAGCTCCGCGCGATTTGTGCAAGAGTTCGCGCAGAGCGAGCGTGAAATTGTTTGCCGAAGAGAGACACGCGCACGTCTTCCGGACTCAGCCGGAAATTCGCGTAGAGATTGATTGACGCGGGCGGCGGTTTTTTTGTAACATCGCGTCCAATCTGCTGCTGACCTGGGGTAATGGTGAGGAATTCGAAACGTGTTGGTGTAGTTTTGTTCCAACTTGGTGGACCGGATTCGCTAGCCGCGGTCGAACCCTTCCTTTTTAATCTCTTTTGCGATCCCGATATTATCGACTTTCCTCTTTCACGCCTTGGACGGCGGCCGTTGGCAAAGCTGATTTCGAGCACACGCGCGAAGAAAGCCTCACAGCACTATGCGTCGATTGGCGGGGGATCTCCGATTCGCAAATTTACCGAACTGCAGGCTGCGGCTCTTGAAGAGCAGTTGATGCGAGAGGGAGTGGAGGCGCGCTGCGTGGTAGCCATGCGCTATTGGCATCCATTCACCGCAGAGGCGATTGACCAGCTGCAAGACGCGCATGTCGAACGCGTCGTGCTCCTACCTTTATATCCGCAATACTCGCGCACAACTACAGGCAGCAGCTTGAACGAATGGCGCCGGCGATGGGCCGAGGCCAGCTGGGCAGAAGCAGTGCCGACGTCGTGCGTGGAGACTTTTTACCGGAATCCGACTTACATCGAGTCTTTCGTTGACCGGGTGAATGAGGCGCTGGCGAAGTTTCCCGATCCGAACAAAGTGGAGCTTGTTTTCAGCGCGCACAGCGTTCCGGTGTCGGTAATTGAGAAGGGCGACCCCTACCAGCGCCAAATTGAAGCCACGGTTGAGATGGTCATGAGCCGGGGTGCGTGGCGGAACGCGCACCGGCTTTGCTATCAGAGCAAAGTTGGCGCAAGCCGGTGGCTCCAGCCGTCGCTGCACACTACTTTGCGGAACCTCGCCTCGGAGAAAGTCCGCGATGTCTGCGTAGTCCCGATTTCGTTTGTGTCGGACCATGTGGAGACGCTCGGCGAGATCGATCATTGTGCGCGGGAAGAGGCGCGGCAGTTGGGAATTGAGCGCTTTGCGATGACGCAGGGTCTGAATGACTCGCCGAAATTTATTCGCGCTTTAGCCGAGTGCGTGCAGGAGGCACTCGCGGGCGCAATCGAGAAGGATGCGGATTCGGAGACTAAGAATAAGGATGGGGTGAAGGAGGCGGCGCTTTCCATGGCCGCCGATTAATTCACTGGGTTGATTTAGGAGGAGGACTATGGCAGAGAATCCGGAGGTGGCGAAAACGCCGCCGGAAAAGGCGGCGGCGCCCGAAAAGCCCCCCGCCGACAAAGCGGCCCTGGCAGCCAAGGCGAGCACGGCCACTCCTTATGTTGGCACGGGCGCTGTGGGAACCTCGAAGGCCGCGGCCTCCGCCGGCGTGGCCGCGGTTGGGCCAGAAGATAATACGGTCAACCAGCATCGCCGGCGGCTGGCATGGGTATCGGTTACCGCGTTTTTGACCGCATGGTTCCTGGCTTTCTTCCGCTTCTTCCTGCCACGCACTCTTTTTGAACCCTCCACCGTTTTCAAGATCGGCTACCCGACAGATTACGGTCTTGGCATCGATACCAAGTGGCAGCAGAAATACCGCATCTGGGTTGACCGGCGCCCGGATCGAATCTTCGTCATCTACGCGCGCTGCACGCACCTTGGCTGCACGCCGGACTGGAAGGCCAGCGAGAATAAATTCAAATGTCCCTGCCACGGCAGCGGATACGACGACGAGGGCGTCAACTTTGAAGGCCCGGCGCCGCGGCCGATGGATCGCGCCTTTGTGAAGAAAGGCCCGGACGGGCAAATCGTTGTGGATACGTCGCGACTCTTTCAGTGGCCAAAAGGTCAGGCTAGTCACTTCAACGATCCGGGATCTTACATAGATGTTTAGACAACAGGGAATTTAGAAGAAGGCCGGCACGTGAAGGCGGGTTGGACATCGGACTCGCCGGGAACGGGCCGCAGAGAAGAGACTGAGACATGCCTGAAGAGATGAACGGAAAAAACGGAAAGTCAACCGGCCTGGTAGAGCGGGTGACGAGCGGTGTTAAAGAAGATGTGCAGTCGCTCAAGACCGATATCCCCGCGAAGGCGAAAGAGCAGATCGATCTGCTCAAGGATCCGACCAAAACTCAGGTCTTCACCTCCATCTTCCGGCACAAGCATGACGACACGCCGCGTAACCGCGCGCTGGGCGTGTTGTCGAACGTCTTTCTCCATTTGCACCCGGCGAAAATCAACCGCGATGCCGTGCGCTACAACTACACCTGGGGCATGGGCGGGATCACGTTTTATCTCTTTATTGTGCTTACTCTCACCGGCGTGCTCCTGATGTTTTATTACCACCCGACCAAGGTGCAGGCTTTTCGCGACGTGCTCTATCTCGAACACGACGTTCCGTTCGGAAAACTCCTGCGCAACATGCACCGCTGGGCAGCGCACCTGATGGTGATTGCAGTGTGGCTGCATATGTTCCGCGTGTTCTTGACCGGCTCGTACAAGAAGCCGCGCGAGTTCAACTGGAACATCGGCGTGCTGCTGCTGGTATTCACGCTGCTGCTTTCGTTCACTGGCTATCTACTACCGGACGATCAGCTGGGATTCTGGGCCGTTACCGTGGGCACCAACATGGCCCGCGCCACGCCGGGGTTGGGGCATGAGGGACCGTTTGGGCCGCAGCTTGGCATGACTCCTTATAACGACGTGCGCTTCGGGCTGCTCGGAGGCTCAATCGTCGACGCGAACGCGCTGCTGCGGTCTTATATCTGGCATTGCATCGGCATTCCGATCGTGGCGTCGGTGCTGATGATCGTGCATTTCTGGCGCGTGCGAAAAGACGGTGGCATTTCCGGTCCCGCGCCGGTCGTGCTTGAGGCTGAGGTGAAGGAGGCCCGCAAATAATATGGATTGGAAACAACTGTGGGACATCGCCTCCGCGCCCGATAACGTGCCGATCGTTGGGTTGATTCCGCTGCTCGCCTTTTACATCTGGCTGGCGTGGAAGCAGGCTCATGCCAACGATCAACTGATTGCGCAACTCGAAGGCGATGCTGCGCTCGCCAAGACCCACCATCGTAAGACCTGGCCCTGGCAGGCGGGATGGCAGAAAGAAATTCACGTCTGGCCCTTTCTGTTACGGGTGGAGTTCCTGGCGGCAATTATCGTCACGCTGATTTTGATGGTCTGGTCGATCACGCTGAATGCGCCGCTCGAAGAGCCGGCTAATCCGAACCTCACGATGAATCCAGCGAAAGCGCCGTGGTACTTTCTCGGCCTCCAGGAAATGCTGGTGTACTTCGACCCGTGGATTGCGGGCGTGGTGATGCCGACGCTGATCATCATTGGCCTGATGGTGATCCCCTATATAGATACGAATCCACTGGGGAGCGGCTATTACACGTGGAAGCAGCGCAAGTTCGCGATTGGGACCTTTTTGTTTGGCTTCGTCGTCCTGTGGGTGGCGATGATCATCATCGGTACTTTTATTCGCGGGCCGGGCTGGCAGTGGTTCTGGCCGGGGCAGACGTGGGATCACAACCGCCTGATTTATGAAGTGAACCGCGACCTGCCGGATATTTTTGGCATCACCTCGAACTGGGTCAAGGGAATATTCGGCGCAATCGTAGTCGGCGGTTTCTATGCGCTGGGAGGCTTTGCCCTACACGCATTTTTCCGCCGTAAGAATCCGAAAGACTACAAGCGCATGAGCTTGCTGCAGTACTCGATCATGATGTTCTTTGTGCTGACCATGTTTGCGCTGCCGATAAAGATGGCCCTGCGGTTAATGTTCCATATCAAGTATGTCTGGATTACGCCGTGGTTCAACGTGTAGGTTTTGGTCATTCGTAGTAGGTCGTCGGTCGTAAGTTGATGGCAGACCCGTGGGTTGCCGCAGCTGAAAGGAATCGTCACGGGAGGCTAAGCACGAAGGACCAAGGACTGTTCCTAGGAGGAAGTGGTGCCCGAAAAGCCCGTCCCCGAAAATGATCCTCTAGTTCAGAAGTCGTTCGCGACGTGGTATGTCGTGACGATGGTGCTGCTGATGGCGTCTCTGTTCTGGGCCTTGTGGGATGAGGCGTTCGGGCAGCGGCCGTGGAAGGCTTACCAGCACGAGTGGGTGCAGCGCTATTCGGCATTCCTGAAGACGGCGCGTTCGACTTCGTCAGCCTCCGAGAAGGAAGTCGAGAGCAACAGCGACTACGCGAAGCTCAAGCAGGACTACGAACAGGCAAATCAGGCGGCTGCTCCGCGCATGAAGGAGATTAACGACCGGTTGCGCGAGTTGAGCGCGAAGATTCTGGCCGTCCAGAACGTTTTTACCGACCGCCGCGCCTATGTCAACGCCCTGACCTACAACATCGAGACCACCGAGAGCTCGTCATCGAAGCAAGGCAAGCTGAAAGATCTGGATGACTACAAGAAGGAGACCGCGGTTGTCGAGTATCCCGATGGAAGCAAGAAGAGCTATACCTTCCCAAAACTGGAGGAGACTTATAACGATCTGAAAGCGGAGCGCACCGCGCTAAGCGCGGAACTTGGCGAGGTGATCAAGCCGGTCAGCGAGAAAAAAGACAAGCTCGACGCCTACATCACCGAGCACATGGTTGATCTCACGCCCACACAAGTTCGCGGGCTGCAGGATAAGACGGCGGCGTGGGATCCAACGATCATGCAGATCAATGTCGCCGACGCCAACATAGTGGACCGCTGCGAGTCGTGCCACATGGGGATTCGCGAGCCGGTAAAGCTGACCGCGGCATCGATGGCCGCTCCGGGGCAACATCCCGACGAATACGCCCGCGCCTTCACGAGTCACCCTGAGGGGCAGCTGCTCAAGACGCACGATCCAGACAAGTTCGGCTGCTCGCCCTGCCATCAGGGAAACGGGCGCGCCACCACCAGCGTCGAGAAGGCGCATGGAAATTATGAGCACTGGCTCTGGCCGATGTTTCCGAAGCCGAACGTCGAGGCGGGTTGCCAGACCTGCCACGCCGCGGACATGGTGCTGGTGAGCGGCGAGGTGGGCTGGACGGTCAGCGAGGGCAAGGACCTGTTTCGGCAGAAGGGCTGCGTTGGCTGCCACCGCTACGAGGGGTATGACAAGGAGCCGGAAGACATCAACTCCGTTGCGCAGCAGATCAAGCAGATGGAGACGGAGAAGAAAGAGAACCTGAAGCAGTCCGGCTATCTGATGAAGCAGGCCGACGCCGCGCAGACCAATGCGGAAGCGAACCGGCTGAACGATCAGGCGGTGGCGCTGAAGGTCGCAAACAGCAAACTCGACTTGCGCATCGTCCAGTTGGACAGGACTACCAAGAGCCTGCTGCAGGATGTCAAGAAGGTTGGGCCGAATCTAAAGGACGTGCGGCTGAAGCTCAACAAGAATTGGATTCCGGTGTGGTTGAAGAAGCCGACGGATTTTCGTCCGACCACGCGCATGCCGAATTTCCGGCTGAGCGACGATCAGGTGAAAGCGATTTCGGCATATCTGTGGCAATCCGGCTTGACCGATGAGCCCGTCAAGCAAAAGCCGGGAGATGCGGGGCACGGCAAGGAGTTGTTCGAGACGCGGGGCTGCTTCGGATGCCATTCGATCCAGGAAGGCGATCAGATGACGGGCGGGACGTTTGCCGCCAACCTGACGCGCGAGGGCGAGAAGGCTAATTACGATTACCTGGTTCGTTGGGTGCATAATGCGCGGCAGAGAACCCGTCCTTATTGCCTGTACGAGAAGAAGGATATTGGTCCGGAGGATTACGCGAAGAAAGGTGTGCCGTTTGTCTTCGATTTGCAGCACAGCAAGTGTCCGAACGATGGGCACGAGTTGCAGGTGCAGAACATGACGGTGATGCCGAGCCTGCGGCTTTCTGACGACGACGCTCGGGATGTTGCTTCATACCTCATCACCCTGAAGAAGAAGGAGCCGAGTTCGTACCCGGATGCGTCGTTCATGGATGATCCGAGGCTCAAGGCCGAGGGCAAGCGCTGGATCCAGCATTTTGGTTGTGCGGGGTGCCATGAGATTTCGGGGCTCGAGGACGAAGGGCGAATCGGAACGGAGCTGACGTTCGAAGGCAGCAAGCCGATCGAGCGCCTTGACTTTGCGCTGCTGACCGAAACGGCAGAGAGAGGATCGGGTGAACCGATCAAAGACGCGGAAGACCTGGCCCGGTTGCCGGAAGGGCCGGCCAAAGGGCCGTGGTACTCGCATCTTGGCTTCTTCGAGCACAAGCTGGCCGAGCCGAACATCTGGGACCAGGGAAAGATCAAGTCCGAGACGGAAAAGCTGCGCATGCCGAACGTGCATTTGCAGCCGCAGCAGATTCGTGCGCTCACGACTTTCCTGCTGGGCTCGCAGGAGAGCGGATTGCCGCAGTCGTATCAATATCGGCCGCTGGATTATCGGCGCGATATTCAGGAAGGCTGGTGGGTGGTCAAGAAGTACAACTGCATGGGATGTCATCAGTTCATTCCGGGGCAGCAGACGGCGCTGATGGGGATGAAGCATTACCAGGAATATCCGGAGCAGTTACCGCCGAAGCTCTTGACCGAGGGAGCGCGTGTCGATCCACAGTGGCTGCTCCGCTTCCTAACGAATCCATCGCTCACCGATATGGATACCAACCGCAATGGTGTGCGCTCGTATCTACAAGTGCGCATGCCTACGTTCAGCTTCTCGGAGAACGAACTGGGCAAACTGGTTCGCTTCTTCGAGGCGCTGTCGCGGCAGCCGTTCCCATACATTCCGGAGCCGGATACGAATTTGACGGCGAAGGAACAGGATATGGCACGAAGCTTGTTCTCGAGCACCGCTGCGCCATGCTTGAAGTGCCACGCAACCGGCGACGCGGCGCACGATAAGAATGCAACCGCGCCAAACTTCCTGCTCGCTCGCGGGCGCTTGAAGCCGGATTGGATGGAGCGCTGGATCATCGATCCGCAGGCGATCAGTCCGGGAACGTCGATGCCTTCGGGCTTATTCAAGCGGGAGAATGATCATTGGGTGTTCGCGGGTCCGACTCCGTCTTCGTTCCAGGGATATGACAAAGACCAGACGCGCTTGCTGGTGAACTACATTCTGCAACTCACTCCCGAGGAGCAGCGTCGGGTGCAGGGAGCGATGGGCCGCAGCCAGGCCAGTAGCAAGGCTTTGCGGCGCGGGAAACAGTCGGGAAGCGTGGGGTCGAGCGGTCCGATTAATTGCGGTCAGACGATACGCGGCGGTCCGTGAGCGGTAGAATGTGAGCGGAGCATCGTGTCACATTCCAGCTTCCAATTTCGAGATCACATTTCACGAAAGGTGCATTGAAATCATGAACCGGAAACTGTGGGTAGTCTTTCTTGGCCTCTGCGGGTTATGCTGCGTGGGCCTCGTGCTGCTGACTGGTTGCAGCAAGAAGTCGAACGAGGAAACGGCTGCGAATCCAGCGCCCGCAGCCGCATCTGCTCCAGCGGCCACGCCGATTGATCCGGCGACGGCGGCAACCGTGAGCGGAACCGTTACGCTTGCGGGAGCCGCTCCGAAGGCGGCAAAGATCGACATGAGCCAGGATCCCGCCTGCAAGGGCATGAACATGGCCGAGAACGTCGTGGCCGATGGCAACAAGCTTTCGAACGTGTTTGTGTATGTGAAGAGCGGATTGGGAGACCGGACGTTCGCCGTTCCAAGCGATCCCGTGACGATCGACCAGAGCGGGTGCAAGTATCATCCGCACGTTCTCGGCGTGATGGCTGGGCAGACGCTCAAGATCGTCAACAGCGATCCCACCACGCACAATATTCATCCGACTCCGGCCGACAACCGCGAGTGGAACGAGTCGCAGCCTCCGCAAGCTCCCGCGATCGAGAAGAACTTCGCCCGCGAAGAGATCATGCTGCCCGTGAAGTGTAATCAGCATCCCTGGATGAAGATGTATGTCAACGTGGTGAAATCGCCGTTCTACGCGGTGACTGGACCGGATGGCAAGTTCGAGATCAAGGGACTTCCGCCAGGCGATTACACGATCGCTTTTGTGCAGGAGAAGCTGGGAACGCAGGAGCAGAAAGTTACGGTCGCGGCGAAGGACAACAAGACCGTGGATGCGAGCTTCAAGGCGGAATAATTGTTCGACGTGAGCGCGGGCAGGGATGCCCGCGCCACACGATGGTAGCTTGAACAGTCCGAGGAGGGCGGTTGGTCACGATGATGCTGGTAATTTCCATCGTCATGGGGGTTGTTCCGTGGTTCGGCATTGCATGGACCGTTACCACGGGAACGATCAGCACGCAGGATGGCTTGTTCATGAGCCTGATCCTTTTGACACTTTCAGGCGTGTTTTTTCTGAACGCGTTCTGGGAGATGCGCGACAAGGGAATGCTGGCATTCTTGGATAAAAAGAAAGCGGCTGTGGCGGCTGCCAGCACTGCGCCAAAAGCCGCGCCCAAGACGGCTTCCGAGGGAGAATGAGCCGTGTGCGGCTCGGCCGATGGGTGGCTGGCGGAAACTGCGGATCCCTCGTTACACTCGGGATGACAATTCCCAAAGATTATTTTCAATGGCGACAGAACCCATCCCGCTGATGCCCACCGACGAGCCCTCAGATCCTTCCGAAAACGTTCCTCAAAAAGTTCGGCGTCCGCGGATGTCCACGAGGAACAGGTTGCTGTTTTTCTTCACTGCCTGGTTGCTGGTGCTGATGCCGTTTCTATTCTGGTGGGGCACCTGGTTTGGGCGTCCGCTCAAGCCCAAGGAGATGACCGAGTATCTGAACGACAACGCCCACCCGCGACATATTCAACATGCCATCGTGCAACTTGGGCAGCGGATGGGCCAGCACGATGCGAGCGCCACGCAATGGTACGGCGATCTGGTGCGGCTCGCTTCGAATTCGCATGAAGAAGTTCGCAGCACCGATGCCTGGGTGATGGGCCAGGACGCGGCTGGAGCCGGCTTTCACGAGGCACTCGTGAAGATGCTTGGCGATCCGTCGATCGTCGTGCGCGGGAACGCGGCTTTGTCGCTCGTGCGCTTTGGCGACGCTTCCGGACGGGCGCAGATCGTTTCTTTGCTGCAGCCGGCCACGATCGCATCGGCTGCAGCGGGCCGGGTTATCGATGCGGCCTCGATCGGGACGTCAGTTCATCAGGGCGGATTGATTGCGAAGGTGCAGAGCGCCGACAGCCAGATTCACGAGGTGCGCTCTCCCGTCGCGGGCCGGGTGCGGTTCGTTCCTGGGAATGGAGCGAACGTGGTGGCCGGAGCGGCGGTCGCGACCGTCGACCCGGAAGAAGAGCAGGTTTGGGAGGCGCTGCGGGCGCTTTACCTGATCGGACAGCCGGAGGATGTGACGGCGATTCGTCCGTATGAGCGGGAGCTTCCGGAAATTTCGCAGCGGGTGCGGCAGCAGGCGCTGGATACGGAGAAGGCGATTCAGGGGAGAGCCCGCCACTAGAATTTTGCCACGCGTCAGTGCGCGCAAATTCCTCGACAGCTATGCCTCGGATCATTACGTGATTTGATTGCCACACATTGGCTTGTGACCAACTTCACAGACTTCACCATCAATCGGTGGTGAACTTAACCTTCTTTCTCCCTGCTGAGAATGGTTCCCCCGTAAGTCGAGACACAGAGCAAGCGGAATGATGCAAGTCTGTGTATGGGCACGGAGACAAATCCCGCGTTGCGTTGTTGTCATGTTGAGGGTGCCTGCTCTTGTTGTATCTCTAAGCGGGCGATTCTAAAACGTCCTGGATGTTCCCGCTTCCCCCACCACTCTCGACCTATCTCTCCCTTTTTCATCGGGATTGATGCGGCCTCATCGATATCTTGAAAGGAGGATTCATGATAAGCAAAGTCACGACTCTACGCCTCGGAAGTGTAGCTTTCTTTCTCTTGTTTGCGCTGTCTAGCCTGGACGCGAGCTCGCTGCTTGGGCGAGCCAAGCTCTACCCGACTGGCGGCACCTTGCCTGGTCCCGTTGCAGTTGGAGATGTAAATGGAGATGGCCGACCCGATTTGCTGATGGTCGATGCCTGCGCCTGGAGCGGATACGAGTATTGCACCGGTAGTGGAGTCGGAGTCGTCTTAAGCACGGGCAAGGGGAAGTTCAAACATTCGTCGATGTACTTGACGGGTGGCACGTGGGCGACTTCCCTCGCGTTGGGGGATGTAAACGGAGACGGCCGGTTGGACGTGGTCGTGGCCAATTTTGAAAACGTAGGAGTGCTGCTAGGCAACGGCGATGGAACGTTCCAGGGAGCGCAGACGTTCGGGTCGGGAAGTAACGCCGACGCCATCGCGCTGGCAGACGTGAATGGTGACGGCAAGCTCGACCTGATTTTGGGTAGCGACATACTGTACCTGGGCAATGGCGACGGAACCTTTCAGGCGGCTCAAAGCTATGGTTCAGGAGGCTACGGAATCGCAGTGGCAGACGTGAACGGAGACGGCAAACCTGACATGCTCTTTGCGGGCAACGGGCTTTCTGTCGTGTTAGGTAATGGGAACGGCACCTTTCAGCTTGTACAGAATTATCCTTCTGGCGGCTATTGGCCCTATTCGGTCTATGTGGCGGATTTGGACGGAGACGGAAAACTCGATGCAGTGGTGGCTAACTACGCTTCCAGCAACGTGGGAGTGCTACTCGGAAACGGGGACGGTACATTCCAACCGGTGCAAGTCCTGGATCCGGGCGGGTTCTCGCCGGATGCAGTTATAGTCGCCGACTTCGACGCCGATGGCAAAGCCGACATAGCGGTCTTCAATCAGTACAGCAACGCCGCCATAGGCGTGCTCTTAGGCAATGGGGATGGAACCTTTCGAGCACCCCAGATGTTCGATGTAGGCGGCCCTGGGTCGGGCGGAATGGCGGTTGGGAATCTGACCGGAAGCGCGATGCCTGACCTGGTTGTTTCCACTTGCCATGCGGTTCGTCATTGCGTGAAAGGCTTCTTCGCCGTGCTGGCGAACACTACGGCGGGATACATCACTACCACCGCACTGAATTCGAATCTCAACCCGTCCAAGTATGGTCAAGCAGTCACGTTCACAGCGGTTGTTTCGTCGTTAGGGCCAACTCCGACGGGCAGAGTGAAGTTTATGGACGGGACCAAGGGGCTAGGCGCGGTGGCGTTGAGTAGCGGCGAGGCGAAACTGACTAAGGCCAAATTGGCCGTGGGCACGCACTCGATTACAGCGGAGTACCTGGGGGATGATGCTAACGCTAAGAGCACGTCCTCAGTTTTGGAGCAGGTGGTGCAGTAAGGTGTGAGGTTAGCGTACCGAGCCGGGTGGCCCGTGGTTCCCACCCTAGCCGCAAAGGACGCGGCTAGGATGGGCACCCTCATTTTTTTCTCATCTAGAATATCGACGGTGCTGTTGCGCCGCTGAAATTCCGGCTGCAAGATGTTTGACGAAACGGGAGATTACGAACCAGTGTGTCACGGTGGCGTGCGGTTTCAGCAGCCATCTCGCCGGTCTTACCAGCTATCGCCAGCGGTAATCTGTGCTCAAAACCTAGTGACTCGTTACGCGAACTTACGCTGAAGGGACCTAGAACGTCATTGGCCCGACGGCTTTTTCCACTTCTGTGGTGTCGAGCATGACAATGGCGTCCCAGGGGCAGCCGTCGAGGAAGCAGCCTTCGGGGCCTTTGCTGACACACTTTTTGCAGCCGATGCAGAGGAGCGGGTCGACTTCGATGCGGCCGAAGGGCGGGTGGTCGGCGTCGGGGATCCAGAACATGCAGTCTTCGACCGGGCAGTACTCGACGCAGGCGGGAGAGCCGGCGCATCCGGTGCAGCACTCGGTGATGACGGCGAGTTCTTTGGGCTTCTTTTTGCGGGCAGTGGTTAGACCCTTGGAGCGTGGCTCCTGCTTGAGCTCGTCTGGGACTAGGCCTGCTTGTTTGGTTTCAGACCCCGTTGGCATTGGGGGAGATTATAGCGTGGAATTGGGGGAACGCGGGAAGGGAATTGTTGGGGCTCGC
>Ga0335078_10002101_pt1 | contig 30209 bp, 27 predicted proteins | sample Lox_Sample_32_FD_206711 | JGI IMG/M metagenome (GOLD analysis project Ga0335078, IMG submission 206711) | Soil microbial communities from Loxahatchee National Wildlife Refuge, Florida, United States - Lox_Sample_3.2 | ecosystem: Environmental > Terrestrial > Soil > Wetlands | place: USA...
GGTGCGCTCGAAGGACTATGCCGGCTATGACAAGATGATCGACATGCTGTCGAAGGAGACGATCGAATCGCAGGTGGCGAGCGGCGCGGCCTTCATCGGCACGCCCGAGGACATCTCCGAGCAGATCGCAAGCTATGTCGGCGGCATGGGCGGGTTCGAAAGCGCCTCGCTCCAGATCAATTTCAACACCATCGGCTACGAGGATGCCGAGCGCTCGGTGCGGCTTTTCAGCGAGAAGGTAATGCCGCGCTTCCGCGACAGGTGAGCGGCGGTAAACGCTTTCCTAACCATTTCTGCTCTAGCTTGGCCCCGTCCGCCGAAGAAACGGGGATTTTCCGACATGGCACGAAAGCTTGAGGCCCGGTTGCCGAAACGCGCCGGCTTCCTCGACAGCATGACCGATCTCGTCGCGCTCAGCAGCCCAAACGCCGAGATCGACGCCTTCTATGGCGAGAGCTTGCGCGCGCTCCTGCCGCAGCGCCTCGCCGACCTCGCACCGCGCTTCGCCCGCGCCGCCTGACCGGCGCTCGCGCGGAACCCGCGCGCAGGAGGCATTTCGCCGGCGATAGGATATGCTCGCCCGATGCTGCGGCGGGCGCTCGTCCTTATCCTTCTCTGTCTTGCGGCGGCCGCGCACGCGGGGCCGCGGCGCGCACCTGACGAGCTTTCGATCGGCATCACGCAATATCCCTCGACGCTCAATCCGCTGATCGAGGAGATGGCGGCCAAGACCTACGTGCTCGGGATGGTGTACCGGCCGCTCACGACCTACGACGCAAATTGGCAGCCCATCTGCATGCTGTGCGTCGAGCTGCCGAGCTTCGCCAACGGGCTCGCGCAGAAGATCGACCTGCCGGGCGGCAAGACCGGCGTCAGGCTCACCTATACGATCCGGCCGGACGCGCGCTGGGGAGATGGCGTGCCGGTCACAACTGACGACGTGCTCTTCAGCTATGACGTCGGGCGCAATCCGCTGAGCGGCGTCGCCGACGCCGAGATCTTCCGCCGCATCGTCAAGATCGAGGCGAAGGACGAAAAGACCTTCACGATGGATGTCGATCGGCTCATGTACGACTACCCGCAGCAGAACGATTTCTTGATCCTGCCGGCGCATATCGAGCGCGCCGCGTTCGACAATCCGGCCGAGTACCGCATCCGCACGCGCTATGACACCGATCCGACCAACCCCGGCCTCTATGACGGGCCCTATCTCGTCACCGAGGTATCGCCGGGCTCGCATATCGTGCTCGAGCGCAATCCGCACTGGGGCGGGCCACAGCCCTATTTCCGGCGCATCGTGGTGTGGACGATCGACAACACCGCGGCGCTCGAGGCCAACCTGCTAGCGCATGGTATCGACATGGTAGCAGGCGAGTTGGGCTTCTCGCTTGACGAGGCGCTGGCCTTCGAGAAGCGCTACGGCGGCGCGTTCCGCATCATCTACAAGCCCGGCCTCACCTACGAGCATGTCGATCTCGACCTCGACGATCCGATCCTCGCCGACCGCCGCGTGCGCCAGGCGCTGCTCTACGGCATCGACCGCAAGGCGATCAGCGACCAGCTGTTCGCCGGCCGCAATCCCGTCGCCAACAGCTTTGTGCCGCCGCTCGACTGGATCTACACCGACGATGTCGCGCACTACGCCTACGATCCGGCGCGCGCGCGCCAACTCCTCGACAAAGCGGGCTGGCACGAGGGCGAAGGCGGCGTGCGCCGCAACGACAAGGGCGAGAGCCTGACGCTCGAGCTCGCCACCACGTCAGGGGATCGGACGCGCGAGCTCGTCGAGGAGGTGCTGCAGAGCCAGTGGCGCGAAATTGGCATCGACGTGCGCCTCAAGAACCAGCCGGCGCGCGTCCTCTTCGGCGACACCGTGACGCACCGCAAGTTCCAGATGGTGATGTACGCGTGGCAAAGCGCGCCCGAGAATTCGCCGCGCGAGACCCTGCGCTCCGATGAGATCCCCGACAAGGCGAACGGCTTCTCCGGTGAGAATTTCCCGGGCTTCCGCAATCCCGAGGCCGACCGCCTCATCGACGCGATCGAGACCGAGCTCGACCGCGGCAAACGCGCGCTGCTCTGGCACCAGATCGAGCAGCTTTATGCCGAGGAGTTGCCGGCATTGCCGCTTTACTTCCGCGCCGAACCGTTCGTGCTGCCGCCGTGGCTCGAGGGCGTGAAGCCGACCGGCCATCAATACCCGACTACGCTCTGGATCGAGGAGTGGCGCCGGGCGGCCGGCGTCTCGGGATGACGCGGTTCGCACTGACGCGTCTCCTGCAGATGGCGGTGGTGCTCGCCGTCATGTCGTTCATCATCTACACGCTCATCGGCTTGATGCCGGGCGATCCGATCGACCTGATGATCGCATCGGACCCGCACCTGACCAGCGCCGATGCAATACGGCTCAAGGCGCTCTACGGGCTCGACCGGCCGCTCCTCGAGCGCTACCTCGCCTGGGCCCAAGCCGCGCTCCACGGCAATTTCGGTTATTCGCGCCTCTATGAGCAGCCCGCACTCGCGATCCTCGGGCCGCGGCTCGTCAACACCGCGCTCCTCATGGGGACAAGCCTCGCCCTCGCGCTCGGGCTTGCGGTGCCGCTCGGGATCGCGGCCGCGCGCCGCCCCGGCTCGGCCTTCGATGGCGTCGTCAATTTCATCGCCTTCGCGTTCATCTCGGTGCCATCGTTCTGGCTCGCGCTCATGCTCATCTACGTCTTCGCGGTGGCGCTCGGCCTCTTTCCGCCGGGCGGCATCGCCACGGTCGGCGATGGCGGCGTGCTCGACCGCGCCGAGCACCTGGTGCTCCCGGTCGCGACATTGACGCTCGCCACGATGGGCGCGCACCTGCGCTATGCCCGCGCGGCGATGATCGAGGCGCTCGGCCAGGATTACGTGCGGACGGCGCGCGCCAAAGGGGCAAGTGAGCTGCGCATCCTCCTGCGCCACGCGCTCAGGAACGCGCTCATCCCGATTATCACCGTGGCCGCGCTCTCCATGGGCACGCTCTTCTCGGGCGCACTCGTCACCGAGACGATGTTCGCGTATCCCGGCATGGGCAAGCTCATCTACGACGCAATCCTCGGCAACGACTACAACCTCGCGCTCGCGGGGCTCCTGCTTGCAACGGCGATGACGCTCCTCGCCAACCTCGCGGCCGACATCGCCTATGCCGCCGCCGATCCGCGGATCACGCTCGCATGACCGTGGCCGCGCTTCCGCATGCGCCATCGCGGCGGCTTCAGCACATGATGCTGCCGGGCCTGGCGCTGCTCGCGCTCGCGGCGGCGGTGATCCTAATCCCGCCGCTCGAAGGGCCAGCGGGCGACCAGGTCGATCTCTACGCGCGTCTCGCCGCGCCGTCGCTAGCTCACCCGCTCGGCACAGATCTCCTCGGCCGCGATCTCTTGTTGCGGCTCGCGGAGGGCGGGCGCGTTTCGCTCGCCGTGGGCTTTGTTGCGGCACTCACGGCGGCGGGGCTCGGCACCGCGATCGGGCTCGTCGCGGGTTATCGCGGCGGGCGCATCGACGCGCTGCTGATGCGCCTCACCGACGGCGTCATCGCGTTGCCGCTCCTGCCGCTCCTCGTCGTGCTCGCGGCGCTCGATCCGAGGAAGCTCGGCCTCGGCGCGCTGGCGCAATCGGACGCGCTCTCGCTCTATCGCATCATTGTGCTCGTGGCGCTCGTCGGCTGGACCACGGTCGCGCGACTCGTGCGCGGTGCCACCCTCTCGCTCAAGGCGCAGGAGTTCGTGCGCGCCGCGCATGCCGTGGGCGCGGGGGCGGTGCGCATCATGCTCGTCCACATCCTGCCCAACCTCGCCGCCTCCATCATCATCGCGACGACGCTCTCGGTCGGCGAGATCATCCTGCTCGAATCCGTGCTGAGCTTCCTCGGGCTCGGCGTTTCGCCGCCGCTCGCAAGCTGGGGCAGCATGCTGACCGGCGCGCAGGAGACGGTGGCGCTTGCGCCGCAGCTCGCGCTTTATCCCGGGCTCCTCATCCTGGTGACGGTCGTCGCCTGCAATTTCCTGGGCGAAGGCCTGCGCCAGGCGCTCGATCCGCGGGCGGCGCGGGCGTAGACTAGGCACCTCTTTTCGAGGAGGTCAGCATGGCTCCCGACGGGAATATCGGCGCACTCGCCTCGCGCTTTGTCGATATCGAGAAGATGCCGTGGATCGAATCCGGTCCCGGCAACAAGATGAAGGTGCTGCACCGCGACGGCGAGAGCGGGCTTCTCACCATCATCACCAAGCTTTCGCCCGGCGCAAAGATCCCGATGCACACGCACGAGGATCTGGAGCAGACCTATATCCTCGAAGGCTCGCTCGTCGACGACGAAGGCGCCTGCACCGCCGGCAATTTCGTCGTGCGCCAGAAAGGCAGCCGGCACGAGCCGGTGGCGCCCAACGGCTGCACCATGCTCGTCTTCTTCATGAAGCCGACGCAGTCGCTGCTGAAGCTGCTGGCAAAGCACGGCCTCTAGAGCCGGATCGGTTCACATGGAATCGCCCCGCGATTCATGTGAACCGTGAATCCGTCTCTACTCCAGATATTTAGAGTCGAGGCTCAGTCGTCCTCGTCCGCCGCCGCGTCGGGTGCGTCGCGGCGCGCGCGCGATTCGAGACGCTCGCGGCGCAGCCGGTCGATGAGCTGGCGGCGATAGTCGGGATCGGCGACGACCCGGTCCATGTCGATGCCGTCGGCGAGCTCGTCGTCGTCGATCGGATCGGCGTAAGTCATGAGCTTGGGGCTTGCCACGGCCCAAGCATCGGCGGCGCAAAGCGGCGCCTCCACCGGAATTCCGGGCGAGTTCTGGATAAGCCTGGGGATAAGGCTCGGGATCGAATCGGGAGAGCCAGAGCCGGCCCAACTGTTTCAATATGATGGCACACCGACTGCGTCAGAATGTCGCAGCACTCAACCGCGGCGCTGCTTACGCCTTCGCCGCTCGCGTGCCGCGGCCTTGGCGCGTTTTTCCTCGTCGCGCTTCTTTTTCTCGGCACTTCTCTGCGCCGCGATCGCCTTCTGGTAGAAATAGGCGAAGTCGTAGACCGTGGTGTCGTACTGGTCCCAGCAGACGTATTCCTGGCAATTGCGCGGCCGCGCCTTGTAGACGCTGCAGCGGCGCTCGGCGGTGAGAAACTGGCAGGTGTCGTAGCCGGACTTGATGAGCTTCTCGCCTTTGCGGGTCACCTCGACGATATGTTTTTCCTCGAACTCGTGCACGGTCAGATCGAGGTGATCGGCGAGGCGCCTGATGTCGGCGCGGCTCACCTCGACATAGCCGGCGAGCTTGCAACAGAAGCTCGCGCATTTCATGCAGCTGAGCGGCGGGTTCTCGGTCTTTGCTTCCGTACTCACGGTCACCTGCGGCATCGCACGACGCAATGCGTCTAGGAATACATCTTTGCGACGGAGAATGTCACGGAAGACCTTCGGCAGCGGTTTCATTCGCGCGCCCCTCGCGCCATAGTGCCGTGCAAAGGGAAGCACCGAAGGCGCCGCCATGCAAAGACCGAATTCGGCCGCGGGCCGCGACGTGGCCTACCACCTCCATCCCTACACCAATCTGAAGCGGCAGGAGGAGGAAGGCCCGCTCGTCATCCGCGAAGGCAAGGGCGTCTTCGTCTATGACGAGGCCGGCAAGGACTATATCGAGGGCATGGCGGGCTTGTGGTGCACGGCCCTCGGCTTCGGCGAAGAGCGCCTTGTCGAGGCGGCCGTGCGGCAAATGCGGCTCCTGCCCTTCTATCACGGCTTCAATCAGATGGCGCACGAGGTGGCGGGGGCGCTCGCCGAGCGACTCGTCGCAATGATGCCGGTGCCGATGTCGAAGGCGTTCTTCTCCAACAGCGGCTCTGAGGCCAACGACACCGCGGTCAAGATCGTCTGGTACTACAACAATGCCCTGGGCCGCCCGCGCAAGAAGAAGATCATCTCGCGCCTCAGGGGCTATCACGGCGTCACGGTCGCGACCGCGAGCCTCACCGGGCTTGCCGCCAACCACCGCGATTTCGATCTGCCAATCGCGCAGGTCCGCCACGCCGACTGCCCGCATCACTGGCGCTTTGGCCATCCCGGCGAGAGCGAGGAGCAATATGCCGACCGGCTCGCCGAGAGCCTCGACCTGCAGATCCAGCGCGAGGACCCGGAGACTGTCGCCGCCTTCATCGCCGAGCCGGTGATGGGCGCGGGCGGCGTCATCGTGCCGCCGCGCAGCTATTTCGAGAAAATCCAGCGCGTGCTTAAGAAGCACGACATGCTCTTGATCGCCGACGAGGTGATCTGCGGCTTCGGGCGGACCGGCCGCATGTTCGGTACCGAGACATTCGGGCTCGCGCCCGACATCGTGACCGTGGCGAAGGCGCTGTCCTCAGCCTATCTGCCGATCTCGGCCACCGTCATCTCCGAGCCGATCTATCGCGCGCTCGTGCGGCAGAGCGAGAAGCTCGGCGTGTTCTCGCACGGCTTCACCTATGGCGGGCACCCGGTCTCGTGCGCCGTCGCGCTTGAGACGCTGAAGCTCTACGAGGAGCGCCACATCCTCGATCACGTCTGCGCCGTGGCGCCGGTCTTGCAGCAGGCGGTGCGGCGCTTCGCCGGCCATCCCCTCGTCGGCGAGGTCCGCGGCGTGGGATTGATCGCCGGGATCGAACTGGTGCGCGACAAAGCCACCAAGGCGCCGTTTCCGGCCCAGGCTGGCGCGGGCGCGCTGGTGATGCAGAAATGCCGCGAGGAGGGCGCCATCCTGCGCGCGCTTGGCGACACCATCGCCTTCTGCCCGCCGCTCGTGATCTCGGCCGCCGAGGTCGAAGAGCTGGTTCGCCGGTTCGAGCGCGGGCTCGAGGCCGCGACGGCCGAATTGCGGCGGAGGAGCGACGTTCTGTCCGCCTGACGCCCCTGGGCGCCGGGTCTATACTGCGGCCTCTGGTGGGGAGGACTAGCGCGGGCAATGGATTACGAAGGGTTTTTCAGGAATCGGCTCGACGCTCTGCGAGCCGAGGGACATTACCGGGTATTCGCCGATCTCGAGCGGCGCGCCGGGCGGTTCCCGCGCGCTTATGACCACAAGAGCGGCGGCGAGATTACCGTTTGGTGCTCGAACGATTATCTCGGCATGGGCCAGCATCCGGCCGTGCTCGCGGCCATGCACGAGGCGATCGACCGCACCGGCGCCGGTGCCGGGGGCACGCGCAACATCTCCGGCACGACGCATTACCATGTGACGCTCGAGGCGGAACTTGCCGCGCTCCACCGCAAGCCCGCGGCGCTCATCTTCACCTCGGGCTATGTCGCGAACGATGCGGCGCTCGCCACGCTTGCGAGCCAGATGCCCAACGCGATCGTGCTTTCTGACGCGCTCAACCACAACTCGATGATCGAGGGCATTCGCCACGGCCGCTCCGAGAAGCAGATCTTCGCCCACAACGACCCGGCCGACCTCGAGCGGCGCCTGAAGGCGCTCGATCCCGCGCGGCCGAAGCTCGTCGCCTTCGAGTCCGTGTATTCGATGGACGGCGACATCTCGCCCATCGGCGAACTCTGCGATGTGGCGCACCGTCATGGCGCGCTGACCTATCTCGACGAGGTCCACGCAGTCGGGCTCTATGGCTCGCGCGGCGCCGGCATCGCCGATCGCGACGGCGTCGAGGACAAAGTCGACGTGATCCAGGGCACGCTGGCAAAGGCGTTCGGGCTCGTCGGGGGTTATGTCGCGGCCTCGACGGGGCTCGTCGATTTCATCCGCAGCTACGCGCCGGGCTTCATCTTCACGACGTCGCTGCCGCCGGCCATCGCCGCGGGCGCAGTCGCGAGCATCCGCCACGTGCGCGAGGCGCACGACCTGCGCCGCCGCCACCAGGAGCGCGCAGCGCTCCTCAAGCGGCGCCTTGCCGAGGTTCAGCTTCCGGTGATGGAGAGCGCCAGCCACATAGTACCGGTGCTCGTCGGCGACGCGCAGCTCTGCAAGGACGCGTCCGACCTGCTGCTCGAGCGCCATTCCATCTACGTGCAGCCGATCTGCTATCCGACCGTGCCGCGCGGCATGGCGCGGCTGCGCCTGACGCCGACGCCGCTCCACAGCGACGAGGATATCGACGCGCTCGTCGTGGCGCTGCGCCAGGTGTGGGCGAGCCTGCCAATGCACCGCGTGGCCTGATCTGCCGATGTTCCGCGACAATTCCCTCATACCGAGCGAAGCGATCCGCCTTGCGGCGCTGGGCTTCCTCGCCGAAGGCCCGCGCCGCTATGGCGAACTCGCGGCAGCGATCCGCCATTTCACGAGCTGTGTGGCCGGCCCCTCGCTCGAGCTCATGGGCACGTCGCTCGAGCTCTTGCGCTACGAGGGACTCGCCTCCTCAGAGAGCGGCGCCAACGCCGAGACCGCGACGCTGGCTATTACCGAAACAGGACGTCAGACCCTGCGCACGCTCCTGAAGGCGCGGCCGCGCGCGCCGCTCGGCGACCTCAACCGGCTCACCATCCTGCTGAAGCTCCGCTTCCTCCAGGCGCTGCCGGCGGACGAGCGGCAGGAGCAGATGGCGCTCATCGCCGAGTCCGTCGAGAGCGAACTTGCCCGCCTCAAGGACTTGAGGCGCACCGAATCTGGCGCGGCCGAACCGTTCGACGCCTGGCTCGACCACGACATCGCCGCGCTCGAGGCGCGGCTTCAAGGCCTCCGCGTCCCAGCAAGCTGATCGCGCAGATTTGCGATCACCGCCGGCAGGTCGCCCGCGGTGCGGCAGCCGCCGAAGAGATAGTCGTCGGGGCGCTTCACGAGGACGGCGCAAGCATATTCGTCCATGAGCTTGCCATAGCTGCCGTCGCTGTCGACGAGGTCAGCGCCCTCGCCCGCATCTATCTGCAGAAAACGCCCGCCAAGCGCGCGCCAGAAGGCGAGATCGTCGGGTGCGAGCGCGGCCGCCGCATCGGCGCCGCGCGCGAGGACGAGGAAGCCGCGCCCTGCGATGTCGTCGAAACGCCCGTCGCGTGCCCCCGCACGCACGCGATACTGGGGAAAAGCATCGCCCGCCGCGGGCGCACCGCCCCTCGCGATGAAGCCGCTGGTAAAACCGGGCACGCGAAACGCGATAAGCTCGTTCCGACCGCCCGCGCGCTCCTTCTCCGCCTGCAGCGCCAGAAGCTGCACGTCGCGTGCGCGCACCTTCTCGGGGTCGCGCTCATTGACGTGCTGGCCGACGCGCATGCTCTCGATGATGGTGGCGCGCGCGTTGGGGCCGCGCTCGGCCATGTAGGTATCTAGGAGCCCGTCGTCGGCAAGGCCCTTGAGGACGAGATCGAGCTTCCACGCGAGATTATGTGCGTCGCGAAAGCCGGAGCAGAGGCCCTGCGCGAGAAAGGGCGGCATCTGATGCGCGGCATCGCCGGCCAGAAACACGCGGCCGACGCGCCAGCGCTCGGCATAGAGCGACTGGAACTTGTAGGCCGCGACGCGGATCAGCTCGAACTCGTCGGGCGTCGCGCCCTCGGGCCGGTCCAGCCTTCGCCACACGCTTTCGGGCGCCATCGCGGCCTCGGCGGATTCGCCGGGAAAGATCATGAACGACCAGCGGCGATGATGCGGCCCCATATAAAGCGTGACGCCCGGCTGCTCCGGCTCGCAGAACTGGCGCATGGCGGGCAGGCCGGATCGCACGCGCTTCTCCTTGGCGTCGATCACGAGCCAGTCCTGATCGAAGCCCAGATCCTCGTAAGGGACGCCGAGCGCTTCGCGCACGAAGCTGTTGCCACCGTCGGCGCCGATGAGATAGCGGCCCTCGATCTGCCACGTGCCGCCGTTCTCAGCTGAAACGGTGAGGGTGACGCGATCCGTGCCCGCCGCGAGCGCGCTTGCCGTGGCGCCGCGGAAAATCTCGACCGTAGGAAGCGCCGAGGCGATACGGTCCATCTCCCTCTCGAACGAGGGCTGGTAGATCGAGATGTATTCGGGCCAGCCATGCGTCGCCATCGGCGAAACTTCGCTCGAGAGCAGCACGCGCCCATTCTTCGCAAGCTCGTAGACAGGCAGGAAGTGAGTCGCCGGCCAGATCTCGTCGATGCAGCCGATCTCCTGAAACATGCGCAGCACATCGTCATGCACGATGCCGACGCGCGGCAGGTTGTAGAGCGTATGGTAGCGCTCGATGACGGCGACACGATGGCCGGCGCGCCCGAGCAGGATCGCTGCCAGCATCCCGGTGGGCCCATAGCCCACGATGACGACGTCATACATGACGCTAGTGCAGGTGTTGGCCGCCGGTGACGAAGATCTCGGTGCCGGTGACGTAGGCGGAATCGCCCGCGCAGAGATAGTAGATGGTGGCCGCCACGTCCTCGGGCTTGCCGAGCCGGTGCAGTGGGATGCGCGGGATCAGCACGTCGGTCTCGGGCGACAGCATCGCCGTCTCGATCTCGCCCGGCGCCACCGCGTTGACACGCACGCCAAGCTCGGCGAACTCGACCGCCATCTCGCGCGTCAGCGCCGACAGCGCCGCCTTCGAGGTTGAATAGGCGGAGCCTGCGAACGGATGCACGCTATGGCCTGCGATCGAGGTGATGTTGACGATGGCGCCGCGTCCGCGCGCAAGGGGCGCGGCAAGCGCGCGGGCGAGCGAGAGCGGCGTGAAGAAATTGAGCTGGAACACGGAGTGCCAGTCGCCGAGGTCGCCGTTGAGACAGCCGAGGCGCTCGCGCAGCGGCGTCTTGGGCGAGATGCCGGCATTGTTGACGAGCGCGTCGAGCGCGCCGTCGCCGATGCAGGCGATCGCCTCCTTGGCGAAGCGCTCGACCTCCGCCGGATCGCCGAGATCGGCCGGGATGTGGTGCGTCCAATTGGGATCGCGCTTGCACTCGGCCGGGACGTCATCGCGCGAGGAGGTGATGATGCGCCAGCCCTCGGCGCTGAAGCGCTGCACCGTCGCATGGCCGATGCCGCGGCTTGCGCCGGTGAGAAGCAGGGTCTTGTGGGCGGCGCCGGGCATGGCGGCAGCTTACGGGAAGAGCCGTTCGACCGTCCAGCCGGCGCCCTGCCGGCGGTAGCAGAGACGCTCGTGCAAGCGGTGCGGACGCTCTTCCCAGAACTCCATCACGGACGGCACGAGGCGAAAGCCGGGCCAGTTTCGCGGCCGCGGCACCGGGCGCCCGTCGAAGCGGCGCGATTCCTCGGCAAATCGCCGCTCGAGCTCGGCCGGGCTCGAAAGTGGGCGCGACTGGGCCGAGGCCCAGGCGCCGATCTGGCTTTCGCGCGCGCGCGTCGCGAAATAGGCATCAGCCTCGGCATCGCTCACAGGCTCGATATCGCCTTCGAGCCGGACTTGGCGCCGCACTGCTTTCCAGTGAAAGCACAGCGCCGCGCGCGGATTGGCCGCCAGCTCTCCGCCCTTGCGGCTCTCGCTGTTGCTGTAGAACACGAATCCGCGCGAATCGGCAGCCTTGACGAGCACGAGGCGGAGCGAAGGCACGCCGCCGGGCGTCGATGTGGCAAGACTCGCGGCCTCGGCCAGGGCTTCCGCCTTGTTCGCCTCCGCAAACCATTGCGCGAAGCGCTCGAATGGGTCTTCAAGCGATGCGGATGTCACGGGAAATCCTCGCGCGAAAGCAGGTCTCTACCATAGCGAATGTTGCAATCCGGTTGCGAGCGGTGGTCCCCAACGGGCACAATGCGTGCGAATGAGAGATCCCTACGCGGTCCTCGGTCTCGCGCGCGACGCGTCCGACGACGATGTGAAGCGCGCTTTCCGTCGCCTCGCCAAGCGTCTCCATCCCGACGTCAATCCGGGCAACCGCGCGGTCGAGACCCAGTTCCGCGAACTCAACGCCGCCTACGAGATTCTGTCCGATCCGGCCAAGCGCCGGCGCTTCGACCGCGGCGAGATCGACGCCGAGGGGCGCGAGCGCGGCTTTGGCTTCGGCGGTGGCGCGCGCGCACGCGCCGGGCGCGGCGCCGGCTTCTCCGACTTCTCGCTCGACGAGGTGTTCCAGGAGTTCCTCCGCCGCGGCCGACGCTCGGCTGGCGGGCGCGGAAGTGGCGCCAAGGCCGAACTCGCGAACCAGGCGCTGCGCATCAGTTTTTTGGAGGCGGCGCTCGGCGCCAAGCGTCAGGTCGCGCTGGCGGACGGACGCACGATCGAGGTCGCGATACCGCCAGGGATCGACTCGGGCCAGAAATTGCGCCTCCATGACGGGCTTGCGGGCGACATCCATCTCGATGTCACGGTCGATCCGCACCCTCTTTTCACGCGCAAGGATCGCGACATTCAGGTCGAGCTGCCGGTGAGCCTCGCCGATGCCGTGCTTGGCGCGACACTCACCGTGGCGACGATTCATGGCGACGTCGCGGTGAAGGTGCCGAAAGGGTCAAACAGTGGCGCGCTCCTGCGTTTGAAGGGCAAGGGCATCGCCGCAGCGGGCGGCGCGGGCGACCAGTATGTGCGGCTCCGCGTCATGCTCCCCGACCCGGCCGATCCCGAGCTCACGTCGTTTCTCGAGCGCTGGGCCGAACGGCGCCGGCAGAAGGTGCGCGGCGGCACCGGCTAACATAATGCGCCCGCGCAAACTCGGCCGGGGTGCTTTCCGCGGTACAGGGCCATCGTGTAGGATGGTGCTACTTCCATCGGCGCCGCCGCCGCCCGAGGAGCGAGCACGCATGGTGAACGGAAAGCCGCTCATGGCCGGCAAGCGAGGCCTCATCATGGGCGTGGCGAACGACCGCTCGATCGCCTGGGGCATCGCCAAGGCGGCCGCGGAGCATGGCGCGGAGCTTGCCTTCACCTATCAGGGCGACGCATTCGCCAAGCGCGTGCGGCCGCTCGCGGCGAGCATCGGCAGCGACCTCGTTCTCGATTGCGACGTGACCGACGAAGCGAGCCTCGACGCCGTTTTCGCAGCCCTCAAGATGCGCTGGGAGCACATCGATTTCGCCGTGCATGCGGTCGCCTTCTCGGATGCGAACGAGCTCAAGGGCCACTACATCGACACCACGCGCGCCAATTTCCTGCGCAGCATGGACATCTCCTGCTTTTCCTTCACCGATATCTGCCGGCGCGCAGCGCCGCTCATGCCGCGGGGCGGTAGCCTCCTCACTTTGAGCTATCTCGGCGCCGAGCGGGTCATGCCGCACTACAACGTCATGGGCGTGGTGAAGGCCGCGCTCGAATCCTCGGTGCGCTATCTCGCGGCCGATCTCGGCGGACAGAACGTGCGCGTCAACGCCATCTCGGCCGGGCCGATCAAGACACTCGCCGCCTCGGGTATCGGCGACTTCCGCTATATCCTGAAGTGGAACCAGTACAACGCGCCGCTGAAGCGCAACGTCGCGATCGAGGAAGTCGGCGGCGCCGGCGTCTATCTTTTGAGCGATCTCGGCGCCGGCGTCACCGGCGAGGTGCATCACGTCGATTGCGGCTATCACGTCGTCGGCATGAAATCGCCGGACGCGCCCGACATATCCGTGGTCTAGCGGGGCGCGCGTGGCAGGCAACAGCTTCGGCGAGACGTTCCGCTTCACGAGCTGGGGCGAGAGCCACGGACCCGCGATCGGTTGCGTCGTCGACGGCTGTCCACCGCGTATCGCGCTCGCCGAAAGCGACATCCAGCCTTGGCTCGACCGCAGGCGCCCGGGTCAGTCGCGTTTCACGACGCAGCGGCGCGAGAGCGACCAGGTGAAGATCCTCTCCGGCGTGTTCGAGGGCCACACCACCGGCACGCCGATCCAGCTCCTCATCGAGAACGAGGACGCGCGTTCCAAGGACTATGAGGCGATCAAGGACCGCTTCCGGCCGGGCCACGCCGATTACACCTACTGGAAGAAATACGGCATTCGCGATTACCGCGGCGGCGGTCGCGCTTCGGCGCGCGAAACGGCAACGCGGGTCGCCGCGGGCGCCATCGCGCGCAAGGTGGTGGGCCCCGACGTTCGCATCCGCGGCGCGCTTGTGCAGATGGGGCCGCATCGCATCGATCGTGCGCGCTGGGATTGGGACGCGATCGACGACAACCCATTCTGGTGCCCCGACCGCGATATGGCGCAGCGCTGGGAAGGATTCCTCGACGGCGTGCGCAAGGCCGGAAGCTCCACGGGCGCGGTCATCGAGATCGTGGCAAGCGGCGTGCCGGCAGGATTGGGCGAGCCGATCTACGGCAAGCTCGACGCCGATCTCGCGAGCGCGATGATGGGCATCAACGCGGTGAAAGGCGTCGAGATCGGCGCCGGCTTCGCCGCGGCGGCGCTTTCCGGCGAAGAAAATGCCGACGAGATGCGCATGGCGGAAGGGCGCGTGCGGTTTCTTTCGAACAATGCCGGCGGCATTCTCGGTGGCATCTCGACCGGGCAGGACATTATCTTGCGCTTCGCCGTGAAGCCGACGAGCTCGATCCCGGCGCCGCGGCGCACGGTCGATCTGACGGGACACGAGGTCGAGATCGCGACGAAAGGGCGGCACGACCCCTGTGTCGGCATTCGCGCGGTCCCAGTGGGAGAAGCGATGATGGCGCTTGTGCTTGCCGACCATCTGCTGCGCCATCGCGCGCAGTGCGGCGGATAGGGGTCGCGGATGCGCCGCATCCTCGTCGGATTCTTCGCTGTCATTGGCGCGCTCGTCTTCGCCGTGATCCTGACGACCCTCGGCCTCGTGCTGTGGAGCCATATGCGCGGGCCGACGATCGCCGACAACACGGTGCTGTCGATCGACATCAGCTCGTCGTTCCCCGACGCGCCGCCCTCCTCCGCGCTCTCGACGCTCATCAATCCCGGCCGCCCGCTGTTGCGCGACGTGCTCGACGGGCTCGAGAAGGCGACTGACGACCCCCGCGTCACCGGCCTCGTCGCCCGCTTCGGCGACGGCGAGATCGGCCTCGCCGAAGCTCAGGAGCTGCGCGACGCCATCTTGCGCTTCCGCGCCAAAGGCAAGCGCGCGGTCGCCTATGCCGACAGCTTCGGTGAGTTCTCGTCCGGCACGCGCAGTTATTACCTCGCGAGCGCGTTCGACGATATCTGGGTGCAACCGCTCGGCATGGTCGGGCTCGTGGGCCTGCGCGCGGAGGAGCCGTTCTTCCGCGGCACGCTCGATCTTCTCGGCATCGTGCCGAGCTTCGACCACCGCGAGCAGTACAAGTCAGCGGTCGATCCGCTCACGCAAAAGGCGATGACCGATCCTGACCGCGAGCAGATCGGCGCGCTCCTCAATTCCGTCTACGGCCAGATCGTCCAGGGCATCGCCGCGAGCCGCAAGATCGACGAAAGCGCCGTGCGCACGCTTGTCGATCGCGGGCCGATCCTCGCGAATGAGGCACTCGACGCGCATCTCATCACTCATGTCGGCTACAGCGACGAGGCGCTCGGTACGCTGGGGCTGCGGCCGCGCGGCGACAAAGAGCCCGTTTCGCTCCAGCGCTATCTCGCCGCCGTCGGCCATCCGCACCGGAGCGGGCCCGAGATTGCGCTCATCTACGCCAACGGCCTCATCGCGCGCGGCGGCGGCGACAACTCCCTCCTCGACTCGGGCGAGGCGGGCGCCGACGCCGTCATCCGCGCCTTCCGCCTCGCCGAGCGCGACCCGCAAGTGCGCGCCATCCTGTTCCGCATCGACAGCCCCGGCGGATCGGCGGTCGCGTCGGAATCGATCTGGCGCGAAACCCTGCGCGCCAAGGAGGCCGGCAAGAAGCTCGTCGTCAGCATGGGCGACGTTGCGGGCTCGGGCGGCTACTACATCGCAGCCTCAGCCGACAAGATCGTGGCCGACCCCGCAACGCTCACCGGCTCGATCGGCGTGCTCGCCGGCAAGTTCGTGCTGGGCGGACTCCTCGACAAGATCGGCGCGGGAACGAGCGCCGTCGAGGTCGGCGCGAACGCCGGCATGTTCAGCTCGTTCGAGGATTTCACGCCGGCGGAGCATCAGCGCTTCGAGACCTTCCTCGACGACGTCTATACAGGCTTCAAGGATCGCGTCGCCCAAGGCCGCAAGATGGATGCCGAAGCGGTCGAGGCGGTGGCCAAGGGCCGCATCTGGTCGGGCGAGGACGCCAAGGCGAAAGGGCTTGTCGATGCTTTGGGCGGCTACGACACGGCGCTCGCGCTCGCGAAGCAGGAGGCCGGCATTCCACCCACGAGCGATGTGACGGTGAAGATCTTCCCGCCGCCGCAAAGCCCCCTCGACGTCCTTCTCGCGCGCCTCACAGGGCGCCCCGCTCCCGGCAGCACCGAGGCGATGCTCGACCGCGCGCTCGCGACGCTCGAGCCGCTGCTCGTACGGCTTCAGTGGATGAGCGCGCCGGGCGCGCTCACCATGGCACCCGTCGAGGTGCGCTAGCGGAGCGGCTCAGGTGTGGAGCGTATTCGCCGCAAACAGCTCCTCGACCGAGAAGCGGCGCGGGATGTAGCTCTGCTCGTGCGCATAGCGCACGAACGTATCGACCATCGCTCGGTTAGCGGCCACGCCCTGCGGCCACGCATTGTCGCCCCACACGCGGCGCTCGTCCTCGAGGAAGAACACGGCGTCGGGGAAGAGCGTGTGCTTGGCATTGGCGAAATAGAAGGCGTCGGTCTGGCGCTCGGCCTCGCGGAAGGCGTTGACGAGGGGCTCGGCAACCCACGGCCGCGCCTTGAGCGAGGCTTCGCTCATCACCACCGTGTGCGTCACCGGGAAAAAGCCCACCTTGCGCGAAAAGCTGGCGCACTCGGCGCGCGCGTCCGGGAAGATGCGGCGGATGCGCGGATCGCCATTGAGGTACTCGTCGGGCGCCTCGGGCCCGATCACGGCGTCGACCTCGCCATCGATCAGGAGCTGGCCGGGCGTGCGGTTCGGCACGATCTCGACCTTGATCCCCTTCGGCATAACGAAGCCAGCATTCTCGGGCGCGCGCGTAACCCAGGTCACGTCCTCGGGCGCGAGCCCGTAATGCTCCTTGAAGATGCCGCGTAGCCACAGATTGACGGTGTAGCGGTAGCCAATCGAGGCGATGCGCTTGCCCTTCAGCTCGGCCGGGCTGCGATAGGGCGCATCGGCGCGGCAGAAGACATACGCCAGAACCGCCATGCGCAACGGAAAGATCGGCAGCGCGATCACCGGCTCGCCGCGCCCGCGCGCAGCGACGTACAGCGAGAACGACATCTCGGCGATGTCGAACTCCTCGTAGACCGGGCGGTTGCAGAACTCGGCAATGTGCGGGCTCGCGGTCTCGAGCACGATGCCCTCGGGCCGCACCCTGCCGTCGATCAGCGGCCGCGTGCGGTCGTATTCGGCAATCGCAAGGCGAAGCTTCAAGGGCGTCGAGGCGCCCGTCTTCGCAGTGGTGCGGGTGGAGATGTCGTCAGGTGCCACGGCGGTGCGCTCCTCAAGCGGCGGATTGCCCCAAGGGTAACATCGCCGGCCCTGGCCCGGCAATTGCCGCCTCAGCCGCGCATGAAGGCGGCCACGAGCTCGAGGTGCGGCGACCAAATGAAGCTATCGAAGGGGGCGATGCCGGTGAGGCGGAAGCCGCCCGCGACCAGGATCTTGGCGTCGCGCGCGAAGGTCGCCGGATTGCAGGAGACGGCAACGACGTGGGGCACCGATGACGCGGCGAGCGCGCGTGCCTGCGCCATGGCGCCAGCCCGCGGCGGGTCGAACACGACGCAGTCGAATTTCGCGAGCTCAGCCGGGTCAAGCGGGCGAGCCGCGAGATCGCGGGCCTCGGCCGTGACGCGGGCGCCGAGCCCGGCGCGGGCCGCCGCGGCTTTGAGCGCGGCAAGCGCCGCATCGTCGCCCTCGACCGCATGCACAGCCGCAAAGGAAACGAGCGGAAAGGTGAAGGTGCCGACGCCGGCGAATAGGTCAGCGACGCGGCGCGCGCCGGCCGCCGCCGCGACCACCGCCTCGACGAGCGCGACATCGGCCTCGGCGCTCGCCTGAAGGAAGGCGTCGTAAGGCAGTTCGATCGCGACACCGCCCATCGTCACGCGCACGGGGCGGTGCTGCGCCACCGGCACGGGACGCTCGCCGCGGACCCGCCACGCGAGCCGCGCCAGATCCTCCGCGCGCGCAAACTCCGCGAGCGTCTCAAGCGCCGCGAGGTCGGGCTCTCGCGCGAGGTCGAGAAGCAGATCGATGCCGGTCTCCACAAGCGTCATCGTCGCGGCGGCTGCGGCACCGGGCGCGAGAATGTGGCCCGCGAGACGGCGCAGCGGCGCGACAAGCGCCACAAGCCGCGGATGCAGCACGTCGCACGCGCGCATGTCGACGATGCGGTGGCTGCCGCGCGCCTGGAAGCCCGCCTCGACCGCAGCGCCGGCGCGCTGCAGGCTCAGCCGCGCGCGCCGGCGCGTGCCGGGCGGAAGAAGACGGATCGGTCCGATCGGCGCCTCGCGCAAACCGTGGCGCGTGAGCGCTACCTCGAGCCAGGCCTGCTTGCTCGCGGCATAGATCTCCGCCGGCACATGCTGGAGCGCGCAGCCCCCGCACAGGCCGTAATGCGGACAACGCGGCTCGGCGCGCGGCGCCTCAACCTCGAACGACAGGACAGTACCTGCGCGCCCGTCGCCGTGACGCGGTCCGAGCCGCGCGCGCACACGATCGCCCGGCAGCGTGAATGGCAGAAAGACGCGCTCGCCCTCGTGCTCCGCGATGCCATCGCCGCGCACGCCGAGGCTCGCGACCTCGAGCACGACGCCGGCGCTCATCGCGGCCCGCGCCGTGCCGCGATCAAAAATTCGACATTGCCCTCGGGGCCGCGGATCGGGCTCTCGGTCACGCCCTCGACGCGCCAGCCCGCCTGCGCGCCGAGCCAGGCCGCGATGCGCTCGCACACTGCGCGATGGAGTTCTGGATCGCGCACGACGCCGCCCTTGCCGACTTGCGCGGGGCCGACCTCGAACTGCGGCTTGATGAGCGCGACGAGGCGCGCTTCCGCCCGCGCCAAGGCGAGCGCGGCCGGCAGCACGGTCTCGAGCCCGATGAAGCTCGCGTCGCACACGATCATCTCGGGGGCCTCGGGCACGTGCGACGCCGCGAGATAGCGGGCGTTGACGCGCTCCAGCACGACGACGCGCGGATCGTTGCGCAGCTTCCAGGCAAGCTGTCCATGGCCGACATCGACCGCATAGACGCGCCGCACGCCACGCGCGAGCAACACGTCGGTGAAGCCGCCAGTCGAGGCGCCGATATCGAGCGCGACGAGGCCCGCGGGATCGATGGCGAAATGCGCGAGCGCGTGCGCGAGCTTCACGCCGCCGCGCGAGACCCACGGATGATCGCGGCCGCGCAGCTCGAGCGGAACATCACCACGGATGGTCGTACCGGGCTTGTCGAGGCGGCGCTCGCCGCTCCACACCGCGCCCGCAAGCACGAGCGCCTGTGCCTTGGCGCGGCTTTCCGCCAGTTCCCGCTCGACCAGAAGCGCGTCGAGCCGCCGCTTCTCTTTTTTGTCTTTTGCCGGCGCCTCAGGCAATGGCCGAGTTGCGCCGCTCGCGCCCCAGGGCCTGGAGCGCGGTCTCGACGATGTGGCGGGCGTTGAGGCCGGCGAGCTCGTACTGCTGATAGGGCGCGTCGTGGTCGATAAAGCGGTCGGGGAGCACCATCGGCCGCACCTTGAGGCCACGGTCGAGCATCCCCGCATGAGCCAGGTGATGCAGCACATGGCTGCTGAAGCCGCCGACGGCGCCTTCCTCGATCGTCACCAGGACCTCGTGCTCGCGCGCGAGGCGCTCGACGAGATCGGTGTCGAGAGGCTTGGCGAAGCGCGCGTCCGCGACCGTCGCCGAGAGGCCGTGCCGCGCCAACTCGTCCGCGGCCTTGAGGCATTCCTGGAGCCGCGCGCCGAGATTCAGGATGGCGATCGCGGTGCCTTCGCGCAGGACGCGGCCGCGCCCGATCTCAAGCACGCTGCCGCGCTCCGGCAGCTTCAGGCCGATCCCCTCGCCGCGCGGATAGCGCACGGCCGAAGGGCCGTCGTCGATCGCGGCGCAGGTCGCCACCATGTGCATCAGCTCCACCTCGTCGGCGGCAGCCATGATGACGAACCCCGGCAGGCAGCCGAGATAGGCCAGATCGAACGAGCCCGCATGCGTCGCTCCGTCGGCGCCAACGAGGCCCGCGCGGTCGAGCGCGAAACGCACGGGAAGTTTCTGGATCGCGACGTCGTGCACGACTTGGTCGTAGGCGCGTTGCAGGAAGGTCGAATAGATCGCCGCGAACGGGCGCAAGCCTTCGCAGGCGAGGCCCGCGGCGAAGGTCACGCCGTGCTGCTCGGCAATGCCGACATCGAACGCGCGTTTGGGAAAGCGCTCGGCGAACTTGTCGAGCCCGGTGCCCGACGGCATCGCCGCGGTGAGCGCAACGATGCGCTCGTCGGCCGCGGCCTCGGCGATCAGCGCCTTGGCGAACACGCTCGTATAGGAGGGCGCCGCCGCCTTGCTCTTCTGCTGCTGGCCCGTCGCCGGATCGAACTTGACGACGCCGTGATATTTGTCCGCGGCCGCTTCGGCCGGCGCGTAGCCCCGCCCCTTCTGCGTCACCACGTGCACGAGCACCGCGCCGCCGTCTTCGCTCGCCCTGACGTTGCGCAGCACCGGCAGCAGATGGTCGAGATTGTGCCCGTCGATCGGGCCAACATAGAAGAAGCCTAACTCCTCAAACAGCGTGCCGCCGGTGACGAGGCCGCGCGCATATTCCTCGGCCTTGCGTGCGAGCGAAGCGAAGCCGCGCGGGAAGCGACGCGTCATCGCCGCGCCGATGTTGCGCAGGGACCGATAAGGCCGCGAGGAGAGCAGCCGCGAGAGATAGGCGCTCATCGCGCCGACCGGTGGCGCGATCGACATGTCGTTGTCATTGAGGACGACGATGAGCCGCGTCGGCGTCGAGCCCGCATTGTTCATCGCCTCGTACGCCATGCCCGCGCTCATCGCGCCATCACCAATGACGGCGATCACGTCGCGCCGCTCGCCCTTCATGTCGCGCGCCACGGCCATGCCGAGCCCGGCCGAGATCGAGGTCGAGCTGTGCGCGGCGCCAAACGGGTCGTATTCGCTTTCGACGCGGCGCGTAAAGCCGGAGAGCCCGCCGCCTTGGCGCAGCGTGCGGATGCGGTCGCGCCGCCCGGTCAGAATCTTGTGCGGATAGGCCTGGTGCCCGACGTCCCAAATGAGACGGTCATTGGGCGTGTCGAAGACGTAGTGAAGCGCCACCGTCAGCTCGACCACGCCGAGCCCGGCGCCGAGATGGCCGCCCGTCACGGAAACGGCCTCGATCAACTCGTGGCGAAGCTCGTCCGCGACCTGGCGCAGCTCACTCTCCGGCAGGGCGCGCAGATCCACCGGATAGTGGATGCGATCGAGCAACGGCGTCACGGTGGAGTTGTTATCAAGGGCTTCGCGACCTTGGTCGGTCATAGCCTTTCCCTCTTTGGCCCCCGGAAGACGACACTAGTCCCTCGGACGCGGGCTTGGCAAACGACGAGTTGAGCGCCATCTTGCGGTCGTCACGGGTGGGAGCGCGGGTGGTTCGAAAGCGTTTCCCGCTTATGTTTCGAGCCTATAATGTGCCTGCCCTTGCCTGAAATGAGAAGAGCATGCGGGTCGTACTAGCTCAACCGAGGGGGTTCTGCGCCGGAGTCGAGCGCGCGATCGAGATCGTCGAGCGCGCCATCGAGAAGTATGGTCCGCCGATTTATGTGCGCCACGAGATCGTGCACAACCGGCATGTCGTCGAGCGACTCCGCGCCAAGGGAGCGCGATTCGTCGATGATCTCGACGAGATTCCACCGGGATCCGTTACGATCTTCAGCGCCCACGGCGTCTCGAGCGGCGTCGAGGCCGAAGCGAGCGACCGCGAGCTGAGCGTCATCGATGCGACCTGCCCGCTCGTCTCCAAGGTCCACAGCGAGGGCCAGCGCTATGCCGGCCAGGGTCGCGAGATCGTCCTCATCGGCCATCACGGGCATCCCGAGATCGAAGGCACAATGGGCCGAATCGACGGCAAGGTGCATCTCATATCGAAGGCCGAGGAAGTGGCTTCGCTCGAGGTAAGCGATCCGACGAAGCTCGCCTACATCACGCAGACGACGCTCTCGGTCGACGATACGCGGGCGGTAATCGAAGCGCTGCGCCAGCGCTTTCCCACGATCGTCGGGCCCGACACCAAGGATATCTGCTACGCGACGCAGAACCGGCAGCGTGCCGCGCGCGAGCTTGCGCAATCGGTCGACGTCGTCCTGGTGGTGGGCGCCGCCAACAGCTCCAACTCCAATCGCCTGCGCGAGATCGCCGCGGAGCAGGGCGTGCCCGCCTATCTCATCGCCGATGCCGACGCGCTCGACCCGAAATGGCTCGAGAATGCGAAATCGGTTGGCATCACCGCCGGTGCCTCGGCGCCAGCGGAGCTGGTGCAGGAATTGATCGACCGCCTGAGCACGCTCGCCGAAGTCGAGCTTTCGACTCTGCCGGGCATCACCGAGAACGTCCGCTTCCGCATGCCGACCGAGCTGGTCGAGCCCGCGGCGGAGTGACGCAGAACTGAGGGGTAGGATCTTGTCCGTTCCGCTGCACCAAGCGATCCGCGTCGGCGCTTACGTGATGAAGCAGCGCCTCAAAGGCGTCGAGCGCTATCCGCTCGTGCTCATGCTCGAGCCGTTGTTCCGCTGCAATCTCGCCTGCGCCGGTTGCGGCAAGATCGACTATCCGGACGCGATCCTGAATCAGCGGCTCTCGGTCAAGGAATGTCTCGATGCGGTCGACGAGTGCGGCGCCCCGGTCGTCTCGATCGCGGGCGGCGAGCCGCTGCTCCATCGCGAGATCGAGGAGATCGCCGAGGGCATCGTCGCGCGCAAGGTCTTCGTCTATCTCTGCACGAACGCGCTGCTCCTGGACAAGAAGCTCGACCGCTTCAAGCCCAGCCCCTATTTCGTGTGGTCGGTCCATCTCGACGGCGACCGCGAGATGCACGACCGCTCGGTGTGCGAGGACGGCGTCTACGATCGCGCCGTCGCCGCGATCGGACGCGCCAAGGCGGCGGGCTTCCGGGTCAACATCAACTGCACGCTCTTCGAGGGCTCGGCACCCGAGCGTGTCGCCCGGTTCTTCGACGAGGTGATGGCGATGGGCGTCGACGGTATGACCGTATCGCCCGGCTATGCCTATGAGCGCGCGCCCGACCAGGCGCACTTCCTCAACCGGCGCAAGACGAAGGAGCTGTTCCGCGACATCTTCCGCCGCGAGCAGGCGCACAAATGGTCGTTCAGTCAATCGGGCCTGTTCCTCGATTTCCTCGCCGGCAACGAGACCTATCACTGCACGCCGTGGGGCAATCCGACGCGCAACTATTTCGGCTGGCAGCGGCCCTGCTACCTGCTCGGTGAAGGCTATGCCAAGACCTTCAAGGAGCTGATGGAGGAGACCGATTGGGACTCCTATGGCACCGGCAATTACGAGAAATGCGCCGACTGCATGGTGCATAGCGGCTACGAGGCCACCGCGGTCGTCGACGCGGTGAAGCATCCGCTGAAGGCGCTCCGCGTCGCCGTCAAGGGCGTGCGCACCGAAGGCGAGATGGCGCCCGAGCTTTCGCTCGAGCGGCAGCGGCCGGCCGCCTACGTCTTCTCGCAGCATGTTGAGCAGGCGATGGCGGACATCAAAAATCCTAAGCTGAGAACTGGCACGGCCTGAGTTTCAACGTGCTCGCGATAGTCGTCGGCGCAGTCTCACTATTGACCCGCAAACCTCGGCGCGTCGGATCGGGGTCCGCTTAGGGGGCGGACTTCCCTCTGCGGCCTGCGTTCCCGCACATCGCCCGTGCTGATCGTGGTATTATCCGGGGACTGCGACGTGACATTCGCACGATTTGCAGAATTTGCCTGATCTTCCCTGAGTCACTCGGGAAAACTCATGGCTCGTACGCCCTTGATGCACGCGCTGCAGCGGCTCGCCGCTAACCACCGGGCGGCGAAGCGGCTTGGCTGGCCCGTAGAAGCGGTCGAAGACCGGTGGCGCAGCATGGAGCAATTGCGCCGCTCGCGCGGTCCGTCGCGTCGCGATTTCCTCGCAGGTACTGCCGCTGCTACTGCCGCTCTCACCCTATCCGGCATTGCCCGCGGCCAGGGCGAGCCGAGAATAGCGATCGTCGGCGGTGGAATTGCCGGTCTCACTTGTGCGCTACAGCTCCGTCAATACGGCGTCGGCTGCACCCTTTATGAAGCTTCAAACCGGGTGGGCGGACGCATCCACTCCAACTACGCCTCATGGGAAAACGATCAAGGGACCGAGTGGTGCGGCGAGCTGATCGACACCTCCCATAAAACGATGCTGGCGCTGGCCAAGCTCTTTGAACTCCCCCTCGATGACGTGGTGGAGGCACAACCAAGCGATACGACCGACACCGGCAATTTTTTCGGCAAATATTATCGAGGATCTCAGGCGAATGAGGATTTCAAGCCGATCTACCAAAAACTGAGCAGGGATCTGAAGGCTGCCGATCCCGCCGCATACGATGAGAGCACGCCAGCCAGCGTCGCGCTGGACAACACAACCGTCTATGACTGGATCGAGTCGCGCGTCCCCGGCGGACACGCTTCGCCGATGGGGCTCCTGCTCGATGTTGCCTGTAACGTTGAGTACGGGGCCGAAACAACCGACCAGAGTTCGCTGAACCTTATCTATCTCCTCGGCGATCAGCCGGACGCGAGCCAATTTGACATTTTCGAGGCCTCTGACGAGCGCTACCACATCCGCGGCGGCAATGACCGGCTCCCCTTGGCGATTGCGGCGCGCGTCGGCGTCGATTCGACAATCCGACATGGCATGCGCATGGAAAAGATCGCGCTCAACTCCGACCGGGCTTACACCCTTTCCTTCGACCGGGGCGGCGGGCAAAGAGCCGATGTGACGGCTGATTTCGTCTGCCTGGCATTGCCATTTGCCGTGCTCCGGGCACTCGATTACGCCGCCGCGGGCTTCGATGCATTAAAGAACACGGCGATTCAGCAGCTTGGCCGAGGCCGCAACGGGAAGCTCCAGCTCCAGTTTGCCAAGCGCTCTTGGAACGAGGCCGGCCCTTGGGGCCGCAGCAACGGTGCTTCCTATGCCGATACGGGCTACCAAAGCACATGGGAGGTGACCCGCGCACAACCCGGCACGACCGGAATACTGGTCAACTATACTGGTGGGGACGTCGCCGGTGCGCTTGCCGCCGAGGATCCCCGGAGGGCGCCTTACGCCGTGTCGCCCGACCCCACCGTCATCACCGACGCACAACGCTTCTTGGCCACGCTCGAACCCGTCTTTCCCGGGATCGCCGGTTCGTGGAATGGCAAGGCCACGATCTCGGTGCCACAGCTCGATCCCAATCTAAATTTGTCCTACTCGTACTGGCGGACGGGACAAATGCACAACTTTGCCGGATATGAGCGCCGCCGCCAGGGCAACGTCTTCTTTGCCGGCGAGCACACCTCGGTCGAATATCAAGGTTACATGGAAGGCGCCGCTGCTGAAGGAATCCGCGCCGGCAGCGAGATCCTGACTTCGCTCGGGATCAAGAATAAGCCGATTGCCTGAGCCGCTACATCCGATCGAGCGCTCCTGCTGCATCATGCCCTGAGGGCGCGCGCGTCGAGCCAGGCGCGAAGCGCGGTCTGAAACGGCGCGATCTGCTTGTATTCGAGCGTCGCCGGGGGTGTGTCGCGCAGTAGGGCCGCAAGCTCAGCCGCAGCGGCGGCATCGCCCAATGCTGCGTCGATTCGTGTGATGTAGGTCCGGATCGTAAACACCACTGCGCCGGTCGCCGGCAGACGGCGCAACGTCTGCCGCTCGACGCGAAGCCACAGATGTTCACCGGCGTTGTCCGAGGTAATCGGAACATGGCCCACGACGCGTTCCGGCTGGAATGGCGCTGGATCGTCGACGACGGTCCAATTAAGCCGCCACGTCAACCGCCCCGGCTTCAGATGCGTGAAGAACCGGTTCACCGGCCGTTCGAGCGTCACGGCATAGCCTGGCACGGGCGCGTGGATCTCCGCCAACGGCCTGCCGATCTTGTCCGCGAGACGCCAGCACGAGGGCGAGCAAAGTGTCGCACCGATCAGACGATACGTGCCGCCGTCTTCTTGCAGCACACAGAAATCCTCTTGGACGAGGCGGCCGCACAGGTCGAGTGGGTGGAGCGGGGACCGCGCGACATCCCAACGCTCTCCCGAGACCACGTTGTCGAGGAGACCGCCCGTGCGCCGGAAGATCCTTGGATGGTATTGCTGCAGATGCGCGACAAGCAGTGAGAGCAGCTCCGCAGCCGGCGCGGTTGCCATCGGAAGCGCCGCGAACACGTCGGCATGGCGCGTCTCAAGCAGCGCGCGCTTTGCCGCGAGGTCGCGCGCGAAATGGGCGTCGATCTCGATCTATCCCCCCGGCGCGAGCGGCATGAGCCCCATCGCCAGGCGGAAGCGCCCGCCATCGAACGGCAGGTACGGCGCAACTTCCGGCTCAACCACTGATCCGGATATCGTCGCGAGGGTCCATCACTCACCCTTTTCACGCCGCCTTCGGGCCTGCCGGCACTGACTCAGCCGTGCGGCATCATCAGCCAGATCTGGACAATGAGGAGTATGGTAATAATCCCATATCCGAAGATGGAGTTGACGCGATCCTCGCGGGCTAGATACATGTCAATCAGGCGCGTGTTGGAAATTTCATAATGGTCCAACGCGAACTGGACCGGGTTCTCCAACATTTCCACTCGATCGTAAAGCGAGGCGGCGGCGACAAGCTCGGCGAAAAGTCGCTTGGAAGGTTCGGTGGGCGCGGGATTCAATTGCTCGAGGCTTCTGCTGACGCGCAGCCACGCCATCTTCATGCGCGTCGTAACCTCCGTCATCTCGTTGACGTGCCGTTGCCTCTTATGCTCGTGCATCGTCAGCGCGTGAGTCAAAGCAGCGTCTGCCTCAATCGAAGCCCAGGTCGACTTCATTGTCGCTTCCAACGCGCGCGTCTCTTTTTGCGCGACGCTGAACCGGGCTATCGCATCGAGCGCAAAGCGAAGATCTTCCTCGTTTGCATAGATCACGGCTCGACTTTCACCCCACACCACCCGCAAGGTGCGAACCTCCGCTCGCACGTTCACGTCCTTTTTCTCCATGCCCGCGCCGCCCATCCATTCGTCAACGTCGCGTTCGATCGAGGTCGGCGTGTTGGCTCCCGGCGGCATCCAAATCACCGTCAATGCGCCGACAGTCTGCGGCCCAGCCTGTGCAAGCGCGTCGGACGGCGCCAAAGGGGACAACAGGGCCGTGACGTTCCGAGGCTCCGCGATCTCGATCGCCTCAACTCCATCCGGCAGGGCCTTCAAGCTTTCCACAAACTCGACGCGCCACGCGCGAGGCATGATCGCTATCTCAATGACATCCATGATCATTGTCCTCCAATTACTTTCGTCGCCTCGATATCCGCTGAGACATCGCCGCTCAGCCCAACCGAGACGAGGTCTTGTCGAAACAGCTTCGATTCTGCTGTGGGTGCTGCCTTGAGGCTGGGCGAGCCCCGCTTGGACGCGAGTTCGTAGACGCAATAAAGCAGGCTCTCCGAATCTTCATACCAGCGGCTCGGCCCAACTCCCCACGCCTCGACTTTCTCCCACGCCTCACCAAGGCGCGAGGGATCGAACAGTGCGTGCGCGAAACCGGCCGCATAGAGCTTCTCGGCCCAATCCCAGCGCGAGCAAAGGACTTGCGCATCCTCGAGCAAGCTGAACCGTTCAATCATCTCAACGGTGAGGTCTGTCGTCACGGAGCCGAGAATTACACCGCGCTTCGTCACGCGATGAAGTTCCGCGATCGCGTTCGCCAAGCTGTTTGGCGCCGTTCGGTAAAGCCCCGTTTCGATTACGGCGTCGAATTGCGCGTCCTCAAAGGGCAGATGTGCGAAATCACACCAGGAATTGTGCTTCGTCAGCTCGGCCGGGGTCGCAAAACTTGCCTCGCGATTGCACTCGACGCCCATGGCGTCAAAGCCGAGCGCCCGCAGCACGGCGACCATATGTCCGGCGCCGGAGCCGACATGAAGGAGCTTTGCACCCGGCTCGAGTCCCCACGTAGCTTTGAGGATGTCCCTGAGACACTCGACGGACATCAGGTCTTCAATATGACCCAGCGCCTCATTAGCCGCGCCGGCCGGAGATTGGGCAGCGATGACCTCTTCCTGCCGCTGGGCGCAGCGTCGCTTAACGACGTCAGCGAGTATAATGTCGCTGGCCGCCTCAGCAGAGTCCATCACTCCGTTGAGCGTCGCGTCGAACAAGTAGTCGCCGACCATCACAAGGCCGGGCGCGTGCACGGGATCCGGGTGATGGTTCGTCCTGCGCGAGCGCACAGGAAGGCCGCCAGGAATCGAACTCACCGACGCGACCCACCGATGGATCCGACGGTCCAGCAGCAGCTCCTTGCCGTGTGCGAGCTCGGCGGGCAAGGCGTCCAGGCACATCTGTTCTATGATGTCGTCGGAATCATTCGTCAACTCGAGAGCCGCGTTACCGGGAATGAGGAAGGCCAAGAGCCCATAAGGCCCATAGTCGTAACGCGTGCCTTCGTCATAGACGCAGCACCCGTCGAACGCGTCGAGCATCCACCAGTCGGTCGAAATTTTGTCGCGCCAGAATGGATGTTTGAATAAGAAGGTCGCGCGAAGGTAATGCCCTGGCCGGTCGAAGTAGCCGGCGTGCTTCTCCATCGCGAGCTCAAGAGCTTCCGAACGCCAATGAATGGTCGAGAGCGCGCTCAACGGCAGCGCGACGACAACGTAGTCCGCGATCACCTTCTCCTCTTGCCCGTTCACCTGCACTTCGAGCTGGTACGTGCCGTCGGCGAGCGGCTCAACTGCAGTTACATTCGCATTCAGGTGAATCTGAGCGTCGAGCTCCTCGACGAGGCGGGTCACGATCTGTTCGTTGCCGCCCACCACGGCGAAGATGTCCATGTAGCCGTCGACGTCCATCAGCACATTTTTGAGAAAAGTGAGCCCGTTCGTCTGATGCGGGGCCGCGGCAACGTCGCTGTGCGACATGGCTCGAATGTAGCGACGCGCGACATCGTCAGTGAATTCTCTCTCAAGCAAGTCGTCACCCCGAACTGACGACCACGGGTGAGCATTGTCCTCTCCCGCCACGGCGAGATAGTAGGATTGGGGACTGAGCAGATCAGCGCAGCGCTTGCGGAACGACACCGCCTCGTCACGGGCCCGTTCTCCAAAGAGCTGTGCTAGATCGTCGGTCTCGAGAACAATCTTGTCATCGAGCACGCAAGGGCCGCCTCGGATATACTTGATCTCGAGCCCCAGCTCCTTGACGATGAGATCGTGCAGAGGGTCGGGGCCTAAACGAGAGTAGTCGTAAATTTCCGCAACTCCGGCCTCATAGGGACCAACGTCAGCAAACTGTCCCGTCTCAATCTGCCCTCCGAGGCGGCCGCTCGCCTCGAACACTGTGATTTCGCAACTGAGTCCTGCTTTGGCGGCCAAGTGCCAAGCCGTGAACAGTCCTCCCGGTCCGCCTCCGATAATCGCAACCTTGAAAGGTCTTGGATTACCGGCGCTCATGTCGCCACCAGGCTCAAAAGTTCTTTTGTCCATGTCTGCTTCGCGACCCTTCCGCGCTGCACTAAGTCTGCGTCCTGACTCTCATTCAAGGTTTGGCGCCTTGCACTGGCGCAACTGTCCACTCGACGAATTGAACCGGCTGATCGCCGCCGTTTGATAAAGTGATCGGTTTTTCAGCGGTCGCCGGCGCCCATTCCATCGTGTCGAACGCGGACAGAACTTTCGGATCGGCGGCGGCAGAGCCTTCCGGAGTCGAGCTTAAGATCAGCTGCCCGTTCTCGACCATCCGCAGGGTGGGATAGTGATCCGTCGTAACGATCCGGGCGCCCGGCGGTATGGTGACGTTGCGGATGACAACCGTCATTGCCCCTGCCTTGAGGATTTCCTTCTCCACCCCGCCAAATTGCGCGGAGTTGACCTGCACTGATTTGGCAAGCCCATTCACCTTGAGGTAAAGATCGCCGGAATCTTCCATGCCCTCTTGCCAAGGGCCGCCGACTGACAGCCCCGCGAAAACATAGGGCTGAGTTCCGCGATTTTCCGTGCGCGAGCCGGGTAAGAGCGAATAATTGCAAACCTCGACATCGCCGGGATCCGTCACACGTTCCGAGCCCGCGGCCTGACGCCCGCCTGCGCTGAAGGCACTGCACATTGGAGTAGGGCCGCCAGT
>Ga0335078_10002102_pt1 | contig 30187 bp, 27 predicted proteins | sample Lox_Sample_32_FD_206711 | JGI IMG/M metagenome (GOLD analysis project Ga0335078, IMG submission 206711) | Soil microbial communities from Loxahatchee National Wildlife Refuge, Florida, United States - Lox_Sample_3.2 | ecosystem: Environmental > Terrestrial > Soil > Wetlands | place: USA...
CTGTTATCCCTCATCTCCGGCCCGGGCACGGGGGCACGGGGGCACGGGCGGGTATCGTCGGTTTCATGCGGTTTATCCCGGCGGACGCGGCGGCCAGGTCGGCGCCCGGCGCCCGGTGGGGGATGGCCGGCATCACCGCGGGCGTGCTCGCCGCCGACCAGGTCAGCAAGTCCCTGGTGCTCGCCGCTCGGCCGGACGGCGTTATCGGGTCCGGGTGGGTCTCCGTTCACCTCGTCCGCAACACCGGGGCGAGCGGTGGCCTCGCGTCCGGGCACCCGGTCCTTGTCACGCTCGCCGCCGTCGCGGTGACCGCCGCCGCGGCCACGATCGCGCTGCGCGCCCGGTCTCGCGGTGTCGCGCTGTGCCTCGCCGCGGTGCTCGGCGGCGCGGCGGGCAACCTGGCCGACCGGATCTTCCGCGCGCCAGGCCTCGGTCGCGGCGGTGTCGTCGACTGGATCCACTTCGCCAGCGGCGGCGGGTCGCTCGACCTCGCGGACCTGGCGATCCAGTTCGGCGTGCTCGGCGCGATCATCGCGCTGCTCGCCGACGGCCGCGTCGGCCAGGTCCCCGAGCCTGGCGAGTTATCGTGTGCATTTGATGGCCGGAATCCGCGATTAAACGCACACGATGTCTTGCCGGCGCGGAGCGAAGCCGCGGGGCGCGGGCCGCGGGCGGCGCGCCGGGCGGGGTCCCATGCGACGGCGACCCCGTGGCCGGCGGGAGGGTGGCTGCCGAGCAGAACCTGGGTCGGCCCGCGGCGGGCGGCACGGGCGAGGTGTCGTAGCGTTAAGAAACATGGCGTCGACGGCGCAGGCACCGCTACGCGCGCACCCGCGCGCGGTGCTCGCCGTGATCGGCGCCGGGGCGGTGGCGACGGTCTGGCTGTGGTGGCACGGCACGCCCGCGGTCAGCGGGTTCGGCGACTGGCTGACCAACGCGGGGCGGATCACCGGGCTGCTGGCCGGCTACGGCGTGGCCGTCCTCATCGGCTTGATGGCACGCATACCGCCGGTCGAGCGCGGCGTCGGCACGGACCAGCTCGCCCGCTGGCACTCGATGGGCGGGCGCTACGTGGTGGGCCTGGTGGTGGCGCACGCGCTGCTGATCACCTGGGGCTACGCGGTCACCGCGCACGCCGCCGTCACCAGCCAGGCCTGGACCCTGCTCGACGGCTACCCCGACGTGCTGCTCGCGACGGCGGCGGGCCTGCTTATCGTCATGACCGGCATCGTGTCAGCGCGTGCCATCCGGTCGCGGCTGCGCTACGAGACGTGGTACTACCTGCACTTCTACACCTACCTCGCGGCCGCGCTCGCGTTCAGCCACCAGTTCGCCGTCGGCGCGGAGTTCATCATGAACACCGCCGCCCGGGTGGCCTGGTCCGCCCTGTACATCGGCGTCGCGGCGGCCATCACCTGGTACCGGTTCATCACCCCGGCCCGGCAGGCCGTGCGGCACCGGTTCACCGTGGAGTCCGTCACGGCGGAGGCGCACAACGTGGTGTCCATCGTGATCAGCGGCCGCCACCTGGACGAGCTGCAGGCGCAGCCGGGGCAGTTCTTCCGCTGGCGGTTCCTGACCCCTGGCCTGTGGTGGACGTCGATGCCCTACTCGCTGTCCGCGCCGCCGCGCGGCGACCTGATGCGCATCACGGTGAAGGCGGCCGGCGACCACAGCACCGCGATCCGCTGCCTCGCGCCAGGCACCCGCGTCATCGCCGCGGGCCCGTACGGCGCGCTCACCGCGGCGCGGCGGCGGCGCCACAAGGTGCTGCTGATCGCGGGCGGCGTTGGCATCACCCCGCTGCGCGCGCTGCTCGAGACGCTGCCCGCGGCGCCGGGCGACCTCACGCTCATCTACCGCGTCAGCAGCATGCGCGACGTGGTGTTCAGGCACGAGCTCGAGCAGCTCGCCGAGCGCCGCAAGGCGCGGGTCTGGTTCGTCGCGGGCACCAGGGACGAGCTCGACGTCAACCCGCTGAGCGGCGGCGAGCTGACCAGGCGCGTGCCCGGCCTGATCGACCACGACGTCTACCTGTGCGGCCCGCCGGGGCTGACCTCCGCCGTCACCAGGGAACTGCTCGACGCCGGGGTACGGCGACGGCATATCCACCGGGAGTCCTTCGAGTTCTGAGCGGTCCGCACCTCGACCGCGGCTAAGTCCATGCACAGTCCGCGCTACCAGGAAAGGCACCTCATGCGCCGCGTCATCCTCGCGATCGTCAGCACGGCCGTCGCGCTGGTGCTGCTGCTGTCCTTCAAGACGCACACCCAGCCCGCCGTGCCGGGCAGCCCTCCCGCCTCGGTCGTTGGCAGCCCCGCTCCCGGCGCCACGGGCGGCACCGGCACCGCGAGCGCGGCGAGCCCGGCCGGCAGCGGCCCGGCGGCCGGCGGCGCGACGCGGACGGTCACCGGCAAGGTGGTCCAGACGGCCTACGGCCCGGTGCAGGTCAAGATCACCGTCACCGGCGGCCGGATCACCGCCGCCACCGCCGTGCGGTACCCGCAGGGCACCCCGCGCGACTACCAGATCAACTCCTTCGCGATCCCGCAGCTGAACCGGGAGGCGGTGGCGGCGGGCAACGCGAAGATCGACGCGGTCTCCGGCGCCACGTACACCTCTGGCGGCTACACTGCCTCGCTGCAAAGCGCCCTCGACCAGCTGAAGGGTGCCTAATACCTGCTGGCGACCGGCAGGTCGATGGCGGGGAACCTGGTGAGGATCTCGGTGCCGTAGTCGGTGACCACCACCTCTTCCTCGATGCGGGCGGCGGAGATGCCGTCGGCGGCGGGGCAGTAGGTCTCCATCGCGAAGACCATGCCCGCCTTGAGCTCCACCGGGTGCTCCAGGGAGTTGAGCCGCGAGATGATCGGCCGCTCGTGCAGGCCGAGCCCGAGGCCGTGCGCGAACTGCAGGCCGAACGCGGCGAGCTCGCTGTCGAAGCCGAAGTCCTGCGCCCGCGGCAGTGTCCGCGCGACGGTGTCGGAGGACACGCCCGGCTTGATCGCGTCGAGGGCGGCGTCCATCCACTCCCGCGCGCGGGCGTAGGCGTCGTGCTGCGCGGGGGTGGCCCAGCCGACGCCGAAGGTGCGGTAGTAGCAGGTGCGGTAGCCGTTGAACGAGTGGATGATGTCGAAGAACGCCTGGTCGCCGGGGCGGATGAGCCGGTCGGTGAAGTTGTGCGGGTGCGGGTTGCACCGCTCGCCGGAGATCGAGTTGACCGCCTCGACCTGGTCGCTGCCCAGCTCGTACAGCCGCTTGTTCGCCAGGGCCACGATCTCGTTCTCGCGCCGCCCAGGGCGGAGGAACTCGGCGATGTCCTGGTAGACGCCGTCCACCATCGCCGCCGCCTGGTTGAGCAGCATGATCTCATCCGGCGACTTGATCACCCGCGCGTCCAGCATCGGCTGCTGCGCGTCCGCCACGGTGATGCCCTGCCGCTGCAGCTCGAACAGGAACGGCGGCTCGACGATGTCCACGCCCAGGGGCTCGCCAAGAACGCCCGCCTCAAGAAGCAGTGACCTGATCTCGCTGACCGCGTCCCGCATCAGGCCCGCCTCGGGGGCGACCGCGCCGCGGAAGCCGAGGAAGCCCGGCCGCCAGTTCTCCTCGGGCAGCCACTGCGAGTACAGCTTGTGGTGCTTCACCGCGGAGCCGAAGTCCCACTCCACCGGCGGCCGGTCGCGCAGCAGCAGCGCGTAGCGGATCATCTTGTCGCCGAGCGCGCCGCCGATCCAGGTCTGCGTGGTGTACCTGATGTTGTAGAAGTCGAACAGCAGGAACGCACCGCAGTCCGACGCGCGCAGCGCCTCGGTGGCGCGCCGCAGCCGGCAGCGGCGCAGCCGGTCGAAGTCGACGCGCTCCTCGTAGTCGACGCCCATGTGACCGGGCGCGCCGATCGGGCGGACCCCGGCGGGCCGCTGCGACGGCCGCTCAAAACGGTCAGGCACTCACGCCTCCTCGGCGGCGAGCCCGTCGTCGACCGGCACGTTCTCCGGCTCGATCTGGTACCCGGACCGGCGGGCCTGCTCAAGCACCAGGGTAGCGAAGTCGTCCTCGGTGTAGCCGGCGCCGACGGCCTGGGCGATCAGCATGTCGGCCGCGGCGGCGAGCGGCATCGGCACCCCGAGCTCCTTGCCCGCGGACAGGCCGAGCTGCAGGTCCTTGCGGAGCAGCACGGTGGTGAACGTCGGGTGGAAGTCCAGGTTGACCAGGGCCGGCGACTTGTAGCGTGTGAACGCGGAGCCGAGCACCGACTCGTTGAGGAAGGCGAGGAAGGCGGCGCGGCTCACCCCGCCGCGCTCGGCGAGCACGGTGATCTCGGCGAGGGACTGGATCACGACGCCGAGGAAGACGTTGTGCGCGATCTTCACAAGCCGGGCGCCCTCGCCCTCGCCGACGTAGGTCACGCCGCTCCCCCAGGCCGCGAGCAGCGGCTCGGCCGCGTCGAACGCCGCGCGCGGTCCCGACGCGGCAACGGTGAGCTTGCCGGCGCCGATCACCTTGGGGTTGCCGCTGACCGGCGCGGCGAGGAACTGCACGCCGTCCGCGTCGGCGCGGGCGCGGACGCGCGCGGACGCCTCGAGCGACACGGTGGAGGAGTCGACGATGACCTTGGGCTTGGCGTCGCCTGTCAGCAGCCCGCGCGGGCCTGAGACGACCGCCTCCAGGTCCTTGTCCGCCGCGACCATGACGAACACGATGTTCCTGCCCGCCAGGTCGACGGGGCTGTCCACGACCTTCGCGCCGTGCCCGGTGAGCGGCTCGGCCTTCGCCCTGGTGCGGTTGTAGGCGGCCACGTCGTAGCCGGCCCGCAGCAGGCGCAGCGCGAGCTGGTACCCCATCCGCCCGGTACCGATCCACCCGACGGTGGGCGTGACCGTGTCCATGCGTTCCTCCTCGCCGCGATTCACCCCGTCAAGCACCTGCCGTGCTGCAATCGTTTGCAACTTTGACGGCTAGTGATGCTGATGTCAAGTCATTCTCCGGCGCGCCCCGCCCCGGTTGAGCGAACACGGCTCAGCCGAAGATCTCCGGGTGCCCGCTCAGCTCGAGACGCGTGCGCCGGACGTGCATGACGAGCACGCGCTCGGCGTCGTCGGCGTCGCCGCGGCGGACGCAGTCGAGCAGCAGGCGGTGCTCCAGGTGCGTCACGCCGAGCCGGTCCCGGTGCGCGGCGAGCCTGGTGAACTCCCGGCGGTAATGCTGGCTGGTGTTCCACAGCCGGCCGATGATCCGCGACGTCTCCCCCGGCGCCGCCGCCGCGTAGGAGGTGAGGTGGAAGTCCCTGTCGGCGCGCAGGAACGCGTCGACGTCGCCGTCCGCCGCTTCCATCGCCACGGCCAGGTCCGCCATCCGGTCAACCGCCGCGCGGTCGAGGCCGGGCATGGAGGCGCGCAGCAGCAGCGGCTCGAGCCGCTCCCTGACCTGGTACAGCTCCGCGCACTCGGCGAGCGTCAGCCTGGCGACCCACGCGCCGGAGTTCGCGACCAGGGTGACCAGGCCCTCGGCCTGCAGCATCCGCAGCGCCTCGCGCACCGGGATGCGGCTCGCCCCCGAGCGGGCGGCGATGTCCTCCTGCCTGATCCGCATGCCCGGCCGGTAGCTGCCGTCGAGTATCGCGGCGCGCAGCACGTCGGCGATCCGGTGACTCGCCACGGCCGCGGTGGCCGCCACGGCAGCCGATCCCGCGTCCGCCCGGCCGGAAGGGACCGTGCTCGTCCCCGTGCCGCGGCGGCCCGTGGTCACTGGCCCGGGTGCGCTGGATGCCACAGCCGCACCCGTTTTTCATTCTCGGGGGCGTCCTTCTCGTACGCCTTGCCGCCCGGGTAGCTGACCAGCTCGAACTGCATGCCCCACGGCGCGATGAAGTACAGCCAGCGCTGCCCCGCCGAGGCGTTCCTGCTGGACACCGGGCCCGCGAGGACCCGCACGCCGCGGTCACTCAGGTACCGGGCCGCCGCGTCCATGTCATCGACGTACAGCGCCAGGTGGTGCCCGCCGAGGTCGCTGTTGCGCGGCACGTCCCGCTGCCCCTCGTGCGGCTCGTACTCGAAGACCTCGAGGTTCAGCCCGAATCCGCACCGGTAGAAGCGGATCTCCCGCACCACGCGGCGCGGGTCCACGTTCAGGTGCTCGCGCATCCAGTCGCCGGGGTGGCGCATCTCAGGCAGCGCGTACACGAACTCGCAGCCGAGCACGTCCACCAGGAACTCGTGCGCCTGCGCCATGTCTGGCACGGTGAACCCGACGTGGTCGCCGCCGCGCAGGCCAGGTACGCCCATGCGTCCTCCTCACGATGAATGTATCCAATCTAACAGCTGAAAATGCAATATCCTACGGAACGGAGGCTGCATCCTGTTGAAATGGATGCATTGCCCCGGTAGCGTGGTTCGCGAAATGCCGCACTCCCGTGCCCTTCCTCGGCGCGGGCGGGCCCGATAAGACCGCGGTTCTTGCGATCAGGCCCGGCCGCGCGGACATCCGGGGGGTACGGGGGGTCGTCCCCCGGGAGGAAACATTCCACGCGTTAAGCGCCTCGCGCCTGCGGCGGACTGGCACGAGCTGTCAAGCACGCCGGCCGACTGGAAGGCGGCCGGCCCCGCGCTGCTCGCCACCATGCTCGGCCAGCTGCACCTCATCAGGGCCTTCGAGGAGACGGTGCTCGAACTCGCCGCCGAGGGCCTGGTGCACGGGCCCGCGCACTCCTCCATCGGCCAGGAGGGCGGCGCCGTCGGCTCGATCGCGAGCCTGCGCTCGTCCGACGCGGTCAACGGCTCGCACCGCGGCCACCACCAGTTCCTCGCCAAGGCACTCACCCACGTCACCAAGGGGCAGCTCGACCTGGACGACCTGGTGACACCCGCGGTCGCCGAGGTGCTGCGGCGCACACTCGCCGAGATACTCGGCCTGGCCCAGGGGTACTGCGGCGGCCGCGGCGGCTCCATGCACCTGCAGTGGCTCGAGGCCGGCGCGCTCGGCACCAACGCCATCGTCGGCGGCGGCGTCCCGATGGCCGCGGGCAACTCCCTCGCCCAGCGGCAGTCATCCCCCGGGGGGACGACCACCCGTACCCCCCGGGGCGCGCCCGGTGGCTCCGCCATCGCATCGGGCGCGCGGCAGGCCGCCGCCTCAGAAGGAACAGACCTGACCGTCACCTACTTCGGCGACGGCGCGGTCAACATCGGATCCGTGCTCGAGACGCTCAACCTGGCGTCGGCATGGAAGCTGCCGCTGTGCTTCTTCATGGAGAACAACGGCTACGCGGTCTCCACCACCGTCGCGGAGGCCACCGGCGAGCCACGGCTGTCGGCCCGCGCCCTCGGCTTCGGCATCACCGCCTGGCGGGTCGACGGCATGGACCCGCTCGCGGTGCACCTGGCGATGGAGCGGGCGGCTGCGCGGCTGCGCGCCGGGCAGGGCCCGGTCGTCATCGAGGCGCTTGTCTACCGGTTCTTCCACCAGAACGGCCCGTACCCCGGCTCCGCGTTCGGTTACCGGACCAAGGAGGAAGAGGCGGAATGGCGCGCCCGCGACCCGCTGGACCGGGTCGCGCGCGAGATGACCAGGCTCGGGCTCATCGACGAGGCCGGCGTGGCCGCCGTCCGCGCACGGGCCGTCGAGGCGATGAAGGCGGCCGCCGCCGCGCTCACCGAGCCGGATCCCGCGCCGGGCGCCAGGGCGGGCACGCGGCGCATCCGTCCTGAGCTGTGGCCGGACCCGGCGTTCGTGGACGTCGGGATCCGTGGCGACCTGTCGGAGCTGTCCGGGGCGCGGACCGCCGAGCGCTCGTCGTTCACCGGGCAGGTCAGGCGCGGGAAGTTCATCGAGGCGGTGTCGGCCGTGATGGACCGCCGGATGGGCGCCGACCCCCGCATCGTGGTGCTCGGCGAGGACGTGCACAAGCTCAACGGCGGCACCAACGGCGCGACCAAGGGCCTGCCAGGTAAGTACCCTGGCCGCGTCCTCGGCACCCCGATCAGCGAGAACGCGTTCGCCGGCCTCGGCGGCGGGCTCGCGCTCGACGGCCGGTTCCGCCCGGTGGTCGAGTTCATGTACCCGGATTTCCTGTGGGTCGCCGCCGACCAGGTGTTCAACCAGATCGGCAAGGCCAGGCACATGTTCGGCGGCAGGAACCCGGTGCCGCTCGTGCTGCGCACCAAGGTCGCCATGGGATCCGGGTACGGGTCGCAGCACCTGATGGACCCGGCCGGCATCTTCGCCACGTCGCCCGGCTGGCGGATCATGGCCGCGTCCACCCCGTTCGACTACGTCGGCCTGATGAACGCCGCCCTGGCGGTGGACGACCCGGTGCTCATGCTCGAGCACGTGGACCTGTACGCCGCCGAGGGCGAGATCCCCGTCGATGACCTGGATTACCTGGTCCCGTTCGGCAAGGCGGCGGTGCGGCGGGCCGGGACCGAGGTCACCGTGCTCAGCTACCTGTCCATGGTGGCGCGCGCGGCGGCGGCGATCGAGACCGCCGGGATCGACGCGGAGCTCATCGACCTGCGGTTCCTCGACCGGGCCTCGCTCGACTGGGACACGGTCGGCGCGTCGGTGCGCAAGACCAACGCGGTGCTGATCGTGGAGCAGGGCAACCTCGGCACCTCCTACGGCGGCTGGCTCGCCGACGAGATACAGCGCCGCTTCTTCGACTGGCTCGACCAGCCGGTGCAGCGGGTGACCGGGGCGGAGTCGTCCCCGTCGATCTCCCGGGTGCTCGAGCAGGCCGCGATCGCGACCACCGACGACATCGTCGCGGCGCTGGAACGCGTGCGGGACGGCTTCGGGAAGGTGACCTCCTGATGGCGGGGCACGTGCGCCACGGGGTCGCCGGGCCCGTGGGGCAGATCTCCGCGGGCACTGCCGCGGAAGGCCGGCGGAAATCTCCCCGGCGGTCACCGCTCCGCGTTCCCGGTGGGGTGCGCGGCTGATGGCCGTCATCGTGCGGATGCCGAGCGTCCTAGCAGGCGCTACCGAGGCTGCGCTCGCGCACTGGCTCGTCTCGCCAGGCGACAGCGTGCGCGTCGGTGACCCGCTCGCGGAGCTCGAGACCGAGAAGGCGCTTGTCGAGTACGCGGCCGACGTGGCAGGCACCGTCGGGCGGCTCCTGCTCGGCGAGGGCGACTCGGTGGCGATCGGCGACCCGATCGCCGTCCTGCTCGCCCCCGGCGAGACCGACGCGGACATCGAGGCGGCACTCGGCGGCGCGGCGAAAGCTGCCGCACCGCGCTCGGCATCGGCTGGCACCGCCGCGCCATCGCCTGCCAACGGGCACCTGGCCGCGGGCCGGGGCGGGCGGGTCTTCGCCAGCCCGCTGGTGCGGAAGCTGGCCGGGGAGCGGGGGGTCGACCTGGCGGGGCTGGCGGGGACCGGGCCGAACGGGCGGATCGTACGGCGGGACCTGGAGCGCTTCCTCGCAGCGGGCCGTGCACCGCGGTACCCAGACGCCCCCGTACCCGCCGGCTCCATCCCGGCCGGCCCGGCGGGCGCGACGCTGATCCCGCACCCGCCGATGCGGCGGGCGATCGCGCGGCGGCTCACCGAGTCGAAGGCGACGGTGCCGCACTTCTACCTGGCGGCCGATTGCGTGGTGGATGAGCTGCTCGCGCTGCGCGGGCGGGTCAACGAGACGTCGGCGGTTAGGGTGTCGGTCAACGACTTCGTGCTCGCGGCGGTGGCGGCGGCGTTCTGCGACGTGCCGGAGGCCAACGTGACCTGGACCGACGAGGGGCTGCTCGCGTATCGATCTGTCGACATATCGATCGCGGTCGCGACACCGGGCGGCCTGGTGACGCCGGTGCTGCGCGGGGTGGAGCGCATGCGGCTGTCCGCGATCGCCAGGGAGTCGGCCGCGCTCGCGGCGCGGGCACGGGAGCGGACGCTGCGCCAGCACGAGCTGGAGGGCGGCACCTTCGCGGTGTCCAACCTGGGCATGTACGGGACGGCGGAGTTCTCCGCGATCATCAACCCGCCGCAGTCGGGGATACTCGCGGTCGGCGCGGCCCGCCAGCAGCCGGTCGTGGTCGACGGGTCGCTCGCCGTGGCCACCGTGCTGCGGTGCACGCTGTCGGCGGATCACCGGGCGATCGACGGCGCCCTGGCCGCCCGCTGGCTCGCCGCGTTCACCGCCCGGCTGGAGAACCCGCTGAGCACGGTGATCTGATCCCCGCCCGCAACCGGCGGCCGCCTTGTCCGCTGCACGTCCGCGGCGACGAGAGGTCGCGTGTGATTTCCTGCGATCGCCTTTAGCGGTAAGAGGGGCAGGTCGAGTTCGGCGGCGAGTTCTTCCGCGGTTGGCTCACGCCCGAGTGACCGCGAAAGCCTGCGCTCCGCCCGGGTGAGCTCGTCGTCGCCGGCACCGGGCTCAGGGAACAAGGCGACCCGGCCGTGCTCGCTCACGGCCCTGGTCATCGCTTGGCGGACCCACCAGGCCGAGTACGTCGTGAAGCGGTGGCCCCTGGCGGGGTCGTATCCCTGCAGCGCGCGGACGAGGCCACGGGCACCCTCCTTGATGAGATCCTGAACCGGCACCCCGTGGGCGGCAAACTGCGCGGCCATCGCGGTCACGGTCCGCAGGTTGGCCTCGATCAGGCGATTGCCCGCCCTGGTACCGGTCTCAGCCGCACGTTCCAGGTCCGCTCGCATCTCCTCGGCCAGCCGCTCGCCTCCCTCGGCGAGCCTTTCCTCGGCCTGGTGCCCGGCCCGGACCCGTGCGGCCAGCTCAGCCTCCTGCTCAGCGGTGAGCGGTGGGAAACGTTCGGCCATGGCCAGGTAATCCGCCAGTGCACCGCCGTCGTCTGCCCGCGCCGCCAGCCAGGCGGCGAACCTGGCGCCTTCGGCCGTCGCGTCGTAGCCGCCCGCGAGCCGCCGGGCAAGGTAGGCGCCGAACTCGGGGTAGAAGTCGGCGATAAACAAGTCCTCCCGCGGGTGCTCCGCTGCCGCCTCCGGTGTCATGGCCCGGTCTCCTCTCCGTACGGGTAGTAGCGTGCCAGGCCGGCTACCAGCTTGCGTCGAGCGCGGTGCAACTGAGCGTGCACGGTGCCCTCGGCCAGGCCGAGGCGTAGCGCGATGCCGGCGATGGGCAAGTGATCCTGCCACCGCAGCAGCGCCACCTCTCGCTGCCGCGGCGGCATCTCCTTGATGATCTCGCGCGCCCGCGCCAGCGCGATCGCATTGAGCGCCTCATCGTCCGTATCGGCCGCCGTCGGCCGGTACAGCGCGAGTATGTCCGGCTGCCTGCGGCGAAAGATCTCTTGACGGCGGAATTCTCTGATGTCCTTATGGGCCAGCGTGCTGAGTAGCCAGGCACGCTGCCGAAGGCTCGGATGCCCGCGCAGCTCGGTCCAGGCTCGCGCCGCCGCTTCGAACGTGTCCTGCACCAGGTCGGCAGCGAGCTCCCGGCTTCCGCGTGCGCGTGCGCGCGCGTGCCCGAACAGCCAGGGGGCGTGGGCCGAGAAGAAGCCAGCAAGCTCGGCGGCGTGGGCGGCCGGGATTCTGTTCTCGCCGTCGTCATCCATGCCTGCTCCTCATGCTTGCAATGGTCGCGCAGACCCGGCGCAACCCCTTACCGCCGCCCGCGACAAGCTCCCGGGTCCCGCATCGTGACCAGCGGCACCACACCGGAAACGTAACTGTGCGGCAAGCGTCGGGTGCTTGCCGTGGCGCCAGTGGGGCATCGAGTCCGTCCAGTGACGAACCCTCCAGGCCACCAGCCGCGACCGAAAAAGCATTCTCGACTAGCTACCGCTATCAGATCCTTATTTCAAACGACTTTGGCGGTCCCGTGCCATAATCCCGAATGGGCAGCCCCCACCGTCTTGCCACCGTCTGCACGAGCGGGTTAATATTCCGGCTATACCGGGAGAAACTGCACTACGGAGGTGCGCATGCCCGCTAATTCCACAGGAATCTATTTCCCGGGCTTCCTGTTCGCCGACGACTTCACCACCCCTCGTAACGATCCGAGTCGCCCCGCGCCACCCGCGCAGGCCATGGACCAGCCATTCGGCTACCGGTTCCGCACCGTATCAGAGGCTTCAGGCGAGCCGATCGTCTTTCCCCGTTACGATCCTGATCGGCAGGTCAGCCTGGTTAAGGACGGCCTCGTCCCCATGGCGACCAACCCAACGTACAAGAAGGTATGGAAAATAACGGAGACCTGGACCGACGGGTACTTCGAGCTCGACGAATTTTGGGTGATCCAAACGGACTAGGCGGCGCTCCAGGTGCCACGAGTTCCACGACGAGGCTAGTTGTGTCCAAAGGTACCGTGCTCGTCCTCACCCAGCCGCATGACTTCACCGCCGACCACGTCATCGTCCGCTTGCAAGAACGTGACGTTGACGTGGTCCGGTTCGATACCGGCTGGTTCCCACGCCAGTCGTCACTAACGGCGGGGATCGATAACAGCGGCGGCATGGTCGCCACCATTTCTTCGGAAATCGGAAAGCCGATCGATTTCACCAAAGTGGCCAGCATTTGGCAGCGGCGGCCGAGGAACTTCGAACTCCATGACGATCTCGATCCTGATGCCAGGTCCTTCGCTCACGCGGAAGCCATGCGCGGGCTTGGCGGCGTCCTGCGCAGTGTGGAGTGCCGGTGGATGAACCATCCCGAGAAGGAGGTCTCCGCCAGCTTCAAGCCGTTTCAGCTGGCCTGCGCGGCCCGGGAGGGACTGCCTGTCCCGTCTACCCTCATCACCAACAACCCCGCGGACGCCCGGGCCTTCCTGAGCGAGCGCCTCGGCGGCGCCATTTACAAGACGCTCTCAGTACCGCATGTGACGAGTGATATCTACATGAGCACGGCGCTGTTCACCTCTCGCGTCACGCCCGCGGACCTGTCCGCGGTCGATACCGTCCGGTACACGCCATGCCTCCTGCAGGAATTCATCCAAAAGGATTTCGAGGTGCGTGTGACCGTAATCGGCGACAGGCTGTTCCCCGTCGCGATCCACATGTCACGGCCCGACGTTACCGATTGGCGCTCGGACATGGAAAGCGTAAGATACTCGATATACCAGTTGCCGGATACAGTCGCCGACCGCGCGCTGCGCCTGGTCCGGAAGCTCGATCTCATGTTCGCGGCCATCGACTTCGTCGTCACACCAACCGGAGAGCATGTATTCCTTGAGCTTAATCCGGCGGGGCAGTGGGCGTGGCTAGAGGACAAGACCGGGCTACCCATGGCGGATGCCATCGCCGACTGTCTCGCCCCATTCTCCGCTCATTAACGGGACGGCACCTGATGACAGACTCCGAACTGTGGCGGTCACACGCGAGGGAGCTGCTCGGCGCGCTGAACGCTAAGGGACTGGTTAAGGAAAAGGACCTGGAGGATGTCTACTGGGCCGTGCCCCGGCATCTGTACCTCGACGGCTTCTATGAACATCACGGCGGAATCAACCCCTGGCAGTGGCAGGCGGCCCCTCCTGACCCGTCGAATGACTCCGACTGGCTCGCGCGAATCTACCGTGATCACCCGCTGGTTACCCGCATCGACACAAGGGGAATGCCCACCTGCAGTAATTCCGCTCCCTCGCTTGTCTTCCGCATGATTGCCATGCTGGCGGTGCACCCGGGAGAACGCGTCGTGGAGATAGGCACGGGAACCGGCCAGATGGCAGGCCTGCTCGGCCTGATCGCTGGCGCGGACGGCGAGGTCCTCACCCTCGACCTCGATCCCGATCTCGCGATGACCGCCAGGGAAAGGCTGGCCAAGTTTCTCCCGCAAGCCCGGGTGACGGTACGGCACGCGGACGGCGGGACATGGCAGGACCAGGGGGCCGAATACCACGCCTTGATGGCCACGGCGAGCTGCTGGCCGGTGCCAGCGGGCTGGTTCGCCTCCCTGGCGCCGGGCGGCCGCGCTTGCCTGGAACTGCGCGGGAACATCGACGGGGCGCTCCTGCTTGCGCGCCGGGCTTCGCGCGGGTCAAACGAGGTAGCGCACGGCAGGTTCTCCGCCCAGCGGGCCGGGTTCATGCGCCTGACCAGCCCCGACGCTTACCTGACGGAGGGAGCCGCCACCCCCTTCGGCTTCACGGAGGAAGGCGAGGAAGCGGGCTGGGCACCCGCCGCGGGACTCGGCTATCGGCAACTGCGGCAGACCGGATTCGGCTGGTACTGCCAGCTTGAGCTGCCCGACGTGGAGATCGCTGCCTTCGCCGTGGGGCCGGACCGCGCGTATGGCTGGTTCCTGATGGCCGACTACGGCCTGGACGCGGTAAGGCTGCCGCAGGATGGCAGCGAGCCGGACGCGCGGCTTACCTCGTACGGTGGGACCTCCGGGCTGTTGCACAGGCTGGTGAGCGCGTGGCAGGCATGGCAGGACTATGAAAGGCCGGACCCGGATGACTACCAGCTTGTCGTCACATCGGACGGGATGCAGCGAGTGGAACTGTCGGGCACGCCCAAGTCCTGGTGCCTGGATGCCGAGTTCTAGCCGCCCGCCGCGGGGCGGCCGCGGACGTACCTGGCTCGCCGATGCCTGAGGCAAACGACGAGCCCCGGGTGAGCGACGAGCCTGCGCCGGGCGAGGAGCGGGTGCACAAGCCCGGCTTCACCATCGATGACCTGATCGCCGCGCCCACGATGCCCAGGGACCGCCTGCGGCGCATGCCCAGGCTGCTGATCCGGGCCGTCGCCCTCACCTGGAGCGCGGGGAAGCGGCAGTTCGTCATCATCGCGGTGGTCGAGGCGGTCCAGGGCGCGATGGTCGGGTTCCAGGTGCTGCTGGCGAAGGTGCTCCTCACTGTGGTGCAGGACCACGGCTCGCCTGGGCAAGCGCTCAAATCTTTGCTGCCGGTACTCGGGATCTTCATCCTTATGTTCACCGCCGCCCGGTTCGGCGGATCGCTGCAGAACGGCCAGACCGAGTTGCTGCACGAGCTCGTCACCAACAAGGCGCGGCGTCGGGTCCTTGACGTGGCAGGCAAGGTGGACCTGCTGTCATTCGAGGACTCGGCCTTCCACGACCGCCTGCAGCGCGCCTCGCAGAGCGCGAGCTTCCGCTCGATGGAGATGGTGCAGGCCCTGTTCTCGCTGATCGGGTCGGCTACGCGCGTCCTTGCACTGCTCGCGGCCATCGCCCTGCTCAACCCGCTGCTCCTGATCCCCCTGGTGTTCGCCTACGTGCCGTTGTCGCTCACGATCCGGCGCAGCAGCAACGACGCGTACCAGTTCATCTTCGGGATGACGCCGCTCGAACGGGAGCGGAACTACATGAACAGGCTGCTCACCGACCGGCATACGGCCGCCGAGGTCCGGGCTTACGGACTGCTCGACTTCCTTGCCGGGCGGTACGACACGCTTTCCGCCCGGCATGTCGCCGGACGCCGCGACGTCATCCGCAGCCGCATGCGCAGGCAGTTCCTGGTCTCCGTGGAAAGCACGGTGCTCATGGCCTGTACCGTCGGCCTGCTTGTGTGGTTCTATGCCTCTGGCCGGATGACGATCGCCGCGGCAGGAGCCGCGCTGACGGCGATCTTGCAGTTCTCCGCCGCCCTGTCGGGCGTGGGTAACGGCAGCGGCGGGCTTTACCAGTCGTCGCTCTTCGTGCAGGACTATGTGTCCTTCGTTTCGCCGGACCCCCGCACGCCCGCTCCTCGTCCGGCACTCAAGGCCGCGCCCAAGTTCTGCGACCTGGAGGTCCAACACGTCTCCTTCACCTATCCGCACTCGGCTGTACCCGCGCTGCGGGACGTCTCGCTGCGGATCAGGGCGGGGGAGGTGGTCGCGCTGGTGGGCGAGAACGGGTCGGGCAAGACGACGCTGGCCAAGCTCCTCGCCGGACTGTACCGCCCGGCCTCGGGGCACGTTCTCTGGGACGGCACGGATACGGCTGAGTTCGACCTCGAAGAGCTACGACAGTCGATAGCCGTCGTGTTCCAGGATTTCATCCACTACACCCTCTCCGGCAGGGAGAACATCGGCCTGGGCAAGTATCAGCGGCTCGGCGACGAGGCCGCGCTCACGGCCGCCGTCCGGCTGGCGGGCGCCGAACCAGTATTCGGCTCCCTTCCGCACGGCCTCGACACCTTGCTGGGAAAGGAGTTTCTCGGCGGGCATGACCTGTCCGTGGGACAGTGGCAGCGGGTGGCGCTCGCCCGCGCCTTCTTCCGCGACGCTCCCTTCGTGGTGCTGGACGAACCCACGGCATCGCTTGACATCAGGGCCGAGCAAGACCTCTTCGAACGCGTGCGCACCCAGTTGCGAGGACGCGCGGTCCTGCTGATCTCCCATCGCTTCGGCACCGTCCGCTCCGCCGATCACATTTACGTACTCAAGTCCGGAAGGGTGGCCGAGCACGGCGATCACGATTCCCTCATCGCGGCGGGAGGGATCTATGCCGAGCTGTTTGAACTGCAGGCGGCCGCCTATGCCGGCAGAGCGTGACCGCACCCCGGCGAGCCTGGACGAACGGACCCGCGAGCACGCGGCTCGCACCCCGGCCAGCCCGGCGCTTGTCATGTACGCGGGCGACCACGTGCCCGTGCGGACCTGGGCCGAACTCGACCGTGACTCAGGCACCGTCGCGAGCGCGGTCCGCGCCGCGACTCGTGACCCGGCGCGGACGGTCGCGGTCGTCGCCGCCGGCGATGCCACGGACGCGGTCATCCGCCTCATCGGAGTCCTCAGGGCCGACGTCCCTGTGCTCATCACCTCGGCTCGCGCGCCGCGCGCCGAGACGGCGGGTGTCCTTGACCATCTGGCGCGCCTCGGCTACCACCGGCTGCACGTGGGAGATGCCGGCACCTGGGCCGAGTACGCCAGCCTGCCGTCCCGGGTTCCCCTGCCCGCCGGATCCGTCCTGGTGAGCACGGGTGGCTCATCGGGCAGGCCTAAGGTGGTGGTCGACCGGTGGATCAGCTCGGTGGGCAGCCGGCCGCGGCAGGCCCGGCCAAGCGCCCTCATGCGCTGGCGCGCCGGGCAGCGCCAGCTTGTCATGGGGTCACTGCACCACGCGGCCCCGCTCACGTTCTTCACCGAGGGGCTGAGCGACGGCAACACGCTCGTCCTCCTCCAGCGCTTCGACCCGGGCATGGCAATCAGCGCGATTGCGGACTGGAGCGTGAACTGGGCCCAGGCCACCCCCTACCACCTGCGCGCGATCGCGTCCGCGCTGCCCGGGCAGCACGCCGGGCTGGCCAGCCTGGCCGGCCTGCTCCATCTGGCGGCACCCTGTCCCGAGCCGCTTAAACGGCACTGGCTTGGCGTGCTCGGCCCGGACAAGGTGTTCGAGATGTACGGCGCCACCGAGGGAATCGGAGTCACCGTCGCCAGCGGGCGCGAATGGCTGCAGCGCCCGGGAACCGTCGGCCGCGGCTTCTTTACCCGCATCCAGATCCGCTCACCGGCGGGCCGGCCGCTGCCCGCCGGTGAGACCGGCGACGTGTACCTGTGCGCGGGCCGTGCCGGACGGCGGACCTACCTCGACCCCGCGGACGGGACCGGGGCGGGCAGCGACGGCTTCGCCACGGTGGGCGACCAGGGGCGGCTTGACGAATCCGGCTACCTGTACCTCGCGCCACGGCAACTGCGGCGGATCCAGGTAGGCGGCGAGACGGTCGATCCTGCCGAGATCGAGTCCCTGCTCGCTGGCCATCCAGGCGTGCTAGACGCGGTCGTGGTCGGAGTACCGGACGAGCGGCTCGGAGAAGCGCTCGTCGCGCTGGTCATCCCGGCCAGCGGCCGCGACGGCAGGCTGCTGCGGCACTACCTCAGAACGCGGCTCGCCCGGCACAAGGTGCCCCGCGTGATCCGGTTCACCGACCAGATCCCTTATACCGAGGCGGGCAAGGTTGACCGGCTCCGCGCGGTGCAGATGGCGACCGTCACGCGACCGCACTCGCGCGACCAGGACACCGGGAGCGGCACCGATGGGTGAGAGTACCCGACTCGATGCACCCGAGCTCGGCCGGAAGCTGCGAGCGAACCGGCTGGTGCGCGACGCCGAGGTGTTCGTTGATGACGACGGGATGATCACCGCCGTGCTTGCACCGCAGGGACCGCGCCCGGGCCCGGTGCTCCGCCAGCTCGTCAGGGAGCTGGCCGACGCCCCCGACGGGCAGCTGCGGGTGGCCGTCCTCCCGGCCGTGCCGCGCTCGCCGGACGGGACCATCGACCGCACGCTGGCGCTTGGCAGCCCGGATGACATCTACCTGTTCGAGCGCCCGGCCACCGCAGCGGAATCCGCGCTGCTCGGGCTCGTTCAGCAGGTGCTGCCCGGCGTGGCGGCCAGCGTCACCGACAGCCTGCCCACGCTGGGCGCGGACTCCCTTGTCACCATCGAGCTGACGGCCCTCATCGAGGAGGCGTTCGGGACCGCGGTACTCCCGCACGAGATCTTCGCCGCAGGCTCCATCCGCGAGCTGGCGGCGACTCTGGCGGACGCGGCGGGTGATCCTGATGCACTCACTTGACCTGCTCGAACTCGGTGCCGCCGCACCGGAGGCGATCGCCGTCGTCAGCGACGGCGGGCATGAGCTGACCTACGGCGAGTTGCGCGCGCTTGTAGCGGAGTACCGGGCCGCGCTCGCCAGGCCCGCGAAGGCCCTGGTCCTCATCGACGGCCCGCGGACCGTGACCGGCCTGGTCGGCTACCTCGCGGCGTTGTCCGCCGGCCACGCGGTCGTGCTGGTCGAGGATGGCGGCGCGCGAGCGGCCGCGGAGGTCATCGCGGGGTACGCGCCGGACCTGGTCGTCACGCACGAGGAAAGTCAGCTCGGCGGCCTCCTGGACCGGCTCGGCTTCCGCCGCCGGCCGGCGGCACGGTTGCCTACCTGGGACGGGATCGCGGATCAGGCGGCACCGCCGGTCCACGAGGCCCTCGGGCTGCTCGCGCGGACCTCGGGGTCGCTCGGACCGCCGAAGGCCGTGCGGATCTCGTACGCCAGCCTGCGGGCCAACGCACTGGCCATCGCGGAAGCGCTCGGCCTGCGCGTCTCCGACCGCACGATGACCTCGCTGCCGCTGGACTTCAGCTTCGGGCTCTCCCTGCTCAACTCCGCCTTCGCGGCCGGCGGCGCTGTCGCGCTGACCCGGCACGCGCCGTCGTCGCGGCAGTTCTGGACGCTTCTTGACCGGGTGACAGGCACCTGCGCTGGCGCGGTCACCTCGACCTACCGGTTCCTCCGGTCAACCGGTTGGGACCCTGCCTGTCATCCGAGCGTGCGCCTGCTGCTGCAGGCGGGCGGACCGATCGACAAGGAAACCGCCGGCTACTGCCGCTCCCGGCTCGCCCGCCACGGGGGAGAGTTCATCCTCATGTACGGCCAGACCGAAGCGACCGCGCGCATCGCCTACCTGCCGACGGCGCTGGCCCGGGCGCACGAGTGCGCGGCCGGGATCCCCGTGCCGGGAAGCCGGGTCACGATTGAGGCAGCGGCCGGCGTGCCCGCCACCGACGGCACGGTCGGCGAGATCATCGTTCGGGGGCCTGGCGTGATGCTCGGCTACGCCCAGGGCCGCGCCGACCTGTCGGCTGGGGACAAGCACGGCGGCGTCCTGCGCACCGGTGACCTCGGGTATGTCAGGAACGGCTGCCTCTACGTCACGGGACGCGCGGACCGTCAGGTGAAGGTCTTCGGCAGGCGCGTAGACCTGGATCGGCTGGAAAGCCAGCTCATGGAGCACGGCGTCACGGCAGCGGCGGAGGCACCCGACGACGAGCACATCGCCCTGCTGTTCGAGCCTGCGGCCAGCGAGCTTGACCTTCGCCGGGAGATCGCCGCCAGGCTCGGCCTCCCGGCTCCCGCGATACGGCTCGTCACCGCGGCGCTCCCACGGACCGCAAGCGGCAAGATTGACCGGGGAGCGGTGCGGCGTTTGCTGTGCGATGCGGCCGGGCAGGCGCCGGGCAGGCGGGCGTGACGGCGGGGGCGAGGGACGGCACGCCAGGCGCCGCCGCCCTGCTGCGAGACTGGGTTGCCTCGGGCACCTGCCTGGGCGGTCAGCTGTTCGTGTGGGCCGACGACAGGGTGGTCGCCGACACCGCGGTCGGGCGCAGCGGCATCGACCGCGCAGCGGCCGCGACGGATCAGGCACGGCTCTATTGCGCGATAAAGCCGCTCACCGCATGTTGCCTCGCTCGCGCGGTTGACGAGGGACGGGCCAGCTTCGACGATCCGGTCAGCCGTCACCTACCGGAATTCAGCGGGCACGGGCGGGCCCCGATCACGATCCGCCAGCTGCTCAGCCACACCAGCGGCATCTTCGACTACGGCCTTGACCCGTATGCGACGGGGTTCGCCAAGGTTGTCCGGCTCGCCTGCGCCTATCCGCTCTCGGAAAGGTCCTGGTACGGCGGGCCGCGTTATAACCACGTCATCGCATGGAACGTGCTGGCCGCTGTCGCGGAGCGAATCTACGAGGCCGACTTCCCCGCCATCGTCGAGCGGATGAGAGTCGCGATACCTGGGCTACCCGAGTTCCGCGTCACTCGTCCCGACCCCGCACGCTACGTGCGCTCGCACGTCCTGCGTCAGGGCAGGTTCGCCGCCATTCCCGATCCGCCGCAGTCCCGGTACTTCGCCACGGTCAACCCGGCACACGGCGGGTTCGGTTCCGCCCGCGACCTCGGCCTGCTCTACGCCGAGCTCGTCCGCTCAGCATGCGGCGTGGGTACGCTGCTGAGCAGTCCGCTGGCGACGGAGATCACTAGCCACCAAAGCGTGATCGATTTCGGCCTTGGACGCGATACCCGCGGCTACGGGCTCGGCTTCATGACGGACGTCCGTAGTGACGGAATCGGTGGCGGCTGGAGCGCGCAGAGCTTCGGGCACGCCGGATATATCGGGCCGTACCGCGTGATACATGCCTTCGCCGATACCGCGCACCGCATCGTCGTGGCTATCCGGCTGTTCAGCGTGACTGCGAAGAATAACTGGCGCATGCACCGGCTCGGGGTGGCGATCTGGTCAGACCTCGGGATCGGCTGATCATCGTGCACGCCGACCCGTGGATCCAGTTCACCGGCGGGCGCCAGGGAACGGCGGCTGCCACGTGGGGCCAGTACTCCATCTGGACGGAGATGGAGGCGATCGCTCCGCATCATGACCGATACAACGTCCCGGTCGAGGCGCATTATGAACACGGGATCGACCTTGGTCAGGCATGCCGGGCAGTGCACCATGCGGTCGCGTTTCACGAGTCACTGAGGACAAGGCTCAGTCCGGTAACCAGCACCAGCCTTGAGCAGGTCCTGGCGGGCACCCTGCGCCTTCCCGTCCGGGTCATTGAGGTATCGCGTCTCGGCTCACCGCGGCTGGCCGCGCAGGAACTGCGCGATCAGTTGCGGCGCGATGCATTCGATGTCCGGGAAAGCTGGCCTGTCCGTGTCGGGATGATCTGCCAAGAAGGCCGGGTCTATTACACTGAACTTATCGTATCTCATCACGCCGCGGACGAGTGGGCCGCGCTGCGGCTACGCGATACGCTACTCAGCACCACGGCTGCCCGATCAGCGCAAGACCAAAAATCCCTGCAGCCGTATGATGAGGCGGAATTCCAGGAATCCGCCCAGGGACAACGAATATGCGCCGCGGCGGAGGATCATTGGCGCAACACGCTCAGGCGGGCTCCGCTTGGTGCGCTGCGCAGCGGCCTGGCGGCATCCGATATGCCACGCCACCAGCGAGTCTGGCTGACGTCGATCGCCCTTCCTCCCGCTCTGGAGCAGTTCCGCAGTGTCTGCGGCGTTAGTTCGTCCACGGTGCTGCTTGCGGCGTTTGTCGCCGCTATCGCCACGGTGGCAGACGGCGAGTCGCCCGCGCTGCTCGTGCAGGCGCATAATCGCTTCCGACGAGACCTCCGGTCGATGGTAGGCACAGTGACGATGCCCGGCATATTCCTCATGAACGCGAGTAAGCGGCCATTCAGCGAGATGGTTCTTGAGGCCTGGCAGCAGGTGCTGCAGACTTATCGCTTCGCCTATTACGACAAACGTCGCATCGATGCGGTCAAGTCGGCCGTTGAGAGGGAACGGTCAGGGACAATAGACCTGTCTTGCTGGCTGAATGACAGGCGCACGGATCCCGCGCCACGTCAATTTGTGCAACCACGCGCAAAGGACATGGCACGCAGGCTCAAGCTGACCAAGGTTGAGCTGCCCGCACCCCTGGAAAAGCACGGAGATACTACCATCGCCATGCGAGTCAATGATGTAATGGGCGCTATAAGGATCGAGCTGATCGCCGATAATCAGACGTTTCCGACCGCACAGCTCCAGACGATGCTGCGGGAAATGGAATTGATGGTGGTGGAGAACGCGCTCGGGACCCTGAGCGCTCACAGGGCTGAGCGGATCGCCCGTAACATCGTGTGACGGCGCCCAGGGTTCGGGCCTGGGTCGCGAGGCCTGGGTCGCGAGGCCTGGGTCGCGAGGCCTGGGTCGCGAGGCCTGGGTCGGGCCTGGGTCGGGCCTGGGTCGGGGCGGTGAAGCCGGCCAACCACTTAACGGGCCAGAACCGGTGCGGCCGCATCGACCTTGCTGCCCGCCGGGCAGTCATTACCCGCCCCGCCACGAGCCGGCCACGCGGCGAGGTGTTGGGCGGCCAGGCGTTAAGCGGGCTCGATGGTGATCTCCGCGCGGTCACGGTAGAACGCGACGTGGCCGGCGATCTCGGCGACCGACGGGTACGGGTGATCGTAGGTCCAGACGACGTCCTTCTCCGTGCTGCCGTCCGGCGCCTTGACCGTGTAGTAGCTGGCGTCGCCCTTGTAGGGGCAGTAGGTCTGGCTGGTGGTCCGCTCAAGCAGCGCCTGGTCGACGTCGTCGACCGGGATGTACTGGACCACCGGGTAGGACGCCTCGGCCAGGGACAGCGCGCTGTCGGTCTGGGCCACCACCGCGCCACCGACGCGGACGGTCACCCGGGAGCCGGTCGGCTGGATGGTGATGGGGTGCGTGGCGTCGGGGATCTTGACGGTGCGAGTCATCGGAACTCCCTCTTGGTTGGCCACTTTTCCCCTACGGTAACCAGCCCAACGGCCGGGGTCATTCCGCGGCCCCGCCCCCAGCCCGCCCCGCCAGCGCCCCGCGCCCGACACCCCCACGGCAGCCCCCCCGCGCCCGACCCCCACGGCAGCCCCTGACCCTTGAGGCCCCCGCAGGGCTGGTCCGACTGGCGGCAGCCCGCGCCCGCGCCCGACCCCCACGGCAGCCCGCCCCCGCGGTCGTACCGCCGTTGCACCAGGTCGCCACCCCGCTTCTTGCTGTTATCTCCTCGGCTGCCGGACTTCCCATGATCGTGTGCACTTGATGGCCGTTTTCCGCGATCAAATGCACACGATCTTTCTCAGGTGATCGGGCGTGACCGCGGGCGGCGGCCGGGCGCGGCGCTCGCCCGCCCCGCGGGGGGCCGGGCGATAAGCTCTGATTTCATGACAGGCGAGTCCCTGTACCGTAAGGTCGCCGACGACATCAAGGCGGCGATCATGGCAGGCGCCTACCCGCCAGGAGCGCTGCTGCCGTCCGAGGCCGAACTGGCCGAGCGGTACGCGGTGTCGCGCGGTACGGTGCGGCAGGCGTTCGCCGCGCTGCGCGCCGACGGCGTGATCGCGTCCCGGCGCGGCGCGCGGCGGATGGTCATCGCAGGCCCCCGGGTCCAGTCGTTCGGCGAACTGCTGTCGTTCTCCCGCTGGGCGCGGGCGATCGGCGAGGAGCCGTCGGGCCGCGTGGTGTCACTTGACCGGCGCCAGGCGACCGCCGCCGAGGCCGCCAGGCTCGGCCTGCCCGCAGAGAGCCTGGTGTACACCCTGGTGCGGGTGCGGCTGCTGTCCGGCCGGCCGGTGATGGTCGAGCGCGCCGTCTACCCGGAGAAGGTCGGCGCCCTAGTTGCGGGCATCGACCTGACCGTTGACTCGATCACCCAGCGCCTTGAGGAACTCGGCGTCGGGTTCACCGACGCCGAGCACGTCATCGACGCGGTGCCCGCCTCGGCCGAGGACGCACGCTGGCTTGGCGTGCGGGCCGGCGTGCCGCTGCTGCGGGAGCGGCGGTTCACCACCGACCGTTCCGGTGTGCCCGTCGAGTGGTCCGACGACCGCTACCTCGGCTCGGAGACGGCGTTCAGCGTACGTAACTCCGTGTCGGTGAACGCCCTGTCCCGCACCTCGGCGCCACCGCGGTAACGGCGTTGGGCGTCTGATGACCGACTGGGCGACCCTGGCCGACGTTGGCACCGCCGCAGGGACCCTCGTCCTGGCCGGCGCCACATTCGTCGCGGTCCGTGCGGCGGCGCGCAGCACGCGGATCGCCGAGCGGGCCCTGCTCGTCGGGCAGCGGCCCGTCCTCGCCAGCGCCGGGCCAGACGACGGGCCGGAGAGCGTCCAGTTCGCCGACGGCCGGGTCTTCCCTATCGGCAGCGGCCATCCCCTGGTCCGGCAGGACGCCGGGGTCATCTACCTGGCGATCCCGCTGTGCAACGTGGGAGCGGGCCTGGCCATGCTGCACGGCTACCGGCTGCGGGGCGAGCCGGCGAGCGAGGTCGCGAAGGACCCGCGCGGCGTTGCGGGGCACCTGCGGGGCGACCAGGCGCCCCGGCCGGGAACCTTCGCGCCGCAGCAGCGGGACCTGCTGATCAGCGCGACCAGGTCTGGCTTCTGGCAGGCCGCGCTCCGCGACCCCGCGGCGCCGGTCTACCAGGAAGTCGGGCAGGCCATCGCGACCGGGGGACGCGTCACCGTCGACGTGCTTTACGGGGACCACGAGGGCGGGCAGCCATCGGTCACCAGGTTCGTGCTGCTGCTGCCCGACGCGGGCGCCTGGCGCTGCGACGCCACCCGCTACTGGAGCCTGCCGCCCGGCCGGGCGCTGCGCAACCTCGGGTTCGCCTGACAGATCCAAACTTGGCTATACAAGTTTGGGCATGGCTATACTTGTCAGCGTGAACGGCGATTCTGGGCGAGTTGTCATTGTCGGCGGCGGGATCCTCGGCACGATGCACGCGTTCATGGCGCGGCGGCACGGGCTGGCGGTCACTCACCTGGAGCGGGAGCCGGAAGGTCGCGGGGCGAGCGTCAGGAACTTCGGCCTGATCTGGGTCAGCGGGCGGCGGACAGGCGCCGAGCTCGCCCTCGCGCTGCGCGCACGCGAGCTGTGGGAGTCGATCGCGGCCGACGCCCCGGGTACCGGGTTCCGTCCGGCCGGGTCACTGACCGTCGCCACCAGCGAGGCCGAGCTCGCGGTGCTGCGCGAGGCGGCCGGCCTGCCCGACGCGAAGCAGCGCGAGTTCGAACTGCTCGACGCGGCGGGCGTGCGCGAGGTCAACCCCGCGCTGCGCGGTGAGTTCCGCGGCGGGCTGTGGTGCCGGGCCGACGCGATCGCCGAGCCGCGGCTCGCGCTGCCCGCGCTGCGGGCGTCGCTGGCTCGCGGCGGCTCCGGGTATGAGTGGCTGCCCGGGCTCGAGGCCGTGGAACTGGCCGGGCACGGGGTGCGCGACCAGTCCGGGCAGTGGCACCGTGGCGACCTCGTGGTGCTGTGCACCGGGGCCAACTTCACCGGGATCGCCGGGCCGCACCTGACCGCGACCGGGGCCCTGGCGAGCGATCCGGGGGCCGGCGGCGCCGGGCTGCGCCGGGTGCGGCTGCAGATGCTGCAGACGCTGCCGTTCCCCGGCCGGCTGACCACCTCCGTCGCCGACGGCGACTCGCTGCGCTACTACCCCGCCTACGACGTCCCCTCGCTGGCATCGCTGCCGCCGCAGGCCGAGGCCGCGGCGCGGAACCGGGCGCAGCTGCTCCTGGTGCAGCGCCTCGACGGGTCGCTGACCATCGGGGACACCCACGAGTACGACGAGCCGTTCGGCTTCGACGTGGACGAGGGCGCCTACGACCACCTGGTTGCCCGCGCCGCCGCGCTGCTCGGCGGCCAGCTGCCGCGGGTGCAGCGGCGCTGGGCAGGCGTCTACTGCGAGGTGGCAGGCGGCGCGACGATCTACCACCGTTCGGCCGTCATGCCCGGCGTGGTCCTGGTGACCGGCCCGGGCGGGCGCGGCATGACCTGTTCACCCGCGATCGCCGAGGAGACCTTCCAGTGAGCCGTTTCTCTGTCGTCTGCCTGGACATGGCGGGCACCACCGTCCGCGACGGCAACGCCGTCATGGCCGCCTTCGCCGCCGCGATCGGCAGCAGGGCCCTGCCCGTCCGCGAGTTCAACGGCGCGATGCGGTACGCGCGGGACACGATGGGCCAGTCGAAGATCGACGTGTTCCGGCACATCCTTGGCGACGATGACGCCGCACAGGAAGCGAACGCCGTCTTCGAGAAGCACTACGCCGGGGCGGTCGCGGCCGGCGAGATCTCGCCGATGCCAGGCGCGGTGGAGTTGTTCGCCGCCTGCCGGGCGGCCGGGACGCGGGTCTGCCTGTCCACCGGCTTCGCCCCGGTCACGCGGGACGCGATCATCGACACGCTCGGCTGGGGCTCGCTCGTCGACCTGATCCTGTCCCCCGCGGACGCCGGCCGCGGCCGGCCCTGGCCGGACATGCCGCTGACCGCGCTGCTCCGGCTTGGCGGGGACGCGGTGTCCTCGCTGGCCGTGGTCGGCGACACGCCCGCCGACGTCGAGTGCGGCCTGCGCGCGGGCGCGGGCCTGGTCGTCGGCGTGCTGTCCGGCGACTCGGCCCGCGCGGACCTGGAGGCCGTCCCTGCCACGGCCGGCCTGCCCGGTGTCCCGCTGATCCTGGACTCGGTCGCCGACCTGCTCCCCCACCTCGGCTGAGGGTCCGACCGTCGGCCGATGTGCCGATGTTCCACAGGGCCATAACCGTTCTGGTCCGGTGTTCCACCGGACCAGTCTAGGTGTGCCGATGTTCCACCGGGCCAGAACCGGCCGGCCCTGGCTGGCCAGCCCCGACCGGCCCGGGCCGGTCCCGGCCGACCGGTTAGCCGACGGTCGCCAGGCTGGAGCGCACGGTGCGGCCGCGCAGCGCGGTAAGGCTGCTCATCGCGATGCCGGCGATGATGGCGGCGCCGCCTGCCACCAGCCGCGATCCGGCCGGGTCGCCGAAGGCGGCGACGCCGACCAACGCGCCCACCAGCGGCTCCAGGTTGAGGAACGCGCCCGCGACCTCGGTCGACACCTTGTGCTGGCCGTACGCGAACAGGGTGAACGGCGCGAGGGTGCCGAACGCGGCAAGGCCGAGGACGGCAAGCACCGCGAGCAGGCCGGCGCCGCCGGCGGGCGGGGCGGGCGGGGCGCCCGCGGTGAGCAACGCGGCGGGCAGTGCGCCGAGTGCCGCGCCGAGGAACAGCACGGCGGTGACCGCGGCGGGGTCCCTGCCCACAAGCAGGCGTCCCTGCGCCACGGTCATGGCCGCCGCGACGAGCGCCGAGACGAGGACCATGGCGTCGCCCGCGGCCGTCGCGCCGCCCCCGTGGCCCTGGGCCACCACGGCGACCCCGCCGAGCGAGACGGCGAAGCCGGCCCAGGCGACCGGGCGTGCCACGTCGTGGTGCCAGGCGGCGGCGATGACGGCGACGAGCACCGGCCCTGCGCCGATGAGCAGCGCGGCATGGGTGACGCTTGTCTCGGCGATGCCCACGTTCTGCACCATGACCGAGCCGCCGAGCCCGACGGCGCCCCAGCCGAGCACCGGAGCGCGCAGGGCGGCGCGCAGCGCGGCGCGGTCTACCATGGCGAACAGCACCGCGGCGGCGAGCGCGAACCTGGCGACGACCAGCCAGGCCGGCGGCAGCCAGGCCAGCGCGGCCTTGGACAGCGGGACGCTGGTTCCCCAGGCCACGCCGGCGGCGGCGAGCGCGGCAACGGCACGGGTCCGGGTGCTTACGACAGGGTATCGACGGGTGTTCATGTCTTTCATCGTGCCGTCAGACCCGTCATCGTTTGACAACTTGTGACATTGACAAAATATAATTTTGTAATATGGCCATCAAACTTGATGAAATTGACATCGGGCTGCTCACCGAGCTGCAGGCGGACGCGGACCGCACGAATATCGAGCTCGCCCGCCTGGTCGGGCTGTCCCCCGCGGCGACGCTGCACCGGGTGCGGGCGCTCAAGGACTCAGGCGTCATCCGGATCATCCGGGCGCACGTCGACCCGGCCCTTGCTGGCTTCCCGCTGCAGGTCTGGGTGACGGCCACGCTGGCCCGGCACAATCCGCGCTCCGACGCCGCCTTCGAGGACCACGTCCGGTCGCTGCCGCAGGTCATCGCGGCCGACAACATCGCCGGCGAGAACGACTACCTGCTGTCCGTGGTGGCCCGTGACGTCGAGGAACTGCAGCGGGTACTTGCCAGCCTGTCCGGGCGCGGCGGCCAGCGGCTTGTGACGTACCTGCGGCTCGGCGAGGTGAAGCCGCCGTCGCCGCTCCCCCTCGGCCCGGCGGGCCCGCCGCAGCCTGCCAGGACGCCGCGCGCCGCGCGGCGTCGCCCCTGACGGTCACGGGCGCAGGCGCGCTAGCGAATCACGGCGCGGGACTAAGCCCCGCCGCGGTGAGCAGGTAGGCGTCCTTGTCGTAACCGGGCTCTGTGACCAGGCTGGTGACCGCCGCGCCGACCTGCCCGGTGGTGAGTGCCTGGCCCGCCGCGCTCAGGTAGTCGGCGACGGTCACGCCCGCCCTGGCGGCGTAGGCGGCGACGGCGGCCGAGCCGAGCGCGGTCGCCGGGGTCAGCTGCGGCAGCACGCAGCGGAACCTGATGCCAAGCGCCGCCCGCTGCGACTCGTCCGCGGCGTAGGCGGTGAGGAACTTGATCGCGGCCTTGGCGCCGGCGTAGCCGCCGGACAATGGTGACCCGCGCAGGGCAGCGCCGCTTGACACCGTGACGACGCAGCTGCCGGGGCCGAGGGGGCGCAGCAGTGCCTCACGGACCCAGCGGAACGTGTGCTGCACGTCAACGTCCCAGTTCCTGCTGAAGGTCTGCCAGGTGTGCTGGTGCAGGGGCCGGGGCAGCGGGGCGGCGCCCGCGTTGAGCACCAGGATGGCGGGCCGGTAGGCGTCGATGAGCTGGCCGGCTGTCTCCGGTGCTGCCGCGTCCGCGGTCACGCCGGTGAACGAGCCGCCGAGTTCCTCACGCAGCTGGCTGAGCTGGTCCTTGTCGCGTGCGACCCCGACGACCAGCGCGCCGGCCTGGCTGAGCGACGTGGCGATCCCCCGGCCGAAGCCCCGGCCAGCGCCGGTGACCAGCGCGGTCACGCCGGCGATGGAAGTGGCGGACATGCCGTCTGGTGTGTTCATGAGTGGCTCCGATCATCCTGGTGCGGTTTGCACGTCTTCACCAGGTGAAGCCCCGGCCGGCCGATGAGTTCACCGATGAATTCGCGCCGCCGCCGGTGTTGCACCCTTCAGCAGGCGTTTTCCGAGCGACGAGGTGAAAGGACCTCCCCTCATGACCGAGGCAACCCTCGCCCGTGCCCAGGCGGGCGACGGCGAGGCGTTCCGCGAGCTCGTCGAGCCCTACCGAGGCGAGTTGCTCGCGCACTGTTACCGCACTCTCGGCTCGTTCCATGACGCCGAAGACATGCTTCAGGAGGCACTGTTGGCCGCGTGGCGCGCGATCGGCCAGTTCGACGGCCGCTCGCTGCGGGCCTGGCTGTACCGGATCACCACCAACCGGTGCCTCAACTTCCTGCGCGGCGAGTCCCGCAGGCCGCTGCCCGGCGGCCTGCCCGGCCGGGGCACGCGCGGTGCGGAGCCGGCCAGGTCGGATTACCCGTGGTGGCTCGAGCCCTACCCCGAGGTGCTGCTCGGCGACGTGACCCCCGGCCCCGAGGCCAGGTATGACGCGCGGGAGTCGATCGCGCTGTCGTTCGTGGCGGGCCTGCAGCACCTGCCGCCTCAGCAGCGGGCGGTCCTGGTGCTGCGCGACGTGCTCGGCTTTACCGCGGCCGAGGCCGCCGACATCCTCGGCACCAGCCAGGCGGCGGTCAACAGCGCCCTCGTCAGGGCCAGGGCCGGCCTGCGGGCCGGCCGGGACATCCGCGACGTGCCGCTGCCTAAGTCAGCGGCGGAGACCGCGGTCGTCGACCGCTTCGTCGACGCGCTCGAGCACTTTGACGTCGGCCGTCTTGTTGCCCTGCTGACCACCGACGCCAGGCTCACCATGCCGCCGGAGCCGCTGGAGTTCCGCGGGCCGCTGGCGATCGCCGACTTCCTCGGCGGGCGCTCCTTCTGGGGCCAGCAGCTCAAGGTCGTCCGTACCCGGGCCAACGGCCAGCC
>Ga0335078_10002103_pt1 | contig 30182 bp, 32 predicted proteins | sample Lox_Sample_32_FD_206711 | JGI IMG/M metagenome (GOLD analysis project Ga0335078, IMG submission 206711) | Soil microbial communities from Loxahatchee National Wildlife Refuge, Florida, United States - Lox_Sample_3.2 | ecosystem: Environmental > Terrestrial > Soil > Wetlands | place: USA...
CGACGACCGCCGCCAGGATCTCTACCGCTACGCGGCGCAGGTCGTGGGCACCCGCGGATCCCAGGACGTCCAGCGAGCCCGCGCCGAGCGCGTGAGCGCGTGGATCGGCGATAGCGGGCGGCGCCGGTGGAGCCGCTTCGTGCTCGTCCGGGGAATGTTCGCGCTGATGCTGTGGCCACAACCGGACGATCTCGGAAGCCGGATGGTCCAGGCCGTCGCCCGCCGCCGACGCGGTTCACACCGCGAGGTGCTCGAGCTGATCGACGACCTGCTGTCGATCGGCGCTCAGCAGCGACCGCTCGTGACTACCCCGCCGACGATGTCGGCGATCATCGCACCCAGCAGGGCGCCGGCGAGCACGTCGCCGGGATAGTGGACGCCCGTATGGACGCGGGAATAGGCGACCAGCCCGGCCAGCAGGTGTAGGGGAGCCCCCGCAATCGGGAGCACGCTTCCGACCCCGCCGGCAAAGGCGGTGGCGGCCGCTGTGTGCCCGGACGGGAATGAGCGCGACGCCGGCATGCGCACGTGACGTGCGGCGGGTACCTCCTGGAGTTCGCGATCGGGACGCGGCCGGCGTCCGAGCGGTTTGACCACGAGGTTCACGAACGCGGAGGTCGCGGCCACCGATGCCAGACCAGTGAGTGCCGCTCGTCGTCCCATCGAGCCCCCGGCCATGGCGAGCAGCACCCCAGCGGCGATCGAAAGCTTCGAGTAGTCCGCGGCGCGCGAGAGCCGTCGCATCGCCTTGTCGAGCTCCGGCGTCGGCGTGCCGGCGATCGCAGCGTAGACGGCGAGATCAACTCGCTCAGCCTCGTCGAGCCAGGACACTCCCGGAACGATCGCGCACTCGCGCAGGCGCGCATCCCCCGGAACGGATGACGGCCATCCGATTGCGTTCAGGAGGTGTCTGCGACGGGCAGGTCGAGCTCCTCCGCGGGGAACGAGCTGTCCGCGATCAGCAGCCCGACCAGGACGCCGGCCAGCATCGACGCGGCCGCCGTCGCCTCGATCACCGGCGCCCCCTTGAAGGGCACAAGGTCACCCAACGCCGCACTGAGCTCGTCGCGCATCTCGGCGTCGATGCCGAACGCCGAGTACACCGCGTCGAAGCTCGCCGCGGCTTCGTCTTGCGCACGCAGCCGGTTGAGCAGGAACAAGTCATGTGCGCGCTCGCAACCGTCGCGAAGCGCGTCCTCAGATATCTGGATCACCCGGATCGACCTTCGTCTGGCAGGACGGGCGAACCTCTACCCGAGATGGACCGCGGCTAACCCGTGCCTGCGCTCGCCCTACAGCGCCGTGCACTCGCCCGGGGCGAGCACGCGTACCTCGACCGAGGGCGCGTACTGCTTGGTGAAGGCTGCAAACTCGCGCGCCGGCCGTTCGGGATCGGCGGCACGCCGCGCCGGACGCGCCAGCGCGAACGTTCCCCAGTGGATCGGAATCGCGATCGCCGGAGCGATCAGCGCCGCGGCCTCCGCCGCGCTCCGTGGGTCGAGGTGCCCGGCCCCAACGCTCGCGCCCCACCCCCACACCGGCAGCAGCGCGATGTCCACGGCCCCGCGCAGCTCCGCCATGCCCGCGAACAGGTCGGTGTCTCCCGCGAAGTAGACGGCGCTCGATCCGCGGATCACGTAGCCCGCCGGTGTCGCCGCCGGCCCGAGCGGCCGGCGCCGCGGATCGTGCACCGCGGCCGTGGCCAGGATCCGGAGGCCGCCGACCCCGAGCTCGTCGCCCGGGCGAAGATCGCGAACGTCCGCCAGACCTCGCGCGGTCAGCCACTCTCGCGCCGGGTACGGCGCGACCACCGGGCCAGTCCGCTCGAGCGCTCGCAAGGTCGGGAGGTCGGTGTGGTCGGCGTGCAGATGCGAGAGCAGCACGCAGTCGACTGGTCCGGGCTGGGTGGCATCCGGTGCGATCCGGACGAGCGGGCCGATCCGATGGCGGAGAACGGGGTCGGTGATCACCCGGCGCCCGTCGATTTCGATGAGCACGGTCGCGTGGCCGAGCCACGTGATCGTCACGCTGCTCAAGCTCGTCCCCGACTCCGACCTGCGTGAAGCGGGACTGCTCATCGCGGCGATCGCATCGAAACCGATCGCGCGCGTCATCGCCCGTTCGGTATGACGCCGCTCGAAGTTCATAATTGTGGTGCGCGCTTCCGCACCCGGACAGGCACGCGCCCTTGTGGCAGGCCGCGAGGGCGAGCACGATTCGCGGCGTGGGGAGCGCCCGGGAGCACCCTATGACCACAACCGTCCAGCACGAGACCCGCGCTACCGCAGACGACCAGCAAGCACGGACCCGGGTCGTTCTGGCCGAGGACTCGTACGTGATCCGGGAGTTCCTGACCGCGACCCTGAGCGCCGCTCCGGACATCGAGCTGGTGGCCGTCTGCACCAACGGCAAGGAGCTTCGGACCGCGATCGCCACGTGGGATCCCGAGGTCGTCCTCACGGATATCCGGATGCCGCCGTCGGGCACCAATGAGGGCGTTCGGATCGCCTCCGCGTTGCGCGACACACGCCCCGACATCGGCGTCGTCGTGCTCAGCCAATACGCGGAGCCCGCCTACGCAATCAGCCTGCTCGAGCACGGAACGGGCGGACGGGCTTACCTGCTCAAGGAGCACATACGCGACAAGAAACAGCTGATCGACGCGATCAAGGAGGTCGCACGGGGCGGCTCGGTGATCGACCCGGTCATCGTCGACGTACTGATCGAAGCCCGTTCCCGGGCGGCGAAGTCCCAGCTCTCGGAGCTGACTCCGCGCGAGCGCGAGCTGCTCGCCGAGATCGCGGCGGGCAAGAGCAACAGCGCGATCGCCGAGTCGCTGGTGCTTACGAAGCGAGCCGTCGAGAAGCACGTGAACTCGATCTTCTCGAAGCTCAACCTGCCCGAGGATCAGGACGTGAGCCGCCGAGTGAAGGCGACGTTGATCTACCTCTCCGAGGAGGGCCTCGAAGGGCCCTAATAAGAGGAGACTTACGAGATTTGGGGATGCTGCCACCCCAAATGCGGGGATGCCCACACTAAAACTTGGCGGCGAGCGGAAACAACGGTGAGCGGGCGCTAACTTTGCGGCAACTCCGTTAACTGAGTCTGCCATGGAGTTCGGTGCGTAGTGCCGCAACTGTCTACCGAGCCTCGGGACCAAGGCATACAAAGCAAGAACTCAATCCGACTCGTGATCGGAGAGGACACCTTTCTGATGCGCCAGGCGCTCGAGTGGATCGTGTCCGGCTTCGAGTACATCGACGCCGTCGCCTTCTGCGGCGATCGCGACTCGCTGGTCGACGCGATCGAGCAGGAGCAGCCCGACGCGGTGCTTACCGACATTCGCATGCCGCCGACCGGCACCGACGAAGGGATTCAGGTCGCCCGCCAGCTGCGTATCAGCCACCCGGAGATCGGAGTGGTCATCCTCAGCCAGTTCGCCGACCCGAGCTACGTGCTCGACTTCCTCGAGTCCGGCAGCGCCGGGCGGGCGTACCTCCTCAAGGAGCGGGTGGGCGATCCGCACCAGCTCGTGGCCGCGATCGAAGCAGTGGTCGACGGCGGCTCGGTGATCGATCCCAAGGTGGTCGAGGTGCTGGTCCACGCGCGCAGCGCCGGCGCGAACTCGCCGTTGTCCGCGCTCACGCGGCGCGAGCATGACGTCCTCGCCGAGCTCGCGCAGGGCAAGAGCAACGCCGCGATCGCCCAGTCGCTGGTGCTCACCAAGCGGGCCGTCGAGAAGCACATCAACGCGATCTTCACGAAGCTCGAGCTCGAGAGCCCCGACGACGTGAGCCGGCGTGTGAAGGCGGCGCTGATGTTCCTGGCCGCCGGGAACAGCCCATCGTCGGGCTAGTGGCCGTTCCCGCAAATACTCTCGCATTCGAGGCACCCCTGGCGGCGCTGCGCTTTGTCCTCGGATCCTCGCGTAGCGCTGCTACGCCACGGATCCTGCGTCCTCGCGCAGCATCCACCAGTGGCACCTCTCGGTGCGACCGTATTTGCGGGAACGGCCACTAGTCCGACCGAATGGCCCGCGGGATCTCGGCCTCGATCCGAGTGCCCCGACCGGGCTCGCTCTCGAGCGCGAACCTCCCGCCCGTGGCCTCCACGCGGTCTCGGAGTCCCTGGAGCCCTCGATCGTTGCGCTCGAACGCGCCTCCGGTCCCGTCATCCTCGACCTCGACGGTCAGGCTCGCCTCACTCAAATGGGCGCGGACGCGGATCGCCGAAGCCTTGGCGTATCGCTCGGCGTTGGTGACCGCCTCGCGAATCACGTAGAAGGCGGTGGCTTCGGTGGTCTCGTCCAGACGGATGCGGGGAAGCTCGACCAGCTCGATCGGGGTCACAGACTTGGCGGCGATGTCCTCGACGGCGGTCGCCAGGCCGAACCGCCGGAGCGCCGCGGGCTGGATCCCCTGGACGAGCTCGCGGAGCTCGTCGATCGCGACGAGCAGCTCTTCGTGTGCGGTCTCCAGCGATGTCGCCGCGGTGTCGGGGGACGTGCGCACCTCGCGTTCGGCCATCCCGAGGCGCGCGGCGAGCGCGACGAGACGCCCCTGAGCACCGTCGTGAAGGTTGCGCTCGAGGCGGCGCCGCTCGTCGTCGGCCGCGAGCACGATGCGCGTTCGCGACGCCCTGACGCTTCGGGCGAGCTGCTCGCGCTCGGACGCGAGCGCGGCCACCGCGAGCGTGGCCAGCGACGCCACCGCGATGTAGATCTGAGTTGCGGGGATGCTGTCGCTACCGCTCACCTTGAACGGTCCGGTGAAGTCGGTCGCGCCCAGGATCGTGAACGCGGCGCTGATCGCGATGGCGATCGTCGCGCCGCGGGGCCCGAACCGGAAACCGGCCCAGATCAGGACAGGGAACGCCAGGTAGCTCGACGGGCCGCCGACCTGCGCCGCGACGGCGCTCAGGCCGATGAGCGTTGCCAACATCACCGCGGCCTCCAACAAATGGCCGCGCAACCAGGAATGCGCAGACGGCGTGGCGAACGCGAGCACAAGCGGCACGACGATCGCCGCACCGGTGAAGTCGCCGAGCCACCACGTGCGCGCCACCCGCAGCAGCGAGCTCGCCGGGATCACGTTGTGCATCGCCAGCGACAGCGGTCCGATGGTCGCGCTTACCGCCGTCGCGATCGTGAGCGCCGCGAACACGCCGGCCACGCTCGAGGCGGTGCCGAGCGGCGCCCGGCTCGACACGAACCGGCGGAGCAGTGCGGCGCCGATCACGACCTCGAACAGGTTGCCGAAGCTCTGACCCACGGCGGCGCCGACCGGCAGCGCCGAGTAGTTGTTGACGAGCAGGTCCCCGACGACGACGGCGGGCCACAGCCGAAGGCCAAACGTGTACAGGCCGGCGATGCCGACCCCCACCGGGAGCCAGACGATCGCCGCCACCGGACCGGAGAACCGGAACGCGTAGCCGATGTGGGCCGCGAGGTAGTAAGCCGCGATCAGGAACGCGAGTCGTGCCCCGTAACTACGCCTGACGTCCCACCGCGGGGCCGAGAGCCGAATGTGCCCCAACGCTCGGTCCGGTGCACCGCGGACGGAATATCCCATCCACGTCACCCCGTCCCCGAGCTGAGAAGAGATTCCGAACATCACTCAGCCGTTCGGTTCGAGATTTGCGGAACGAATCTTCGCGAGCAAAGTCCGGAAAATCAACTGCGCGGGCTGAGCGCCTCGAACAGCGCGTCGAGCGCGGAATCCTCGCTGGGGTCCCGTACGGTCAGCGTAAGCCGTCGGCCGGCGGGTTCGTACTCGGCGTCGATGAAGGGGCAGCAGCGCCGTTCGATCTCGAGGGCGCGTTCGAGCGGGCCGTGAGGAAGCTCGGCGTCGAACTGCGCCACGATGCGCTGCGGCCGGCGCTCGATCGACGCCGTGTGCGCGCTGATCCGCCGGTATCGCTCGAGTTGCTCGCGCAGACTTATTTCGTTAAGCCGGCACGCCGGCGCGGTCCTCTCGCCTTCCATCTCTACGCATACATACCGGTTTGATTGATGAACGTCAATCGATGTTTGGCCGGCTAGATCATGTGTGGACTGGACCCGATTAATCGGGATCGAACATTCGTCCAATGTCGGTCCGAGCTACTCAAGCCGCGGGTACGAAAACAGCGGAGAGGTTGCATGCCCGGCGAAGCTCGAGCTGAGGGAGGGTGCACCGGCCACGGACCGGGTGTTGGCCGTGGGGTAGGTGCGAGCCCAGGCGAACGAGCGCGCGGCGTCAGGCAGGACGTCGCGCCGCTCGTCGCGTCGACCGCCGGAGGCCGCAGGCGGTGAGCCTGTTGGTCTATGGCGTCGTGCAAGCCGACGGGACCGCCGTGGTCGGGACCGGCATCGACGAGCGACCGCTGCGGGGAGTCAAAGGCGGCCGCCTGATGGCGATCGTCACCGATCACGACGGTCCCGGGCCAGTTGGGGATGCCGCGATGCTCGATGCCTACGAGCGCACGGTCCAGACGCTGATGGAGTCACGCGCGATCCTGCCGGCGCCGTACGGGCGAGTGCTTGAGGACGACCACGCGGTGCGCGCAATGTTGCACCGCCGCCGGCGGGATCTGCTCGCCCGGCTCGACCGCGTGAACGGGGCGGTCGAGCTCGGACTCAGTGCGCGCTGGCTCAGCGCCGCGGACGCGGCCCGCGATCCGCGAATGGAGTCGGGCGTCGCATATCTTCGCGATCGCCTCGAGATGCGCCAGAGCGCTCGTCGTCTAGCCAGCGAGCTCGATCCGCTCACGGCGCTCGCGCGCAGCATCCGCCGTGCGCTCAGCACTCGCCGGGACCTTCCCGTGGTCGACGCCTATCTCGTCGATCGCGGCCGCGTAAGCGAGTTCGTGGCGCTCGTGGCCGAGCTTGGCGCTCGCCTCGACGAAGTCGAGCTGGTCTGCACCGGCCCGTGCCCGCCTTATAGCTTCGCCGACGGCGGCGTCCTGCGCTCCACCTCCTGACCGCGCCCGATCACGACCTCGGCGACCATCGAGGCCGGGAACAAGCCGTGCTCGACCACGCCGGGTTGCGTCGACAGCCAGGTGGCGAGCTCTTCAGGATCGTCGAAGTCCGCCAGGTAGTCGGCGATCACGCCCCCATCCGGGCTGTGCGGCACATCCCGAAGGCGCGCCGGCTGCACGCGCTCGAAGGTGGAGGCGAGACCGAACTCGGCCAGCTCGAGCGGGATCGGTGGCGTCAGCCGGTCAACGACCTTGTTGGAGGAGACGATCACGATGAACCGGTCGGCTGCGGCCGCGACCGCCTTCTCCCGGGTGTGCGCCGCCCCGCCGCCCTTGACCAGCCAGCCCGCAGGATCGACCTGGTCGGCGCCGTCAATCGTCATATCGAGCCGGGTCGGAGCCTCCAGCCCGGCGAACGACACGACCTCGATCCCGAGCGCGCGCGCCGCTTGTGACGTGGCCGGCGACGTCGCGACGCAAGTGATGTCGAGCTCGCGAGCAGCCAGCGGCGGGAGCAGGTATGCGGCGGTCGAGCCTGTTCCCAGCCCGACCAGCATGCCGTCCTCGACGAGCTGCGCGGCCGCCTCGGCCGCGAGCTGCTTCTCGCGCTCGATCTGGTCGGTGGCTGTCAGCTTGCGGCCTTCTCTCGGTGACCGCCGAACATCATGCGCATCGCTGAGAGCACCTTGTTCGCGTAGTCGTCGAGCCCGCGCGAGGCGAAGCGCGAGTACAGCGCGGTCGTCAGCACCGGCGCCGGGACGCCCTCGTCGATCGCCGCGAGCGATGTCCAGCGCCCCTCGCCCGAGTCCGACACCCGGCCCGAGTAGCCGTCCAGCGCAGGCGACTCGAGCAACGCCTCCGCGGTGAGGTCGAGCAACCAGGAGGCGATGACGCTACCGCGGCGCCAGACCTCCGTGACCTCGGCGGTGTCGATGTCGTACATGTAGTACTCGGGATGCTCCATCGGCGTGGTCTCGGCGTCCGATTCCTGCACCCGATTTCCGGCGTTCGCGTTCTTGATGATGTTCAGCCCCTCGGCGTACGCGGCCATGATTCCGTACTCGATCCCGTTGTGGACCATCTTCACGAAATGCCCGGCGCCATTCGGGCCGCAGTGCAGGAAGCCGGTCTCGGACGGGCTGGGATCCCCGGTTCGGCCCGGGGTGCGCTCGGCTGCTTGCACCCCAGGCGCGATCGAGCCGAACAGCGGGTAGAGCCGCTCGACCACTCCGTCCTCGCCGCCGATCATCAGGCAGAACCCGCGCTCGAGCCCGTAGACGCCGCCGCTCGTGCCGACGTCGATGTGGTGGATTCCCTTCTCCCGCAGCTCCGCCGCGTGCCGGAGGTCGTCGTGGTAGTGGGTGTTGCCGCCGTCGATGATCGTGTCGCCGGGCTCGAACACCTCCGCCACGGCGCGGATTGTCTGCGTGGTGATCTCCCCCGCCGGCACCATCACCCAGGCCGTGCGCGGTTTCTCGAGCCTGGACGCGAAGTCCTCGAGTGAGTTCGCGCCCGCGATCCCGTCGCCCTCGAGCGACTTCACCGCGTCCGGATTGCGGTCGTACCCGACGCAGTGGTGTCCGTCGCGCGTCAATCGCCGGACGAGTCCGGAACCCATCCGGCCCAGTCCGACCATTCCCAGTTGCATCGGCTTGTCCGTCGGCATGTGAATCGCTCTCCTGGATGTCGGTGCTTGTCAGAGTCAGCGCATCGCGCGGTAGCGTCGGATCAGCGCGTTGGTCGAGCTGTCGTGGTGCAGCTCGGGGTCGGCGTCGCTCTCGAGCTCGGGGATGATCCGCGCGGCCAGCGCCTTGCCGAGCTCGACGCCCCACTGGTCGAACGAGTCGATCTCCCAGACGACGCCCTGGGTGAACACCATGTGCTCGTACAGCGCGACCAGGCTGCCGAGCGTGGTTGGCGTCACCTCCTCGGCGAGGATCGTGTTGGTCGGGCGGTTGCCCTCCATCACGCGGTGCGGAACGATTTTCTCCGGCGTGCCCTCGGCGCGGACCTCCTCCTCGGTCTTGCCAAACGCGAGCGCCTCGGCCTGTGCGAACACGTTCGACATCAGCAGATCGTGGTGGTCCCGCACCGGGTTCAGCGTCTTGGCGAAACCAATCAGGTCGACCGGGATCAGCTTGGTGCCCTGGTGGATGAGCTGGTAGAAGCTGTGTTGCCCGTTCGTTCCGGGCTCGCCCCAGTAGACGGCGCCGGTCTCGTAGTCGACGTGGCGGCCGTCGAGCGTCACGTGCTTGCCGTTCGACTCCATCGTCAGCTGCTGGAGGTAGGCCGGGAAGCGCTTGAGGTACTGCTCGTACGGCATCACCCCGATCGTCTGCGCTCCGAAGAAGTCCCCGTACCAGACCCCGAGCATTCCCATCAACGCCGGAAGGTTGTGCGCGAACGGGGCGCTGCGAAAGTGTTCGTCGATGGCGTGGAACCCGGCGAGCATCTCTGCGAAGTGGTCGGGACCGATGGCGATCATCGTCGACAGGCCGATGGCCGAGTCCATCGAGTAGCGGCCCCCCACCCACTCCCAGAATCCGAACATGTTGTCGGTGTCGATCCCGAAGTCGCTGACCTTCTCCGCGTTCGTCGACACCGCGACGAAGTGCTTGGCGATCGCCGCCTCGTCGTTCAGCCCGCTCAATGCCCACTCGCGGGCGGACCGCGCGTTGGTCATCGTCTCGAGCGTCGTGAACGTCTTCGAGGAGACAATGAACAGCGTCTCGGCCGGGTCGAGGTCGCGCGTCGCCTCGACGATGTCGGTCGAGTCGACGTTCGACACGAACCGGAACGTCATGTCGCGCTTTGAGTAGTGGCGCAGCGCCTCGTATGCCATCACCGGCCCCAGGTCTGAGCCGCCGATCCCGATGTTGACGACATTTCGGATCGGCTTACCGGTGTGACCGCGCCACTCGCCGTTTCTTATCCGCTCGGAGAACGCGCGCATCCGGTCGAGGACCTCGTGCACCTGCTTGACGACGTCGACGCCGTCGACGATCAGCGAGGTGTTCTTCGGCATCCTGAGCGCGACGTGGAGCACCGACCGGTTCTCGGAGACGTTGATCCGCTCGCCGCTGAACATCGCCTCGATCCGGTCCGGCAGCCCCGACTGCTCGGCGAGGGCCTCGAGCAGCCCGACGGTCTCGTCGGTGATCCTGTTCTTGGAGTAGTCGAGAAACAGGCCGGCCGCCTCGGCCACGAGGCGCTCCCCGCGGGTCGGGTCCTCCGCGAACAGCTCACGCAGGTGCTTGCCGCGTATCTCTCCGTAGTGATTCTCGAGCGCCTTCCACGCCGGCCGCTCTCGTAACGGGCGAACGCTCGGCATCACACGCGTGCTCATCAGGCCTCCGGAAGTCGATGCGGCGGTCTCGCGCCCCGCCGCCGATCGGGTGTCAACCGCGGATCCTGACAGAGAGGCGCCATCCGACGCCACCGAGGCTTCACCCAGGCTGCCGACCGCTCCCGGTGAGGATCCCGTCGATCAGGTCGCGGACCACGGCGCGGACATCCTCGCGCGCCTGTTCTGGATCCTCGGCGCCGGCAAGGTACATCGCGGCTTCGTCGAAGGCGCCGAGCAGCACGAGGGCGAGCGGCCGAAGTGGCTGGGGCCGGAGCTGCCCCGCGTCGATCGCGGCCTTCAGCAGCTCCTCGGCCGCCTCGACGCTGTTCCGCTGGGACATCTCCCGGTACTCGGCCCAGCCGATCACGCTCGGCCCGTCCAGCAGCATCAGCTGCCGGACCTCCGGCTCGGCGGCGATCCGGAGCCAGGCGTCGGCCATGGCGTGCATCGTGTCGGCCGGCGTCTTCGGCTCGGCCGCGGCAACGTCGGCCTGCAGCCGCTCGAGGACCTCCTGGTCCATCGCCTCGATCACGGCCCGGAACAGCGCCGCCTTGTCGGCGTACTGGTGGTACATCGCGCCGCGTGTCACGCCGGCCGCCTCCGCGATCTCTGGCGTTCCGACCTCGGCGTAGCCCCGCTCGCCCCAGAGCCGGCGCGCCGCCGTAATCAGCGCACGCTGGGTGGCCGCCGAGCGTTCTGCCTGAGTTCTTGCCATTACATGCAGTCTGTTGGTATCTTAGTGCAGCCTGTACGTAAATCTCATCCAAGCGCCGAAGGAGCCGCATGCCCGCAGTCACCCTCAACGCCGGGACGATCCATTATGAAAAGTCGGGTCCCACCACGGGTCGCCCGGTCGTCTTCGTCCACGGCTACATGATGTCCTCGTCCCTATGGGGCCCCCTCAGCGAGCGGCTGGCCGAGAGCGAGTTCGCGTGTTACGCCCCGACGTGGCCCCTCGGCGCCCACACCGTGCCGATGCGCCCCGGTAGCGAGCTGACCATGGAAAGCGTCGCCGCGATGGTGGCGGAGTTCCTCGAAGCGCTCGATCTCCACGATGCGATCTTGATCGGCAACGACACCGGGGGCGCGATCTCCCAGATCGTCGCTACGACGGCGCCGGCACGCCTCGGGGCGCTCGTGCTGACCAGCTGCGATGCCTTCGAGCACTTCCCTCCCGAGGGCGGCTTCAAGCTGCTGATCGCAGCCTCGAGGTCTCGGTCAGCGTTCCGGGCGGTGATGGCATCGCTTCGAACGTCAACCATGCGCCGGCGCGGCTTCGGTGCGCTCGCCCATGCCGACATCGACGAAATGGTCAAGGAGTGGGTCGAGCCGACCGCCGCCGACTCGCGCGTTCGAGAGGACCTGCGGCGCTTCACCGCGTCGTTGCACCGCGACACCATGGTGCAGGCCGGCGCCCGTCTGCCGCAGTTCACCAAACCGGCGCTGGTCGCCTGGTCGGCCGACGACACTTTCTTCGCGGCTGAGGACGCCCGCCGGCTGGCCGACGCGCTGCCCAACTCGCGCCTCGAGATGATCAAGCGCGCGCGGACGTTCTCGATGATCGACCAGCCGGACGTCCTGGCCGAATTGATCGCCGACTTCGTGTGGGAAGCCGCGGTTGGACGGGCGGCGTGACGCTGATCGGAGGCGGGAGCGGCGGCCCGGCCGGGCCTCAGCCGGCGGCTGTCCGCCGGCGGGACCGGGTCCGTCGCGGCACCTCGCCCCCCGCGTCCGTCACCGCCCGCTCCAGCAGCTCCGGGCGGTACGCGGGATCGAGGAGCTCTGACACCTCGAGGCCGGTCCGCGCCAGGTGCGAGGCCAGGGCACCCGCGCTCAGATCGCGGTCCCCGGCCTTGCAGGCGTCGAGGATCTGCCGATGGCCGGCCGTCGCCCAGGCGGTCGGCCCGCGGCCAATGTGCAGGCGCCGGTAGCGCTCGGCGTGGTCGAACATCTGCCCGAGCACGAAGTTGATCCGTTCGCCGGCGTGGGCGGTGAGACCCCGGTGAAAGTGCTCGTGCGGCAGGTTCCAGCGCACGTAGTCCTTCTCCTGCGCGTAGTGAGCCATCTCGGCCATGTGGCCCTCGAGTCGCGCCAGATCTTCCGAGGTCATGCGGGGCACCGACAGCCGGAGTGCCTCGGCCTCGAGCGTGACGCGCATGACGTACAGCTCCTCGAGGTCGCGAGCGTTCATCGGGGCGACCCGGACCCGACGGTTGGGCTCTCCCTCGACGAGGCCCTCGCTTTGGAGCATGCGAAGCGCCTCGCGCAGCGGCGTTCGGCTGATTCCGAGGTCCTGCGCCAACGCCACCTGTGACATCACGGCTCCGGGCGCGAGCTGCCCGTCGAGGATCGCCGTGCGAACCCGCTCGTAGACGTCCTCCGTGTTCTGACCATTGTCTGCCATCGGGCTCCTCCTGCCGGTCACGCGCCGAGCATGCTGTAACCGCCGTCGGCGACCATGTACGAGCCGGTGATGTGATGGGCGTCGTCGCTGGCCAGGAACAGCGCTGCGCCCGTCATGTCCTCCGGCTTGGGAATCTTCCCGGCGGGCGTCCCGGAGAGGACGTCCTCGCGACGTCCCGCCTTCCATTCGGGTCGAGCGAGCAGCGCCTCGGTCTCCATGAAGCCGGGCGCGAACGTGTTCACCCGAACCGTCGGAGCCAGCGCCTTGGCGTACGACTTGGTGATCCCGAGCAGCCCGTACTTGCCCGCCGCGTATTGCGGCGCTCGCGGGCTGCCGCGGACGATCACGGTCGAGCCGACGTTGACGATCGCTCCTCCGTCTCGCTCCACCATCCGCTGACCGAACTCGTGCACCATCAGCATTGTCCCCTTGATGTCGACCGCGAGCACATGGTCGATCGCCTCCTCGGTGACCTCCTTCCAAGACGCCTGGCCGGACGCCATGTCGCCGACGTTGTTCACGAGCACGTCGATGCCGCCGTTCTCCTCGAAGGCCCAGGCCGCCATCCGCTGGATGTCGGCCCACGAGGTGATGTCGCCCTGCACGATCTCGGTTTCGGCGCCGGCGTCGCGGACCTTGGCGGCGGTCCGTTCCGCCCCCTCGGACGAGCTGCGGTAGTGGATCAGAACCTTTGCCGCGCCCTCTTGGGCCGCGCGGGTCGCCAGCGCGGCGCCAAACCCCGTCCCGGCGCCCGTGACCATGAAGCTCCGCCCCTCGAATCTCCGTTGCATGTCGCTCCCAGCGCTCATCAGACGATCGTCCGACCGCCGTCGATGTACACAACCTGACCAGTTATGAAGCTCGCGTGCGGCGAGCACAGGAACAGCACGGGATCGACCACCTCGGGCAGCGTCCCGAACCTTCCTGCGGGGATCAGTTCAACCAGCGCCGCCCGCTTGTCGGGGTTCGCGGCGAGGTAGGCGCGCGTCAGCGTGGTGTCCATGTATCCCGGCGCGACCGCGTTGGCCGTCACCCCGTGCTCGGCGTACTCGTGCGCGATGACCCGCATCAGCTGGTTGATCGCGCCTTTGCTGGCGGCGTACGGACCGTGGTGCTTGTGTCCGCTACGGCCGGCCACCGAGGAGAAGAACAGGATCCGGCCGTGGCGTTGGTCGCGCATGCCGACCGCCGCCTCGGTTGCGGTGTGAAACGCACTTGTCAGGTTGACGCCGACGATCCGGTCCCAGTCGCTTGCGTCGTAGTCCTCGATCGGCCTGCGGTCGTTGATCCCCACGCAGTGCACGAACACGTCGAGCCCGCCGAGCGCTTCCCGGACTGTTGCGACCGCGTCCCTCGCGGCTGCGGGATCACTCAGATCGGCGCTATGCCGGACCGCGGTTTGACCATCCAGTCCCGCCATCGCGTCGGCACTGACGTCGGTGATTGCGACGGTGGCGCCGGCGGTCGCGAATCCGTCCACGAGCGCCCGGCCGATCGTCCCCCCGCCGCCGGCGATGAGCACGCGCTGGCCATCCAACCCGAGCCAGTCAGACACCCGGAGTCCTATCCCTATGCGTGAACACGTTCAGCGTGACCGCCCCGCTCCCGTCGTTCGGAACCGTCGCCGAATGCGGAGTGTCACCCGGCAGTGTCGCGAGCTGGCCTTGTTCCAAGTGAACCGGTTCGCCCGCGACCACGAAATCGATCTCTCCCTCGAGCACAGTCGTGATCTGGTCCTGAGGGTGATGGTGCTCTTCCCAGCTCGACCCCGCCCCGTAGCGGTACAGCGTGGCGGTGAGCTGCGGGGTGTGGACGGTGGCACCGAAGATCCCCGGCCTGACTTCGGCGAACTCCTGCTCGCTCCAATCGATCTTCTGCGGCGCATCCATCCCGCGCGGAAGTATTGCATACAGTTTGTAGATCCGTCTACATTCACTCCGAATGTTCTGGGTCCGCGTCCCAGCTGCGCTCTCGGTCCGCGTCCCAGCTGCGCTCTGGGTCCGCGTCCCAGCTGCGCTCTGGGTCCGCGTCCCAGCTGCGCTCGACCCCGCGGATCAGATCGACCATCGCCCGGTGCAGGGGAACTTCGACGCCGGCTTCCGCGGCCGCGCTGACGACCCCGCCGTTGAGCGTCGCGATCTCGGTGGGGCGTCGCGCGGCGACGTCCTGGAGCATGCTCGGGCGGTGCCGGTAGTTCGCATTCGCCACGCTGTAGACGAGCTCCGCCGGGTCGTCCTCGAGCTCGATTCCCAGCGTTTCGGCTACTGCGATTCCCTCTCTGAGAAGCGCGTCCACCAGGTCGCTCGTGGGCGAGTAGTCGCACAACTCGCCGTGTGTCAGGCCGGTGAGGGCGCACAGCGGGTTGGTGCAGGCGTTGAACAGCAACTTCGTCCACTGGGCGCCGCGCACGTCGGCCCGGGATCGCGTCTCGAGGCCGCTCTCGTTCAGCCACGCGGCCAGTCGCTCGATCTCGTCGGACGTCGCCGGGCACGGCTCGAATGGTCCGATCCACGTCGGCCCCGGCCCGTTCATCCGGATCACGCCGGGCTCGACGACCTGCCCCGCGGGTAGCGTCACGCCCCGGATCACGCGCGGAACGTGATCGGCGATCACCTCCTCGTTGCCGATCCCGTTCTGCACGCTGCACACGGCGCCGGTGGCGAAGATCCGCGCCGTAGCCGAGATCGCGGCCTCGGTCACCGTGCCCTTGGTGGCGATGATCCCGAGCGGGCAGTCCGGGATCTCTGACGCGTCGGTGCACGCGTTCACCTGACCGATCAACTCAGTTGCCCCGGTGACCCGCAGGCCGTTCTGGTTGATGGCGTCCACGTGCTCCCGGGCGGGGTCGAACACCCACACCTCGAGCTCCGGCAGTTGGGCCAGATGCGCCGCAAAGAGACCCCCGATCGCGCCCGCCCCGACGATGCAGACGCGCTCGGGCACCGCGTCTTATCGCCCCACAACCACCGCGGCGGCGATCGCCTCGCAGACGGCGGCGTCGGGTCCGGCGACCCCGAGGCCCCCCACCACCCGGTCGCCCTCGCCGAGCGGCACGCCGCCGGCCACCGTCAGCACCCGGTACGGGAGCACCGAAGTCAGCGTGGGGTCGATCTCGGTGCTCGGGCGCTGGAACGTGGCGGCGCCGGCGGCCACGGCCTCGGCCACGAACGGCGCCGCGGTCGGCGCTCCGTCCATCGTGTCCTGCTGGATCGGATCGCCACGGCCGTCGACCACCGCCACCGCGATCCGGGTCTCACGCGCCACCGCCTCGGCGATCGCCGCGTCGGCGAGCCCGATCGCCCATTCGTGCTCGGGCTGGCTCGCCGGTGGCGGGTCGTCGTAGCCGAGGCCCGGTTCGTCGGGCAGCGCCTCGAATGCATCAAGCCAGCGCTTCTTGTCGTCGCCGTGCTGGCCCTCATACGGCAGCCCCAGGGTCCAGAGGACGATCAGGTCCTCGGAGTTGGCGGGCTTTCCCTCGGCGATCAGCATCCGCCGGTCGACGCCCGGGATGTCGACGAACGGGCCGATGCTCGCGCCCGACGCGCTGAAGCCGCCGACCACGACGCCGTCATCGTCGTAGATCGGCATCCCGCCGGCGCCGGGAAAGTTGGCCTCGGGCGAGCACGCGACAAACCCGGCGGCGATCGGCGCCGGCAGCGTCGTCATCCGCTGATGATGCACCGTGCTCGGAATCTGCTGGGTCGCCGAGATCCACGCCTTCGACCGCGCGCGCGCCATCCCGCCAGCGCCGCCATGGTCCATCCGCGATGCCGAGACGAGCACTCCCGTGCCCCCCGCCACCGCGAACGCGCCCCGCGCCCCGATGTGCGCGGCCTTGTCGATCGCGCGGGCGATGAGCCGGCGTGCCTCGGCCAGCGGGATGTCGGTCGTGTGCCCCATTCCTCAGGAGGTCGCCGCGGCCGCCTCGGTGCCGGCGCGTCCCCAGCGCTTGACCTCGGGCATCAGCTCGGTGGCGAACATCCGCATCGAGCGCGCCACCTCGTCGGCGCCCATCCCCGGATGGTTGAACTGGATCACCATCTCGTCGAGATCGACGTCCTTGTGGCGCTCGAGCACCACCAGCACGTCGTCGGGCGTCCCGACTGCGAACGGCTGGCCGAAGATGCCGACTCCGGGCGTGCTGCGCATCTCGTTGACCGGAGGCAGCGGCATCTCGAACCCGCGGTTGCGGTAGAAGGTCACCCACCAGTGCAGGGCGCGCTCGGCCTCGTCCCAGGCCTGGTCTCTGGTCGGAGCGACATGGACCGTCACCGGTCCGGACATCAGGCGGTAGTCCTCGCGCGTGCGACCCGCTTCGGTCTGGGCGTCGGCGTACACGTGCACGAGCGGGGTGTGCAGGACCGACGCGAGGTTGTATCCCCGCTCGCCGGCCCTGGCCAGACTCTGCGGTCCCATCGCCGCCATGTAGATCGGCGGCCCTCCACGCTGCACCGGCTTGGTGGTCATGTGCGCGTCGCGGTAGGTGTAGTAGCGCCCTTCGTGGGTGAACCGCTCACCGGTGAAGCACTTATCGAGGATCTCGAGCGCCTCGTACGTCCGGCCGAATCGCTCCTTGGACGGGATCCCGAACACCGCGCACTCGCCCTCCATCGGCCCCGCCCCGATCGCGAGCAGCAGGCGCCCGTTCGACAGGATGTCGACGGTGGCGGCGTCCTCCGCCACCCGGATCGCGTTGTGCAGCGCCAGCAGCAGGACGTAGGTGCCGAGCCGGATCCGCTCGGTCCGCGCCGCCGCCGCCGCCAGCAGCGGGAACTGCGACGGGTTGTGGCGGTCCTCGGCGAAGTGGTGCTCGGCGATCAGCCAACTCGAGAACCCGAGCTCCTCGCCGAGGACGGCTTCGTCGATCACCTGCCGGTACACCTCGGGGAGCGGGCGGGGGCTGTCCGGGAGCACTCGCGCGGTCATGGCAAGTCCGATGTCCATGCCCTTGCTCCGGTCAGCCGACGAGCGTGATGTCGAGCCCGGCGCCGGCCACAGCTGCGGCGATGCGGTCCCTGTCGACGGGCTCGGCTTGCTCGGGGAAGATGCGCTCCTCGGCCATCTGGCCGGCGACCTCGTAGAAGCGCTCGACCCCCGCCGGTCCGTACATGCTCGCGAACCGCGTCAGGTGTGCGTCCATCGCGTAGGCGTGCTCGGCGCCGGCCGGGATGCTGACGAAATCGCCCCGGGTGAGGAGTTGCTCCTCGCCGTCGACGGTGACCAGCAGGCGGCCGTCGAGGACGTAGATCGCCTCGTAGGTGCGCTCGTGGACATGGGCCGGGATCGCCGGTCCCCGCGGGCCCTCGGTGACCGTCATCCCGAGCCGGCCATTTGACTCGGCGCCGGTCATCAGCTGGAAGACCACTTGGCCGAACAGGATGTGGCGCGGCCCTTCTCCTGCCTTGAGGAAGTAGGCGGTGTGCGTTCCGGGAAGGGTGTCGTCGGGGCCGGTGGTCGCCTCGGTGTACGGCTCCTCGGGGAAGTACTTCATCCCGAACTTGGCCTCGGCGGCCCCGAACTTGGCGAACGGCGGCGGGCTGTTGTCGACCTGTGGATACGCCGGCCCGGTATACGGAGTGCCCGTGAAGTCGAAGAACCGGTCCCACCCGGCCGGCGCGATCGGCCCCATGAACTGGCTGTAGTGTCCGTGGAACTGGTAGGCGTGGAGCACGCCGGCGGGCACGCTGGCGACGTCGCCGGGATACAGGATCCGGCTCTCGCCGTCGGCCCACACCTGGACCGCGCCGCGGACGCACAGGAAGTAGTCGTGCTCCTTCTCGTGGCGGTGCAATGGGATCGGCCCACCGGCCGGACCGACCGCGGTCATCACCGACATCGCGCCGGCAGTCTCCTCGGTCGACGCGAGCGCGCGGCCGACCTGACCCAAGAGCAGGTGGGCGCGGCCGTCGCCGTCGGCGAGGTAATAGGGCACGGGCTCGCCCGGCAGCTCACGCAAGGGCGCCGGCGAATGGACCTGGTAGGACATTGCTCTCCTCACAGCCTAGGTTCCGGGTTCGTGGCTGAATTGTATACACTTACGTCAAATGCGTGCAGCCGTCCGCCAGCGCCGGGTGCATTTCTCGCCAGAGCCCTTGATTGCTCGCCCCCGTGCGCACATAAGCGCCTCACGGGCGCTTATGTTGCCGCGGTCCGGGTCCGGACGGTGGGTTTGGCGAGTTCTGCACGGGGACGGGTTCCGGTCGTGAGTCGAGTCGCGGTTGTCACCGGTGGCGCCGGCGCGATCGGCGGCGCAATCGCCACCGCACTCGACAACGCCGGCTACACCCCCGCCATTCTCGACCGCGCCGGCGACTTCCCGGTCGACCTCGGCGACGAGGCCGCGGTCCGCGCCACCGCCGACCGGGTGCTCGAGACGCACGGCCGCTGCGACGTGCTCGTGCACGCCGCCGCCGCGTTCGACCGAGCGGCCCTCGCGGACCTCGACTCCACCACGTGGCGCCGGGTCCAGGCGGTCAACGTCGAATCGGCGCTGTGGCTCTGCCAGGCGTTCGCTCCGGGGATGGCCGAGCGCGGCTTCGGCCGGATCGTGTTCGTCGTCTCCGACACCGTCTGGGATCCGCCGGCGCCCGACCTGCTGGCCTACGTCGCGAGCAAGTCCACGCTGATCGGCATCGCCCGTACGCTCGCACGCTCGCTTGGGCGCGACGAGATCACCGTCAACTGCGTCGCGCCCGGGCTGACCCCGACACCGGCCTCGGTCGCCGATACGCCGCCCGAGGCGTTCGCTCAGGTGCGGGCACGCCAGGCGATCGACCGGAGTCTTGCTCCCGACGACATCGCCGCCACCGTCGCCTTCCTCGTCTCCGACGGCGCCGGCGCGATTACGGGGCAGACGCTGTGCGCGGACGGCGGTCTGGTTCTCCGTTGAGCTCGACACCGTCCGCGATCAGGTAGGAGCAGAACAGTCCATCCGGGTCGCGCCGCGCCCGGATCTCCTGCAGCCGACGGAAGTTCTCGGGTGCCAGGAATCGGTCCGAGCGCCGAGTGAAGTCGGTGTCGCCGAGGTACACGCCCTTGCCGAGCTCCGCCAGCCCGCGCGTGTGCTCCACCACCCACGCGCGGTGGCGCTCGTCCTCGGCCGGATCGGTCCAGATCGCGTACGTCGCGATGTAGGCGTGGCCTTCGATCGAGAACGCCATGTCGGGCAGCGGGCGGCTCGGCGCCCAGCCGTACCAGATCGAGAACGAATGCTCCGTCGGCAGCTCGGACCACAGGGCGCGCAAACCCGCAGCGAGCTCGGCCGCGCGGGCGTCGGTCCAGGTGCAGTCGACGGCGTAGCGATGGCCCTCGGGATTCTGCGCCGCCTGCGCCTCGTTCTCGAGCTCAACCGTCGTCAGACCGTGTTCGTGCGCGATCGCGCGGTCGGCGATCGGGCACGCCACCAGCGGGGCCAGCACGCGCTCGGCCTCCTCTTCGGTGTCGCACATCGCGGTCGTGTGGAGCAGCAGCACCGGCGACCCCGGGGGGCGGGGCAGCCGGGTGGCGGCGATCACCGGTTCGACCACGCGGTCGAGCGAGGGCAGCAGGTCGTCGATCCACCCGAGCAGCGGCTCGAGGTCGTCGAGCTCGAACATCCACGTGTCGTGGGTCATCGCCCGTGGCAGCGGATACGTGCGGAGATGGAAGCGCGTGACCACCCCGAAGAAGCCAGGCCCCGCGCCGCGAGCGGCCCACAGGAGGTCCGAGTTCTGCTCCTCGTCGGCCCGGATCAGCTCGCCGTCGGCCGTGACGACGTCGATCGCGGCGACGTTCTCGCACGCCCAGCCGTATTTGCGGCTGTTCCACCCTTGGCCGCCCTGGAGCAGGAAGCCCCCGATCCCGACGCTCGGGCAGTGCCCGCCGGGAAACGCGCGCCCGTGCGAGGTCAGAAACGGCACGAGCTCGGCACCGCCCTTGATCGCCGGGCTCGCCGTGGCGATCCCAGTGTCCGGGTCGTAGGCCATCTCGCGCATGCCCCCGAGGTCGATCAGCAGCACGTCGTCGCGCACGCTCCAGGCGGCCCAGCTGTGGCCTCCGGCGCGCACCGTGATCATCAGGCCGCGTTCGCGGGCGAGCCGGACGCCGGCGATGACGTCGTCCTCGCTCTCGGCCATCAGCACACCAATGGGATATCGCTCGGGCCGGCGCGCATTGAACACCCGGCCGACGCGCGCTTCCTCGTACCCGGGCTCCTCCCGCCAGACGACCTGAGTCATGAGATCAGGGACTGTCCGCCGTCGATGACGATGTCGACCGCGTTCAAGTAGGCCGCCTCATCGGACGCGAGAAACAGCGCCACCCGAGCGACGTCGTCGGGCGTGCCCAGGCGACCCAGCGGGTGGGTGCGGAGCATCTCGTGCACCGGATGCCCCGGCTCGTCGAGGAACGGCTCGATCTGGGGCGTGACGATCAGTCCTGGGCTGATCGAATTCGCGCGGATGCTGTGGCGCGCGCCGGACGCTGCGAAGTGACGCGTGATCGCCAGCACGCCACCCTTGGCGGCACCGTGGGCGGCCTGCTCGATGAACGTCGCGCCACGGTGGGCCGACACCGAAGCCGTGTTGATGATCACGCCGCCTCCGCGCGCCACCAGATGCGGCCAGGCGGCGCTCGTCACGGCGAAGATCAGGTCGAGCTCATTGCGCTGGGTGAAGCGCCAGTCGTCCCATGTCATCTGGTTGAACGGCCCGACCCGCGGCGCCGAGGCGTTGTTGTAGAGCACGTCGATCCCGCCGGCGCGCTCGGCGGCGTCGTTGACCCAGGCCGCGGCAACGTCCGGATCGGCCAGGTCGACCGGCGCGGCGGAGTGAATGTCGCCGCCGGCGGCGCGGATCTCGTCCGCCACCGCGGTCGCCCGCGGCTCGTCGAGATCGCACCCGAAGACCGTCGCTCCCTCGCCGGCGAACAGCCACGCCGCCGCCGCGCCCTGACCGCCTGCCGTCCCGGTGATCAGAGCGACCTTGCCGTCGAGGCGACCCATCAGGCGAGCTCGACCAACTCGACGAGGTTGCCTTCCGGGTCGGCCAGGAACGCGAAGCGGACGCCGGGCTCGGGCGAGGGACGCGGCTCGATGATGGCCGTCGCCCCGGCGGCGAGCGCGTCCGAGAATAGAACGCCGATGTCAGGCCCGCTGAGCGCGAAGTGGCTGTAGCCTCGCGTGCCGTGCGCCTCGATCGGCGTCACTCCCTGGAGCCCGGGGACCGAAGTCTCGTGCTGGAACAGCTCGAGCCGCATGCCGGACTCGTGACGCATCATCAGCCCGCGTATCGGATGTGGCGCGAGCTCGAACTCGAGCTGAGGCGTGAACCCGAAGGCGCGGGAGTAGAACTCACTGGCCGCCTCGAGATCGCCCACCGAGAGCCCGACGTGATCTACGCGCAGAGGCATACCAAACGCATGATTGCATACAGAAAGCGTTTTCGTCTACAGTTAACCCGGTGACCGCCGAGCTCCACCACATCGGCTACGTGGTCGACGACCTGCCGGTTGCGGCGGAGCGATTCGCTCGGCAATTTGGCGCAGGTCCGTTCTATGCGTTCGAGCACATCGTGTTCGAGGAGGTCACATACCGGGGCGCGCCGGCAACGTACGACCACTCGTCCGCGTTCGGCCAGTGCGGGCCGATGATCGTTGAGCTCACTCAGGTTTACGATGCCCAGCCGGCCGGACTGGCGGAGGCGCTCGTGAGGCCGGGCACCGGCGTCGGACACGTGGGCTGGCTGGCCGAGTCCCTCGAGGAAGAGGCGGCCCGTCTCGAGTCAGCCGGTCTCGTGCCCTTCCACACCGGGCGCACCGGTCCGGCCTCGGTCGTGTGGTTCGAAGGCGACCTGCTGCTCGGACATCCGATCGAGGTGCTCCAGCGGCGCGACGAATTGCTCGGCTTCTACGACATGCTGAAGCGCGCGAGCGAGGGATGGGACGGTGAGGACCCCTACCGCCCCATGACCGCGCCACCCGAATGAATCCACCAGCCGAAGTCGACGTCCTCGTCGTCGGATTCGGCGCGGCCGGCGCGGCCGCCGCGATAGCCGCGCACGACGCCGGGGCGAGTGTGTGCGTCGTCGAGAAGACGTCGGCGGGTGGGGGCAACTGCGTCCACTCGGGCGGCTTCCTGTTCGACATCGACGGGCCACGCGCGATCGATCACCTCGACGCACTCTGCTTCGGCAAGACCGACCGAGCGGTGCTCGAGGCCTATGCACGCGGGCTCGCGGATATCCCGGCGTTCGTGCAAACGCTCGGAGGGAGCGCCCCGCCGGTCGACATCGATGCCTTCGGCGGGATGCTCCCGTCATGGCCCCATTTCCCGGGCGCTGGGAACGTCCGGTACCGACAGTTTGTTCCTGCGGCGGGCGAGCGCCCCGGCCCGGGGTTGTGGCGCGTGCTCGAAGGCGCGGTCCGTGCCCGGAACGTCCCGGTGGCGCTCAGCACGCCCGTCGTCGACCTGCTCACGAGCGATGACGGCGTTGTCGGCGCTGTCGTCGAGAGCGACCGCGTGCGGCGAGCGATCACAGCCCGCACCGGTGTGATCCTGTGCAGCGGCAGCTTCGAGGCCGACGCTGAGCTGCGAGACGCCTACCTCCCGCTCCCGCTCACCTCGGTCGGCCACCAGGGCAATACCGGTGACACGCTCCGCCTGGCCCAGGCCGCGGGCGCATCGCTGTGGCACATGAGCGCGTTCTTCGGCTGGCTCTCGTTCGTCCATCCGGACTACCCGGCCGCCTTCACGCTCGATGTCCACGCGCCGAGCTTCATCTACGTCGACGGCGACGGCCGGCGGTTCGCCGATGAGACGGGTTGGGAGGTGCACGACCGGGTCCGGTCGGTCACCGGATACCTTCCACGGCGCCCCAATCGGCCGAACATGCCCGGATGGATCATCTTCGACGAGGCCGCCCGTCAAGCCGGGCCGCTGCACGGCATTGTCGGTAGCCCGAACGACTACGAATGGAGCCTTGACAACTCCACCGAGGTCGCTGCCGGCTGGATCAAGCGCGGTGATGACTCGGCGGACCTGGCTGCGGCCACGGGACTCGACCCCGCGATCCTGAAGGACACGCTGGCCGGTTACGCGGCCGCGGTTAGCCGGCGGGCGGACTACGAATTCGGCCGCACCCCCGCCACGCTCGTGCCGCTGCTGCCGCCGCTGTACGCGATCCAGATGACGCCGGGCGTCGCCACCGCATCGGGCGGTCCCCGCCGCGACGCTGACGCACGGGTCCTGCGTCCCGGCGGCGGGGCGGGCGGGGACCCCATACCCGGGCTGTTCGCGGCCGGCGCCGCCGGCTCGATCTGGGGACACTTGACCGAGCACGGCGGCGGCCTCACCGACGCGATCGTGTTCGGCCGCATCGCGGGCGAACGCGCGGCGTCGCGTGCCGGCCGCCTTGTCACGAACGCGACCACCTGAAGGAGTGACATGAGCGCAGAGACGATCGAGGTCAGCACCCCGCGCGGCACGATGCCGGTCCACGTCCACCGCCCCGATCGAGACGGGCCGTTCCCTCGCGTGGTCCTGTTCATGGACGCTCCCGGGATCCGCCCGGCCCTGTTCGAGTATGCCGAGCGACTCGCCGGCGCCGGCTACGTCGCGATCTTGCCGGATCTGTACTACCCCCTCGACCTGGGCGACCGACCTGACCCGCAGCGGCTCGCGGCCGGGGATCCCGAGCAGTTCGAGCGCATGCACAAGGCCGTCGGCCAGGTCGACGACGAGCGGGTTCTCGAAGACACGCGCCTGACGCTTGAGGCCGTCCCGGCGGGCGGTGACGAGGCCTGGGGATGCGTCGGCTTCTGCATGGGCGGCCGTCTCGGGCTTCGCGCGGCCGAGGCCTTCGGAACCGAGATCGCGGCGGCTTCGCTGCTGCACCCCGCGCGCCTCGTCACCGATGAGGCCGACTCTCCGCACCTCGAGGTCGAGCGCGTCCACGCTTCGCTCTACTTCGGGTTCGGCGAGAACGACAGCGTCACTCCTCTATCGACGATCCCGCCGCTCCGCGACCGGCTCGAGAAAGCCGGCATCGCCCATCGGATCGAGGTCCTGCCGGGCGCCGAGCATGGCTTCATGATGCCGGGGCGGCCCGCCTACAACCACGACGCCGCCGAGCACGCCTGGGCCGGGACGCTCGAGCTGCTGCGCGAGCGGTTGTGAAGCCGAGCGCGTTCGAGTATCTCGCGCCGGAGTCGTGCGACGAGGCGCTCGCGGCGCTCGCCGAGCACGGCGACGACGCTGCCGTGCTCGCCGGCGGGCAGAGCCTCATCCCGATGATGAACCTGCGGATTGCGGCGCCGCCCGTCGTCATCGACATCATGCGGATCGGGGAGCTCCGCACGATCGACCGCGGCGAGGACTGGATCGAGATCGGCGCCGGGATCCGGATGGCGCAGGCCGAGCGCGAGTCGGGCGTGCCGTTGATCGAGCGCGCGCTCCAGCACGTCGGCCACTCGGCGATCCGCAACGCCGGCACCGTCTGCGGGTCGATCGCGCACGCCGATCCTGCGGCCGAGTTGCCGGCGGTGCTGCTCGCGCTCGACGGCGAGGTCGTCTTGCGAAGCGCGCGCGGGCGGCGCACGGTGGCGGCCGACGAGTTCTTCAACTCCTACTTCACGACCGCACGCGAGCCCGACGAGCTCGTAGTCGCGGTCCGGATCCCCGCGACACGCCGGCGCGTCGCCTTTCTCGAGGTCACGCCACGTCTCGGCGGATCCACTGGCGAGTTCGCCACCGTCGCGGTGGCCGCAGCCGCCGGCCGCGACGACGCCGGGCACCTCACGTCGGTCTCGCTCGCGTTCGCCGGGGTGGCCGAGCGCGCGATCCGGGCGCGCGAAGCCGAGGCGATCCTGGTCGGAGCGGAGCCGACGCGCGATGCCATCGCGGACGCTGCCGAGCGCGCAGCCGGCGAGACCGATCCGCCGGCCGATGTCCACGCCGGACCCGAGTACCGCCGGCGCCTGGTGAGGGCGCTCACGCGCCGGGCACTCGAGGAGCTGGCGTCGCCATGACCGCGATCTCACTAACCGTCAACGGCGCCGCGCACGAGCTCGACGTGCCGCCGCGGATGCTCCTGTCCGACCTGCTCCGCGATGAGCTCGGCCTGACCGGCACGAAGATCGGCTGTGCGATGGGCGCATGTGGGGCCTGCACCGTGTTGGTCGACGACGAGCCCGTGCGCTCGTGCCTGATGTTCGCGGTCCAGGCGCATCGGCGGAGCGTGCGAACGGTCGAGGACCTTGCGAGCCCAGACGGCGACCTGCACCCGCTGCAGACGGCGCTCCGCGAGCACCATGGGCTCCAGTGCGGCTACTGCACGCCCGGAATGCTGATGACGATCACGCCGCTGCTCGAGTCAGGGCAGCCACTCGAGCCCGACGCCGTGCGCGAGGCGATCGCCGGCAACCTTTGCCGCTGCACCGGCTACGAGACGATCGTCGACGCTGTCGTGGAGGCGAGCCGGCGATGACCGACTGGCAGACACAGGCTGAAGGTCGGTGGTCGGGCAAGCGCGTGCAGCGACTCGAGGACCCCGGGATGCTGACCGGCGCGACTCGGTACGTGACCGACGTCCAGATGCCGCGGATGCTCGAGCTGGCGTTCGTCCGCTCGCACGCACCCAATGCCCGGATCGTGTCGATCGACCTCGATCCGGCGCGCGCCGTCGCCGGCGTGCGCGCGGTGCTCGGACCTGCCGACGTCGTCGACATCCAGCCGACCGTCGACATCCTCCATCTCGACGGCGCGCTCAAGACGCCGCGATTCACGCTTCCGGGCGACCGCGTCCGCTACGTCGGAGAGCCGGTGGCGGCGGTCCTCGCCGACGATCGCTACACCGCCGAGGACGGCGCGGACGCGGTGGTCGTCGAGCTCGAGCCGCTCGATGATGCCAAGCCGATCCACGACGACATTCCCAACGACCGATACTTCCATCAGGCGGCGTCGCACGGCGACGTCGACGCGGCGTTCGGCCGGGCGCACCATGTCGTCCGCCGGCGCCTTCACGTCCAGCGCGTCATCACCTCGCCGCTCGAGACGTGTGGGATCGTCGCCGATTACGACGCGGCGACCGGCGAGCTCACGTGCTACCTGTCGACCCAGCAGCCCCACCTGGCGCGCGCGGCGCTCGCCGAGGCGGTCGGATTGCCGGTCAGCCACGTCCGGGTCATCTGCCCCGCGATGGGCGGCGGGTTCGGCGGCAAGGAGGTGATGCTGCCCGAGTACCTGTGCGCCGCGGTCGCCGCGATCCGGCTGCGCCGGCCCGTGCGCTGGGTCGAGGACCGCAGCGAGGCGCTCACCGCCGGCGCCCACGGCAAGGAGGCGGAGGCCGAGCTAGAGGCCGCGTTCGGCGAAGACGGCCGGATCCTGGCCATGCGCTCGCGCTTCGTCTCCGACACCGGCGCGTACTCGAGCGGGATCGGCGCCTACGTCGAGTTCATGGTGGGCGCGTTCACCGTGCCGGGCCTGTACGACCTCGGCGGCTACGCCTACGACACCGGTGGCGTCGTCACCCATAAGGCGCCGCTGTCGCCGTTCCGCGGCGTCGGCATGACGACGAGCCAGACGCTCCGCGAGGTCCTGCTCGACGACGCCGCGCGCTCGCTCGGCATCGATCGGATGGAGCTGCGCCGGCGGAACATGGTCGCCGACGGGGCATGGCGAACCGTGCTCGGCGAGGAGTACGAGCCGGGCAGCTGGCGGACGGCGTTCGAGCGGGCGCTCGAGCTGATCGACTACGAAGGCTTCCTCGCGCGCCAGGCCGCAGCGCGCGAACAGGGGGCCCGCCCGCCCCGCCTGCTCGGCATCGGGGTGTCGCCGTTTGTCGAGGCCGCTGGTATCGGATCGGCGGGAGGGGCCGGCGGCCTTCCCGGCGGATCGCACGACAACGCCACCGTCGCCATCGACCTCTCGGGACGCATCACGGTGGCGCTTCCGACCTTCTCCCACGGCCAGGGTCACCGCACGACCGCCGCCCAGCTCGTCGCCGACATGTTCGGGGTCGCGCCGGATGACGTTCGGGTGATCGACGGCGACACCGCGCGCACGCCGTTCGGGATGGGGACATTCGGCAGTCGCAGTGGCGTGTTCATCGCGGGCACGGTGAACAGAGCAGGCCGGCTCGTGCGCGACAAGCTCCTGCGCGTCGGCGAGATCCTGCTTGAGGCCGCGCACGAGGACCTCGAGCTCGTCGACGGCGCCGTCGGCGTGCGCGGCGTCCCGTCCCGACGCATTCCGCTCGCGGCCGTCGCGGGCGCCGCGCACTTCGCCCCGCACGTCCGCGCCGAGCTCGGCGACCCCACGCTCACCGCAACCGCGTTCTTCGACCCGCCCCGTCCGACTCATTCCAACGGGACGGTCGCCGCCACCGTCGAGGTCGACCCCGACACCGGTGGGGTGGCGATCGAGCGGATCGTCGTGGTCGAGGATTGCGGGACGATGGTCAATCCGATGATCGTCGATGGCCAGATCCGCGGCGGCGTGGCCCAGGGGGTCGGCCTCTCGCTGCTCGAGCGCTACGTGTATGACGAGTCTGGACAGCCGCAGACGACCACCCTCGCCGAGTACCTCCTTCCCCGCGCCACCGACGTGCCGCCGGTCGAGATCGAGCACATCGAGACGCCGTCCGAGAACGGGACGGGCGGGATCAAGGGCATGGCCGAGGGACCGGCGTCGGCCACGCCGGCGGCGCTGGTGTGCGCCGTCTTCGACGCTATCGCCCCGCACGGATCCGCGATCGAAGAGCTTCCGCTCCGCCCCGAGACAATCGCCGCAGCGTTGACGTAAGGCTGACGTGGGCTGGGTCGACGTTCACCATCACATCCTGCCGCCGCAGTTCGTCGCCGAGCAGCGTGACGAGATCCTGTACTTCGCGCGTGACCCCGCGGTGCTCGACTGGAGCCCGGAACGCGCGCTCGAGCAGCTCGACCGGTTCGGAATCGACACCGCGTACGTTTCGCTAGGCGTGCCGGGCGCGCCCGAGCCACCGCTCGCCCGCGCGTGTAACGAGTACTCCGCGGACTTGAAGCGCGACTACCCGGGCCGGTTCGGTGTATTCGCCTCCCTCCCCCTGCCGGATGTCGATGCGAGCCTGAGCGAGCTCGAGTACGCCTTCGATCAGCTGGGCGCCGACGGGATCGGCCTGCTGTCCAACTACAGCGGCCGTCATCTCGGCGACCCGCAGTTCGCGCCGCTGCTCGAGGAGCTCGATCGGCGAGGAGCGGTCGTCCACGTCCACCCGATCGCGCCACCGTCCTGCCGCGGTGGGCTCCCCGGCTACCCCGATCCGTTCCTCGAGTTCCCGTTCGACACCACACGTGTCGTGACAAGCCTGCTGTACGCCGGCGCATTCACGCGCTGGCCGCGGATCTCATTCATCTTCTCCCACGGCGGCGGGGCGGTGCCGATGCTGTCGCAGCGCATCGTCGCGCTCGCGCAGATGACCGAGAGCGTCCCTGACCCCCTCGGTCAGCTCTCCCGGATCCACGTTGACGCCGTCACCACCACCAGCCCTCCGGCGTTCGCCGCCGTGTCGTCGTTGCTCGCCCCGGAACGAATCCTGTTCGGGAGCGACTACCCATATGTCCCCATCGGGGTGACCGCCGAAGGCCTCAGGGCGCTCGATCTGCAGCATGGCGCCCTCGACGCCGTCGGACGCGGGAACGCCGCCGCTCTGCTTGGCAGGCGCCCCGACGGACTGTAGGATTGGTCGGCAGTTTCGGGGAGGTCGACGGGAAGGGGACCCGTGGGACATCGATTTGCGCTGCTACGACGCGGCGTCGTATTGGCTTCGACGCTCATGCTCGGCGTCGCCTCCCCGGCGCTCGCCGATCGCGCGTTCACGCCTCGGTTCAGCATTAACGCGAACGGCGACATCGCGATCGTCGGCAACACGCTCGAGACATGTCAGACCTCGGTGGCCGACTGCGCGAACGCACGCGCCGGAATCGGCACGGTTCTCAACAACAACAACTTCTCGATGGTGCGCGTCAACACCGACGCCGCGGCGCTCGATTCCTCGTCTGCGCGACTGAGCCTGCCCGCCGGAGCTCGAGTTCTGTTCGCCGGCCTGTATTACGGCTCGCGCACGAACGCGGGGACGGGCGGGAAGTCGGCGCCGGACTCGTCGCCGGCGGGCTTGAGCAAGGTCGACCTCAAGCCGCCGGGCGCGTCCGGCTTCGAGCATCTGACGGCCTCGGTCGATCAGAGCAGCGAGGTCACGGGCGCGTACGCGGCGTTCGTCAACGTCACCGGACAGGTGCAGCGTGCCGGATCCGGCGTGTACACGGTCGCGAACGTGCAGTCGGCGATCGGTGAGGACCGGTACGCGGGTTGGGCACTGGTGGTCGCGTACGAAGCCGCCGGTGAACCGCCCCGGAACCTGACCGTGTTCGATGGGCTGCAGTCGGTCACGCAGGGCAAGCCGGCCGTGACGATCCCGGTCAGTGGATTTCAGACGCCGCTCAGCGGACCCGTCCGGACGA
>Ga0335078_10002104_pt1 | contig 30162 bp, 26 predicted proteins | sample Lox_Sample_32_FD_206711 | JGI IMG/M metagenome (GOLD analysis project Ga0335078, IMG submission 206711) | Soil microbial communities from Loxahatchee National Wildlife Refuge, Florida, United States - Lox_Sample_3.2 | ecosystem: Environmental > Terrestrial > Soil > Wetlands | place: USA...
GTCGCGGCCGGGGAACCGGCGGCCGCGAGCGCCGCCTGGCTGAGCCTGGCCCACGCGTTCTGGAGCATCGGCGACTACCCGGCCGCGACCGGGCACTACACCGCCGCCCTCGACCTGGCCAGGCGGGCGGCCTGGACGGAGGGCGAGGCGACGATACTCGGCAACCTGGGCCTGATCTACTGGGAGATCGGGAGGCTGGACGACGCCACCGGGCATCTCGCCGAGGCGCTGCTGCTCGATCGCGCCTCGGGGCGGCAGCTCGGCGCAGCCAACCATCTCGCCAATCTCGGTTACATGTACCGCTCGCTCGGCCGGCCGCACGAGGCAGCCCAGTGCTGCGCCGAGGCCCTGCGCTGCTACCGCGATCTCGGCTCCACCGGCGGCGAGGCGAACGCGCTCACCAACCTGGGCCTGGTTTACCAGGATCTCGGGCGGCTAGAGGAGGCCATGGCCGTGCTGCGGGAGGCCCTGGCCAGGTACCAGCTCATCGGCGACCGCTCCAACGAGGCAGGCGCCTGGCTGTCGCTCTCCCTCGTCTACGCCGACCTCGGCGACTTCGCGCGCGCCCGCGAGCTCGCCACCTCCGCGCTCGGCCTGGCCGGGGAGATCGGCGACCGCCGCGGCGAGGCCGACGCTCTTAACGCGCTCGGCAGGGCCGCGACGGGGGCCGGCGAGCACGACGACGCGATCGCCAGGCACACCGCGGCGCTCGACCTCGCGCTCGCCACCGGCGCCAGGTACCAGGAGGCCGAGGCGCTGATCGGGCTGTGCATCGCGCACCGGCGTCTCGCCGACGCCGATCAGGCAGCCGCCTGCGCCGAGCGGGCGCTCGTGATCGCCGAGCAGACCGGGGACCGGCGCCTGCACGAGCGAGCGCGAACGGTGGCGGCGGGCGCGGACGTGCCGACCGTCCGCTGAGCGCAGAGCGCGCGAACGGCGTTCGCTGGTCGGTGAACGGCTGACGGCAGCGGCCGGTGGCGCCAGGACGTAGATCAAGGAGCGCGCCGCGCCCTCGGCCGGCGGTCACTTACCGCGGGTTCGGGTGACGTACCGCGGTTTCGCGCGGAACAAATGCCATATAACGACCCTCGCATGGTCGCAGCCCGCGGAAAGTCACCGGAAACCGCGGTAAGTGGCGGGCGCAAGCCGGAGTCCGGGACCGAAATATCCCGTAACGGGCCGTTTTGGCGGGCGGCCACGGAAGCGGCCGGGCCGATGGAGGCGGCCGTGGCCCCGGCCCCGGCCCGGCCCGGCGGAAGCGGTCGGCCCCGGCCCGGCGGAGGCGACCGGCCCGGCCCCGGCCCGGCGGAGGCGGCCGGCGTCGGCCCGGCCCGGCCCGGGGGAGGGGGCTAACCCGCGGTGGGTCGCGCTAACCCGCGGTGGGTCGCGCTAACCCGCGGTGGGTCGCGCTAACCCGCGGGAAGTCCGGCGATGGCAGACGAGCTATTCCTTATCGGCTCAGCGCCGCCACGGTGAAACGCCCGCCGGTTATCCAGGGAAACGCTCTTGGTCCGTATCATCCGGCAATGGTATGGTCGCAGGCCAAAGAGAAAGTTGGGGCCTGGATGTCCGGGAAGCAAGACAACGACGTCATGCTCGATGGTCAGAGCCTGACGCTTGACCAGTTGATCGCCGTTGCCAGGCACGGCTGGCGCGCCGCGATGACCGATGACGCGATCGAGCGGGTACGAGATTCCCGGCTGATCATCGAGCGGGCGCTGGCCAGCGGCACGCCGGCCTACGGGGTGACGACGGGCTTCGGAGCCCTGCAGGACCGGGTGATCAGCCCGGACCAGATGGCCGCGATGCAGGAGAACCTCGTGCTGAGCCACGCGGCCGGGGTCGGTCCGCACCTGCCGCACGATGCCGTCCGCGCCATGATCGTGCTGCGCGCTAACACATTCATGAAGGGTTTCTCTGGGGTCAGGGTCGAGCTCGTGGATGCCCTGCTCGACCTCGTCAACCGGGGAGTGACGCCGGTCGTTCCGCTCCAGGGGTCGGTCGGGTCGAGCGGTGACCTGGCGCCGCTTGCCCACCTGGCCTGCGTGCTCATCGGCCGGGGCGCCGCCAGCTACCAGGGCGAGATCCTCCCGGGGGCGCGGGCGCTGCGGGCGGCGGGCCTGGCGCCGCTCGTGCTCCAGGCGAAGGAAGGCCTCGCGCTCACCAACGGCACGCAGTTCATGACGGCCGTCGGGTCGCTCGCCCTGGCGGACGCCTGGAACCTGGCGAGGACGGCCGACATCGCGGCGGCGCTCTCGCTTGAGGCGCTCAAGGGCCGCTCCTCGCCGTTCCGGCCGGAGGTGGGCATGCTGCGGGCGCACGAAGGGCATGCCCAGGTGGCCGAGAACGTCCGCCGCCTGACGGCGGGAAGCGACCTCCTTGACGCTGACGACGAGGACACGGCGGGCGCCATCCAGGACGCCTACTCGCTGCGCTGCGTCCCGCAGGTGCACGGGGCATCACGGAGCGCCTTCCGCCATGTCGGCGCGACGCTGACCGTGGAGATGAACTCGGTCAACGACAACCCGCTCGTGCTCGCCGACGAGCCGTCCATCTGCTCGGCGGGGAACTTCCACGGGCAGCCGATCGCGCTCGTGCTCGACTATCTCGCGCTGGCCACCGCAGAGCTCGGGAGCATCTCGGAACGCCGGTGCGCGCGCCTGGTCGATGAGCGCCTCAGCCGCGGCCTGCCCGCCTTTCTCGTGCAGGCCAGCGGCCTGAACTCCGGCCTCATGATCGCCCAGTACACCGCCGCGGCCCTGGCGTCGGAGAACAAGTCGCTGGCGCACCCGGCGAGCGCCGACTCGATCCCCACCTGCGCCAACCAGGAAGACCACAACAGCATGGGCTCGATCGCCGCGCGGCACGCGAGGGCCATCGTGGACAACGTCACTAACGTGCTCGCGATCGAGATCCTCTGCGCCTGCCAGGCGCTCGACTTCCGCAGGTCCCGCTCGGCCGTGCTCGGCCGCGGGACCGCAGCCGCCTTCGGCGCCGTGCGCGAGGCGGTCACCATGATCGACCGTGACCGCGAGATCAGCGGCGACATCGCCGCCGTCGCCAGCCTGATCGCCCAGGGCGAGCTCGCCGACGCGGCGCGGGCGGCGGTCGGCGAACTGCGCTAGGGTCCGGCCGCCCGCGGCGCCGCGCTGTCGTTGTGGCCGCGGCAACGTGCCATCGTCGAGGTCGCCGGCCGCGGATGCGGCTCAGCCGGCCTGGCCCGGCCCATATCAGCCGGCCTGGCTCGGCCCGTAGTACAGATCGAGCGGCGCGACCCAGGCGTGCGACGCGCCGCTGGCGATGATGGCGGGCAGCGTGCCGGGAACGCTGTCCTTGCGCAGCGTGATGACGGCGCGGAACGAGGTGCCGTCGTCGGATTTGTCGGCCAGCACCACGGCGGCGCCGGCCGGCAGCACGTCGGCCAGGAAGAGCTCTCGCTCCGCGATCACCGTGAGCTGCACCATCTCGTCCGCGCGCAGGGCGCCGGTGAGCAGGTGCCCGAGGCCGTCGAGCTTGCCCGCCTTCCAGGGGTCGCCGTGGTAGGAGTCCTTGTTGGCGAAGAACTGGGTCGTCGACCTGAAGACCTCGGCGACGATCCGCAGCCCGTTCGCCCGCAGCGACGATCCGGTCTCGGTCGCCTCGATGATCGCGTCGGCGAAATAGCCCGCCTTGGCCTCGGTCGCGCCCCACGAGAAGTCGGCGTAGGCGTCGATGCCGTTGTTCGCCAGCCACATGTTGGATACGTGCGTCAGCTCCGTCGCGATGGTGAACTGCGGCTCGCCGCGCACGCCCCGTTCGTCGCAGAGCTTGCGCAGGTCGTCCAGGCTGCCGACGGGAAGGTCCTCGGGCACCGCGAGCACCCAGCGCACCGGCCGCGACGTCTGCTTGGAATACTGCAGGTCCGCGAGCAGGGCGATCCGGTCGCGCACGTTACGCTCGACGATCCAGTCGAGCCCGGCCAGGCCGGCGTCGAGGCGGCCGTTCTCGACGTAGACCGGGATCTCCTGCGGGCGCAGCAGCACCGGCACGATCTCGGGATCGTTCGAGCGGAGCCAGAGCGAGCGCGACGAGCCGGTGAAATGGAGCCCGGCCCTGGCGAATACCGACAGCGTCGAGTTCTCCAGGCTGCCCTTGGGTACGCCGAGCCTGACGGTGCGCCGCTCGCTCATCGCGCGCTAGCCCTCACGCCCGGGACCGAGGTCAAGCACCTGCCGCACGGCGGCGACCAGCTCGGCCCTGCCGACCGTTTGCTGGCCGGTGGTGCCGGCCGACAGGTAGCTGCTGTGCTCGGCGATGCCCTCCCTGGCCCTGCCGCCCTCGCGCAGGTCCTTGATCGACACCGTGCCGTTGGCGAGCTCTTCCTCGCCGAGCAGGATGGCGGCGGACATGCCGCGCGCGTTCGCGAACGCGAGCTGGCGGCCGACCTTGCCCATCGCGTCGCCGAGGTACAGCTCGGTGGCGATGCCGTGGGCGCGTAGCTCGGCGGCTAGCCCGCTGGCCTCCGGCTCGGGGACGCCCGGCATGAACAAGACGATGACCTGGGCGGTGTTGCGCTGCGCCTGAGCGTCCAGGCCGAGGTTCTTCAGGCCGGTGACGAGCCGGTCCAGCCCGATCGACGCCCCGGTCGCGTAGACGGGCTCGTCGAGGAATCGGTTGACCAGGTTGTCGTAGCGCCCGCCGCCCATGACGGAGCCGACCCCGGCGCCTGGCATGCTGCCCTCGTACACCGTGTTGGTGTAGTAGGCGAGGCCGCGGGCCAGGCTCGGGTCAAGCCTGGCCGCGTCGTCGGGCACGCCGAGCGCGTCGAGGTGACGGCAGAGGTCGGCCAGCTCGGCGAGCGCGCCTTCCTTCTCTGGCCCCGGCTTGATCTCCTTGTCGAGCGCGCTCAGGATGGCCGCCCGCTCGCTGGCCTCGATGGAGATGAAGTCCATGATGGCCCGCACCGTGGCCGGCGCCAGGCCGACGCCCTTGATCCGGTCGCCCGAGGCATCCGTGCGGCCGTCGCCAAGCTCGGCGACAAGCTCGGCGTCGCTCAGCTTGTCGCGCTTGTCGATGACGCGCAGGACGTGCTGCGCCTGCTCGGGCGCCGCGATCCCGATGCCGAGCAGGAACGCGTCGACCACGCGCCGGTTGTTGACCCTGATGAAGTACCTGGCGCCGCCGGCCGCGGCGGCGCTGGTCAGCCCGACGGCGCGGAACGCGTCGCTCATGGCCGAGATGATCTCGGCGTCGGCGGCGACGTGGCTGGTCCCGGCGATGTCGACGTCGAACTGGGTGAACTGACGGAACCTGCCCTGCTCGGGCTGCGGGTCATCGGCGCGGAAGACCGGCCCGATGTGGTACCGGCGGAACGGCAGCCTGATCTGCTCCGGCGTGTACTGCGCGACGATCCTGGCGAACGGCACGGTCAGGTCGAACCGCAGGCCGATGGCCTGGTGCTCCGGGCTCTGCAGGGTGAAGATGAGCTTGTCGGTCTCCTCGCCGCCGGTGCCCACCAGCGTGGGCAGCAATTCGAGGATGGGCGTGTCGATCGGCAGGTAGCCGTAAAGCTCGTAGACGCGCCGTATCTTATCGACGACCTCGTTGCGTATGATCATTTCGTCCGGCAGCACATCGCGGAAGCCGCGCAGCGTCTGCGGACGTACTAGTCGGGTCATGGCCGGGCCTTTCGGGGTAACTAAGCAAAGGCATTAGGCGACCGGAGGCTTAAGCCTCTGGCGGTGCGTAGCCGAAGATTTCGGTACCGGGAACGGGGATTGAACCCGTGCCTCTTGATCCACAGTCAAGCGCTCTACCACTGAGCTATCCCGGCTAGCGAGAGGCATCCTAACATCGGGCCGGCCTGCGGCGTCCTCGCACTCGGAGCTCCCCATTCGTCGCGCACCCATCTTGGGACATGAAAAAAGCCAGCGCGAGCGCTGGCCTGGCTCCCGGGGAATGCGGGCGCTACCCAGCGTCGGCTGGCGTGGTATGCCGAAGAGCGCGAACGTCAGGGTGCATGCCCCGCAGGCTAGCAAGCGAGCCGGCGGGCTGTCAAAGCGGCGGCCCGGCCCCGCTTCGGTCGCAAGGGCAGCCCGGTGCCGTCGCTGCGGCATCGCGAACGTCACGGGAACGGCCAGCCGCGGCGATGACCAGGTGCTCGAAGAGCCCGTGCCGCGTGCCTGGCCGATCGTGCGCCGCCCAGTAGGTCCGGCGCCGGATCTCAGTTGTCGGTGGAGTCGATCATCACGGGCGGGCCGTCGTGGCCGTCGATGTCGTCGTAGATGCCGGGGTAGGTCTGGAACTGCCCGCTCGGGTCGTGATGCAGGTGCGACCGGTTCAGCGTGAGCTTGCCCCAGCCGGAGTCCACGACGTAGAAGATGGCGCCGCCGCCTTCCCTGGCGGGGTTGTTGTGCATGACCGTGCCCGCGATCAGGGTGTTGTAGTTCGTGCCGTCGTTGTAGATCGCGCCGCCGCTGCCGCCGCCCTGGGTCCCGGCCGCGGCGGGGTTGGCGCCCCAGCCGACGGCGCTGTTGCCGCTGAACAGGCTGTTGAGCACCTGCCACTGGACGCTGATGCTGCTGAGGCCCGCGCCGTTGGAGCACACGTTGCCGGTGAACGTGTCGCTGGTGATGTAGACCGGCCGGTTCTCGTACTGGGCCAGCGCGCGGATGGCGCCGCCGCCGAGGTCGGGACCATGGCGGTAGCACCTGTTATCGATGAATGCCGAGTTGACGGCCTTGAACTGGCCGCCTTCGACGTAGATCGCGCCGCCGCCGTCGACGCCGCCGTACCAGCAGCGCGGCACGTTGGCCGTGCAGTTGGTGGCCTGGTGGGCGCCGTTGTAGCCGTCTTCGAACGTGATGTTCTGCACCACGATCTTCGGGTACGGCTGGTTGACGCAGTCGTCGGTCGACCAGTGGCCGGCGCAGGTGTCGGAGAACAGGATCCGGCGCTTGCCGCCGCCGCTGAGCGTGACCAGGCCACCGCCGTCCAGCACGACAAGGTGCCTGGTCTTGGGCACGCGGGCGGTCGCGGTCAGCACGATCGTGACCGGCTTGGGCCCGCAGTCGAACGTGATGATCCCGCCTGCGGCGACCGCGCTGACCACTGCCGCGGACGTGCAACTGGCGGGTATGCCATTGCCGATCACCTGGTCCGGATGGCTGGTATCGACCGCCCGGCCCGCGGGCGGCACCGGGAAATGCCCGCCGGGGTTGCCGAAGCCGGGCACATCCGGGCCGCCGGAGCGGGGCACGGCGCCGGCCGGCCGGGCGCTGGCGGCCGGGGCACCGAGACGGGCCGCGGCCACCGATTCGCCCGCCGCGGCCTGCTGGCGGTCCCCGCCGGCCGGGTGCCCCGCGGCGCCTGAGTGCACCGCCAGGCGCCCCGCGGCCGCCGGGTGCCCCAGGGCGCCCTGGGCGGCCGGGACCAACACTGCCGCCAGACCGCCCGCGCCCGCCACGGCCGCCAGCAGGATCCCGAAACGACGCAGTTGCCGCACCGCGCCATGCTAGGGCCGCCACGCGGGCACATACCGGAAATCACCGCAAAACGCAGGCACCCGCACAGCGGCGATGCCGCCGCATCGCGGCGCCGGGCTTTGGAGGTCGGCGATGGGACCTGGCGCAACCGGAACACTGGACGAGGCCTACCAGCGGCTGCACGCGACGGGACCGGAGTTCGACGGCTGGCTGTCCAACCACGGGCCGATGGCGGCGGAGGCCATGGTGCGCCACGGGCACGCCGGCCAGGTGCACGGCTGGCTCGACTCCTACATGCGGCGGCTGGAGGACTTCCCCCGGGGCGGCGGCCCGATCGGTTCCGCCTGGCAGGACGCCCTGGGTGATCCGCGACGGGTCGCCGACTGGACGGCCTACTTCCGGCGTGAGCTCACCGGACAGCCGTGGCGGCAGGTGCTGGGGACCTGGTGGCCGCGCCTGCTGCCCGGGGTCGCCGCCGCCGCCACCCACGGCGTGATCCGGGTCGGCCACGCCGTGCGGGCCCTGGACGGCGATGGCGCGGACGCCGATCACCTCACCGAACTGGCCCACGGCCTGGCCTACTGGGCGGCCCGCTGGCAGCCGGTGCCCGGCGCCCCCGCGGCCGTGCCGCCGCCGGGCACCGCGCCTGCCCCGCCCGGACAGGCGGACGTGCCCGGCGCCACGGCCGCCGGCGCGCTGGCCTACTGGGCGGCCCGCTGGCAGCCGGTGCCCGGCGCCACGGCCGCCGGCGCGCTGGCCGCGGTCCCGCGGATCGCCGACCAGTCAGGCGGCATCCGCGACCGGTTCCCCCGGCTCGCCGCGCTGCCGGGGTGGCCCGCGGCGCTGGCCGTGCCGCGGATCCCGGATTCGGCCGAGGCGCTCGCGTCCTGGCTGGCCGGCCTGGTCGAGGCCGCGGTCACCAGGTACCTGTCGTATGGGCACGGAGAAGGCGTGATGCTGGTCCACTCCGCTACCGCTCCCAACGCGGTCCTGCGCACGCTGCCCGCGCTGGAGCGGCGCCTGTGGGCGCCGAGCGTGACCGCGGCCTGGGCCGCGTCCGCGGCGCTGACCGCGATCTACGCGCCCGCCGCCCCGGCGCCCCGGGCGGCGCTGCCGGATGCGCCCGGCGGGCCGCAGGAGGCCGAGGAGACGTTCGCCCGGGCGGTCGGGCACGGCGACGAGCACGTGATCAAGTTCGCCGACACCGTCACCGACGTGTACGCGCGCACCGGCAACCGCGGCGCGCTCGCCGCCGCCATCCGTGCCACCGAGCTGATCAGCCGCTGACGCCGCCGGTCCCGCCCGCTCACGGCCGGTCGCCGGAGGAGCCGCCGGAGGAGCCGCCGGCCCGGCGCGGCCGGCTCCTGATGAGCTCGGTGAGCTCTCGCGTGATGCCGATCGAAGGCCCGCCGACCAGCTCCCAGGAGCGGGCGATCCCGATCAGGAAGCAGATGATCACCAGGATCGCGATGGTGTTGATCGCGCTGGCGTCGGACGGGCGGGCCATTACCGCTATGCCCTCGATGAGCTGGAACGTGAACGTGACGACCAGCCCGAGCAGGAACAGGGCATCATGCAGCGTGTCCAGGTGCACCTGGCGCCGCCGGAACAGCGACAGCAGCGCCGCCATGACGAACACGAGCCCGCTGGCCCCCACCGCCGTCGCGGCCGGCCCGATCTTGTGCCCGGGGACCAGCGCGAACAGCGACACGGCCAGCGCGTTGGTGAACGCCGTGAGCGCCGCCGCCGCGCGGATCCGAAGGATCTGCGCCGCTGCCTCATCCCGGGAGAGCCGCTCGGATGCCACCGAGATGGCCACGAACAGCAGCCCGATCAGCGCGCCGGCCACGCTGGCACTCGCCAGGAAGAAGTCATGAATGCTGGTGGGGACCACCCGTCGATCCTCGCAGCCGGAGCTCAGCGGGCGAGCACCGGCCAGCACCGGCCAGCCCCGACCCGCCCGGGCGGCTCACGGGCTCAGTCATGACGATCTTGTTATGTTGGCTTTACCAGGCAGCGGTCCGGGCCGGCTGCCGCGGCGAAGGGATCTTCTCGCGATGTCAGAGGAGCGGATGGTCGAGCTGGTGCAGGGCGCGCTGGCCGGGGCCGGGATCCGGGACGAGGTGCTCGCCGCCGGCCAGTTCAGCCCGCGGGGGCAGACCGGCGGCATGTTCGCCGGCGGCCTCGCGGGCGGCGAGGCCGGCGGGATGCTCGGTGAGGCGGGGGAGATCGCCGGCGTGGGGGCGGGTTCCCTCGCTGGCAGGCACGCCGCGGGCGCCCTGTCCGGGCTGCCCGACGAGATGCTTGTCGGGGTCACCGCCACCGATGTGTACGGCTTCGCCGCGGCCACCAGGCACAGCGAGCCCGCGGCGCTGGTCTTCCGGGTGCCGCGCGCGGGGCTGAGCGTCAAGGTTCACCAGCGGGTGAACGTGCGGGTGCTGGAGCTGATCCATGACGCCAGCGGCGCACGCATCGAGCTGGAGGGCAACCGGCTGCCGGTGACGCACTCCAGGGACGTGATCGAGCTGCTCGGTGGCTGACGGCGCGGCCGCCGGCCGGCCGCGGGGGTTGCGCGGCGACTTGCTGTCGTTACGCTGTCCGGGGGAAAGGGGCCTGCCATGAACCGCGGATTGCTTTTCTCCCGCTCCGGGCTGACATCCGGTGCGTGCGCCATCGTCGCCGGTGCCGCCTTCCTGACGGTGCCGCCGCACGAGGCGCCGGCCGGCCCGGCCGGCTGCGACTGCTACGTCGTCACTCCCGCCACCGCCGCGGCGACCGCGGCCGCCGGGACGGGCGCGCAGTACTCGTTCCAGGTGACCAACGACGATCCGCATGAGACGCTGCGGAGCCTGACGTTCAGCGCGCCCGCTGACTTCGTCATCACCGCCGCCACCGGCCCGGGCGGGACCTCGGTCTCGTCGCTGCCGTCCTCCGCCGTCACGCTGGACCTGCCGGGCGAGCCGTTCGGGAGCACCTTCACCGTCGAGGTGACGGCGCTGGCCCCCTGCCTCACGGCCGGCCCGGAGGCGTGGGGGGTGTCCGGCGTCGACAGCCGGGGGGAGGCGAACGAGGTCCGGTGGAGCTCCGCGCCGCCCGGCGTGTCGGTGACCGGGACCTGCGGCCTGAGGTTCACCGGGCAGCCAGCCCAGACGGCGGCCGGCTCCGACATCCTCACCGGGTTCGACTCGACGGGATCCCCGCTGGCGGTGCAGCTCCTCGATGCCAGCGGTGCCCCGCTCAGCCCGGCGGACTCCTCGGCCAGCGGGACCGGGGTCACGGTCTCGATCGAGGACAACCCGGGCGGCGGGACGCTGAGCGGCAGCACGACAGCCACCGCCTCGGGCGGGGTGGCCGACTTCGGGAACCTGCAGATAGACGCGGCGGGGGCCGGCTACGCCCTGGCCGCGAGCGCGTCCGGCTTCACGCCGGCGACCTCCGCGTTCTTCACGGTGACCGGCCAGATCCAGCCGTGCGGCGCGGGCTCGTGCTCGGCATCGCAGTCGGCCCCGGCCACGGCGGCATCGGTCACCGCGCAGTCCGCGCCCGGCGACTTCGTGACGCTGGGCCTCGGCGGGGTGAACCTCACCTGCCACCACTACAACGCGGTGTCCGACGTCGCCGCCTTCGGCGTCTTCAACTCCGCGGGCGGCAGCGTCACCACCGTGCCGACCGTCGTCACCCTGACCATCTCGCCGTCGGCGGTCCGGGCGGCGCACCGGCCGTTCTTGCTCTGGCAGGTCTGCTACGGGTCGCAGGCGCCCTTCCCGGCGATCCCGTTCACCACGGGAACGACCGTCATCGGCGGCACCACCTACGACACCGGCCTGCTGCTGCCCTGCTTCCTGCTGCGGCGCGATCCCCAGGCGCCCTGCCTGATCTCCCGGCGGCTGACCAGGGCGGGCGCGATCACGCTGACCTTCTTCAGTGTCGGGGATCCGTTCGGGCGTGGCTGATTTTCGCCAGGACGCTCCGGCCGCGGGTGACCGCCTGCCCGGCGGCGCGCCGGGCAGCCCGGCTGCCAACGGCATAATGACCGCCGGGTGGCCCGGACGTAGGCTTGGCTAGTGCAGACTTGCCCGGGCTGCGGCGAGGAGAACCCCGACCGGTTCCGGCTCTGTGGCTACTGCGGCTCGGTCCTGGCCGCCCTGCCTCCGCCTCAGGAGGTCCGCAAGACCGTCACCGTCGTGTTCTGCGATCTGCACGGCTCGACCGAACTGGCCGACCGGCTGGACAGCGAGACGCTGCGGGAGGTGCTCGCGCTCTACTTCGCGGCGATGGGGCCGGTGCTCGCGCGCCACGGCGGGACGATCGAGAAGTACATCGGCGATGCGATCATGGCCGTTTTCGGCCTGCCCCGGATGCACGAGGATGACGCGCTGCGGGCGGTGCGCGCGGCGGCCGAGATGCGCGCTGCGCTGACGGAGCTCAATGCCACCCTGGCGGCCAGGTTCGGGGTCGCGCTGGAGAACCGGATCGGCGTCAACACCGGCGAAGTCGTCACCGGTGACAGCGGCGATTCCCAGCGCCTCGCCACCGGGGCCACGGTGAACGTCGCGGCGCGCCTGGAGCAGGTCGCTCCGACCGGCGAGATCCTGATCGGCGAGCCGACCTACCGGCTCGTACGGGATTCCGTCGAGGTCGTGCCGGCCGGGCCGCTGGACCTGAAGGGCATGCCGGAACCCGTGCCGGCCTACCGGCTGCTCTCGGTGGCCTCCGGCGCCAAGAGCGCCGGGCCGGCGGCCCGGCCGCTGGTCGGCCGCGCTCGCGAGATCGCCGCCCTCGACGTGGAGTTCCGCCGCTCGGTCGCCGGGCCGGAGGGCCGGCTCGTCACGCTGGTAGGCGAGGCCGGGATCGGCAAGAGCCGGCTCATCGAGGAGTTCACCGGGAGGATCGAGGGGGAGGCGGCGGTGCTGCGGGGCCGTTGCCTGCCCTACGGCGACGGCATCACGTTCTGGCCCCTGGCTGAGGTGCTGCGGCAGGCGGCCGGGATCGTGCCGGAGGACAGCGAGGCACGCGCCCGGGCCAAGCTCGTGTCCCGCTTCGGGGTGCGGCTGGCGGAGGCAACCAGCCGCATCGAGTCGGTCATGGGCCTCTCGCCGCACCAGTACGGCAGGGAAGAGCTGTTCTGGGCGGTGTGGGCGACTCTGCAGGAACTGGCCCGGCGCAGGCCGCTCGTCGTGGTCTTCGACGACATCCACTGGGCGGAGCCGACCTTCCTGGATCTCATCGAGCATGTCCTCGACTCCGCGCCCGGGGCCCCGCTGCTGCTCGTCTGCACCGCCCGGCGCGAGCTTCACGAGGACCACCCGGGATTCGCCGCGGGGCGGCCCGCGGCGGCCCAGATCGAGCTCGGCGAGCTGTCCGACGCGGAGTGCGGGCTGGTGATACGGAACCTCCTCGGCGACGCGAGCCTGCCGCAGCCGCTTGAGCGGCGCATCCTCAGCCTCGCCGACGGCAACCCGCTGTTCGTCGAGCAGATGCTCTCCATGCTGATCGACGACGGGCTGTTGCATGCGCAGGCAGGGCGCTGGGTCTTCTCCGGCGCCGCGGAAGCTGTCTCGATCCCGGGCAACGTCTCGTCCCTGCTGGGCGCCCGCCTCGATCGCCTCGGGCCGGCCGAGCTCACGGTGGTGGAACCCGCCTCGGTGATCGGGCTCGACTTCTTCAGCGGCGCGGTGTCGGCCCTCGCCGGGGACGGCGGCACCCAGGTCGATCTTGACCCGCCGCTCACCACGCTGTGCCGCAAGCGGTTCATCCAGCAGGTGCCGGCGGACGTGGCCGGGCACTTTCGCTTCAGCCACATCCTGATCCGCGACACGGCGTACGCACGCCTGCTCAAGCGAACCCGGGTACGGCTGCACGAGCGCTTCGCCGCCTGGCTCACCGACACCTTCGAGTCCCGGCTCGCGGAGCACGAGGAGATCCTCGGCTACCACCTTGAACAGGCCTACCGGTACCGGGCCGAGCTCGGGCCGGTCGACGAAACGGGGCGGCGGCTCGGCGACCGGGCGTCGCGGCATCTGAGCTCGGCCGGCCGCCGGGCCCTGGCCCGCGGCGACATGCCGGCCGCCGCGAACCTGCTGCAGCGGGCCGCGGCACTGCTCGGTGAGACGGACCCCGGCCGCGCGCTGCTCCTCCTCGACGCGGGCGAGGCGGCGGTCGACACCGGCGAACTCGAGCGGGCCGAGTCCGTGCTGACCGAGGCGGCAGACCGGGCTTTCTCGGCCGGTGACGCCGACATCGCCCAGGCGGCGTCGCTTGCCCTCCTGCACCTGCGCTACACCACCGACCCGCAGGCCGTGCAGGAGAGCGTGGTGGACCTCGTGGAACAGGAAATCCCCGGCATCGCGGCGCGAGGCGACGATCGCGCCCTGGTGCGCGCCTACCGCCTGCTCACCTATGTGCACTGGACCGGGGCCCGCTACGGCGACGCGGCCGCCGCCGCCGAACGCACCATCCGGCACGCGACCGCGACCGGCGATGAGGTGACCGCCCGGCGCTTCCTCGGCTCGCTCGCCATCTCCGCGCTGTACGGCCCGATGCCCGTCCCCGAGGCGATCGTGGTCTGCGAGGACGTGCTCCTCCAGGCGAAGGACGATCGCAAGGCCAAGGCGCTGGCCGAACTCGCCATCGGCCACCTGGAGGCGATGCGGGGGGACTTCGAGCGGGCGCGCCTGCTCTACCGCCGGAGCCGGGCCTCGCTCGAGGAGTTCGGTTACCGCTTCTTCGCCGCGCTCACCTCGCTCGACTCCTCTGCCATCGAGCTGCTGGCCGGGGACCTGGCCGCCGCCGAGTCGGAGCTGCGCACCGACTACCGGCGGCTGGAGGAGATGGGTGAGCGCAACTACATCTCGACCACAGCGGGCCTGCTCGCCGATGTCCTCTACCGGCAGGGGCGTTATCAGGAGTCGGACCAGTTCGCCGGGATCTGCGAACGACTGGCATCCGCCGACGACGTCGCGTCCCAGTTCCTGTGGCGCTGCGTCCGCGGGAAGCTCAGCGCCCGGCAGGAGCGTACCGGCGAGGCCGAGCTGCTGCTCGCGGCGGCGATGCGGCTGATCGAGACCTCCGACCAGCTTGACCTGCAGGGCAACGGGCTGCTTGACCTCGCCGAGGTCAGGGAGCTGGCCGGGGACCACGGCGGCGCCGCCACGCTGAGCGAACGGGCCGCCGGCCTGTTCGAACGGAAGGGGAACGTGGTCTCGGCCCGGCGGGCACGCCAGCTCGCCGGGCGGCTGCTGAGCCAGGCGGACCGCCGGTAGGCCCCGGGGGGGAGCGATGACGAGGCGCCCGGGCGCGCCGCGGGCGGGCCCGCCCGCGGGCGGCTCGGTCGCCGCGCCGCTGCTGCTGCACGCCCTCGGCGTCCGCGCCACGCTGGCCCTGCTGGGCGGCGGCCTGACGATCCTGGCCCTGGCGCACGTCCGCCGGTTCGTCCGGCTCGACGCGGCGATGCCCGCTCCCGGCGCGGAGCTGGGCCTGCTCCGGCGGCTGGCCATGTTCGCCCCGCTGCCGCTGGCCGTGATCGAGCTGCTCGCCAGCGACCTCGAACCGCACGAGTACACCGCCGGCGCCGTGGTGGTGCGAGCTGTTCCACCTGATCGTCGCCGGCTCCGCCGCGGTCAGCGTCCGGGGGGAGCCGCGCCCGCCGCTCGCGCCGGGCGACTGCTTCGGTGAGATCGCGCTGCTGCGTGGCATCCCGCGCACGGCGACGGTCGTGGCGGACCAGCCGCTGCGTACCCTGGCCCTGGACCGCGAGGCGTTCCTGGTCGCGGTGACCGGTAATGACATCAGCAGCGCGGCGGCCGACGCGCTCGTGACCCAGCGGCTGGCGGCGGACCCGCCCGCCGGCCCGGATACCTAGCAGGAGGCTTGCCAATGACTTCACCGCTCGCCGCAGCAGGCCGGAACGGCCGGCCGAGCCCGCCCGCCGCCGAGCTGCATGTCCATGTGGAGGGCACACTGGAGCCCGCCGCCGTGGTCGCCATGGCGGCGCGCAACGGGGTGTCCATCCCGGTGACCGATCCGGGCGAGCTGCAGGCCCGGTACTCCTTCGCCGATCTGCAGTCCTTCCTCGACCTGCACTACGCCAACCTGTCCGTGCTGCGGACCGGCCAGGACTTCTTCGATCTGGCCACCGCTTATCTCGACCAGGCGCGGCGGTGCAACGTGCGGCGGGCCGAGATCTTCTTCGACCCGCAGACCCACATCGGCAACGGGGTCCCGCTGGCGGCGGTGATGGAGGGCCTGACGGCGGCCGTCGGGGACAGCGAGCGCACTCACGGCGTCTCCAGCGACCTCATCATGTGCTTCCTCCGGGACCGCGGCGCCGAGGCCGCCGGCGAGATGCTGACCGCGATCCTGCCGTTCCGCGGCGACATCATCGGCGTGGGCCTGGACTCGACGGAGATCGGTTACCCGCCGGAGCTGTTCGAAGACGTCTACGCCCGGGCGGCGGCGGAGGGCCTGCACCTGGTGGCGCACGCCGGTGAGGAGGGCGGGCCCGAGACCGTGGCGGCCGCCCTGGACGTGCTGCACGTGGAGCGCGTGGACCACGGCATCCGGGCGATGGAGGACCCCGCGCTGGTCCGGCGGCTGCGCGCGGAGCGCGTGCCGCTGACCGTGTGCCCGCTGTCGAACGTGTGCCTGCGGACGGTCGATACGCTCGCCGACCATCCCCTCCCGGCGATGCTCAGCGAAGGGCTCGTCGTCACGGTCAACAGCGACGACCCGCCCTACTTCGGCGGCTACGTGGACGCCAACTACGCGGCTGTCCAGGAGCAGTGTGGCGTCACGCCCGGCCAGCTGGAGACCCTCGCGCTCAACTCGTTCGACGCCGCGTTCATCGCCGGCTCCCGCCGCGAGGCCTGGCGACAGGAGGTGCGCGCGTTCTTCGCCGCGGCGGGCGCCGGCTGACCCCGCGGCCTCACTAGTACGGTTACTGATATATTGGTTGCCGTACTAGGAGGCCCGATGACACCAGTGGAACGGGACGGCCCGGGCGGGCGGGATGTGCTGCACCGCGCCGGCGATGCGTCCGTGCTGATCCTGACCAGCCTGGCCGGCGGCGACAAGCACGGCTATGCGCTGATCAAGGACATCAGGGGTTTCGCGGGGGTGCGGCTGGGCCCCGGGACCCTCTACGGCGCGCTGGACCGGCTCGAGCGCCTCGGCCTGATCGAGGCGCTGCCGGCCGAGGACCGGCGGCACCCCTACCGCATCACGCCGGCCGGCGTGACCGCGCTCCGGGCGCACCTCGATTCGATCGAGCGTGTCCGGGCAGCCGGGCGGCTGCGGCTCGGGCTCGGGGAAGCCTGATGCCGGGATCACGGCCGCTCCGCCTCGTGGCTGCCGCCCTGCGCTGCTATCCGCGGCGGTGGCGCCGCCGCCACGGCGACGAAGCCGCCGAGCTCGCCGCGCTGCTCATGCGGGATGGCATGCCGGCGCGATCGATCGCGTGGAGCTACGTCAAGGGCGCGGCCGCCGCACGGCTGCTGTCCTCGCGCGGGCATCTCGGGGCGGCCGCGGGCGCCCTGCTGGCGGCGGCTTGCTCGCTGGGCGTCGCGCTGGCCCTGCTGGCCCCGTCGGCGCCAGCCAGCGCGGCGAGCATGGTCCGGCTGCGCATCACCCGCCCGGCCGGCGCGGCGGCGCAGCTCCGGGCGCTGCTGCGGGCGCACCATTTCGACATCACCGTCACGCAGGAGCCGGTGTCACCGGGCCTGGCCGGGTCGATCATCACCTTCGGCCGCGAGGGACCGCCCCGGGCCGGCGGCGGCACGCTCGGCGGCATCACCGGGCCCTGCCCCGGCGGCGCGCCGGGCTGCACCGATGGGATCGTGGTGCCAGCGCACTTCGGTGGCGCCGCGCTCATCGTGGTCGGCCGGGCGGCCAGGCCGGGCGAGCGCTACGCGGCGGCGAGCAGGCATGGCCGGCCCGGCTGACCCGGCCGGCGCCCCCGGGAACGTGACCGGCGGCATCCCCGGGGCCGCCGTGCCGTCCCGGCGCCGGCCGCGCGCCCTGGCGGGCTGGGCCGTGGCTGTCGCGGTGGCGTTGTTGCTGGCCCTCGGCATCCGGGCGTTCGTGCTGCAGGCCTTTTCGATTCCCTCCTCGTCCATGGAGCCGACGCTGGACGTCGGCGACCGGATCCTCGCCTGGAAGGCGTTCTTCAACTGGCATGACGTCGGCCAGGGCGACATCGTCGTGTTCACCCGCCCGCCGCTCGACCACTGCGGCGGCCCGCCGGATGAATACCTGGTGAAGCGCGTCATCGCGCTGCCGGGGCAGGCCATCTACTCGGCCGGCAACGCCGTCTACGTGGACGGCCGGCGGCTGCCCGAGCGCTACCTCCCGCCGGGCGAGCGGCTCGGCCCGCAGATCCCCGCAGCCACCAGGCAGGCGCCCTTTCACGTCCCGGCGGGGGAGTTCTACGTGATGGGCGACAACCGGCCGGTGTCCTGCGACAGCCGCTTCTGGGGGCCGATCAGGGGAACGACCATCGTCGGCAGGGCCGTCCTGCTGCTCTGGCACCACGGCCATCCCGACCTGCGCCCGTTCTGACCAGGCGTGCAGCAACGCCGCCGGGGTGGCGCCCGCCCGGGAGTTACGGTGGTGACACAGTGGCCCCGCCGCACTCACGGCCGAGGCGGCGCGGCGGCGGGCGCGATGGCCGGGTAACGGGAGGGCCAGTGAGCCGGATCAACGACGTCGGGGGCATGCAGGGCTTCCCGCCGGTGGCGCAGGAAGCCGGCGAGCCGCCGTTCCACGCCGACTGGGAGGCGCACGTGTTCGCCCTCAACGGGGCGCTGATCGCCCGTGGTGTCTACAACCTCGACGAGTTCCGGGACGCGGTGGAGCGGATACCCCCGGGGGAGTACCTGGCGCTGTCCTACTACGAGAAGTGGTTCCGCGCCGTCACCATGCTGCTGGCGGAGAAGGGCGTGCTGACGGAGGAGGAGATGGCCGGTGGCTGAGCGCTACCATCCCGGGGACCGGGTACGGACGAGCCGCGCGGATCCCCCGCACCACACCCGGCTGCCGCGGTACGCGCGCGGCGCCACCGGAACGGTGGTCGAACGGCAGGGCCGGTACCCGCTGCCCGACCTGCGGGCCAGGCAGCTCCCGGCCGGGCCCGAGCCCGTCTACACGGTCCGCTTCGCCGCGGCGGAGTTGTTCGGCGAGGGCGACCACTCGGTGACCGTCGATCTGTGGGAGAGCTACCTCCGGCCGGCCGGCCCGGCGGAGCAGCGGTGAGCGGGGACCACGGCGGCCCGGCGGCGGCGGTGGCCGCCCGGGTCCGTCACGTTGAGGCGCTGCTGGAACGGCGCGGCCTGGTCGACGCCAGGGAACTCGATCGCGCCATCGGGGCGTTCGTCACCCGCGCCTCGCCGGCCAACGGCGCCCGGGTGGCCGCGCGGGCCTGGCTCGACCCCGGGTTCCGCGGGCGGCTGCTGGCCGACGCCAACGCCGCGCTGCCCGAACTCGGGCTGTCCATGCGGGGCGGGCTGCAGGAGCAGCGGCTGAAGGTGGTCGAGAACACCGCGGACGCGCACAACGTGATCGTCTGCACGCTCTGCTCGTGCTACCCGATCGCACTGCTGGGGCCCTCGCCGACCTGGTACAAGAGCGAGGCCTACCGGTCCCGGGTCGTCCGGGATCCCCGCGCGGTGCTGCGCGAGTTCGGCTTCTACCCCGGCCCCGCCGTGCGGATCACCGTCTGGGACGCCAGTGCCGAGTCCCGCTACATGGTCCTCCCGCGCCGGCCGCCCGGCACCGAGGGCCTGGACGAGCAGGCGCTGGCGGCACTGGTGACCCGCAACGGCCTGATCGGGGTCGCCCCGGTCTGACCGGGCCACCGCCGGCGGTCAGGTGGTGACCGCCCCGGTGGCGGCCGAGCCGACGCCGTCCGCGTACTTGCGGAAGACCCCGGGCGGCGGGGCCGGCCTGGGGCTGGGCACGGGCTCGCGGGCCGCCAGGTCGGCGCCGGGCACGCCGACCTGGCGGCGCGCCACGTCGATCTCGATCAGGTCGCCGTCGCGGATCCGCGCGATCGGGCCGCCGAGCGCCGCCTCGGGTGAGACGTGGCCGACCATCAGCCCCCGGGTGGCGCCACTGAACCGCCCGTCGGTGACCAGCGCCACCGAGCCGCCCAGGCCCCGGCCCACGATGGCGGCGGTGACCTGGAGCATCTCTGGCATGCCCGGGCCGCCGCGGGGACCCTCGTACCTGATCACCACGGTGTCGCCGGCCGCTATCCGGCCATCGAGCACGGCGGTAAGGGCGTCATGCTCGGAGTCGAAGACCCTGGCGGTGCCCCGGTGCTGCCGTGGCGTCGTCGCCGTGACCTTCGCCACCGCGCCCTCGGGGGCGATGTTGCCGCGGAGCACGCACAGGCCGCCCTCGGCGGCGAGCGGAGCCTGGACCGGCCGGATGACCTGCTGGGCCGGGTCCGGCGGCGGCTGGCGCTGGAGTTCCTCGCCCAGGGTCGCGCCGGTGACCGTGACCGCGGCGCCATCGATGAGCCCGGCGCCGAGAAGCTCCCGGAGCAGCACCGGCACGCCCCCGGCCTGGTGCAGTTCGGCGGCGGTGAAGGCGCCGCCGGGCTTGAGGTCGCCGAGCAGGGGAGTGCGCCTGGAGACCGCGTCGATGTCGGCGAGCGTCAGCTCCACGCCGACCTCGCGGGCCATCGCCAGCAGGTGCAGGACGGCGTTCGTGGACCCGCCGGACGCGGTCGCCGCCGCCACCGCGTTCAGGAACGCCGGCCTGGTCAGGATGTCGCGGGGCCGTGTGCCGGCGGCGAGGGCCCGCATGGCCAGCGCGCCGGCGGCGCGGGCGGCGCCGGGCTTGGCCGGGTCGGTCGCCGGTATCGAGTTGAGCCCCAGCGGTGACAGGCCGATCGCCTCCATCACCATGGACATCGTGTTGGCGGTGTACTGCCCGCCGCACGCTCCGGCGCCCGGGCAGGCCGCGTGCTCCAGTTCGTCCAGGTCAGCGGGATCCATCCGGCCGGCCGAGACGGCGCCGATCGCCTCGAACACCTCGCCGACCGCGACCCGCTCGCCGCGGAACAGGCCGGGCATGATCGTCCCGCCGTACAGCAGCACCGCGGGCCGGTTCACCCGGGCCAGCGCCATCGCGCAGCCGGGCACCGTCTTGTCGCATGAGGCGATGCAGACCAGCGCGTCGAAATGATGCCCGAACGCGACAAGCTCGATGGAATCGGCGATGACCTCGCGGCTGATCAGCGAGGCGCGCATCCCGTCGGTGCCCTGGGTGATCCCGTCGGAGATGGCGATCGTGGAGAACTGCATCGGCGTGCCGCCCGCCGCCGCGACCCCGGCCTCGGCCGCCGTGGCCAGGTCCCGGTGATTGAAGTTGCACGGCATGGTGGAGGTCCACGAGTGGGCGACCCCGACGATCGGGCGCTCCAGCGCCGCCCGCGTGTACCCGATGCCGTACAGGAACGACCGGGCGCCAGCCCGGTGGAACCCCTCGTAGAGCACCCGGCTGGGCAGGTCCCGCCCGGTCACGTCGTCAGGCATCGCCACCCTCCCAGCTAGCTGGGAGGTTAGCCGGCCGGGTAGCCCGAGGGCAGGGCCCCGTAGGCGCCCTGGCCGAGATCGTTCCCGGCGGGCACGCCCAGCGACCGGAGCACACCCTCGAAACTGAGGCCGATCAGGGTCGGGAACGGGCCACCGCCGCTGATCCCGCCGGCCACCGGCAGCTCCGACTCCGCCGAGGCGCCGTCCGGCTGCGCCCAGCCGGTCTCGATGCCGTCGCCGCCGTTGTACATGTGGGCGATCACGGTGGCGGACGTCACCTGCTGGCCGGCCTGGACGGCGGGCGTGACGTCCTCGGCCACGTAGACCATCAGCCCGGACTCGGGCCCGCTGGTGAGCCGGTAGGTGATCCAGCCGCCGCCGGGCCAGCCGCCGTTGTCCCCCGTGGCGTTGGTGATCACCCCGTCGCCGAGGGCGTAGACCGGGCCGGTGCCGCCGAAGTCGACGCCCATATCGACGCGCTCCGGGATCAGCCCGCTGACGTCGCGGAGCGGGTTCAGGTAGCCCTGCTGGGCGGCCGGCTTCGGCGCGTCCCGGGCGGGCGGGTGCGCCTTGGGGGCCTGCCGCAGCCGGGATGCGCCCTCGGTCACGTCACCGAGGACGGGCCCCGCGCCGGCCTGCTGGCTGGGTTGCGGGGCGGGCCGCGGGGCCGCGCCGCGCGAGTGGAACGTGTCCGTGTTGTTCATGGCGGCCGGGCGGGGCGCCGCGCCGAACAGGCGGTGGGCGCCCAGCCCGGCGGAGGCGATCAGGGCCGCGCCGGCCACGACGGCGACCGCGCGCACGGGCCTGGGCCGCAGGGCGGCGGTGACCGGCGATGGTTTACGGTGCCGATTCGGTGCGTTACTGCGCGTAGCGGGGATCCGTGATGGCTTGCGGTGCCGGGCGGATTCGCGGGACACGTGTGGCCTTCGAGCGGGCGCGGGGATGGCGCTCGGCTGTCACCCGGATGCTGGCCCAGGCCTGTCCTGCGCCAGTGGCGTGCGGACGCCGCGCGGGTCAGGGCGACGGATCACCAGGAAGTGGGTGGTCGTCACGCACGCTGGGTGTTGCCGGTCCACCAGCCTGCACCACAAACCGGCGCCACGAGAGGAGAACCGCGCAAGCTGTCCACGATGAGGGGCTTTGACCTGCGAAAACGCTGATGCTGGTGGCGGGAGGTCAGGTCACCGTGCGCATGGGGCCGTTCACCTCGCGCGCATGGTGATCGCGTGGTGTCATCGCAGCGGGACGCTGAGGTCACACACCGGTGTGTCCGGGGCGGCGGTGCGCTGGTCCGCGATCAGGACCTGGCGCAACGCCCCGGCCGGTTCCCGCCGCTGCTGCCGTACCCATGTCTCGAGCGCGTCGGCCGCCGGTGCCAGCGCGGGCCAGCCCATGTCCCGCATCGCCAGACGGATGAACACCTCCTCGTGCGCCGGCTCCACCCGAAGCTGGAGGTCTGCCGGGACCGGGCCCGCCGGCACCACGGGCCGGCACAACTCCACCGGCCCGTCGCTGTCGTCGCTGACCTCACCGTAGAAGACCAGGAACGGGCAGCCGGCAACGCCCTCGACGCCCGGGGCGGCCGAGCGCAGCCGGGCGAAGGCGTCGCCGAAGAAGGCGTCGGTCTCGTCTGCGCGCAGGTGGCGGCTGATCGCCAGCAGCGTGCGCCGGGGCATGGCGCGGGTCTGGATCTCGTATCTGGTCATGTCCGCTCCCGTGAGCCGTGCCTGGATGTAGGAGACCAGGGCCCGCCGGCCGGCCGTGACGGACTCGGCCTGCGCCCAGTACTCCCCGACCGCCGCGGCCGCCTGGCCGGGCGGTTTCGCCACGATGTCCTTGATCACCGGCAGGGGCATGTCGAGCCGTCGCAGCAGGCCGATGAGCCGGGCGGTATCCACCTGGTCCTCGCGGTAGAAGCGATACCCGCTGTCCGGGTCGGTCCGCGCCGGCGCCAACAGCCCGAGCCGGTCGTAGCGGCGCAGCGCCCTGGGGGACAGCCGGGTGCGCCCGGCGAACGCGCCGATTGTCATCAGGTCCATCGGTCTCCTCCAGGTCCGGGCGGGATGCCCGGCTCCGCCGAGCATGCGGCCTGACCCAGGGAGAAGGTCAAGCCGCCGGCGGCCGGCCGGCGCGTCCCGGGCAGCGTGCCACCTCTCGCGGTCCGCCGCCAGATGCCCCGGCGCCCGGCGATCAGGCCCGCGTCCCGCGCCGGGCCGGGCGCTAGGATCGGGCCGGTGCGGCGTGAGTCTTCGACGGTGGTCGTGCTGGTCGGCGAGGTGACCGACGGGCTGCTGGCCGGGCTGGGCCGTGCCGCCAACGTCTCGGTCGCCCGTGCCACGGCAGCCCGTGTCCCGGCCGGCGGTGCCCCGGCAGCCCGTGTCCCGGCCGGTGGTGCCCCGGCCGGTGGTGCCCCGGCCGCCGGGACCGGCCGGCCGCCCGGCCAGGAACCCGCGGCGGCGCCGGCCGGCTGGGAAACGGGAGCCCTGGCCCTGCGGGAGGCGTCGCGGCGGCAGTCGACCTATGTGATCGTCCCCCATGACCCGCTGGCCGACGTCGCCGCGCAGTGGCGCGCGATGTGGGAGGGGCTCAGCGGGCCCGCCGGCTTCGAGGCGCGCGCCGCGGAGGTGCTGGCGGCCTGGCGGGACAAGCGGTTCGACCTGCCGGACTATTACCTGGTCGTGCCGCGGGCCGGTGCCGACGGCACCGGGGCGGACCTGTACCTGGGACCGCTGCGCGCCGCCCGCCCGCGCCGGGTGGCGGTCGCCGGGGCCGCCGGCGATGCCGCCGCGTCGCTGGCCCGCGTGCGGGACGCGCTGGGCGCGCTGCAGCACGGGCGGTGGTGGCCGCCGCTGGACGAGCTGATCGAGGGCGCCCGCCGGTTCAACGCCGCCGCCCTCGCCGAAAGCCAGCCCGCACCGGCCTAGCGCGGCCACGCTCGTCTCCGCCCGGCCCGGCCCCCGCGGCGCCCCGGCCACCGCGCCCAGCGGTCACGGCCGGCGCGCTGACCGTCCCCGCGGGCACGCTAGGTTGTTTGCCGGGATCAGTGGGAATGCCAGTGGCTTGGCGAAGGCAGCCGCCCGGGCGTGCGGGCCGGTGCGGCGGAGTCGGTAAGGGGTGCCGGTGGGTCAGCTCACTCTCGGGGTGCTCGCCCGGTCGCAGAAGGAGAACGAGCGGCGGCTGGGCATCCACCCGCTGCACCTGGGGCGGGTCGAGGCCGGCCTGCGGCGGTCGGTCTACCTTGAGCACGGCTACGGTGCGGCCTTCGGCGTGCCGGACGAGCAGCTGGCGGGCCAGGTCGCCGGCCTGCGCGGCCGCGACGAGCTCCTGGCGGAGTGCGATGTCCTCCTGCTGCCCAAGCCGATGCCGACCGACCTGCTCGGGATGCGGCCGGGCCAGGCCCTGTGGGGCTGGCCGCACTGCATCCAGAACGAGGACATCACCCAGCTGGCCATCGACCGGCGGCTGACCCTGATCGCGTTCGAGGCGATGCAGCACTGGTCCGGCGACGGCTCGTTCCACCTGCACGTGTTCCACAAGAACAACGAGCTGGCCGGGTACTGCTCGGTGCTGCACGCCATGCAGCTGACCGGGAGCACGGGGGAGTACGGCCGCCCGCTGCGGGCGGCCGTGATCAGCTTCGGCGCCACCGGCCGCGGCGCGGTGACCGCCCTGGACGCGCTCGGCGTGCGCGACGTGCACGTGCTCACCCACCGGGAGGTGACCGCGGTCGCCTCACCGATCCACTCCGTCCGCATGGTGCACTTCCAGCGGGATCCGGGCGACCCCGGCCGGTGCGTTGCCCTGGGCGAGGATGGCCCGGTGCCGATGGCCGGCTACCTCGCCAGGTTCGACATCGTGGTGAACTGCGTGCTGCAGGACCCCGCCGAGCCGCTGATCTTCGTCACCGAGCGGGACCTGGCCGGGTTCTCGCCCGGCAGCCTGGTCGTGGACGTGTCCTGCGACGCGGGCATGGGCTTTGACTGGGCCCTGCCCACCTCGTTCGCCGACCCGATGTTCACCGTGGGCGGCAACATCGGCTACTACGCCGTGGATCACAGCCCGTCGTTGCTGTGGAACTCGGCCACCTGGGAGATCAGCGAGGCCCTGCTGCCCTACCTGCCGGCCGTGCTGGCCGGGGCCGCCGCGTGGGATGCCGACGAGACCATCGGCCGCGCCATCGAGATCCGCGACGGTGTCGTCCAGAACCCGGCCATCCTGTCCTTCCAGCACCGCTCACCGGAGTACCCGCACCAGCGGCTCCGCTAGCACCGGCTCACCGAACGGGACACTCCTCGCATGACCATGCCTGGCACCGCCTCCCTCCCCGGCCGCGCCCGTGTCGTCGTCATCGGCGGCGGCGTCATCGGCTGCTCGGTCGCCTACCACCTCGCGCAGGCCGGCCTGCCCGACGTGCTGCTGCTGGAGCGGGACCGGCTCACCTCGGGCACCACCTGGCACGCGGCCGGGCTGATGGCCACGTTCGGCTCGACCTCGCAGACCTCGACCGAACTGCGGATGTACACCCAGGACCTGTACCGCCGGCTGGAGGCCGAGACCGGCCAGGCGACCGGGCTCAAGCAGGTCGGGCTGATCGAGCTGGCCATCGAGCCCGGGCGGCTGGAGGAGTACCGGCGGGTGGCCGCGTTCAACCGGCTCTGCGGGGTGGAGGTGCATGAGATCTCCGCCCGGGAGGTGGCCGGCCTGTTCCCGCTGGCGCGGGTCGATGACGTGCTGGCCGGCTTCTACATCCCCGCCGACGGGCGGGTGAACCCGGTCGACGTGACCATGGCCCTGGCCAAGGGAGCCAGGATGGCCGGGGCGCGGATCGCCGAGGGCGTGCCGGTCACCGGGTTCCTCCGGCGCGGCGGCGCGGTGACCGGGGTGCGCACGCCGCAGGGGGACATCGAGGCCGAGTACGTGGTCAACTGCGCCGGGATGTGGGCGCGCCAGCTGGGCGAGCTGGCCGGGGTGAACATTCCGCTGCAGGCGGCCGAGCACTACTACCTGCTGACCGAGCCGATCGAGGGGGTGGACGGCGGCTGGCCGGTGCTGGAGGACCCGGCCAGCCACGGCTATTACCGGGAGGAGGGCGGCGGGCTGATGCTCGGCCTGTTCGAGCCGGTCTGCGCGCCGTGGAGCGTCGGCGGCATCCCGGCGGACTTCTCCTTCGGCGAGCTGCCCCCCGACTGGGACCGGATGGCGCCGTACCTGGAGCGCACCATGTCCCGGGTCCCGGTGGCGGAGCGGGCCGGCATCAAGAAGTTCTTCTGCGGCCCGGAGAGCTTCACCCCCGACCTGCAGCCGATCGTCGGCGAGGCACCCGAGCTGAAGAACTATTTCGTCGCGGCCGGCCTGAACTCGATCGGGATCCTGACCGGCGGGGGGATCGGCCGGGTGGTCGCGCACTGGATCGCCGACGGCCGGCCCGACGTCGACGTGACCGGGATCAACATCGACCGGCTGCACCGCTACCAGGCCAACCCCGAGTACCGGGCGACCCGGACGGTGGAGTCGCTGGGCATGGTGTACCAGACGCACTACCCGGGCCGGCCCATGCGCACGGCCCGCGGCGCCAAGGTGTCCCCGGTCCATCACCAGCTGGTCGCGCAGCGCGCCTACTTCCGGGACGTCAGCGGGTGGGAGGGCGCCGACTGGTACGCCCCCGAAGGCACCGAGCCCGAGCCCGGCGAGCTGTCCTGGGGGCGGCCGGACTGGTTCGGCTACTGGTCGGCCGAGCATCACGCCGCCCGTACCGGCGTGATCCTCATGGACATGGCCTTCATGGCCAAGTTCGACGTGCGCGGCCGGGACGCCGGGCGGCTGCTCGACCGGATCTCCGCGGGCCGGGTCAACGGCGAGCCCGGCCGGATCACCTACACCCAGTGGCTCAACCACGCGGGCACGCTGGAGGCCGACCTCACCGTCACCAAGCTGGACGAGGACAGGTTCTGGGTGGTCGCCTCCGACACCGCGCACCGGCACGCGGAGACCTGGATGCGCCGCCACTTCGGCGACGCCCACGCCTTCGTCACGGACGTGACCTCGGGCTACGCGCAGCTCAACATCCAGGGCCCGCGCTCACGGGAGCTGCTGGCCTCGGTCACCTCCGCGGACATGTCCAACGCGGCGTTCGGGTTCCGCTCGGCCGCGGAGATCGACATCGGGTTCGCCCGGGTGCTCTGCATCCGGATCACCTACCTGGGCGAGCTCGGCTACGAGCTGTACATCCCGGCCGAGCAGGCGGCAGGAGTCTACGACCGGCTGGTGGCCGCCGGGCGGGCGGTGGGGCTGCGGCACGCCGGGCTCAAGGCACTCGGCAGCCTGCGGATGGAGAAGGGCTACCGGGACTACGGCCACGACATCGACAACACCGACACCGTGCTGGAGGCCGGCCTCGGTTTCGCGGTGGCGCTGGACAAGCCCGGCGGGTTCATCGGCCGTGACGCCGTGGCCGCCCAGAAGGCCGCCGGCCCGCTGTGTCGCCGCCTGGTCCAGGTGCTGGTGACCGATCCGGGGCCGCTGATGTTCCACGCCGAGATCGTCCACCGCGACGGCAAGCCCGCCGGGTACATCAGGTCCGCGTCCTACGGGTTCACCCTCGGCGGCGCGGTCGGGCTGGCGATGATCGACGCCGGGGAGCCCATCGACCAGGCTTACCTGGATGCCGGCGAATGGACGGTGCAGATAGGGGACAAGGTCTGCCCGGCCGTCGCCTCGCTGCGCCCCATGTACGACCCGGGGAACAAGCGCATCCGGGCCTGAGCCGCGCTGCCGCGTGCTACTCCCAGCGGAACAGCCGGCTGGCGAGGAAGCCGAGCGCCACGGCGTACCCGGCGAGGACGAGCAACGGGCTGGCCGGGGGGAATCCCTGCAGGATCGAGGCCTGGATCGCCTGTACCGCCGCGCCGAGCGGGGTGTAGTTGCTGATGTCGAGCAGCACGCCGGGCATGAGCGCGCGCGGCAGCCACAGTCCGGCGAAGAAGATCAGCGGGAAGAAGGCCAGCCGCCCGATGATGCTCGCGGCGTTCGCGGTCCGTGCCAGCGCGGCGATCAGCAGCCCCAGCGGGAACAGCCCGGCGATGGCCAGCACGACCGAGAGGGCGAGCCCGCCGGGGCTGACCGGAGCCGGTGCCCCGAACGCCACGCTGGCCGCGACGCAGATGACCGCCACCGTGGTCACCGCGACGCACAACTGGACGGCGCCCTGGGCGGCAAGCAGCCAGGACGCGGGCACCGGGGTGGTGGACAGGCGGCGCAGCACCCCAAGCTCGCGGTAGGAAGCGAGCGGGACGGGGAGGCCGAGCAGCGCCAGCATGGCGATGCCGAACACGATGAGGATCGGCACGTACAGGTCGAAGGCGGTGTACCCGCCCAGGGCCGGCGACGCCTGCTGGAACTTGGGCAGCTCGCCGAAGAGGACAAGCAGCAGCACGGGGATGCCGAAGCCGGCGATGAGGCCCACCGGCCGCCGCCAGGTGAGCCGGGCCTCGTTGAGCACGATCTTGCCGAACGCGGTGCGCCGCGCCCGGGACGGCAGCGGCAGTGTCAGGGTGCTCATGCCGGTGTTCCTTCCTTGTCCGGGCGCCTGCCAGTGAGCCGGACGAAGGCGTCCTCCAGGTTCGACGAGTCCAGTTGCACGTCGCGGGCGGTCACCCCGGTCGCGGCCAGGGTGAGGATCACCGCGTTGACCAGTTCCCCGGTCCCGGTGACGATGACGTGCTGGCCCTCGTGCTCGACCATCACCACCTCAGGGAGCCCGACCAGCAGCCGGTCATCGAACGGGGCCGAAGGCAGGAACCGCACCGTCTTCCCGCCCCGGGCCTGCGCGGCCAGCCCGGCCGGGGTGTCCAGCGCCACGACGCGCCCGCTGTCGATCAGCGCCACCCGGTCGCACAGCCGCTCGGCTTCCTCCATGAAGTGGGTCACCAGCACGATCGTCACACCACGGTCCCGGATGCCCTCGATGAGATCCCAGGTGTCGCGGCGCGCCCCGGGGTCCAGCCCGGTCGTCATCTCGTCCAGCACCGCGATCCGCGGCTGGCCGATGAGCGCCAGCGCGACCGACAGCCGCTGCCGCTGGCCGCCCGACAGGGATCCGTAGTAGTCCTTGCGCTTCCCGGCCAGGCCGAGCACCTCGACCAGTTCCGCGACGTCGGCCGGGTGGCGGTAGAACGACCGGTACTCGTCGAGGATCTCGCTGACCTTGAGCTTGGCCGGCAGCGCGCCCTCCTGCAGTTGCACGCCGACGATCTCGTGGACCTGGTCACGGTCGGCCCGCGGGTCCAGGCCCAGCAGCCGGACCGTCCCCGAGTCCGGCGACCGGAGCCCGATGGCGCACTCGACCGTGGTGGTCTTCCCGGCCCCGTTCGGGCCGAGGACACCGAAGATCTCGCCCTCGTCGACCGAGAACGACACGTCCTCGACGGCGACCACCTGGCCATAGGTCTTGCGCAGGTGCGCGATCTCGACCGCCGGCCCGGCCGTAGCCCCCCTCGCCGCGCCCGTCTCCGGCCGGCCGGCCGGGACGGCAAGCTGCGCTGTGGCCGTCTTCCCTGCACCCATCGCTGCCTCCCACTCGCGCGCCACCCGGCGCGCCGCCTGCTCCGCCAAGGCCTATTAAACTGATATCACTATGCTATACAGTTGGTATCAGGGACGTCAAGGCAGGTGACGAGGATCACCCTCCGCGCGCCCGCCTCTCCGGCTCAGCCACCGCCAACGGTCGCGCCTGGCGCCGAAGAGGCTGGATCGCCCGAGATCATGGCGGTGCTGCACTCAGGGGTGGCAGATCCGAGCCGCACGTTCACGCTGGTAGAGCGCCCGGGTTGACCATGATCGTGGGAGTACTGCCGGTGGGGATGGCACAACAACTCACCAGACGCGGGTTCCGCCCGGCTGGTGATCTGTCGAGTGGACGGCCCGGCTCTCGTCCGGCCAGCCTGCCACCCAGGATCGTTTGTCATGGGTGCCGCAACCGCGACAAGAGAATGTGTTGTGAAGAATGGGCCAACCACACCGACTCTGACCAGGGACGACGCTTGGTCGTCGAATGGGCCGCAGAGCTACGTCCTTTCCAGGTCCTCAAGAGCCGCCGTCAGATCGCGTCCACGGGCGAAGCCACGTGAAGATATCAGCCGCGCCGCCTCGCGCGCGGTCTGGTAGTC